>Ga0137403_10000383_pt1 | contig 56715 bp, 69 predicted proteins | sample CZOMad2_1_16fung_FD_122057 | JGI IMG/M metagenome (GOLD analysis project Ga0137403, IMG submission 122057) | Vadose zone soil fungal communities from Angelo Coast Range Reserve, California, USA - CZOMad2_1_16fungal (Hybrid Assembly) | ecosystem: Environmental > Terrestrial > Soil > Vadose zone...
GCTTTGAGTTAAAAGTCTTCCTGTTTGTCCTGGCTTATAGCATGAATTGTCTATAGGTCGCAACTTGGGTTAACTTAATGCCATTCGGGTCTTACGCACTTTTGGTGAGATGGTTCCTTTGGCCAGATATTTCGATTATCTTGGGCATATGCGTATGGGCGAGGCAGGCTTATCCTGATCCCCGTGGATAGGTGGACCCCCCTGAGCCAGAGGTGCGCGATGCACACCTGAGCACCCCCGCAGTCGTTACCCAGCCGACGCGATCCCTGGGCGCCGCCCGATGACCATTAGCACGACCCCCAGGAGGCAGATCCCCGCGGCGACGAAGAAGGGCGTCTGGGGTGTGAGGTTCCAGAGGAGTCCCCCGATGAGGCTCGCCGGCATCACCACTAGGCCGCGCGTGAAGTAATACACCCCCACCATCCGCCCCCGCTGGGCACCATCGGCGAGGTCCACGATCATCGCCTTGCGCGCCGGTTCCCCGATCTCCCGCAGCCCGGCGCACACAAACGCGGCCACGAGGCCTACGGGCCCCTGGGCACTCACGAGCAGGAATGGGAAGAGGGCGTAGCACATGAAGCTGGCCAGGACGAACGGCGTCCGCCCGTGCCGGTCCGCCAGCGTGGCCGCGGGGAGGTACGCGAGGATGGACGTGGCCATCCGCAGCGCGACGAGGGTGCCAAACGTGGCGGCGCTCAGCCCCAAGACATTGGTCACGTAGAGGACCACGAAGATCTCGGCGAGGCCCTGGCCCATCCGGACGATGCTCTCGGCCAGGAGTAGACGTTTTAAGGTGACCGGCAAGGCGCGCAAGGTGTGCATGAGGCTGATGGGTGCGGGTCGGGCTACCAGAGGTGGTTCCGCATAGAACCGGTGCTGGGCCAGCAGGCTGAAGAGGCCTAGGACGAGCGTGATGGCCAAGCCCGCGCGGACCCCGGCGACCAATCCGACGCTGCCGATGAGCAGCCCGCCGAGGGGCGGGGCGAGCACGATCGGTACGCGCTTGACGATCGATTGAACGGTGAAGCCCATGGCCCGCCGCTCGGGCGGGAGACTCTCCGCGATGACGGCGAAGGTTGCGGGCAGGGCCAGGCTTGACCACGCCATGGTGAAAGCGAGTCCTACGAAGACGAACAGCCAATGGGGGCTTACGAGATACAGCCCGTAGCCCACCAGCGCCAGGCCATTGAAGGTAACCAGCGCCCGCTTCCGTCCCCACCGATCCGCCAGCACCCCACCCGGATACGGGTAGAGTCCTTCCAAGAGATCCTGGAGGGTACCAAAGGCGCCGATGGCTAGCACACTCCCCCCTAGCGCCTCCAGGTATTTAGGCAGAAATCGCGCCCAGAGCTCTTCGCCGAGCCCGACACCGAAGATGGCCAGGGACAGGACCACAATATTCCGTCGAAGCCCGAAGACATCGACGATGACCGGCAGTGGCCGGCTGAGGGCCTGGCTCACCCATACCCCTGGACGGCCGTGAGGCATCGGGGCTCCCTCCTCTCTTCTCCGGACAACAGGGGCTACTGTGCCAACCACGTCAGCACATCCTGTCTATCAGTGCGGAGCGAAGCCGGCTCGTAACGGTCTGGCTCAGCTTTCCCCTAGTCACGTGACCCAAGGGTCTTGCGACACGGCACCTGCGCTGCGGTCTTATCGGCTCTGGCTTCGGGTTGTGGCCTTGAGCCTGCTCGCGAGTGCATCGATTCAGGGTGTCGTGGGTGCAGTCACGACACCGATGCCCCACCCCAGGGCGGCGCCGCCGATGAGGATCAGAATCGGGTGCACTTTTGTCCGGAGTGCCAGCACCAAGGCGATCATGGCAATGAAGACATAGCCCCAATGCGTGAAGCTCTGCCTGGCGATGCTGAGGGCTGTGACCCCCAGGAGTCCCACCACCGCCGGGGCAGCCCCGCGACCAAAGCCCGCCAGCCGCGGGTGCTGCAGGAAGCGCTGGAGCTGTTGTGCCGCCGCGGCGGCTAAGAGCCAGGGCATCAGGAAAATGCCCACCGTCGCCGTCAAGGCCCCGCTCAGGCCTGCGGCCCGGTAGCCAATGAATGTGGCGGTAATCAACACGGGCCCTGGGGTCACATAGCCACAAGCCACCGCCGCGGCGAAATCCTGGGGGCTCACCCACCCCGTCTCACTCACCGCGAGGCGCTCGACGAGCGGCAGCGCGGCTCCCCCGCCACCGAAGGCCAGGAGGCTAATGAGCACAAAGCGGAAGAAGAGGTCGACGATCATGGCTGCCCCTCCTTTTCTGTCTGATTCTGTGCGGCACCTGGCGGCGCGAGCAGGACCATCCCGAGGACGCCCGCGGCCACCACGATCACGGCGGCGCTGATGCCGAGGAACGCCCCCACGGCGAAGGCCACCAGCGCAATCCCCCAGGTGAGGGGCTCCTTGATATTGGGTTTCCCCAGCCGGTAGGTCGTCGCCAGGAGGATCCCCACCACCCCTGCCGTCAGCCCGCTCACCGCGGGACCAATAGCGGGGAGCGCGGTGGTCGCCACATAGGCGCCAGCCAGCAGTACCATCAGCAGCGCCGAGGGGACGATGAACGCCGCCATGGCGAGGGCCGAGCCGGACCAGCCCCCGAGCTTGTAGCCGAGATAGGCGATCGCTTGTGGGCCGGTCGACCCGGGGAGCAGTTTGGTATAGGTGAGCGCTTCGGTGACCTCGGCTGGCGTGAGCATGCCGCGCTTGGTCACCAGTTCGCGATCAATCAACGCCAGCGTGGTCCCCAGACCACCGTACGCGGTGGCGCCGATATGTAAGAAGATCCACCCGAGCGTGAGCGCCGGCACCTTGTGTGGTGGCTGCGGAGCGGGTGATGCGCCTACATCCTCAGTCGAGCGTGGTCGTTCCGGTGTGGGTTCCATACGTCACCCTCCTTCCCATACGCGGCTGATCACCTGCGGCCCATGGTTCCTCCTGAGGCGCCAGACGGCGTTTCAGAGAGCGTTGTGAGACGACAACCCCGTGGGGGAGCTGCCACCAGGAGGGGGGCCAGGCTCGGGATCCAACCGCCAGAGCGTCGCCAGCACCCTCGCCAGGGACTGGTAGGTGGCGTCATCGCCGTCCGCCGCATACCAGCGGACGGCTGAGCCACCGTACGAGCCTTCGGAACCCTCCCTGGCCCAGGTACTGAGTCCGGCGGTTTCCGCCACCATCTTGCTCGCTTCGGCCCGCAACCGCTCCTTCTGGGGGCGGATGTCGGCGACCACCATGCCGGTGTGGGAGAGAAAGGAGTACCCTTTTCTCGCGGCCTCCACGTGCGGCATCTGGCCCACCAGATCCCGCACCAGCGCGAGCAGCCTGGCGACTCGCGGCTCCAGGCTGTCAGGCCCGGTGCCCTCTTCGAGTAAGCCGAAGACCCGCCGCAGCACCGAGTTGGGGGTATCCTCCAGGGGGCGTGCCCGCCGCTGCAACTCGGCCCAGACCTCTCCGTCAATCCGTATCACCTTGGACGGCTTCATCTGACGTCTCTCCTGGTGAAAAATGTTACAAAGTTACAGCCTATTTTAAGGTCTGTCAAGGGCCGTAAGGACGACCGTGACCCTACGCATGGTAAGGACTGGCAGCAAACACTCCCCACCGGGGACAGTAGTTTGAATATCCTGCACGGAAACGGGTCATCACTACTATAGGGGGGCATCGGTGCTGAGCGGTCGCTGGTCATTCTCACCGAAGATGGGATCTTACGCGCTTTTGCTGATGGCAAAACGGTATGGTAGGGGGAGCCGTCCATGCCTTTGCCTCACCTGCGCCAATCGAGGCGTCAAACGCACGCTCCCTCGCGTTTGGCTGAACGCCTCCCCACCGAACGGATAGTGCCCCGTGCGCGTTCGCGCCTGGGCCACGGCGCTCAGTCGCTGACGACCGACGCACTGACCCCGAGCGGCCTCGGCCTCGCCCAGCCAGATAGGTAGAGGGATCACGCCGCCAGGAGAAACCGCTGGCTCAGGAGGTCGAGCTTGGCGCGCCCAAACATCGAGCGCTTCAGCATCTTCAGGCGGTTGATGTGTCCTTCGACAGGGCCGGTACTCCAGGGTAGCATCAGGCCGGCTTTGACTGCTTCATAGTCCGCCTGCAGCCCCGTGGCAAAGCGCCGTAGGAGTGCCACACCGCTGGCGACGGCGCGCGTCAGCCAGTCATCGAAACGGGTGGCCTGGCGCTCACGTACGATCGCACAAAACTCCTGAGCCAGTACGATCGCCACCGCCAATTCACGGTGCTGGGCTTGGAGTTGGGTGATGAGCTGTGCGTCCGCATTCGTGCATGGCTGTGGGCGCTTCAAGACTAACCGGGTCGCCCGGCGCGTGGTCAGCGGCCGCTGCTGCACCTCCATGACCAGCGGAAGCGTGTGGCCCGAGCGCTGCTCGCGCGGCTGCAACCCCTGCGCTTGGCGGAGACGCTGTGCGTAGCGCGCCACCGTGGGGTAGCTTCCTGTGTAGCCGTGGCGGTGGATGGCCCGAAAGAGCTGGAGGGCCTCCCGACACCCGGCGTTCCATCGCTTGAGGATGTACTCTTTATACGGGGTGAGGACGCTCTTTCCAGTATCGCTGCATCCTTTGCGCTCGGGGAATGTTGGGGCTTGGAGATAGCGCACGACGGTCATGCGCCCAATGCCGAGTTGCCGGGCAATCGCCCGATTCGACCAGCCCTGGCGGTGCAGTAGCCAGACCTTGGCATAATGGGCAAGCCGCCTCGCCCGACGTTGCGCGGCCTGCGTCTGGGCCTGCGGCGTCGGCGTACTCGAGGGTACTGGCATGGCGATATGGCCGTCAGGCTGGACGATGGGCGTCCTGCTGAGCGCTTCGCTCACCGCTCTCAGCGCATTCCCATGGGCGCTGAAGACCTGATCCAGGGCTTCGGCGAGGTTGTGCAGGAGGTGAAAGCGGTCGGCCACCTGGGTGGCTTGCGGTGCGCCCGCACGAGCGCCGTCGATATAGGCTTTCATACGATCTCTGGCAATGACGGTAATACCGACATGCTCGCGCAACCAACTCGCCAGCGTGTCGGCGTCACGGTCGTGGAGCAGTGCCACTGGCCGTCGATCTGTTAAGTCCACGATGATCGTCCCGTAGCGCTGACGCTTCCGGTGGGCCCAGTCATCGACCCCAATGACAGCGAGTGGTGGGACGACTGGGAGGGGCAGACGGCGCACCAGCCGCAACAGGGTGTCCCGACTCGTGGGTAGTCCTAATCGCCGCGTGAGCCGGGAGCCTGCTTGGCCGCCAAGGGCCATGCCGATCGCCTGCAACGTGGCGACCAGTCGACGGGTTTTGCGGGCGTAGGCGGCGACGAGCTTAGGCACACGCTCGGTAAAGATACGGCGCCGGCAGGTCGGATTCCGACACACGAATTTGCGCACCGTGAGCTGGATGCGGACCGGGCACGTGCCCCAGGGGAGATCCGCCAGGCGACGCTGATAGCGACTATGGACTGAGGACGATAGCGCGGCACAGCGCGGGCAGCCCGAGGCTGGGGCCGCGGTCGTCAGCTGGAGGAGCACGTATTCTGGCTCAATGGTCATCCTCGTAAGGCGCACCGAGCGGCTTGGGGGGAGCAGACTTGTGACAAGCGTGTGGAGTTCTTGGCGTTCATGGTTCATGATCTCTATAATACCGCGATACTCGCTACCTCCGCTCCATCTCACCAAAAGTGCGTAAGACCCGAATGGCATTAAGATAGCCATAATCCATTGTATCAAAGGCGTTTAGGGTACATGCGCATCTCGTGGAACCTCCTACCACTGGGAACGCACTATGGCTCACCCCGCGCCGTTCAATGCTGAGCCGATCCGACTCAGGGCGAGTCAATCACCATGAGAGGCACGTAACTTATTGATAAGAGGAGTATTGGAGCTTAACTTAATGCCATTCGCGTAAGACCCGCAAAATGGGCCATTCCCGCCAGTCGCCTCGCGGGGATCTGTCGCAATTTTCAGACATGAGCCTTAAGATGAACATGTGCGACAGATCCCCGCTCACTTCTGTCTATCCCTACATCCAACTCGCCTGTTTCACCGATGCCCCCAGGGCCAGGGTGTGTCATCCGCCGAGGCCCCCATGGCCAGCGGCTTGTGCCGGGTCACGCCCGAGCTGCGGGTGTCCTGAAAGTCACCAGAGGCGAGTGGGCCAGTACAAACCGCATGCCCACACTCGACCCCGCATCACCGGTTGTCAGCGTCGCGCGCTAGGTGGCGAGGGACGAGGACATGCGTGACCACATACTCGGCGATGTCACGGCCGAGCGCTTGGCCGGCGGTGAGGTCGAACCGAAAATGCACCCCGGCAACAATGCGGCTGAACGTCGCCTCGTCTGCCGCCGCCGTAAAGCTTGTGAACGAGCGCTCCACCTCCGGGAGGACTTCGGAGCTGACGGCGAAGCTGCTGTCATCACGGTCAAAGAAGAACGTCAGCACCGCCGCTCCGGCCGCGCTGACGACGGCGTGCGCGCCCGGGTAGGACGGGTCCGGCGGCGTGGTGCCGGTCAGCGGCGTCCAGGTCGGGTCGGCCATCGTCTCGGGGTTGTCGTCTGTATCGGCCGCGCGGATCGCGGTTACCGGCCGCCAGAACTGGTAGGTGTATTTCGCATCGTAGAAACCGATCACGCCATCAGCGATCGTGAGGTTCAGGAGGGCAAACAGGCGGGCGCTCTGCGCCGTCGTGAGGCTCTGCGCCACGGCCGCCGTCTGGGCGATCTCGTTCCAGTAGTTCTGAATCGCCCCTCCCCAGAACCGGGCCAGTTCCGTCTGGTCCGCCGAACGGGTCGCACTGTCGATGATCCCTAGTGCCTTGATTTCATTGAAGGAATCACTGTAAGAGTCGCTGGTCAACGCTGGCGGAGGGACGGGACGGAACTGATCGGCGTGGATCAGGGTGAAGGGGGTAACGTCGGGCCAGTGGGTAAACACCGGCGGCGCGAAATTAGGCGGCGTCAGCTGGTAATCGCCCGGGTCCGTCCCCGGTTCGAACGGCAGCAGTGGAGCGTCGGATTCGTCGTGGCTCCGCAGGGCCAGGAGACGCTCGGCAACGATCAGCCCTGTGCGGATGCCGAGGCTCTTGGGCAGTCCCTCTGGAATCTGTGCCAATGAGTCCTGGAGCTGGGCGTCGAGCCTCTCCTGCTGTGCTGGGTACAGCTCGACGAGGACGCGGTGCGCCGCCGCGGCGGCCGCCGCCGCCTGTGACGCCTGTCGCGAGACCCTGGACACGTGGACGACGTAGGGGCGGTGCGTCCTGTCGATAGCGTTGACGGCATCATAGATCGCGGCATGCATAACCGCCAGGCTGCGGGTCGGGTGGACGGTCGGCGGTTGGGCCCCAGGGGTGCGAAGAATCTCCAGCAGGGTGCGGTTCCACTGGATGACTTGGGTGTCCGGCTGGTCCGCGGTGACCGCCGACGGCTCACCGCCCCCAGGCATCGACGTCGCCGTCGACCCGGCCACCCAGGCCGGGAGCATGGCGCCTAGAAGTGCCAGCATCATCAAGATCTGTACCATGGTATTCTCCTCATTCCGACTTTTTCAATCCGAAAGACGCAGGCCTGGCGTCAGGCCTGCGCCCTGACACAACCCCAGATGCGTTCGTGGCATCACAGTCGCTGTTTGATCAATGGTCACGGCCGGGCCGAATACGAGCGTTGCCCTGCTGCCTGATGCAACCCACCCGGTGTTGATCGCCTCCTTAGGCGAGTGTGGCATCCACGATGGCCAAGGGATTCTGGCCCTGAACATAGCGCACGTCCCTGACCCCTAAGACGCGGTGCAGCTGCTCGGCGGGCACTTTCATGGGTCCCGGGGACGGGGCCGTGCCCGGCGCCGGTTGGGGCCATGCCGTCGACATGGCGGTATGGAAGGTGATGTGGCCTTCCACCTTTTGCATGACCTGGTGGATATGCCCATTCAGCACGGTGACCGAGCCGAAGCGCCGGAGCATGGCGAGTGCCTGCTCACCATCCTCCGTCACCCACCCCCATGCCGGATACACGGCCCACAGCGGGATGTGGGTGAACACCACGATCGGCGTGCTGCTGGAGAGCCGCTCGACGTCCTTGTTGAGCCAGTCTAGCTGTTCCTGGCCGAGGCTCCCCAGGCCCGCCGCCTTGAAGTTCAAGACGTTGACCAAGCCAATAAAGTGCACACCGTGATCATCGAAGCTCTGCCAGCCATTGCCGGTAGTCCCTTTCCCATAGCGGGTGAGAAACTCCTTGCCGCCATCGGCAAAGACATCGTGCTCACCGGGCACGTAGAACACCTGGCTGGTCTTGACGCTTTTCAGCGCCTCGGCAAGGGTGTCGAAGGCACCGGGCTTCTGGCCATGAGTGAGGTCGCCCGTATGCAGGAGAAAGGCTGGCGCCGGTTGCAGCGCGTTGATTTTGTCGATGGCCAGTTGCAACGTGCCCAGCACGTCGGGATTGGCCTCGCCCTTGAAGCCAATATGGGTGTCACTGATCTGCACAAAGCTGAACCTCCCTGGTGTGGGTGCCCCAGCTCCTGGCGTCCCGGCGTCCGCCTGTCCAAGGATCGAGGACGACGGGACGCCGCCGGTGAGAGTCCAGACCAGCCCGGTCCCCACCCAGGCCATGCAGGCGAGGAACCGGCGCCGTCGCATGCCGTCCGTCTGGGCATCGTCTGAAGTGGGATCATGCGGATTGCGGATGGTGTTGTCTGGCATGGTGTTCTCCCTTAGCATCACTGTACGATGATCGTGCCGGTCATGTGTGGATGGAGCGCACAACGATAGGCATAGGTCCCTGGAGCCGTGAAGTGGTAGGCGAACACGTCATCCGTGTCCAGCCCTGGCGAGGCGAAGAGGCCGTCTGACGACGCTACGGTGTGGAGGTCGTCGTCATGATTGACCCACGTCACCGTCGTGCCCACTGTGACGCTCAGCATGGGCGTCCCGAAGGCAAAATGCTCGATGCTGATCTGGGGAGCGGACGCCTCCTGCGTCGCCCCTCCGACAACGGGCAGTACCAGGAGCACAAGCACTGCAAGGATCGCTAACGCGCGTTTCATGAAGATCCTCCTGTCATGTATGGTGCAATGGCTCCGACGATGCCATAGGGTTTAGCGAGCGGAGCGCCCATCGCCCTTGGGTGTGGTACCCTGGGAAACGGCTTGAGGCATCGCGTCACCGGCTAGCAGTTCTCCGTTCATGCCGAGTGGCGCGTGAAACTTGCAGAAGAAGCGTACCGCCCCGGACGGCGGAATCGTGACCTCGACCTTCACCTTCCCCTTGGGGGGAATGTTCTGGTCGACGTGCTGCTCGGGGATACTCAAGTTGTGCACAGTCTCGGAGTCATTCTCGACCTCCAGCGTGAGCCGTTGGCCGGGCACGCCTCGGAGGAACGTCGGGGCGAAGTAGTAGTTGTCCGCCTCCAGGTCCAACTCGGCTTGGCCCGTCACGTCCTTGGTGCCATGGTTCGCGAACGTCAGGGTGCCCAGTGTAATCATCTGTCCGTCGGGCTGTGCGGCTGCCGCCGCTGGCGGCGCGGCTGGCCGAGCTGGCGTTGGCGGTGTCGCGCGGGCGCTGGGCGCCATCAGCAAGAGCGCCGAGAGGAAGCCTCCCGCCAGGGCGGCGCGCCACCAGGACCCTTGACAGCTGTGTCGGTATGGTGTCGTCATAGCACTGTTCTCCTTTCCGTGTTCGCCGTGCCGCGTGCGCCTCTGTCGGTGGGGCGTGGAGACGGCGCGGCTGACTATGGGATAGATACCCGTGACGCCCCACGTGACCGTGGTGGCGGATCGGGGTCTTGCCTGCTGCCAGCTCAAACTGCTGGCGCCGGTCAAAAATTCCCATATGAACCTGCGGGAATAAAATCATCGAGAGCGCAGTTAACTCCGAAATGGTGGTATGATCTCCCGCTGTCATCCCGTTGGCGAAGAGAGGGAGAAACCATGGTGTGCCTTAAGGGGGCCCATTTCCCGAAGGACACGATCCTGGTCTATGTGCGGTGGGGCATTGTCAAATTCACTATTCCGATTAAGGCCATCGCATACAGGCTTGAGATACGGCGGGGGCAAAAACTGGAATAAACTGGGGTAACGAATGCTCTGAAGAGATGGAGGTCTGGACATCTATGATGGGTGGAGGCTGATAGAACCAGCCTCTCAACGCCTTCAGGCCCGTCTCCTCAGATGGGAAGTGCGGGCCCAGAGAATGGTGAAGGAGATTCCCATGACACGCAGTATGTGGCTGGTTATGGCCGCAACCCTGGCCCTCGTGCCGTACACAGCACACACGCAGACACTGGTGACCAAGCGCACCCTGTCGCTCAATGTGGCGCATGAGGCGGCCATGGCGGCCCTCGAGCAATGCCGCAAGGACGGCTAAAAGTGCTGAACCGCGCCGGCCGCACCACCGTGGTGTTGCACGACGACGGCGCCAATCCGCACACCATCGAGAACAGCCTGCGCAAAGCCTACACCTCGCTCACATTCCGCACCCCCTCAGGCGAATACGGCAAACGCGTGACCTCGACGACCGGACGACCTACCCTTCAAGAAGATTGGCGATAGAGGCGGCGTCGCGCTCACGCCTTGGTAGAGCCCCCACGGCCACTCGCCTTGTGGTAGCGGGGGCGCTGTCCGAAGAGCCTTGAGCCATTCGCCCTGGATGTCGCCTTCGAGCTTCAGACCCTCCTAGAATACCGACAGCAACGATGCCAGGAACTGTACAAACTCCGCGTCAGCGAGATCTATCGGGCCATCCCCTGCACCGACAATCAAATCCTCACGATTCAAGACATCGGTGGTCGGTACCAGGTATATGCCGAATTTGCGTGCCACCTCCATGCGCTGGTCCACCATACGTAAGAGGCACGTGAGGCTTTGACTCTTGGATTAGGATCCCGCTATAGTGGTCTTACCATGGCATACTGAGGCTGCAGCAGCGTTCGCAGGAGGGAGAAGATGAAAGTGCTGTTGGTCCATCCAGGTACCTTGATGTACTCGGAGATCTACCTTCGGCTGGAACCGCTGGGTTTGGAACGAGTGGCCCAGGCCGTTCGTTCGGCTGGTCATGATGTGCGGCTCCTCGACCTGCAGGTCTTCCAACACGATGACTATTTTCAGGAACTGCGCGACTTTAAACCGCAGGCGGTCGGATTCTCGCTGAACTACCTCGCCAACGTTCCTGAAGTCATTGAGCTCGCCCGGGCGACAAAACATTCCCTACCGGAAAGCTTCATCTTCGTCGGGGGGCACAGCGCTTCCTTCATCCCTCAAGAACTCCTCCAGCATGCCCAAGGCGCGATCGATTGCGTACTCCGTGGCGAGGGGGAGGAGACTGCCCCGCGTCTCCTCGACGCCGCGCCCGGGCGAGGGCTTGAGGCCCTTCCCGGCGTGGTGACCCCAGAGGGGATGGGGCCACAGCCCATGCTCCTCAACCACCTTGATGACCACCTGCCAGCCAGAGACCTGGCGCGCAAACGCCATAAGTACTTCATCGGCGTCCTGGACCCCTGTGCCTCGATCGAATTCACCCGCGGCTGTCCGTGGGACTGTGCCTTCTGCAGCGCCTGGACCTTCTACGGCCGCAGCTATCGGCAGATGGCACCCGAAGTGGCTGCAGCAGACCTGGCACGCATTCAGGAACCAAATGTCTTCATCGTCGACGATGTGGCGTTCATCCACCCGGAACAGGGTATGGCCATCGGGCAGGCCATCGAGAAGCGGCGCATACGCAAGCAATACTATCTGGAGACGCGGTGTGACGTCTTACTCCGGAATCAAGAGGTGTTTGTGTACTGGAAGCGGTTGGGTCTGCGGTACATCTTTCTCGGCCTGGAAGCGTTGGATGAAGAAGGCTTACACCTGTACCGGAAACGGGCGACACCAAATGGCAATTTCAAGGCGTTAGAGGTCGCGCGGGCGCTAGGCATTCAGGTGGCGATCAACATCATCGCCGACCCGTCCTGGGATGAACAGCGCTTTTGCATTGTGCGGGAGTGGGCCATAAGCGTCCCGGAGATCGTCCATCTCACCGTCAATACCCCCTATCCTGGGACGGAGACTTGGTTCACCGAATCGCGCCGGTTGACCTCCCTCGACTACCGGCTCTTCGATGTCCAGCATGCCGTCCTGCCCACGAAGCTTCCCCTGAAGCGGTTTTATGAAGAGTTGGTGAAGACCCAGGCGGTATTGAGCCGCAAACACCTGGGCGTATCTGCTTTGTGGAACACTTTTGGGTTGGCCACACGATTGCTCCTCCACGGCCAGACTAACTTCGTCCGGATGCTCTGGAAGTTCAACCGCGTCTACCACCCAGAACGCCAGTATGCCGACCACTTCGAGCCGGTACAGTATGCCTTGCAACCTCCGACGGCAGGGATCTCCAAACCGCCGACGCCGCAACTCTATGTGCATGTCCCGACGGAGAGACGGCGCCATGCGGCTCACGCCGAACGATAGAGTCTCACCTGTCGTGAGGAGGGCATCGCACGAGGGACCACCGCGGGCTGCCGATGTTCGAAAACCCCAATACATCGAGTTTACAGCAACACACCACCGTCATTCCTACGATTCATTGGTGTGAACTCTAAGGTTTGTCCTGGCAGTCCACGCCACGCTGACATTCTTGGCCGTACTTGCCATCCTGAAGACCCAGGATCTTGAGGCACATTATGCCTGCGCTGATGATATGCATCTCCCCCGCGCGGTGCCGCGTGCTCTGTCGATTTCATCGGTCTCATGACTTAAGATGTGTTTTCAGTTCCTCCGAGGCCTGGAGCACGGCCGAAAGGGTCCCTGAGATCTGGCTTAACGCATTCAACGATCAAAAGTCGTGGATCATGCGATTGTACCGCACAACTTCGCTAGCCGTTGCAAAACTCACTGCTCTCGTAGCAGTCCGCACGGCGTGATATCGCTAACGCCCCAGAGCGCTATGTGCTGCACCGGGATTGCGAAAGGTCTTACGATAAACAGATGAACGAGCATCCGGGCTGCCCCGAGATTCTCCTGTGAGAGGCCGGTACAGGTGCCAGCAATGTCCTCGCGGATGTAGGTCATGGCCTCTATGCTGAAGACCTCTCGAAGGAATATGATATTGGTGACCTGGCTGGATGGTCGTCCCTGGGTGCACAGGCATGGCCGCGCACCATGCGCAATCGCACAAGGCCCGGGCAGTCATCGGCGTCACCGAAGTAGACCGCAGGGAGGCCGCATCCTTTTTCTTTAAGGCCAACCCATGCTGGATAGAGGACGTTGAAGTGAGCCGTTTAGCGCTGCACATGTGCGATGCGTTGGATGGAGGCTGGAACAGCCAGATGCACATGTGCACAGCATCTGAGCAGACGTCGCCGTGATGGAGGTCTTCTTCCCTAACCAAGGAGGAGCATGATGAGAGAGCTGCGAGTCACCACGACGCAGGGCGCTGATACCGGGCTTGAGGACACCGTGGTCGAGGCATATAAAGCGAGCTTGCGCGGTGCGCTCCTGCGTCCTGGCGATGTGGATTACGAAGACACCCGCAAAATCCATAGTGGAGCGCTACGCCAGCGTGCCGGCCCCGCATACGCACATCGTGGTCGAACACATGGGCGGTGCCGTCAGCCGGATGGATCGGCAGGCCACCGCCTACAACTACCGCGACGCACAGTACAACTTCCTCATCGTCGGCATGTGGGCCGATCCGGCGGAGGACGCACGCGCCATCCCGTGGGTCCGCAGCCTCTGGGAAGCGCTCCAGCCGTTCTCATCGGCGAACATCTACGTCAACTATGAGTCGGACGTCGGCGTGGATCGAGTCCAAGCTGCCTACGGGGCGGCGAAATACCACCGCTTGGTGGCTCTGAAAAACACCTACGACCCGACGAATTTTTTCCGGCTCAACGCCAACATTAAGCCGACGGTATGACCGCGCCACGGGAGGCCGCACGGCAGGATGGGCAGAGCACGCCATGACGGAGTGGTATTGAGCCATGCGTGTGAGCCAACCAAAAATGTCGCCGCGCGTGCTCCCGGAGGGCCAGGCTAGTTGCGGCTCAAAAATCCCATGCATTCGCGATCACTTCATTTGGAGCGACGTATTTTTGCCTGAGAGAAACCTACCCGCTAGGTCGATGTTAAGGCCTTGCTTCCCCACGTACACTCGATATCCGGGACCTGCGTAAGGCCGTAGTGTGATGTCATTGACTGTATAAAATAAACGATATTATGTAAAGTTTTATTGACATATATGAAAGAATGCTTGTCCCAATCCCCTCCGAAGACCCTTGAAGAAATGACTTTTGAAGTAGCAGATTGTAATGATAATTTACCCACCTCATAGTCATGTGCGGCGTTAATGCCGACCCCCGTGCCACGTGCCTAAGCCATGGCATGGCAACCCGTCTGCGTCAGTACGCCAAGTGGTTCGATCGAACCACTTGGCGCTGACCATGGCCTGGTATTTACTAGACCCCCGCACGGGTGGTAGGATCGCCACTGCGACTATTGCACCCAGCACGGCGCGCCGTAGCATCCAGATGCGAGAGCATCAAGGAGGAACACCCTCATGGCGAACACCTTTACCTGGGATGAGGTCCGACAGCATACCAGCCCCGGCGATCTATGGTTGGTCATCGATAGAAAGGTATACGACGTCTCGCGGTGGATGGACGAGCATCCGGGTGGCCCCGAGGTTCTGCTGGAAGAAGCCGGCAAAGACGCCACCAATGCCTTCGCGGACATCGGCCACAGTCTGTACGCTGAAGAACTCCTGAAGAATTACTATCTCGGTGACCTGGCCAGGCAGTAACTCCGGGGCCACAGGCATGACCATGGAAGATTCGACCTCGATTGACAATACGTTCAGATGCCCGAGATGTCTGTCGGGGGGGAGAAGATGGGATGTCGGCGATGGAGGTCTGGAAGTAGCGCGTGGCCGCGCATCATGCGCAATCACAGAAGATCAGGGCAGCCAGGGGCATCACAGGAGACCGTTGGGAGGCCGCGTCCCCTTTCTTCAAGGCGAATCCACGCCGGACGGACGACGTTGAAGTAAATCGCTTACTGCAGCAAATCAATCCATCTGCGACGGTCCTCGACATCGGAGGTGGCGCCGGACGCTTCGCTTTACCTCTGGCGCTGCAGTGCCAGCACGTCACGGTGATCGAACCATCGCCAAGCATGCCAGAGAGCCTCCGTCAGATCACTATGGAGGCGGACATCGATAATGTCACCATCGTGGCGAAGCGGTGGGAGGAAGCTGAGGTGAACCCGGCTGATGTCGTGATCTCCGCGCACGTCATCTACATGATCGAAGACATCAGGACTTTTGTGGTGAAAATGCTCGAGCATGCGCGCGATAAGGTGCTCATGCCCACATTTATGCGTCCGCCCATGGCCCGCTACACCCCGTTTTGGCGCTGGGTGCATGAAGAGGGTCGAGCAGATCTCCCCGGCGCGGCGGAGCTCATGCAGGTGCTCTGGGAAATGGACATCTACCCAAACGTCGAGATGTTTGAGCCCATATCCTTCAGAGCGTTCAAGAATTGGCAGATGGCCTTGGAGAGGGCTAAGGCTAAAACGTGATGAGCGACTTGACGTGGGAAGGGAGGCTGTGATGCGTTCTCGAATGAGGAAGGATCTGGCGTTTTGGATGACCTCGCTGTATTCCTGGTCTTCAACTGGGACACGCCGGTGAACCGCACGACGGCCGGGGGGGCGCGTTTGAAGGCGTGGCGATCGTCGACCTGTTACGACTGGCGGGCGTACCACTAGGCAAGGACCTACGCCGCGACCGCATGCTGACCTATCTTGTCGTTGAGGCAGCCGACGGCTATCAGGTGGTATTTGCCTTACCCGAGATCGACCCGGCGTTCACCGACCGCGCGATTCCCCTGGTGGATCGCCGTGATCAACAGCCGCTGTCATCTCACGACGGGCCACTGCAGGTCATCGTGCCTGGTGAAAAACGGCACGCACGCTGGGTACGTCAGGTCACGGCGTTTACCATCCGGCGGGCGGGATGAGCGCAGGCGTCGCTTCACCGCCTGAGGTCACCCGTCCGCCCCCAACGGCAGACGGGTTGTTGATAAGCAGGCAGCATCAGTCTGTGGCGATCATCACGTCGCTGGCTTTGATGACGGCATACACGTCTTTGCCCACGGCAAGTTTGAGCCGCTCGGCCGATGCCTTGGTGATAATCGAAACGACTTCAGCTCCGCCTGGTAGCTCCACGGTGACCTCAGTATTCACTGCTCCAGGGGAGACTTGCTTGACTCTGCCCTTGAGGGTGTTACGGGCGCTAATCTCCATCCTCGATCCTCCTCTTGCGACAGGGGCTTTGACGACACGGTGCGACATATTGCTCAATGAGCTGTCAGCCTACAACAGGGCTATGCCGCCCTTGGGGCACCTACTCCTGGAGCGGCAACATCACTCAGTAGCAGCCTTGGCTGGATGGGGTATTCGGCTCATCATAGGCGGCTCTCACCGGCTGGGCTGGAGTGTGGGGATCGCCCAGTCCGATACAGAGCCACTATGACTCCGCCGCACCTGAGTCAGCTCCGCCAGGATGGCGACCGCGATCTCGAAGGGCGATTCGGCCCCGACATTGAGCCCGATTCTACGCACTTATCCCGCGGAAGTCCAGATAAACTGACAGAATATCACTTACAATTTCCAAAAAATGTATTCATCTCAAGGTCTATGGAAAGTATCACATACGGGTCGAGGAGAGGGGGAGATGACTTGAGCTCAGGATGGCCGCATCAACCTAATGCTTCGGCGGTGCCGTAGCCATCCGGTGGGAGAGCGTATGGCGATCTCTCAGGTATCGGTGTGGTCGGATATGACAGACATAGCTGATATAGATGAAGGCATTATGCGACATCGTTTCGATGTAAGAGGGCAGGCAAGGCAATCGAGTCCGCCTGAGCCATGGTCTCACCACCACCGATCGCACACACTCCCGACGCGTTCATGCCTGCCTTGGTCATAGTGGCGTCGGCACGCTCGAACCGTGCGATCTCCACCTTGCGACGATTACGTCGAAGGCCTGTCATCACTCGGCCCACGTGGTGAGATCCATGCCCAGTACGCTTCACCGCTTGCCGCTATCGGCGTTCGAATATCGCCGCCACCCCCTGACCGCCGCCCACACACATGGTCTCCAGCCCGTAGCGGGCGTCACGCCTCTGCATTTCGTACAACAATGTCGTGAGAATGCGTGCCCCGGTGGCGGCAATGGGATGGCCCAGGGAAATACCCGAGCCATTGACGTTCAGCTTGTCCCAATTGTCGAGCTTCCATTCCTTGAGCACGGCCAGCACCTGCGCGGCAAAGGCCTCATTGAGCTCGATGAGGTCGATGTCACGCCAGGTCAGCCCTGCGCGTGCGAAGGCTTTCTCCACAGCGGGGACCGGACCAATCCCCATATACGCTGGGTGCACGCCGGCCACAGCCCAGCCGCGCAGGAAGGCCATCGGCTTGAGGCCCAGGGTGTCCAGCTGATCACCAGCCACGACCAGACACACCGACGCCGCGTCATTTTGCGCGCTGGCATTGCCAGCCGTCACGGTCCCCCCCGAAGTGATCGGGCGTAGCCGTGCCAACACCTCCAGGGAGGTGTCCTTGCGGGGCCCTTCATCCACCTGAAAGCGGAGGGGCTCACCCCGACGCTGTGGCACCATGACGGGCACGATCTCCTCCGCAAACTTGCCGCTCTCCGCTGCCGCCACCGCACGCTGGTGGCTGCGTAGAGCATAGGCATCCTGGTCCTCGCGCGAGATCTGATGGCGTTCGGCTAGATTCTCCGCCGTCTCGATCATGCCTGAGATCACGCCGAACCGCTCTTCGGGAGAAGCCGTGGCGCGGGCCCGCGTCAGACGGTCATGCAGGGTGACCGACCCCAAACGGCTGCCGCCCCGCATGTCCGTGGTATAGAACTCCACCCGGCTCATACTCTCGACCCCACCGGCCAGGACCACATCGGCGTTGCCCGTCTGCACCATCATGCAGGCATTAAGAATCGACTGCAGGCCGGACGAACAGCGTCGATCCAATTGATACCCCGGGACTTCAATGGGTAAGCCCGCTTTCAGCGCGCAGAGTCGTCCAATGGCCGGTTCTTCGCCGCTCGGATAGCCATGTCCAAGGATGACCTCGTCGATTTTGTCGGGTTCCAGGCCGGTCCGCTCCAGAACAGCCTTGATGACCGTGGCCCCCAACTCCGCTGCCGGGATGTCTTTCAACCCGCCCCCGAAATTCCCGACGGCCGTCCGTACCGGACTCACAATCGCGACTTCACGCATCATGTGCTCCTTCTCCCATATGGAAATGTCTGGAGTGACAGACGTCTGTCATCGCTGTGTTAGCTCCATAGCGACCTGATACTCAGAAGGATTTGCCACGAGTAGAGCAAGAAAGCAACCTTTTTTACCAGTTTTACCAGACGCACAGGGATAAGAACTGCTCCAGGGTCGAGCAATTGCTGGGGGAACATCGCACAGGGCAGGAAGAAACTTTGAGCTCACGCGCGAAGGTCTGGTGTCTGCTAATCATCGAGCCAGCGTTGAGCCAACATCCGCGACACCACTAGGACCGCGGCCGCTATCACCACCAACAGCACCGCGAGGGCTAAGGCCGCGGAAAGATCGCTCTCCAGCGCGGCCATGATGGCCAGCGACATGGTTTGCGTGCGGCCAGCGAAGTTGCCGGCAAACATCAACGTGGCGCCGAACTCAGACACCGCGCGGGCCAGGCACAACACAATGCCGCTCATCATGCCGGAGAGCGCCAGGGGCAAGGTTACGTACCAGAAGCCTGCGAGAGTCGAAGCCCCATCGATGGCGGCAGCTTCCTCAATTTCTGGCTCGATGGCGGCGAATCCGAGCTTCGCTCCACGAATGTAAAAGGGGCCCGCGACAAAGATTTGCGCCAGCACCACGGCTGGCATAGTGAAGGGTAATTCAATACCGAGGATTTCCAGGTGAGGGCCCAGCACACCGCGGCGTCCAAAGGCCATCAGGAGCGCCACTCCCGCCGTCACCGGCGGCAGCACGAGCGGCAAATCGGTAATCGTTTCGATGAGCCACTTGCCTGGAAAATGCCGACGGGCCAGTACATACGCCAGAGGGGTGCCAGCGGCCACCGACACCAGGAGTGTCGCGGTAGTCGTGAGCAGGGTCACCCACAGCGCCTCACGCACCACTGGTTTCGTCAGACTGGGCCAGAAGGCTGGGTCGACCGCGGCACGCCAGATGAGCGCCACCAGGGGGATGACGATAAACATGATCAGCAGTACCGTCGGCACGGAGCAGAACAAGCCCACCTCGTCTCGCCGCGTCCGTGCTCGACCCCGGGACTTCACCTGCGTGAGTGAGCCTTCATGAATGACATGCTCCATCTGACTGCTCCAGCGCTTCGGCTCGATATGGCATCGGAGCCAGGTTGAAGGCGTCTCGAGTAACGTTCATGAACCGGCCACGAGGAGGCCGTGGCGTGCCAGGTTCGCTTGCCCCGCTGGTGAGAGCACATACTCGATAAAGGCCTCGGTCAGGGATGCCGCGCCGAAGATGGTGAGCTCACCCTGAATCCGCGGCACTTCGGCGGCCGTTGCTCCCCCGCTCAGGGCGACCAGCAATCCAACGACAAGTACCGAGACGATCAGTTGGCAAGGATAACCTTTTCTCATAGCCGGATGTCCTCGTGAGCTCCACTTCCACCAGGCAATGCTTACCTATCGCAGCTGCTGCAGACTCCTTGCCTATCAGCTTACGAGGCCAATTCAGCCACCACCGTGCCGGCACGTGAGCTATTATAGCCCCCGAGGGTCTCCAGCTCCTCCTGGAACGGGCGGCTGATGGCGATGTCGAGGACGGCCTGCACAGCAGAGGCGTTCAAGAACTCCAGCGGAATGACGAGGTCGTAGCGTTCTTCCTGCACGGGGAGAAAATCGAGTCCTAACGCCTGTGCCACCGCCATAATCCCAGGCCCCGTATCAGCCAGGCCGTGCACCACCGCTTCGGCCACCTCCAGATGGCTTGATACTTCGTGGTTGTAGCCCCTCACCTGCCTCGTGGGCACTCCAGCACCCTGCAGCCACAGGTCGAGTAAGGTTCGACTGCCAGCCCCAGACTCACGATTGACCATGGTGATGTCTGCACGTGCCAGATCCGCCGCACCAGAAATGCCTTTCGGGTTGCCGCGAGGGATGATGAGCCCCTGCTGCCACTCCGAGAGGGTGACGATGACCAGGCGGCGACCGGACAGTTCGCGCCGGACATAGGGCACATTATACTCCCCAGCCTCTTGGTCCCAGAGATGGGTGCCGGCGGCGTGGGCCTCCCCACGCCCCAGCAGGCGTAATGCTGTGAGGCTGCTGCTGTGCACCCAGATGAGCCGAAAACCGGGATAGCGGCGTGACAGGTGGGCGCCTAGCAAGGCAAGCGCGGGATCACAGCCCAACACCACGACGGTTCGCTCCGGAAGCTCGGCATCGACCCAGAGATCGATCGTCACCCATGGTTTAGCGCCCTTGCGTGGCCTGGCCGTGTGCTCAACCGGCATGGTCAGGCCGTCGGCCGCTCCAAACGCCGCGGCGCCAGCCAGCGGACGCGCGAGCAGGCGATCGCCGACGCGTGCGAGCTGTATACGCGTGCGGCCGATGTCCTTGGCGGAGGCTTCGCCGAGCCACTCGGCCTCGACACGAATGCGTTCCGCGGTCAGGCGGAACAGCTCTTCAACCCGACACCCCAACGTCATCGACAGCCGCAGCGCGACCAACGTACTGGGAATATAATGTCCGGCTTCGATGGCGTTGATCGCCTGGCGTGTTAATCCGCAGCGTCGTGCCAGCTCTTGCTGGCTGAGGCCGGCGGCTTGACGTCGGCTGCGGATGCGATTCTCGACCGGTGAAGCGCTTTGGCGCTGCGCCATCATATCACCTCCCAGCGCTACTGTAGAGAATAGGAGTCTAGATGTCAAGCATAATTGACGAGATCATCGATGCTAAGGGGTATGTGAATGGGGCGCTCCGCTGATTTAGCGGATCGTCAAGCGTTCCAGGAACGCCTGCAACGCTGGGGCCCATTGGTCAGCCTCACGGCTGCTGGCGAGGTGCCCAAAGTTGCTATCGAGCTCGACGTAGGTGGCCTCGACACCGGCCGCCTGCAACCGGCCCATGACGCGTGCCCCCATGGACGGCGGGAATAATTGATCGGTGCGTGAGATGACATACAGGACTTTGGCGCGGATGACGTTGAAGTCGCGCTGCGCGTCGAAGCGTACAGAAGCTTTGCGCAAGACGACCAGGGAGTGGGCGTCGAACTCGCGCGCCCAGGCCTCAGCCTGTCGCCGAATGCGCGCTTCGCGCTGCCCAGGACTGAGGTGGTCGGTACCGATGACGGCCTCGATACCGTATCGCTTGAGGGTCTCCATGCGGATAGCGGTGAGGGTGGGGGTGATCCCTCCCCGCTCGTAATACCAGCCGTCGTTCCAATTGGGATCTGTCGACAGACGCTGCATGAGGTGGTGCACGGCGTCGTCTTTCCCCAATCCTTTGGGGGATGAAGCGACGGCGACGATGCCATCCATGAAATCGGGGTAGGTGACGGCCCATTGGAAGGCTTGTCGGCCCCCCAACGATGGACCGGCCACCGCCACCAGGTGGGTGACACCCAGACGGATCAGAAACTCGCGCTGCGCCACAACAATGTCCCGCATGGTAAGATCGGGGAACTCTGGGCCGTAGGGCTTTCCCGTCGCCGGGTTGAGGCTTCCTGGACCGGTCGTCCCGTAGCAGGAGCCGAGCACGTTGGAGGAGACCACAAAGAAGCGCGCCGTATCGATCGCTTTCCCGGGTCCAATGAGACGATCCCACCAACCCACTTTGCTATCTGCCGGGCCATAGCGCCCGGCAGCGTGGTGATTGCTGGTATAGCCGTGGGTGATGAGAATGGCATTGCGACCATCCGGCGCCAGCCGTCCATAGGTGTCATAGGCAATGGTCACATCCGACAGGACCTGTCCGTTCTCCAATGTCAAGCTACCGAGGTTCATGCTCTTGTGCTCAACTCCTTGTAGGGGGTTGTGCAGCAGCGGTACTTCGGCCGCTGCGTCCCCGGGGAAAGCCACAATCCCGCTCAGGACAATCGATACGAACGCCAGAGCGATAGCATGTGGGGCCATGCGTTTCATGAACAGCCCATGCATGGTTGTGCCCCCATACCTCTGCCATCCCTTAAAGCCGGGCGGCGTTCTCGCACACGATCTTGCGTCTAATCAGCTTGGATACGTGTCTCAGGTCCACATGTCACTATGGCCAGGAATCGCAGTGGATCCCATCACACACCGATGCCTCCCCACACGCCGATCTGAAAGCGTGGCCACCATGAGGGGCCCCATACCTTTATGTGTCGCTCCTCCATCAGAGGCACGCTTTCCTCGGCTCCAGCCTCCGACAACATAGCCGCACCAAGGACCTCGCCTACGACGGTGACCTCGGCGCCAGGCCGCAAGTCACTGGAGAATGCCTGCCTGGGAATCAACACGATGAATCGGCCACGCGGCAGCTGATCGACAGCGGGTCGATATCGACTGCTGGGTTCAAAAGGCAACTCGCTCACGCTGGCACGATAGCCCTCGTCAACAGCTTCGATCTGCGTGATGATACCGCCCAGCGCGACCACACGCCCCCGATAGGCCTCAGGGTACCGACGAATGTCGGGGAAACCCAGGTTCCAGGACACCTGCCCAGCGAGCTGTGGGGGGATGCCGGCCGCACAGCCGGCTACCAGCCCCCAGATGCACGTCACGACGATCAACTTACGCAGAGGCGCGGAACGCATTGACCGCTGTCACTAAAGCTGGCGTTCCCCCGAAGAGATAGGCCACTTGGACCGCCTCGTTGATCTCGGCCTCTGTCGCTCCGGCCGCACGGGCGCGGTTGGCGATGTTGGCGCAGCCGTCGGGATGAGCAGTGATGGCATCGACGATCATGGTCATCAGGATTTTGTATTTGGCCGGGATAGCCCCATCTTTGAGGACGTGCTCGCGTTGGGCCAGAACCGTTTCGGCGAATTTGGGGTCACGCTGCTGCAGTTGTTGAATCCATTCCGGCATGGTCGCTTGTGCCATGTGATCCCTCCTTTAGTTTGTGATGGGCACGACGTTCCAGTTCACCAACTTGCCGCGCTCGAACAGCAGTTGTACCTCTGAGTCTAACACAGTTTGCTGGCCATTGCGGTTGGCGTCGCCAGATCGTTTTTTACTCTTCTGCTGTTTCACAAATTCGTAGATCCAATATTCTTTCTTCTTGTCGAATAAATTCTGCCCGCGGCGTTGGGGTGGGCCAACCAATTCGAGAACCTCGTCGGTGGTCAGGCCTGGGCTCAGGCGACTGGTGATCTCCTGGGCTTTTGGGTCGGGCTTGGAGCGGAAGAAGAAGCAACCCTCCAGAGTCAGAAGCACGGCGAATAGCCCCAGAACACAGGTAGCAGTTTTGGGGATGGATGGGAGCAGCACAATTCGCCGGAGTGTCGACATGACGCTCCAAAGCATGGCAACTCTTTTCATCGCGGGTTCTAGGGCCGTTGGCGCTCACCTCCGCGGCGGAGCTCGGTCACGAAATTATGTGCCAGCCGCGTCGGTTCCGGAATGCGTACCCCGCGCGTACACGCCATGAGGATGCGAATCGCGGCGGGGAGGTCCAGTCGATGGCCAATCGACACAAAGATCGGGGTCGTCTTGGATTTTGAACGTAGTACCGCCCCGATGATCTGGCCCTGTGGGTCGCGCAGGTCCGCCCACGCGCCTTTCTCGTGGTCGGGCTCTTGATAGCGGCCGAACAGCAACGATTTGGCGCATCCGATGCTGGGCTTCTCGAACACCAGCCCCAAGTGCGTGGCGATACCCATGCCGCGGGGGTGTGCCAAGCCCTGGCCATCGAAGACGAGCACGTCGGGCTCCGTGGTCAACTGTTCGAACACCTTCAGCAGCAGAGGTCCTTCGCGAAACGCTAAGAGACCAGGAATGTAGGGAAAAGTCACCTCGTCTTCGAGGCCACGCTTCTCCACCACCTCGAGCGTAGGGTAGCTGAGAACCACCACCCCAGCGTACGCCTTTGGCGAATCCTTCGAGGTGGCGATGTCGGCTCCGGCGATATAGCGCAGCTCGCCCAGCGTGTTCTCAGTGATGACCTGAGCCCGGAGGTGCTTTTGAATGGCGATGGCCTCATGCGTGCTCACCTGCCAAGAATGCAAGGCCGTGGCTTTCATGCGGGCCTGCCTTTCCCGTACGCCTTCTGGTGATCCATCCCCGCTCTCCCTCTCCCTCTTATCCATGCACCCACGTTTCGGAGAAGGCCAGGAATGCCGTGGTGCTTTTGGTACCATACATGTCACGTGGGAGCGGTTTGCCAACCCCACGGATGCCATTGACGATGACTTCAGCACGCTGGCCTGGGATGAACAGCGACGCCATGTAGTGCTTGCCGGTGGCGGAGTGCTCGGGCTTATAGTCGACGAGGAAGGGCTTGCCGAGCTCGCTCCAGGTCAGCGCCATATCGATCCCCGGGCCATGGATGGTTTCCGTCCAGGAGGAACGGGCGTCACCGGCATGGGTAAAGCTGGTGGCGTCTCGGATCGGCAGGTTGGGGAGCAGCGGGTTGCCCTTAAAAGCCGCAAATTGTGCCACAAAGTCGGACTTCAGGTACTCGGCCAGGGCGCGGTTATCGGTATAAAAGGCGTTAATGGCGCTGGGGTCACGTCCCTGCGGGTCCATCAGGATCACGACCCCGTGCCCGCCGCCGTGGGGCGAATAGACCACGCGAAAGAAGCTGACCAGGCAGGTGAACGGCCCTGATTCGTCAAGTTTGAGGTACATACCAGGGTTCTCACCAGACCAGTCGACAGCACCGGGATTGATAGGTTGGTCGGCCATACGCGCGTCCTCCGAGAATAAGAAAACCCCCGGCAGGGGGAGGGTTGAAGCCCAACCGTCAGTCTAAGCGGCCCGAGCATACCCGGTTTTCACGGATGGGTCAAGCGCTGAGATTTGCTCAGCGTTTGTCATCTTAACATATAGCAGCCAGGGCGAATGGCCCACTTCCAAGAGACACAAGCACCATGGGCGAGCAGGGACGCCCCCTGGGGATCAAGCAAGCTGAAGGCCACAGCTGAGACCAGGGCATAGATTGTCAGCTACTGGTGCAAACGGGCACCAGTCAGCTTGCAGGCAGCCCACCGCGAACTCGGAGCCGGCTGGCACCCTGCCGATCCCCTTACCCTGGGGACCAGCCTTCGGATCGTGACCAGCACAGTTTGCCACCGACCGTATGTCGGTGCGCCGGTGAACCACCTCTATCTCTCTGGAAGGAAAGGAGAGCAAGCGTTTGAGCAACTGGTGGACGGGGATGCGACGACAAGACGGGCGTTCCAGCAAGTCCATCGCCCGTCCAATCACTCTCGCTTGAGGGTTAAGACTGGCAAAACTGGCGAGAGATCATCGGCCAACGAATCAACGATCAAGTCGGCCATGTCTAACTGGTCGCGCGCCACCGAGTTGGTCACAGCGAGACAACGCATGCCAGCACGCTTGGCAGCTTCAACACCTACTGGGGCATCCTCAATAGCGAGGCATTCAGCGGGGTGAACCCCTAGGCGCTGAGCAGCAATCAGATAAATCTCCGGGTCGGGTTTGCTGTGGGATACATCATCCCCGGTGACGACCGCTTCGAAGATGCCGTTCAGCTCCAAGGCCTGCATCCCAAACGCGACTTTCACTCGATCCCCGGAGGAGGCCAAGGCCAGACGGTAGCTATGGTCGCGCAAGCGCCTCAGGAGGGCCCCCACACCGGGCAATGGTTGCAGTTGCCCGGCGGCTAGGTGATAGTAGCGGGCATGCTTGTGCGCGATCGCGATGTTGACGTCGGCCGTCACCCCATGCCTGGAAAAGTAATCAACAAAATCGTCCCGCACTCTCCTCCCATACGACCGTCGCAACTCGTCCTCCGTGGGCTCAACCCCATACTGGCGCAGGATGTCGATCAGGGCCTGCATGCTATACGGCTCGCTATCCACAATCACGCCATCCATATCGAAGATCACCGCCTGAACGGCCACACGGCTCTCCCCCTCAGTCCTGCATCGCCCACATGAAAAGCACTTGTAGGACGCCGATGAGGAACCCCAGGATACCTCCGGAGATCTCCACCCAAAAGAGCTCCGTCCGCGCCACCCGGTAGACGATCCGCTCCAGGCGGTCGAAGTCGAATTGCTCGACCCGATCGGCGACGATCTTGCGAATATTCACCTTCTCAACGAGCTGTTTCATGGCCGCCTCCACCTCCAGCGGGAAGAGGTTGACCAGTTCGTTAATCAGCCCGCGCTTCACCCGTTGCACGGCCTCGCGCGATAATATCTTTTCGTAGAGAAACTCGCCGCGAAAGACTCTTTCGCGCAGGAAGCGATCGAGGCGCGTCTCGATCACGACAGTCAGGTGGCCACGCAACTCTTCGGTATCGATGGCGTTGAGGATATCCTCGGATTTCAAGAGCTCCTCTTCGACCACCTCGCCGATTCTGAGGGCTAGATCGCGCTGGCGTCGTGGGATCACCCCTTGCAGGAGCAACCCAAAGATGAACTTGGGTTGACGGGGGCGAAACAGCATTTTGATGGCGAGATAATTGGTCAGCCACCCGATCAGGGCGCCGACGAAGGGTGTCATCCAGACCCAGCCAGTCATGGTCTCCTCGTCGTCGTGATAGTCGCTAGAGTGCTGGCCCCCGGAGGGCTTGACGGAGGGCTTGCACCTTCTCCGTCAAGTCATTGGGGAGGTTCAGCGTGCCACCGATGTTCGAGTAGGTAAACTGACGCGAGTTCACGTGGACGTGGAGGGGGATGCCCTCACCCTGATGTATCTCATAGTCCAGGGCAGAGGGGCCGAACAACATCAGCACTCGATGCACCGCACGCGCAAAACGTTCGATCACATTCTCCGGCATCGCCGTCAGCGGCCCCCAATGGGCGAGGTCGATGACATCGAAGCAGCGGGGAAACTTGCCAAATGGATTCCAGCAGGTGACCAGTGCATCATCCTCATGGATCACCCAGCCTTCTCGACGGAAGAATTCGACACACTCCGCCCAGATCTGTGGCTCCCGAGCGGTGACCTGCACCTCCGCCTCGATATCGGGGAACAGCGCATGCGAGGCGATGACCTGGTTATGCAGATGGGGCTGCGATGCTCCTGACTCAGGCCCCTGATTTTTGCGAATGAGCACCGAGCCCACGGTCTCGTTCGCATAGGCCAGGTGCACGATGCGGACATTGGCCTTCAACAAGGCGACAAATTGCTTGACGGGCAATGCCCCAGACCATTGGAGATCACGCAGAGACCGGGCATTTACCATGAAATGCCGGGCATCTTCGACGATCACATACGATTCGTTTCGGCCGCCGGTGCATGCCTCGGGAATGCGTGGAATGAGGTTCCGGAAGGCCCGAATCGCCCAATCGTCAGCCGCTACCCCGTCGGGGAGGTCACCGAGATCGAAGATCTCCCCATAGCTGACGCGGAACAGTTCCGCGGTCGTCTGATGCTCACGGCCCGGGCAAAAAAAGCAGCGTGCTTCCTCTTGTTCCATCTGCATGACGAGGTCTGGGCTCAACGGGCTTTGCGGCTCGGGTGGCCTGGGACGCGACGCACTGAACATCGGTCTTTGCCCGCGAAACGCAAATATCTTCTTATGGATGTTGTTGAAATACGTGTGGGTTCCGGTGAAAGGATTGCGGATCCAGACGACTTGACCGTTCACTCGTTGGTAGAGAACTGGCATACCCGCGACACTCACTTGGCAGCACACCGTGTCATCACAAGCGAATCGACGGAGTCCTTGACAGCGGTTGGGCCTTCCATGGATATTGAACGCTCACTCGATCGCTGCAGCGTAGAACGTGTACCATACGAGCCATTATAGAATATAGAAATAGCCCCCACAACATGCAACCGCTTCTTGGGGGCAGTGTTGCCCATCTCCCGCCAAGGGCGAAGGCCGAGGGACAGACCAAACACCATGAATCACACCTGGCGGCCGAATCTCGCCGAGGTCCCCGAGCAACCAGGGGTCTATCTCTTTCGCAATGCCCGAGGGGCTGTGCTTTATATTGGCAAAGCATTGAATTTGCGCCGACGCATCGCTTCCTACTTTCACCAGCGCCGCCGACAGCCACCCAGGCTACGCCGTATGATCGGCCGCGCCCGTGCGGTGACGATGCATGAAACCGGCTCAGAGCTGGAGGCATTGCTCTTAGAGTCGCGCCTGATCAAGCAGGAGAGGCCCCCCTTTAATCAGTTATTAATCGCGTATGTCGCGTTGCCATTCGTCAGGTTGACCCTCGGCGAGCCGTTCCCGCGTTTAGTGCTCACTCGTGAGTTGATCCCCGATGGCAGTCAATACCTCGGGCCATTTCCACGCGTCGAAATCGCTGCCGTGGTGCTCGCGGCGTTGCAGCGCCTCTTGCCATTGCGCACCTGCGACGCCGCTGTTCTGCCAGGGGTGTTTCCGACGCCATGCGAAGCCTTTCATCTGAGAAAATGCGCCGCGCCGTGCGTCGGACCGCATGTCGCCGCCACCTACCACCAGCATGTGGAGGGACTACTGGCTCTGCTGGCGCGTGGTCATGCCGAAATTTTGCGGCGCCTCAGGGCAGAACGCCAGCAGGCTGCCGACGGCATGTTCTTTGAGCGGGCCGGCCATCTGCATACGTTGTTAGCCGCCCTGGACGAGGCCACTATCGGTCAGCCCCTGGCCCTCCTGCCTGTGGAGCTGCGGAATTTCGTGGGGATCTTCACCCGGGCAATGCCCCACACATACGAGATGTTTTGCATACGCCACGGCCTGTTCGCCGGCAGGTTTGTGGGCGGGGGGAAGCCAGACGATTGGCAGGCGGTAGAAAACTTTCTCACGCGCTGCTATGGGGCGACAGATGACGCAGCACGAGCTGGCGAAGCGGTGGTAGATGAGCTACGCATTGTGGCGGGTTGGCTGCAACGCACGCGTGCACGAGCGCGCTGGGTCCACCTCGATGTACCGATGAATGCAACGGCGGCGCTAGAAGCGGTGATGGGCGCGCTACCCTAGTGCCGGCAGCCAACATGGCAACGCCTGTTTACCAGTTGTGCCGGTCAATCGTTGTCATATCTTGATGCATCCGCTGCTCGGCTCGTCGCAGCCGCCAGCTCCACAGCATCAGTGTCACACCGGCAAAGAGCAGGACGCTGGCCACCATATAAGCCAGGAGCTCCGGCCACACCAGAATCGCCAAGGCTACCAAGGTCAGGGCAACGCCCGGAGCCATCAGCAACCACCAGACGCCCCCCGTGCCATTGCTAGTAAACTGCTGACCGTACCGCTGCATACGGATAAATATCGGGGAACGTGTGAACATGTTGGGCACCTCCTCTATCGTTCTTCCTCTGACGGGCACATAAAAAATCTTTGGCACTGGAATGTGACCAAGGGCCCAGAGGAGATCTACTCCTCACACTCGTATTGTCTCATTAGTATGGCACGAGAGCAGGCACTGTCAAGACTCAGGCAATGGAGGTGTTGAGTCATTCGCCTCGTGGGGGCATCCTGGCTCCTCGTGGTTGCCTCTCTGTACCGTTACGGGGCTCCGTAGACGCACCTGAGTTCACCCATGTCCACCTCTGACTACCTGCATACCGACTCGGCGTCATGTGCGCCCCGGTGTCGATCTATCTCGGGTCAAATCGACCTCCGTACAAGCATGATAGCGGCTTTTATATTGACCTTTTAACAGGGTTTTGATAACTTCTAGGCCAACGTTTGGCACCTCAGTGCGGCCATAATGGGTGACTGAAGCGGAGTGCAGCTGCCGGTGGACGAAACGCGTCGGGAATATGACGAAACAACGTTGATCCGTGACCGGAAGCAGTACATTCGGCGGTCGATCCGCGCTGTGCGGCGAGGGATGTCAGAGGCGGAACGGTTGGCACACAGTCGCCGTGTCGGGGAGCGTGTGGCCGCCCTTCCCTGCTATCAGCACGCCCGAGTGGTGCTGGGCTACATGGCCTTTGATCACGAGGTGCTGACCGATGGTTTGATGCAACAGACCATGGCGTCGGGAAAGCAGCTGGTCTTGCCCATGGTGCTGGGTGATCGACAGGATATGGCGCTCTATGTTATCGAAGATCTTGGGTGTGATGTGGCGCCCGGGTATCGTGGCATCCTTGAGCCCCAACCACAGCGCACACGCGCGGTGGCACCGGAAACCCTCGAACTCGCGCTCATCCCTGGGGTAGCCTTCGATCTGCGGGGGGGACGCCTCGGGTTTGGCACCGGGCTCTACGATCGATTACTCAGTCGACTACCACGGGGGATCCCGACGGTGGGTCTGGCCTTCGATTTCCAGGTCATTCCGCGGCTACCGTTCCAGCCTCATGACATGTTGCTGGAGGCGATTGTGACCGAGCATCGCATCATTTGGGGGACATCCTATACGCAGGGCGATGCAGCGGAAGGGGCCCGGTTCTCTCATGTGGCTGGGGAAAGGGGAGAGGGGTGAATAACCTTGGATGCAACCTTTATGCTAATGGCGGCTGGAGCGTTAGGACTGGGAGGCGGGGGCCTCCTGAGCGGATATCTGCTGCGGAAAGTAGGCGTTGAGCGCCAACGACGAACGGTTCAAGAAGAAGCGCAGCGCCTCCGAGACGAGGCCGTGAAGGATGCTGAGAGCAAGCGCAAAGAGGCGTTGCTGGAGGCTAAAGAGCATTGGTTTCGCGCCAAAACGGAATTCGAGCAGGAAACTGAGGAGCGTCGGAAAGATCTGCAGAAATTCGAGCAGCGCATCGGTCAGCGCGAAAATAGCCTGGATCGGCGCACGGAAATGCTCGATCGGCGTGAGCGGGAACTGAGTCGCACGGAACGACGCATCACGGAGCGCGAAGAGCACATCGCCGGGATGGAGATGCGCACGCAGCACATGCTTGATGAGGAGCTGCGGAAATTAGAGCATATCTCCGGCTTGACGACGACGGAGGCCAAAGACGAACTTCGACAACGTCTGCTATCGGAGGTGAAGCACGAAGCGGCTGAGGAAGCCCGCCGCATCTTAGAGGAAAGCCGAGAGAACGCGCGTAAGAAAGCGGCCGAGATCATCGTCTTGGCCATCGAGCGCTATGCGGCCGACCACGTGGCGGAATCGACGGTGTCGGTGGTTGATCTGCCCAACGATGAAATGAAAGGCCGCATCATTGGGCGGGAGGGGCGGAATATTCGCGCCCTGGAAGTGGCGACGGGAGTCGACCTGATCATCGATGACACGCCCGAGACTGTCCTGGTCTCGGCCTTTGATCCGATCCGGCGTGAGATCGCGCGGCTGACGCTGGAGCGTCTCATCGCCGATGGCCGTATCCACCCCGCGCGTATCGAAGAGATGGTGGAGAAAGTTAAAAAAGAGATCGACGAGGTCACCTACCAGGCAGGCATCGATGCCGCCTATGAGGTGGGTATCACCGACATGCATCCCGACTTGCTGCGCATCCTCGGTCGCTTGCGCTATCGCACCAGCTACACCCAGAATGTCCTGCGGCATTCGGTCGAGGCGGCGATTTTGTGCGGCATCATGGCTGCCGAGCTGGGGGTCGATCAGCGTATCGCCAAGCGTGCCGGCTTGCTGCATGATATCGGCAAGGCGCTGGATCACCAGTTGGAGGGCACGCACATCTCGATCGGGGTCGATTTATTGAAGAAATATAACGAACCCGAGGCGGTGATCAACGCCATCGAAGCCCACCACGACGATGTCGAAGCGCGCTCGATCGAAGCCGTGCTGGTGCAAGCGGCCGATGCGCTATCGGCGGCGCGGCCCGGGGCTCGACGCGAAATGTTGCAAACCTATGTGCAGCGGCTCGCGAAAATGGAAGAGATCGCCGAGTCCTTCGATGGGGTCGAAAAGACCTTCGCGATCCAAGCGGGGCGTGAGATCCGCGTCATCGTGACGCCGGATAAGGTGCAAGATTCCGAGGCGATTTTCCTGGCGCAAGATATCGCCAAAAAGATCGAGCGCGAATGCACCTACCCAGGCCACATCAAGGTCATTGTGGTGCGCGAGACCCGCGCCGTCGAATACGCGAAGTAAGATGAGCATCGAGGCTGCAACCACAGATAGACACAGATAAACACAGATGCTCTATGTGCATCTGTGTTTATCTGTAGGTGCTGACTTCTGCTAAGGAACTAGAGGATGGACAATCGCGGGAATGGTTACGTATGGGCCCTCGATCAAGCTGTCGACTTGCTCATCTCATCCCGCTATGTCATCGCTATGACCGGCGCTGGGGTGTCAGTAGAAAGCGGCATTCCGCCCTTCCGCGGGCCAGGCGGCCTGTGGACGAAGCATGGCGAGCCGCCGATGGACGTCTACCAGCGTTTCTTGGCGGACCCGAAGGGCTATTGGGAAGAGCGTTTGAAGGCGCCAAACGAAATCGTTCAGGCCCTGGCTCAGGCGCAACCTAACGCCGGACACTCCGCCATGGTCGAGCTGGAGCAGATCGGCATCTTGCGCCATCTTATCACGCAGAACATCGACAATCTGCATCGTGCCGCCGGCCATCAAAAGCTGGCGGAGCTTCATGGCAACGCCCAACTGCTGCGTTGCATTGGCTGCGGCCAGCGTTTCGCAAAGGAAGCGATGGTCATCGTGCTCGACGACTTGCCCCCCCGCTGCCCGACTTGTCATGGCATCGTCAAAGCCGACACAGTGCACTTCGGGGAGCCAATCCCGCCGGAGGTGCTGGAAGTGTGCTTTCGCGAGACGCGCCAGGCCGACTGCATGCTCGTGGCCGGTACGTCGGCGCTGGTATACCCTGCCGCCTCCTTTCCGCAGATGGTGAAGCAGCACGGCGGCGTTCTGATCGAAGCGAACCTCTACGACACCCCCCTCACCCCACTCGCCGACTGCTCCCTGCAGGGACCATTCGGGGAGATTCTGCCCACGCTTGTCGAACAGGTACGCGCCAAACTTACCGCCTAGCACCAACGAAAGCTTATCATTCCCATCTCCTCAGCGAGCTTGCCGTCCTTCCCAGTGTGGGATAAGATCTGACCAAGCAAGGAGCCTACCCATGGTCAACTCCAAGCTGGTCGTACCAAGAGAAGCCATTACCGACTTCTGTCGTCGCCATCATATTCGCAAGCTCGCCCTATTCGGCTCGGTCTTACGCGATGATTTTCGGCCCGATAGCGATATAGATGTTCTAGTGGAATTCGAACCAGGGCACATTCCGGGCTTTGCTTTTTTTGCTATGCAGGACGGACTCTCCGAACTCCTGGGGCGAAAAGTGGACCTAACTCCCTGAGCCTGTATTTCCGTGACCAAGGCGGGGCAGGGGCGGAGAGCCGGTATGTCGCAGGCGGATGAGATCCGCGCTGTATCAGCTCGCAGTCAGAGCACGCCCTCGCGGTTCGGCACGCGCACCGAAGCTTTCGCACAGGAAGCCCAGCAAGCTGCCGAGTGTGCAGCTGTGGTTGGCCGATGCCTGCAGGACATGAAGCCGATGCTTGCCAAGGCGGTGTATGGCAATCGACCTCCAGAAGAATGAGTGAATCCTCGGGTCCAACCACCTAAAGGTACCGAAACCATCATATCTTGCCGGCAGAGTGTACGACATGCCTTCAACTTGGTCACCATATTTGAAACGCAGCACTTAGCCATCTCGAATGTGCATCTCACCGTGTCTTCCCAAGCGTCTGCCGGGATGCTCGGCCCAGGCATTCACCATACAGGCCAAGTCTGCGTCGATCTTTTCAGTGACCAGGTGACTTGGTAGGACGCCATCCCACGCCTCCTCCCAGATCCCAGACATGGCGGCCACCTCCTGGTGGGAGATCGGATGCCGATGGGTTCGGCCGCTCCAGCTCTTGACCATCTATGGCGCCAGGCGCGCCCAGCAGGCGTGCCGTCGGTTGTTCCGATCAGTTCTGTCGCTGCGCAAACGCGCGCAGGCTTGTGGTTCGTCACTTGATAACCCGTGTGCGGCATTCCCCAGCGTCGCTCTGCAGTAGCGAACAATCGGGGCCTGGTGGCCCCGGACGAGCGCCTCCAGCGCCTGGTGGTACTCCCCCCGCACCACCAGGCGCTGCACCTGCTCATCACAAATATGGTAGTCGTCCCATTCCATCACAAAAGTCCGCGCAATCAATCGTTCCCTGATATCGTCAAATCCGTCACCAGAAAGCGGTTGCCATCATATATCACGATGATTTTAGAGGGCAAAAACAATCACCGCATGGGGGTGGGTGACGCGGACAGCGGCGATGGCAACTAATCAAGCACACCGAGCCGATGGGAGGACCGCGAACCGGCCAATCAGAAGTGGCTCAGCTGCATCCCTTAGTCGTGATTGCCGCGCCGTCGTGGGTGCGCCATCGCTGTCGCATCGCAGGAGAAGAGGACGATGGAGCCTCTTTGGCACAGGCTCACATACTGGAGGCAGGAGCACAATGCATTCACACTTCAGGCCCCAGCCATGACGCACACCCGCAGGCGTCTATGTCGATCGTTGGCATCACCGAAGCAGCTTACTTGCGATTGCTCATCGGCAGCCGGCCTTGGCGGTCGCGTGTGTATCAATGGATCGCCTCTCGCGTCGTGGGCTGCCGACGTTACTCGAGACGAGTGCTGGACGGTCGCTCGGATGGCACAAGGGTACAACCGCGCCAGCCGCCACGCATCTTCGCCCTGGAGGAGGTCACTGTCCAGAAACGACGGGCGGACGGCGCAGTTTGCACGCCAACATACGATGGGGCCAGAGAAAGGAGCTGAGGGCGAACGTTCCCAAATCGAGGGCCTCAGTCATTCGACAAAAGAGCCGTGGCATTCCTGCCCTCACTTGATTTCCCGACGCCCCTTCGACTAACATAACAAACGATCCAGGCCCATTGAGGATCTAGGCAAGGAGGTGGGAGGTATGATCGAGGTAGAACAGCTCAGCAAAACCTACGGGCCCATCAAAGCCATTGAGGACGTCTCATTCGTCGTGGAAAAGGGGGAAATTCTCGGGTTCCTCGGGCCAAACGGGGCGGGTAAGACTACGACCATGCGCATTCTCACCTGCTTCATGCCGCCGACCAGTGGCACGGCACGCGTCGCCGGCTACGATATCTTTAATGAGTCGCTGCAGGTGCGTCGCCGTCTCGGCTACGTGCCAGAGAATGCGCCCCTTTACACCGACATGCCGGTGGTCAGCTTCCTCAAGTTCGCCGCGGAGGTGAAAGGCCTGTCGCGCCGCGAACGTCTCCGACAGATCGGCCAGGTCATGGACGACTGCGGCATCAAGGATGTGCAGCATCGCTACATCGGCAAACTCTCCAAGGGTTATCGGCAGCGGGTGGCGCTCGCCCAGGCGCTACTGGGCAATCCAGATGTGCTCATCCTCGATGAGCCGACCATTGGACTTGACCCGCGCCAAATCATCGATATCCGTCAACTGATCAAGGGGCTCGCTGGCCAGAAAACCGTCATCCTCAGCACGCATATCCTACCCGAGGTGAGCATGACCTGCCAGCGCGTCATCATCATCAACCGCGGACGGCTGGTGGCAGTTGATACCCCGGAAAACCTTACCACCAAGCTCCAGACCTCGTCACGTTTGCTCGTTCGGGTCGAAGGCCCAGCGACGGAGGTCGTGCGGGCACTTGGGGTCGTTTCCGGTGTCCAAACGGTGAAAGAGGATGGCGGCGGTCCAGGCCAGGTAGTGACCTGCATCATCGAATCCAAGAAAGATCGCGACGTACGCAAAGATGTGGCGGCCGCCGTCGTGCACCAGAATTGGGGCTTGCTCGAGCTGCGGCCGGTGGACTTGACGTTGGAGGACGTATTTGTGCGCCTCGTCACCGAGGAGAAGGAGAGCACGGCATGAGCAGTTTCTGGCCTATCTTCAAGAGGGAACTGCGAGCGTACTTTGTTTCTCCTATCGCCTATGTCGTGATGGTGATGTTCCTGACGATCGCTGGCTATTTCTTCTACAGCAGTTTTGCGTTTTTTAATTTCATCGGGTTCCAAGCCATGAGCAACCCGATGATGGCCCGCAACCTCAATGTCACCGAAGGTGTGCTGCGCCCGTTATACGGCAACCTCGGGGTGGTCTTGCTGTTTATCATGCCACTCCTGACCATGCGACTGTTTGCGGAGGAGAAAAAGCAGGGGACCATTGAGCTGCTGCTGACCTACCCGGTGCGCGACCTGGCGGCCGTGCTGGCGAAATTTGCGGCCTGCCTAGCGGTGTATACCGTCATGCTCGCCCTCACAGCCGTCTATCCGGTCTTGCTCATCATCTTCGCGCAACCAGAAGTCGGACCCATTCTCGCCGGGTATTTGGGCTTATTCCTGCTCGGGGCTGCCTTCATCGCCCTGGGGGCGCTGGCCTCGTCGCTCACCGAGAATCAGATCGTCGCCGCTGCCATCAGCTTTGGGTTTTTGCTGTTCTTCTGGGTCATCGGCTGGTCGTCGCAATTCGCCGGCAGCGGCATCGGAGGGCTGCTTTCACATCTCTCCCTATTGGAACATTTCGATAGTTTTCCCAAGGGGATCATCGATACCAAAGATGTGATCTTCTACCTCAACTTTTTGGTGTTCTGTCTATTTCTGACCCTGCGCTCGCTTGAGTCGCATCGCTGGAGGGGATAGCACCATGGCTGACGCACGCCAGCGGGGGCGATCTTGGGTCCAACGCCTCTTTGGCCGCAACCTGCGATTCGGAACCAACCTGCTGATCGCTGCCATCGCTGTCCTGGGGATTATTGCCTTGGTGGAGGCGATCTCCCTGCGCCATAGCCACCGCTTCGACCTGACCGCCAACAAGCGCTACTCATTATCGCCACAAAGCCAACAGCTCCTGGGGCAGCTCCCGCAGTCGGTGAAAGTGACTGCGTTTTACCAGGATACGCAGACGGGGCGGGAGGCGGCAAAGGATCTGCTGGATCAATACGCCTACTACGGCAAACAGTTTACCTACGAGTTCATCGATCCGGACCGCAACCCCGGTGTGGCCAAACGCTACGGCATCACGTCGTATGGCACGATTGTGCTGGAGAGTGATGAAAAAGAGGAAAAGGTGTTGGTGGCCGATGAGGAGAACCTCACGAACGCCCTCTTGAAGGTTATGCGCGAGGGCAAAAAGGTGGTGTACTTCCTCGAAGGACATGGTGAGCACTCGATCAACAATACGGAGCGGGAGGGGTATTCTGAAGCCAAACGCGCCATCGAAAGCCAAAATTACGTGGTGAAGTCGCTCAGCCTACTCACCGAGGGTAAGCTGCCGGATGATGCCTCGATCCTGATCATTGCCGGCCCACGTAAGGACCTCCTCGAACCCGAACTGGCAGAGATCACACGCTTCATCGAGCACGGCGGCAAAGTCATGTTCCTGGTTGATCCGGAGGGTCCCACGGGTCTGCCACCATATCTGGCGGACTACGGCATTCAGGTCGTGGAAGGGGTGGTGGTGGACCCGGTCAGCCGCCTCTTCGGGGCGGACTATCTGATGCCGGTGATCACCACCTTTGAGCAGCACCCCATCACCAAGAACTTCGAGGTGGCATGCTTCTTTCCAGTGGCGCTGGAGGTGAAGACTACCGACAAGATGCCCGAGCGGGTGAGCGCTCAAGTCCTGGCCAAGACCAGCCCCAATAGCTGGCTCAAGCGTGACATGCAGGAACTCAAGGCGGAGTTACGCGCCGAAGGTCGTCCCCTCCTGAACGAGCGCCTCGATGAGAAGGGACCGGTGCCGGTGATCGCCGTGTCGACGGTGACACCTCGCCGCGACGGTTCGACAGACAAAGATCCGAAAAAAGCACGCATTGTGGTATTCGGCGATTCGGATTTCGCCAGTAACAACTACCTCAACCTGTCCGGCAACCGTGACCTTTTCCTGAATACTGTGAGTTGGCTGGCGGAGGAGGAAAATCTCATCGCTATCCGGCCCAAGGAGGGCGGATCATTCTTCACCCCGGTGACGGCCACCCAGGAGCGGCTCATCTTCTGGCTGTCGATGATCGTGCTGCCAGCGGTGGTCGTGGGGTCGGGTGTGGCAACCTACATGTGGAGGAGACAGAGCGGATGAGATGGAAGACCACGCTGGCTCTCGTCGTCGTAGCTGCCCTCCTGGGCGGCTATTACTTCTGGTACGAAGTCAAGGGTAGTGAGCAACGGAAAGCGGCGGAAGAGGCAACGCAGCGCATCTTTCAACTCAAGAAAGACGCTATCGAAGCGGTGACGATCAGCCGCGGCCAAGAGGTGATCAAGCTCGTCAAGGACGCCAGCGAGGGCTGGACGCTCACCGAGCCTGTGCGCGCCAAGGCCGATCAACGCACTGTGGATGAGGTCTTGGATGGCCTAGTCGAGGGCAAGCGCGACAAGGTGATCGCCGAGCAGGCCGCCGAAGTGGCTGATTTTGGCTTGAAGGAGCCCGCTATTGTCGTGCAAGCCACCGTCAAAGACGCCGGTACCCCCATCATTCTGAACATCGGCGCCCACACCCCTACGATGGGCGGCTATTACGCCCGTGAAGGGGAGCAGTCGAAAATCCTGATGGTGCCCAACAGCCTGTATAGCAAGTTCGACAAAACCGTCTTCAACCTGCGCGATAAGACCGTTCTGGTCCTGGATCAAACGCAGGTCAAGCGGATCGAAGTGCAGCAAGGGGACCAGGTCATCGCCGTCGAATCGGAGGGGGATAAAGGCTGGAAGATCGTGGCGCCCCTGGAGGCTAAAGCGGACAAAACCAAAGTGAACGACTTGATTAGCACCGTCAACGCTGCCAGAGTGAAGGAGTTCCTTGACGATGCCCCGCAGGATCTGGCGAAGTATGGCCTGAACCCGCCACGCTGGCGCCTGACGTTCTTCATCGGTGATGACCGAGCCGAGAAGAGTCTACTGCTCGGCGACGAGGATACCGCGAAAAGCGGTCTCAACGCCAGGCGTGGCGCCATGGACAACGTGTTTCTGGTGGAAACCAAGCTACTTGAAAAACTCCCCAAAGGGCTGAGCGACTGGCGCGACCGTGCCCTGATGGTGGTCAAGCGGGACGACATGGAGCGGGTGGAGATCCGCGACGGCGACAGCAAGCTGGAAGTAGCATGCGTCGAAAACTGCGGCAAAATCCCCGACGACCGCTGGCAGCTCAAGCAACCGCTGCAGGCCAAGGCAGACGCGGTCAAAGTCCGAACCCTACTGCGCAACCTCGAAGAGCTCAAGGCGAAATCCTTTATCAGTGAGGCAGCCACTGATCTCAGCCCGTATGGCCTGGATCATCCTGCGGCGCAGGTCCACATCTGGCTCAAAGAGAAATCGGAGCCGGTGACAATCTTGTTGGGGCGGGAAGATGCCGACAAAGGCGGTCGCTACCTCAAACTCGCGGATCGGCCAGCGGTCTACCTGATCGAGGCGAAGGATTCCGCTGACCTCTTGAAAACGGCGCCCGAGTTACGTGACCTCAAACTGCTGGCCTTCAAAGCCCGCGATATCCGGAAGATCGAAGTCAGCCAGCCGAATGCCACCGTGGTGCTGGAAGGGGATGGAGACACCTGGAATCAGGTGCAGCCGACCAAGGCCAAAGTCGAGGGCCATAAAGTCCGCAGCCTCTTATGGAAATTGGAGGACCTGGAGTTCAAGGACGAATGGCCGGCAACGGCGGTTGCGCCCGATGTGCACGGCCTGGAACAGCCGGCGGCGACGGTGACCCTATGGGCGCAAGGTGGCAAGAAGCTAGAGATCCTGAAGCTCGGCAAGAAGCTTGAAGGCAAAGAATGGGTCTACGCTCAGATCGAATCGAGCCCGATGCTTTATGCTGTCGATGGCAAAATACTTGGCGATCTGCCGAAGGGGACGGGGGATATTTGAGCGGCTATGAGTGGTGTGGCTGAGTGCAAATAGAATCCAGAACGGACCGCTTGGTAGTGGGCCAGTTTGAAGTTAACATTGAGTGTATGGTCGATGTACCGCGCCGATCACCGAGCTCTTAACATGAAATTGGCCCACTACCTCCGCACCACAGATGTTGACACAACGGCACCATCTCGTTATCTTAAAAAAGATCCGTTAGTACTCTCTTGCTGACATTCTTCTTGTGCGGGATGTCATCACAGATAAGGGGGTGTGCTGATGCAGCACGCGAGTCGCATCCCGTCTTCCCCTGCTCCCACCATGTGTGGTCTCCCAAGTCAGCGCCGGTTTCTGGTACGACCCCAACTCATGACCCGCATCTAAGCCCCTCCCGCTGGGAGGAGCATCCCCCATTGCCCACGGTTCGGCTGCCGTCCTCATGGTCCGCTGGAGGATCTTACCTCCAGCGGGTGTATGTACTTGTGGCTTGATTAAGGGCTGCAATGACCATGGCAAGGGATGGCGCATGCAATGAACCTAGCTACGTGATCGCCATCCTGTTGTCGTAAGAGTGGTTCATTAGTCCTCTGCTGCTCACACCTGGCGTGAATCAGGCTATCACAGCTAAGGAGGGCGCCGATGAAGAAGCGGAAAGGGAGTCTTTATCCATCCTTAGGCTTCGGGGCGAGGAACCTTCATCAGCGTCCGTGACGCCCGGAGGGGCTATGCCACGCAGCAGGCTTGAATTGGCGCAGCGGATCAAGCGCACGCTGGCGCAAGAATCCTTCTAGGCCTTGCCAGGTGCTCGCTGGAGACACAGCAGCCCAGAAGGGCTCATGAATCGTTCGCCGCCACTGCACATCGGCCAAACGGGGGTGGTTGAGCAGGGATCCCCAGGTTGTGGAGCGAGGGGGAAACGCCATTGAAGCACACATACTCTGCGAGGCATGGATCGCCGAACCGCCCCCTGATCGAAGGCAAAGAGGAGAGCTGCAATGGAGCGTCTAGCCAGAGCGGCACGCTTATGCATGATAATACTGATATTAAGCAGCACTGGATTGTCTGAACCGCGTGCTTTATCGAAAATCGGAGAGGTGCCTGTGGTGATGGCAACTAGTGTCAAGCCGCAGGCAGATCACGGATTTCAGAAGGTCAATTTGTCCATCGATTTTTCAGATTATTCAGAGGGGCCTCTTGATGAGTGGCTCGAAGCAAAGGGATTCAGGCCTGAGGAAGAGGTTAAGAGTGATGGCCCGCTTGAATTGTCGAGTAATGAGGGTTCGTTAATCTTAGAGACTAAGGGACGCGTCAGGCGGTTTATTATGAATGAGGAAATACAACTTGAGAAATTTTCCAAAATCAGGATTGAATGGGGGATAATAAAGTATCCTAAAGATGCGTCCTATGAAAGAAAAGTTAATAATGAAGCGTTAATGTTATATATATTTTTTGGTTATAACAAATTATCCAGCGGTCATTTGGCCATACCTAATCTTCCGTATTTTATAGGACTATTCCTTGGGAAAGAGGATCAAATCAACACTCCTTACGAGGGGAAATATTTTCATGAGGGAGGGCGTTTTGTTTGTGTAGGAAATCCCAAACCGAATGAAACGGTGATCTCAGAATTCGACCTTATCACCGCCTTTCAAACATATTTTGGAAAAGATGAAGTTCCCATGATCTCTGGGATCAGTCTTGGAGTTGACACCTCCTCCTCTGGGGATGAGGGAAAAGCCGCGGCCTATATTCAAAAGATTGAATTCCTGGAATGACCCCCCACTGAAACACCAGAGGGCTGCACGAAGTCCGTCGAGAGCCCTGTCTCTGCGCCAGAGGTCGTGTCCTCTGTTCCCCTCGTGACTGCCTGTTGAGGCATCACACCTCCCTGGATAAGCCCACTCAGGCCGGTTTTGTCGCAAATGTTGAGTGTGAGTGTCATGGGGTAAGTCACGGTTCGTTCGGTGGTCACGGTCGACCCACAGTGAGGGCGTGTCATGCGGCGTTTTCCTTTCGGAGCAGTGAGTCTAAACGCCCCGGCACTGAAAACCAAGATGGTACGAAAACTGACCGAAGCCGATTTGCGGAAATTTGCCCAAAAACAGCAATGTGCGACAGTGGGTCATGAGCCGCGGGCTTACAACGAATGGTGAACAGGAGGAGGCTGAAGCCCCGATCGTCAAGGAGTGGAACTCGAGGCTGCGTGGATCCCGGCATAGACGGGTTGACGTCCCCCGCTTGGCTCACTATATTAGGAATGTGTCTCCAAACCTGTGTGGCTGATGCCTGAAATGGTCGAGGCTATGACAGAGAAGGAGCCCATCGATGCACAAGCGAATGTCCAGTCTCTCCCCCGCCTTCGACCGTCCAGCCCTGCCTGTACTTCCTTGTCGCTCCCGCTGCCTGGTGCGGCCCAACTGCTGACTCTTCCCGCGTCGTGGCCAGTGCCTCTCCTCTGCGCACAGAATCTCCTGGTATGCCTCCCCCACTGTGGCCTGGGTGATCCCCCCACGGAGGTGCCTATGGGCTATACCCTCCCTGATAGTGCCTGCGGCGCATTGCCTGCCAGGTGCTGGAGCGGTCCCCGGCACGAGTGGACGCCTGCCCTCCGCACCCTCCGCGCGCGCAGGGGGGCTGGGCCTCGTTGGTACGGCCCTGGCCTGTACGAGTGCCCACGGCGAATAGCGCGCCGCTCCCACGGCACGCACGCACCGCGGCCGCTCGCATCCTGCCACTGGGCACCAAGGTGCTGGTCCAACACCTGGAGACAGACGCCCAGGTGGAGGGCAAGATCACCAACCGCGGGCCCTACGTGGGCCCGCGGCACTGCATGGACATCCATTGAGAGGAGACTCCCATGGTTACCACCTTGTGCTACAAAGTGATCGACCTCAGCCCCCATGGCGATGCCTGGCCGGCGCACATGGAAGACGTCCTCAATCAACAGGCCCAGGAGGGATGGGAACTAGTGACCGGCTTCGAACGCACGCACGAAGCCCTCCAGGTGGGCTCCACGACCGCGCATGTCCCGGGCCTCGTCAGCACAGTGCTGGTGTTCAAAAGGGCTGGCGAATTGTAGCTGGCCGCAACCAGTCCGCCATGGGCGCGCAAACACGGGCGCTGTTCAGCCCAGATGCCCGCGCGTGGCCAAGTTTGGTGATGAGCGTGCGGGGCGATCCGCCGCCCGTGCTCACGGCCTGGACCGGCTTTCATCTGACGGTGGGCGCGGCTGATAACGTGGGGCAGCCTGCCTGCGCGGCCGGCGCTTTTAGGTGTGTAAATCAGCGGAATGCGGGCGCGGGGGGCGTACACAGGCATTGCAAGGGCGGCAGCGAGCGCCAGCGGAGGATCAAGCATGCTTCGACTCATTCGGAATAATTGGATCGCCTTGGAATGCCATCCCGCAAATTGCTGGGTGGGGGCATATTGGGAATGGAAACAGACCCATTATAGTACGGGGAAGGGCGTTGTGACAGCAGAGTTGCACGTATGGGTATGTCTGGTTCCCTGCTTTCCCCTGCATTTCATCCGTGCCACGGGTTTGAGACGGTTGCCAGCCGGTGATGAGCTCAGACGATCATGGAATTTTTTGCATAACTCCCCGACAAGGGATATTCCGGGGATGACACGGTCTTGGCTAGCGATGAGGAGGTATCGCTGAGGTAGGGGATCCGAGTCGAATAGGGAGCACTCCTCCGGTGTATAGGTCGGGTTTGCATTCCCTGTGGCTCCCGCCCGTCGGTGTCGGAAGTGTCACACGATTCAACCAAGCAGCGTGGTGAATCTCTCCCTTGCAGAAGCCTGTCGGCGGTGTTCCCGCACAAGCTTCTTCACCTAGCCTTTCCCCCAGACGGGATGGAGTGAGACCAAGATTCCGGGCCGTGGAGATGATACGGTCACCGAGCACACAGGCCCCAAGTGTTTGGCAAAGGATAGGATCGCGATGGGGTGCGCTCGCCCCTCAGCCATATGGCTTATTATTGGGGCCATCAGTGGATCGTCGTGTCGGTGCTCGTTAAGCAGCCATTCCCATGATGCCCGACGGAGGCTCCGACCGATGGCTTGCCGTCTGGCTGAGGTCACCAGCGTGGAGGGGAGAGCCGATGCACCCACATGGTCGTGCCGTGCGTCTATGGTCAGTCGTGTTGCTGGTGGGATTGCTCCTCACCGTGTCCCACGGGAGCACCCAAGGTCCTGGTGAGAGCCAGCTCCCGGCGGAGATCCGTGAGAAGCAGGCGATCCTCCTGGGGATTCAGCGGTCGATCGCCCAGCTTGAGGGAGAGCTCCAGGCGACGCAGGAGGAGTTGCGCAGTCCACGGGGGGAAGGGCGTCGGGAGGAACTGACTCAGCGGATCAAAACCTTTGGGGAGAAGCTGGCCCAGCTGCGGGAGAACTTTAACGGGGTCGCCACCGGGATCGCGCTCGAGCAAGCCCCCTCCAAGCAGGCGGAGGTCGAGTTGGACTGGCGGCAACGGATCCTCGATCTCCTCAGTCCTGTGCTGAACGAGGTCAGGCGGCTGACCACACGTCCGCGCGAACTCAGCCAGCTGCGCACGCAGATCGAGCGCGACCAGGAACAGCTCGGTCTTGCCCAGAAAGCCCTCGACCACCTAGATCAACTGACCGGGCAACTCTCCGATCCGGCGCTCGCGCCGGATCTCCAGAGCCTCCGCCAGAAGTGGGAGGCGCGTCAGCAAGATCTCACCACGCAATTCAGCATCACCACGCAGCAGCTTGAGCAGAAGCTCCACGAGCAGCAACCGTTCTCGGAGACGGTGAAGGACCTCCTGCAGCTCTTCTTCCGCAGCCGTGGGCGGAACTTCCTCCTCGCCTGCCTGGCCTTTGCCGCCTTCTGGCTCACCTTTCAGTGGCTCTACGGCTGGATGCAAGGCCAGGGCGTGTTCCGTCGGAAGCGACCCCAGTTTTCCGTCCGGCTCTTCCACGTCGTCGTGACCTTCTTCAAGGTCTTCGGCGCCACCCTCAGCGCTCTACTCGTGCTCTATCTCTTCGAGGATTGGGTGCTGCTCACCCTGGCGATCGTGTTCATGATGGGCCTCGCCTGGACCTCGAAGAGCGCCATCCCGCGCATCTGGGGGGAAATGCTGCTCTTGCTGAACATGGGAGCCGTGCGGGAAGGAGAGCGACTGATCTACAACGGGATCCCGTGGCTGGTGCAATCCCTCAACTTCAGCGCCCGGCTGGTGAATCCTGAACTCGCGGGAGGCCATTTGCAGTTGCCACTGCGCGACCTCTTCGAGCTCCGCTCCCGCGCCTTTGCGCCAGAGGAACCGTGGTTCCCGACCCGCACGGGGGACTGGGTGCTTTTGGATGACCAGATCCTCGGCAAAGTGGTCCTGCAGACGCCAGAGATCGTGCGCCTCATCCTCCTCGGTGGGGGTCGACGCACCTTCCCGACGCTGGACTTCCTGACCCAAAGCCCCGTCGTCCTGTCGACAGGGTTTCGCCTCGCAGTCCTATTTGGGCTCGACTACCAGCACCAGGGGCGTATTACCCGGGAAATCCCGACCATGCTGGCAGCCAGGCTCGACGAGGAGCTTAAGCACGAGGGCTACGAGAAGGAGATCGTCCATCTCCAGGTCGAGTTCGCAGCAGCCGCGGCCTCGTCCCTGGACCTGCACGTGATGGCGGACTTCTCCGGGGCAGCGGCGCCACACTATGACGTCCTCAGGAGCACCATTCAGCGCCTCTGTGTAGAGGCCTGCAACGACTACGGCTGGATCATCCCCTTTCCGCAACTTACCCTGCACGTGGCCGCTGCCGCCAACGCGGGATCGCCTCCAGATGTCGATGGATCGCCGCGGGACGGCGGGCACGGCGCCGACGCATCCCGCTGATGCAGGGCCATGAGTGGGCGTGAAACCGCAACAGACGCCGAGCCGCAAGGGTTTTGTCAGATCTCGCACCATCTTGGTTTTCAGTGACGGGGCGTGTAGGACCTACAGATACTGTGTTCATTGTCAAGAGCCGCCGGCATACTTGTTTATAAGGGGTACGTTCAGGAGAGATATTGTTGGCGAATTAGATGGCCGGCGCTAAGCGAACGATTGACCAAGCCACCCGACAAAATCCGGAAATGCGGATTATGACGATAGGCAACGCGGTCAAGGCAATAGTCCTGAACGGACTCGGCTTTGTGAACCAACAACTCTATCTTGCGTCACGGTTCTTTCAAAACAAGCCCACCCACCAGCGGATTACCCCTGGGATTGAGACGAAACACCTGCACGATGATACGCTGGGGCGCGCGGCAGCGCAGCCCGCTAACCGCCATGTGATCACCACCATAAAGATCATTTTTTGCATGTCTAAATTTTCGAAATTTTTGCGCCCGCCTTTCCCAGCAAGCTCTTGCGGGCATCTGTTTGTTTTTATGGGCAATCGATCATCTTGACAATCGCCGCCAAACGGCTAGAATGAGCAGCCACATAGAATGAATCGTCCGCTCACGCTGAGGTTATGGAAACGGTGTAATGGCCCAGGAGAAACGTCGGTTTCTGAACACTCAGCAGGCCAAGGTCGCTTTCAAAGGGGTGGGTCAAGACGTCCATGTGATCCTTGATCCCCGCACGTCGTTTGGCGAAATCGAGCGTGAGCTCGAAGAACATCTGGAGCGCTCGGGGAAGTTCTTCACGGGAGCCGCCGTGACTCTCGTGGTAGGCACGCGGAAACTCCGTGATGAGCATCTCCAGCGCATCCGTCAGGTTCTCGCCACGCATGGTCTCACCATTGGTGAGATTCGGACCAGTGTAGGGGACACCAATCTGGCAGCCTCCCCTCCTCTCCCACCACCCCCCGTTTATACACCTGCAGCAGCCGCACCAATACCGACACGACGCGAAACACTGCCGGAGGACACGGCGCTCCCGCACAACAACGCCCTGCTCATCAAAGGTCCCTTGCGGTCGGGGCAGCGCATCTATGCCGAAGACAACCTGGTAGTGTTCGGCGATGTGAATCCGGGTGCAGAGTTGATCGCAGGGGGAAACATCGTGGTCATGGGGGTGTTGCGTGGGGTGGCACACGCTGGGGTCCCAGACAACAGCACGGCGATCATCACTGCCCTGAGCTTGAGACCAACTCAGCTGCGGATCGGTCACTTCATCAGTCGCTCACCAGAATTGCAAGAGAAGCATAACTCTGGCCCTGAAATCGCCAGAGTTGATGCCGAGCAGATCGTGGTCGACAGTTTTCCTAGACGACTCCTAGGCGGCTCGTAGGCGAAGAGTCTAAACGGTCGGCTGTGGGCGTTCCGGCTGGCCGTAGGGCGATGGCATGGGAAGGGGAGAATAGGCGCATGGATGGTCGGGCCATTGTCATTACCTCGGGCAAAGGAGGCGTAGGGAAAACGACAGTCACCGCAAATCTCGGCTCCGTCCTGGCTCAAAATGGGTGTAAGGTGTGTATGATCGATGCGGACATCGGCTTACGCAACCTCGATGTGGTCCTGGGCCTGGAAAATCGGATCGTCTACCATCTGGTTGACGTGATCGCTGGCCGCTGTCGACTGAAACAGGCTCTCATCCGCGATAAACGCAATGAAAATCTTTATTTGCTCCCAGCCTCGCAAAGCGACGATAAAAACGCGGTAGAGCCCGAGCAGATGCGGCAACTCTGCCAAGATTTAAAGAAAGAGTTCGATTACACCCTCATCGATTGCCCCGCCGGCATCGAACAGGGCTTCCGTAATGCGGTCGCCGGGGCCAACCAAGCTGTGATCGTGACCACCCCAGAGGTGTCTGCCATCCGCGATGCTGACCGGATCATCGGTCTCCTCCACGCGCAGCAGATCGAGACCCAGCTCATCATTAATCGCTTGAATGCTGAGCTGGTCAGGCGAGGGGACATGCTCGATCAACAGGATGTGATCGATATTCTGGCCATCGAGCTCCTCGGCATCGTCCCCGAGGATCAGGGCATCGTGATCTCGACGAATAAGGGGAATCCCGCGGCCTTCAGCGAGGAATACGAGGCGAGCAAGGCATTCTGGCGGATCGGGCGGCGCCTCCGCGGCGAAATCGTCCCCATCCCCAATTTTAGCGAAAACGGCAGCCTCTGGTCCCGGCTCGGGAAGAAATTGAGCGACACCTTTCGGAGGACAGGGTTGTGACCGCAATTGCTGAGATGGTCCGGAAGTGGTTTGGCAAGGGAGATGACGGCGACAGCAAGAATATCGCGAAGGACCGCCTCCGACTGGTGTTGGTTCATGATCGCTCGATGTTGCCGCCGGAAACCCTTGACGCTCTGCGGTCAGAGCTGATCGAGGTGGTGTCGCGGTATTTCGAGGTCGATAACGCCACCTTGAGCATGGATGTCCAACGCACCAGGGAGTCCTGGGCCTTGATGGTCAACCTGCCGCTGCGCCGAGCGCGTTCGGCGTCGTAGCGGTTGTCCGCTATGGCAGACTTGAGAGCGCCTCGTAGAACTCAGGGACCCAGTGCATGCCTCGTGCAGCAAAGCGGATCAGGCCCTCTTTGTCCACCACATAGACTGAGCGCTGCACGGACAGATCCGGGTTGAATGCCCCATATTGTAAGGCAACGTGTCCACCTGCATCGTGCAGTAAGGGAAAATTCAAGCTGAGCTGTGTGCAGTAGCGCGCATGCTCCTCGACGCCTGCCGGATTGATCCCCATCACCGCAATGTCCAACCCTTCCAACTCAGGCATATCGTCCCGCAGGGACGAGAGTTGCCGGTTACAGTCCGGTGTATTATCGCCCACATAAAATATGAGCACTACGTGCTTGCGTCCCCTCAACGCGCTGAGGGTCAGCCGCTGTCCATCGGATGCCGGTAGGGTAAAGTCCGGGGCTTGGGTCGCAACAGGAAGGAGATCTGGCACGGTCATCGATCCTCCGGTTCCTCTCGTACTCTCGCAATCATGACGTCACCCCGTCGGATGGTCTGCCCCGACAGGGGGTGTGAGATAATTATACGCTGAGGCAACGAGGGAGAACAAGATGGAGCGTCCCCGTTGGCGACGCCTAGCGGCGACCTTAACTTCTGGCGGAGACCACCTGGGTGACCAGCGATGATAACGGTTGTCGGGCGCTATGCGAATGGGATAGACTCGACCACGGCTCAGTGAGGGTGTACCGTTGCTGGGCGACTTCGTGGATGGCCCCGACGCCGGCTGAGCCGCGGGAAATGCCATTGCCTACGCGCTCGAAAGTTGGGGCGACCTGGTAAGGTGCCGGCTTGATGACGGAGGATGGACCTGTAACGCGAGGAGGAATGCCTATGGTGCAAAACATCGATCATGTCGTGATCGCCGTGAACGACCTCAACGAGGGCATGGCGCAGTACGAGAAAACCTTCGGACTGAAGCCTTCCCGCACAGGCGAGCGCCCCGACGACGGCTTCAAGAACGCTTTCTACGACCTGCCCGGGGGGGGATTCCTGGAGCTCGTTCAGCCCACCGACGCCACCGGTCCAGTCGCCAAAGGCCTGGCAGCACGCGGCGAGGGAGTATATTTGATGGCGTTGGCCGTTGAGGATATCGAAGCCGAGGTAGCGGCGATGCGCGAGCGCGGTGTCCGGCTCATTGGGGATCCAGGGCCGGGTCAACCGATCAGCCGCGTGGTCTTCGTGCATCCGCGTGAGACCAAGGGAGTGCTCGTGCAACTGGTTCAACGTCAATCTGGGATGTGAGATCATGGCGGCGCTGGTCTATTTGTTCCCTCTCCTGTCGGGGGTCTGGGCGCCAGGGGAAACGCCCAAACGATGTCCCCTCTGCCTCTGGACGAGGGTGAGGATGAGGGCCGCAGGGACTTGTCGGGCAGTTGAGTTTCCCTCACCCCGGCCCTCTCCCGGTAGGAGAGAGGGGAAAGAAAGGGATGCAAGATCATCGGACGACTGCAGATCGCAGACTGATGCCAGGGAGGAGCAACGATGGAATTCGGATGCGTGTTCCCGAATCGTGGACCGATGGCCACCCCAGCGAACCTGGGGCGTGTGGCCGAAAAGGCTGAGGTGCTCAGTTACGATACTGTGTGGTTTAGCGATCATATCGTCATCCCGACCGAGGTCAAGTCATTCTACCCTTACGACCCCAGTGGGAAAATGCCCTTCAACCCTTCTGAACCGTATTGGGAGCCTTTGACCGTCATAGGGTATGTGGCCGGGCGCACGTCTCGTCTGCGTCTGGGTACCAGCGTGTTGATTCTCCCCTACCGCAATCCGATCGTGACGGCGAAAATGCTCGCCACCCTCGATGTTCTGTCCAATGGACGCATCACCCTGGGTGCCGGCGTGGGATGGATGGAGGAAGAATTCAAAGCCATCGGCCTCGACACCTATTCCCGCCGTGGCGCATACAGCGATGAATGTATTCGCATCTACCGGGAGCTGTGGACCAAGGACAATCCCTCCTTCCAGGGGGAGTTCCATCAGTTCTCCGATATCCGCTGTGAGCCGCGACCGGTGCAGCCGGGTGGCCTCCCCATCTGGATCGGCGGTCATACACCACAGGCGATCCGGCGCGTGGCCCGACTAGGCGATGGCTGGCAACCGCTCGTCCAGCGTCCGCCAGCGGACCTGCCACCCGCCGAAATGCAAGAGAAAATCGCCCAACTGCGAGCCTTCGCGCAGCAGGCCGGCCGCGACCCACAGCGCATCACTCTCGCCATGGGCTCGTCGATCCAGTTCACCGATGGCGCGGCCACAGGTCCGCGCAGCCTCTTCACCGGTACGCCGGCGCAGATTGTCGAGACACTCCGACGCTACCAAGAATTAGGGATACAAAATTTTCGCTGCGATTTCCCCAGTCTCTCGATTGACGGCTTGCTCCGGGCCATGGAGCGCTTTGCGACCGAGGTTCGACCGCAGTTAGCGTAAGCCTCTACGCCAGGAGGGGGGTGCACCGAGATCAGGGGCAACCCATACGGGGTCATCATTTTACCACAGGGCTTGTAAGGACCTGATGCGCAATCCGTTGCACCTCTGCCGCCCGCATCGGTTTGCGGCAGAGAGAGCCTCAGGCGTGTGCCTATGCCGTGCGGCAGCGTCGCCCTGGCGGCATTGGCATGAGCATTGCTCTTCTCTCTGCTGTGTGTGACATCGTTCCCACCGACGCTTTGCCCCGGCATTGGGCCAGATAGATCGGCAAGGCGCCGAGGGCTCACTGCGGCAGACCGCCATTCCGTCCCACCTCCATGGTGGTGCACGTTAGATAAGGAGGTATACGATGTTGTATCCACTTATCCTCTGGTTACTCGGAGTGCCACTGGTGCTGATTATCGTATTGATGCTTCTGGGTATCGTCTAACCCCCCTGATGGACGTTCGCACAGCGGACGGGCTCCGGCAGGGTACTTCGGGACCGTCCGCGCTGTGTCAGGAGCGGCTTGCACACTGCCGGGCTGCCCCCAGTGAAAGGGAGGTTGCGGCAGGAGGAGTTGCGGCGAAGTCCGTGTACCCGAGTCCCTGCCAGGCGCGAGTCATCTCGATTGATCGTCATTCCAGGAGGCCCGTGTCAAGGATAATGAACCCGTTGCAACGCTGCGGTGTTGCCGGGGATACGGTGGGGCAGAACTGGGCTCCCCAAGAGCGGCGCCACCGTTGACATACCACTCTCGGGGATCTTCAACATCGCGGTGGTCACACCGCTCGTCCTCGTGACATCATGCCTAGGACCAGCATGACGACGAAGACAATCAGGAAAAGGAAAAAGAGGAGCTTCGCGATACCTGCCGCTGCTGAAGCGATCCCACCAAACCCGAACAAGGCTGCCACCAGTGCAACGACAAAGAAGACTACGGCCCAATACAACATAGGTTATCCTCCTCTCGTGAATTGCCACCCTACCCATGTCCCTATACTCGGAGCGACTGGGCTCACGATGTTGAACCCCCGTGGCTAAGAATCCCTGTGCCCCTGCAGGTGGTGGAATGGCGCACCATGTCTGCCTGGCGCACCATCTGACCACATCGCGAGCACTGAATCAGGGCGTCCGGATACCCAGCCTCGCCCTGATCAATGCGCTCCTCCTCGCCAGCTAGCCTCCCTGTCCACGCACAGGTGCGCCCTAGGAGAAAGCCCAGGCCCATACCTACCATTAGCGATGGCAAGGGATGGCGACGGATGAATTCCGCCAACCCACCGGGGAGTTCGGGCAGGAAGGCACCTGCCCGAGCCACGGTATCGCCGATGCTGGTTGCCGCTGTTGCCGCGATTTTCTGGGCCGTGGTACCCGCCTCGCCCGCTGTCTTCGCGAACGTTGACGCAACCCCATGGGCAGCACTACTCGCTGCCTCCACCAGGCGGCCGCCCTGCGAAGTTTCTAACGTTTTGTAAAACTCTGCCAATTGCCGATTCACCTCCTGCTCAGCCCTTTCACGCGCATACCCATAGCGTGCCTCGATTGCCCGCACGAGCCGCTCTTTCTGACCAGCCACCTGATCGAGGTCGGCATCGGTCAGCCGATCCCACCAACTTTTGACCTCCTGCCGTATGTGTGGCCACTGCTGGGTGAATATTTCTGGCGTGTTGGTAGACTGTTGCGTTGGCCTCTCAGTGGTTTCCATAAAGTGTCCTCCTGTGACATAACCCTGTTCTTGGACATCTCAATTGCACAAGCGGCCGCTCGCCCGTGGCCTCCTGGGCCTTACTCCGGGCTCCACTGTGGTGGGGCCCTCAGGAGAAGCAAATCAAACAGACAGAAACTCTCATCTTGAGCCGGTATCCACAGGTTGAGCTATCGATTTGAGAAATCCTCACCCTACCAACCGCTTCTCAGTCCACGCTCTGGAAGCTCTGACCCTCGGGTTCGGCGACATGGGCCCGATTTGTCTTTCGGCATAGGCCCTGTCTGGTTGTACGCTCGTTGGCAGCGCTGAACCTCCCCGAATGTGCCCTGGCTTACGACCGGTAGCGCTCTGCTGTCCATGAAGAGAGCAAAGGATGTGCCAGCTCCTGACATACTGCTTCTGCTACGGGCGGTTTTTCCGCATTGGCGAAGGTCGGGAGGCGCGTGATGATGCCTCCCAGAGGGATTTCACTGGCATTTGGATTGCATTCTGAGGCACCCAGTGCTGTCTCCACGTGCATATCCAGCGCGCGTCTACCCACATGCAAGCGTCACATGGAGGAATTGCCGACCATGTCGCCAGGGACACCGATCGCACACGTCATCATGAATCGAGATTCAGGCGCCGACAACAAAGCAGCGCTCACCACAGAGATCGAGACGGCGTTCAGGGCCCACGGCTGGCAGGTAGAATTCGTCCTGGCAGGGCGGCGTGACTTGCGCAGCCGGACGCAGCAGACCGTTGCCCAGGCCCCAGGCGCCATTGTGGTGGCGGGAGGTGATGGCACCATCAACACGGTTGCCTCGGCTTGTGTGGAGGCCAAGCGGCCCCTGGGCCTCGTGCCCGCCGGGACGTTCAACTATGTCTCCCGCAATCTAGGAGTGCCGACTGAGGTGTCTCAGGCGGTATCAGTGATCATCAACGGATGGGTTCGCCAGGTCGACATTGGAGAGATTAACGGCCGGATCTTCCTGAACAACGCCGGCATTGGCCTTTACGCACAGATGCTCGAGCGCCGCGAGCAGGACAAGCGCCGCTTTGGCCGTCGCCGTGTGGTAGCCTTCTTTTCAGGTATGCGCTGCCTGCTGAGCTCACATCCGCTGTATGCGGTTGAGTTGCTGGCGGATGGACAAACAGCGCGACACCTGACCACCACGCTGTTCTTTGGGTGTAATGCTCTGCAACTGGAGGACTTCAACGTCACCGCCGCCGACTGTCTACGCCACCAGAAGCTGGCCGTTCTATCGCTGAAGCTCCACAGTCGATGGGAGGTCACCGTAGCAGCCTGCGCGGCTCTGATGGGCAGGCTGGACGAAGTCTATACTACTGAGGTCTTCTGCGCCAGCACCGTGCGTGTGCAGACCGGTCGGCGAGCCCTGAAGGTGGCCATCGATGGCGAAATCGTCCTCCTGCGCTCGCCGCTCGACGTGACGCTTCATCCGGGCGCCCTCCAGGTGTTCGCACCGGCCGTGGAACATAGTTGAGCCACATAGACGGGATGGCCCATTGCCTCGAAACACTGCACGCTCTTGCGAGCATCGTCCACCCTACCAGACCTACCAACCTTGTGAGATTATGAACGCCTTGCGAAGAACGCATCGCGTCATGCCGGGGTTCGAGGACGAAAAGCGCAAAATCCTCGTTCTTCCCCGACGATGCCTCGATTTATGTGGAAGACCAGCAACCGCAACTCCCAACAGACCCCCACCGCCAGCACTGTCTGACCAGCGCCCGGTCCCCTGGCAGTTTTTCAGCTAACACATGCAGGGTTCATCGGCGCCGCGAGGCACGATAATCGGACGCTTCCGATCTACAGAGTGAAGGTCATTCCCGTATGGTGCGCCGGATCTTTGCGGGGCAACATACGGCGTTTGACAGGACGGAGTCGAGCGGCTATGCTGCGGCGGTGTTTCCAATCGAAGGCATCAATGGAAAATTGCCACAGCGGTCATCACTCATGAAGGTCGACGTCAGATGATCGCCCTGCAACCCTTGACTCGACCGTCAGGAGAACAACTATGCCAGTATTGTATGAAAAGCGCGATCAGGTAGGCATCATCACCCTGAGCCGGCCTGAGGCTCGGAACGCCTGGGGTCAGGATTTCACAGATGGGATCGCCGAATACCTGGCGACCATGGAGGACGATGATGCGATTCGCTGCGCGGTGTTGACGGGTGACGACAAGGGAGGGGCTTTCTCGGCCGGGGCCAACTTAAAAAACCCACAGACACATACGCTCCCCTCGACAGCTGAGTTTATCAAAAGCCTTCCGAAGCGCAAAGATCGCCAGTTTGAGGTACTATCGAACTTCCCGAAACCACTCATTGGTGCCGTTAACGGTTATGCGATTGGCGTGGGCTGCATCGTGACCTTCTGTTGCGATCTGCTGCTGGCGTCGGAGCGGGCAGAATGGCGGCTGCCCCAGGTGGCCCTGGGGATTCTGCCGGCTTACGGTGGTGCGGTTCGACTCGCTCGTTGGGTTGGCAAGGGGCACGCCATGCGGCTGGCCATGGGCTTTCCACTGAAGGCCGACGAGGCCTATCGCATCGGACTCGCCCAGTGGTTGGTCCCGCATGGAGAGTTGCCGGCAAAGACTATGGAGGTGGCCGGGTATATCGCTTCCCTACCCCCCTTGGCCGCACAGATGGCCAAGGAGTCACTGCATCGCGGTATGGACATTCCCAATCTGTCGGACGCCTCACTGGTAGACCTCTATCGCTTCATGGCCCTGGAGGCGACCGAGGACAAAGACGAAGGCCATCGGGCCTGGCGTGAGAAGCGCAAGCCGGTGTTTCACGGCCGCTGAGACGCGGGCGTCGTTGCGGCTCTATGGGCTATGGGTGCTCGATCATTCGCTGGACGATTAGCCGCGATCGAGCCATAACGCGGCGGAGCGACCGCCGAAATCATACGTGGTATTGGGAGCATAGTTCTTGACATACGGCTGCCAGGAGCCGGTGAACATGGCGGAGTACAGGTACACGTAGTGCTGCTGGTCCGCAATACGCCGCTGGATGTCAAAGATGATCTGCTTACGCGCCTCCCGGTCCTGCGTCCGCCGTTGTTCTTTGAGCATGGCTGTGATTATAGGATCGTTGACATGGCCGCTGTTACGCGGCTGGTCGGGCGCATACAGGCCATACAGCAGGCTATCCGGCTCCCAGGCATTGCTTATGGGACCAAGCACCATGCCCTCGTACTTGCCGACATACGTCGTCGCCATATAGGCGCCGTACTCCTGGATCTTCAACTCAGTCTCGATGCCGACCTCTTTGAGCTGGCTTTGGGCCAGCTGCGCAGCATCGATAATGGCCGGGCCCGCGCCAGTGCCATTGGTGGCGGTGAGCTGCGTTTTAAAGCCTTTGGGAACACCAGCCTCGGCCAGCAGGCGCCTGGCCTCCTTGGGATTATGCTGATAGTACTTCGCTCCCTCGCCGAGCTCATCTATGCGCGGCGACCACTCGGCCAGGCCGCGAGAGACCGCGGGGGTCGGTTCACCCCGCACCCAGACCGCCTCAATGATCGCCTGTCGATCGATGGCGTGGGAGATCGCCCGCCGTACGCGTACGTCGCTGAACGGGGCCTTATCGGTCCGCATGTAGATCGCATGGCTCACTGTGGACAGGAAATCTTGATACATCAGGTGGGGATTGGTTTTTTTGACTGATTCAAGATCCTCTTGCCGGACACTCCACCAGGACGCTGGGCCACAGTCAAGTTGCCCGCTGCGGTATATCGCTAGCGCCGCGGAGGGATCCTCGATGACGAACCATTCCACTCCATCCACCCAGGGCAGTCCTGGCAGAAAATAGTCCGGATTGCGCTTGAAAACCGTCTTCACGTTCGGCTCGTAGCGCTCCAGGAGGAAGGCACCGGTACCGATGGCGCTCTCGGGTTTCTTCAGGTCGCCGAATTTCTGCACCACTTCGGGGGCGACGATCCACATGCTCCGTGGGTTGGCCAGCATATTCACGAGCCAGACATAGGGTTCTTTGAGGAGGAACTTCACGGTATAGCGGTCGACGACCTCCACCCGGTCCACGGATTCCAGGACATAGTGGTCCGCATTGCCCTTTTCGGTGAGGAAGCGGTCAAAGGTGAACTTTACATCCTCGGCGACTAGCTCGCGACCGTTGACGGGGGGTTTGTTGTGCCAGTGCACTCCTTTGCGAAGGTAGAAGACATACGTGGTGTCGTCCGGCGCCTCCCAGCGTTCGGCTAGATGAGGCTCCACGATGAATGTGCCCGGTTGAATCCCCGGACCGACTTTGTGCCGGACCAGCGTACTGTAGACAAAACTCAGGGCGTTATGCGTCTTCGCGTTAAG
>Ga0137403_10000385_pt1 | contig 56569 bp, 46 predicted proteins | sample CZOMad2_1_16fung_FD_122057 | JGI IMG/M metagenome (GOLD analysis project Ga0137403, IMG submission 122057) | Vadose zone soil fungal communities from Angelo Coast Range Reserve, California, USA - CZOMad2_1_16fungal (Hybrid Assembly) | ecosystem: Environmental > Terrestrial > Soil > Vadose zone...
CGTGGTAGCGGCGGACGCGGTTTCAGCGGAGGCGGGTTCCGCGGGAATAGTTTTCGCGGCGGCGGTGGCGGCGGGTTTCATGGCGGCGGCGGATTTCATGGTGGCGGTGGATTCCACGGCGGTGGGGGATTTCACGGTGGCGGGCACCGGTAAGCTGCCGAGGTGAATTCTGATTCTGGAAGATCTGAATCGATAAAATATTTGGATAGGGGCGGCTCGTCAGCGAGCCGCCCTTTTTCATTTGGTGGAAGCTCTTGAGATATCAGCGAGGATTCGGTGTGGACTGCACTGGCGACGATTGCAGGCGCTTGGCTTCGGCGATTTCCTTGCGGGCTTCGACGGAACGGCCGGCTTTTTCGAGCGCCATGGCTAGATTGGCGTGGAGGTCTGGATCGTTGGGTGACAGGGCGATAGAGCTCAAGTACGCGTCGCAGGCTTCGGGGTAGCGATGCAGGTCGAAGAAGGCGGCGGCGAGGTTGACCTGGGCTTTGAGGCTTTTGGGGTCGGACTGGAGGATGGCCTGGAATTCGGGGATGGCATCAGCGGAATGGCGCTGCTGCATGAGAACGATGGCTCGGTTGGCGCGGGCGTCAACGTCGTCCGGACGGAGTTTGAGAGCTTGATCGAATTCGCCTAGTGCCGCGGGGAATTTCTTTTGCGCGGCGAGAAGAAGGCCGTGGCTGTTGTGGAGGTCGGGACTTTCGGGGTGGGCCTGAAGGGCTTTCTCGATGACGATGGCGCCTTCCTGCACGCCGCCAGTGTCGAGGAGAGCGGTGGCGAGAAGAGCGGAGGCTTCCGGAAAGTCTGGCCGGGCCAGCAGCGCATGACGAAGAAGTGGGATGGCTTCGGAGTAGCGACTGGTCTCGGCCGAAAGAGCGGCCCGTGCGAAGAGCATGAGCGGATCTTGCGCGTGGGCAGGCGGAATGGACGCGATGATGGGTGCGGCTTCGGCCACTCTGTGGAGCTGGGTGAGCAGACCGGCGAGCGCGATGGAGGCGTCCAGGTCGTTGGGCGCGAGGTAATGAGCGCGGCTTAGTGCGGCGATGGCTTCGTTGAGGCGGCCGATGCGGCGGAGGGCGTCGCCCATGTTGTAAAGGACGGACGGCGTGTCCGGGCGTTCGGCGAGGCTGGCTTGGAAGGCAGCGACGGCCTCTGGATATCGGCCCTTCGCGGCGAGCGCGTTGCCGTAAGTCTCCTGCAAATCGGCGTCACGAGGATAAAAGGCGACGCCATCGTGCAGAGTTAGCACGGCGGCGTCCGTGTCGCCGGACTTGAGTAACGCCAGCCCTAGATTTTGCCGCGCCACAGGATGCTTTGGCGAGAGGGCGACAGCTTTGCGGTACTCGGCGATAGCTTCGACGCGCTTGCCCCGCGCTTCCAGGATGAGACCAAGCGAGATATGGGGCTCGGCATTCTGCGGCCATGCTTGCATGCCTTGATTGGCGCGGGCTGCAGCGTCATCGAAACGCTTTTGTCGGTAGTAGACGAGAGCGAGGTTGTTTAGCGCGTTGGAAAGACTCAGCTTGGGAATATTCTGCTTGGAGAGGAGCGAAACGGACTTTTCATACGCGTCAGCCGCTTCGGGGAGCTTGCCCTGGTCGGCGAGAACGAGGCCGAGATTGAACCAAGTCAGGCCATCGGCTGGTGCGAGAGTTGTGGTCTGGCGAAAGATTGCTGCGGCGGCATCCAGATCGTTCTGGCGGTAACGTTCGAGTCCTTGTTGGGTGAGGCGTTGCACTTGTGCTTGCGCAGCCGTGAGCTGGGGTTGTGCGATCAGGGCATCGGAAGACACGAAGAGCGAGACGAGCAGCAGGAGTAGGGAGCGGCACTGCCGGCAAGCCATGAAGTTCCTCATTGGTGGATACGGAGAAGGAGACTATCACAGGCGGTTATCCCAGGACGATTAAACGATTGGTATATTACTGCTTTGTGTTTTATGCTTTGCGGCGATTGCAGGTACAGGCCGGCGTCCGGGGTCGTCATCCAGCCATGCTTTTCAAAACGGTCAGCGCATCGGTTTACGGCATCGACGCTTACGTGGTCGAGGTCGAGGTGGACGTTGGTTCGGCGCGGATGCAGGACTTCAATGTAGTGGGATTGCCGGACAATGCGGTGAAAGAGAGCCGGGAACGGATCAAAAGCGCGATGCGGAATTGCGGGTACGAGTTCCCGCACGGGCAGGGCGTGACCATCAATCTGGCGCCGGCGGATGTCCGCAAGGAAGGCTCGGGGTTTGATTTGCCGATGGCGCTGGGATTGGTGGGATGTATCGGGACTTTTTTCGGCAAGCAACTGGATAAAACGATGTTCCTGGGCGAGTTGTCGCTGGACGGCAGCGTGCGACCGGTGCGCGGGGCGTTGTCCGCGACGCTGGCGGCGCGCGAAACCGGAATGAAGGCGATCGCTGTGCCCGAAGCGAACGCACGAGAAGCGGCTGTGGTTGATGGGGTCGATGTTTTTGCGATTAAGAGCTTGCCGCAGGCCGTGGATTTGGTGAATTCGCCGGAGTCGTTCACAGCAGTCAAAGTCGATGCGCGGCAGATGCTGAATGAAGCGGCGCAGTACGCCGTGGACTTGAAGGATGTCCACGGCCAGCAGGCCGCCAAGCGAGCGCTGGAAGTGGCTTGCGCAGGCGGGCACAACATCCTGTTCATCGGACCTCCGGGAGCCGGCAAGACCATGCTTGCTAAGCGTATTCCGACGATTTTGCCGCCGATGTCTCTGGATGAGGCTATCGAGACGACGCGGATCCACAGCGTTGCCGGAACGCTCGAGGACAATCGGGGCCTGGTGGGCACGCGGCCGTTCCGTTCGCCGCACCATACCATCAGCGATGCTGGGCTGATCGGTGGAGGGGCCGTGCCGCGGCCTGGGGAAGTCTCGCTGGGGCATAACGGCGTGCTGTTTCTGGATGAGCTGCCGGAATTTCAGCGCAATGTACTAGAGGTGATGCGGCAGCCGCTGGAAGATGGTTCGGTGACGATTTCGCGTGCTGCTATCTCGGTGACGTTTCCTTCGCGATTCATGCTGGCGGCGGCGATGAATCCCTGCCCGTGCGGATATTTTGGAGATCCGACTCGGGAATGCCACTGCACGCCGCCGATGATCCAGCGGTACGTCTCGAAGATCTCCGGGCCACTGCTCGACCGGGTGGACATTCATATCGAGGTGCCGGCCGTAAAGTATAAGGAGCTGCGGGCGCCGGTCTCCGCGGAGGATTCGGCGCTGGTGCGCAGCCGGGTGATGGCGGCGCGGGAGCGGCAAACGGAGCGGTTCCGCGCGGAAAAGAAGACGTACTGCAACGCCCAGATGGTGCCCAAGAGCATCCGCAAGCACTGTGCGATTTCGGCCGAGGGAGAAAAGCTGTTGGAGAACGCAGTGACGCGCCTGGGGCTCTCCGCGAGGGCGCACGACCGTATCTTGAAGGTAGCGCGAACCATCGCGGATCTGGATGCCGCGGCCGATATCGAGCCTAAGCATCTGAGCGAGGCCATTCAATATCGCACGCTGGACCGGTCGTACTGGGCCTAGCGCTCTTTGGCTGCAACAAGCATCCAATTAAAAAGGGAGGAGCATTTGGGAACATCGGTTGGGCGAGGTGTCAATGAGTTGGTTGGGGCGCAAAGAGGCCCATGCTGTCCATTGACTCTGTTTCCGCCGCTATGTTACCCATAATGCGCTCCTAAAAGGCTGGTCGGCGGCGATATAAGCATGACGTCAGAGACGAAGCACCTCGAAGTCACGCTGCAGACGCAGGTCGAGAGCGTCAATCTCGCGGAAGAGATGTGTCTTCGCGTGGCGGAAGCGGCAGGTTTTGGCGAGGATGATTGCTACCGGATCGGCATGTCCGTGCGCGAGGGCGTGATTAACGCGTTTCACTACGGCAATCAGGAGAAACCCGAAAAGAAGATTCATCTGGCAGTGGACCTGACGCCGGACAAAATGATTATTCACGTGAAGGACGAGGGGAAGGGCTTTAACCTAGCGGATGTTCCGGACCCGTTGGCGGAAGAGAACCTGTTAAGCACGTCGGGGCGCGGGATTTTCCTGATGCGCGCGTTTATGGATGAATTTGACGTGGTGACCGGCCAGAACGGCGGAGCCGAGGTCATCATGTCCAAGAAGCTGCCGGCGCCGGGCGGTGAGGCAAACGGCCAGAGTGGACAAGGCGGTTCGGCAAAAACGCCGCACCAAGAGGCATAGAGAAAATGGCTTTGCATGCAACGCATCGAGACGCGGGCCGCGTGACCGTGGTGGATTTGAGCGGGCGGATCACGCTGGGCGAAGGCAGCGCGCTGCTGCGCAAGACGATTCGCGTTTTGCTGGATGACCAGCGTCACCTGTTGTTGCTGAATCTGGGTGATGTCGATTACATCGACAGCTCGGGTATCGGGGAGTTGGTCAGTGCCTTTACCGCGGTTAAGAGCCGCAACGGGGATATGAAGCTGCTGAACCTGACCAAGAAGGTTCACGACCTGCTGCAGATCACCAAGCTGTTCACGGTCTTCGAAGTTTTTACTGACGAGAACACGGCGCTGCGATCTTACAACTAGAGCTCCCGCCCGGAGCGTTCTCCCGGCTTTGCCTTCCTCGCTTGCTGCTCCGCTCCACGGCAGAATAGTATCAGCGATGACCAGCGAAATGCATTCCACCGCCATCCAGCAGCACGCCGCCGCGATCGGTTTTTCCTTGTGCGGCATTGTGCGGGCGGCTGACTTTCCGGAACTCGCGCAGATGCGAGAGTGGCTGGACCGCGGTTACGCCGGGCAGATGCGCTACCTGAGCGATCCCCGGCGAAGCGATCCGCGCAGCATCATGGACGGGATAGGCAGCGTCATCGTCTGCGCGCTGAACTACAACACCGATCGGCCACGCTCGACGGAGGTCACTGCCAATCCTGACGGCGCCGAGCCGCGAGGCTGGATCTCGCGGTATGCGTGGGGAAGCGATTACCACGAAGTGGTTCGCGAAAAGCTCGAAGCCCTGCGTGCCAGCCTGCACGAGGAATTCAGCGAGCCATTTGAGTCGCGAGTTTATGTGGATACGGGTCCGGTATCCGAACGCGTCCTGGCAAAACACGCGGGGCTTGGTTGGGTCGGCAAAAACACTTTGCTGCTGAATCAGCAGATTGGCTCGTATTTTTTTCTGGGCGTCATTCTCACTACGTTGGATTTGCAGCCTTCGATTGGTCCCGAGGACCTACCTTCGCCCGACCTGTGCGGATCTTGCCGCCGCTGCATCGACGCGTGTCCAACCCAAGCGTTGGTTGAGCCGTACGTGATGGACGCGCGGCGCTGCATCTCCTACCTAACGATTGAGCTTCACGGAAGCATTTCCGAAGATCTTCGCGAAGGCATGGGCTCACATATTTTCGGATGCGACATCTGCCAAGACGTGTGCCCCTGGAACCGGCGAGCGCCGCAGACGAGCCTTGCAGAATTCGTGCCGCGTGCCTTGCCCGCAGCTGCCGGGTCAGAATCCGCGGCCGAGACTCTTTTTCATCCCAAACTAGCGCGGCTTGCTGCGATAACGGAGGAAGAATTCCGCGAAGCATTTCGAGGCAGCCCGATGAAGCGTGCCAAGTGGCGTGGTTTGGTACGCAATGCGTGCATCGCGCTCGGTAATGCAGGTTCATCGCTGGAACCGCAGGCCAGAGGCGAGATCACGCAGCTCCTGGAAAAGCTATGCGTTTCACATGAATCAGCCGTCGCCGAATCTGCCCAATGGGCGCTCGCGCGCATCCAAGCAAGGAGCTAAGTCGCGCGTCGCGCGTACCGCTGCCACAGGCACACGCGGTATAATCGGCCCGCACGCCGGTTCGCCCTCCGCGCTTCCTGGAGGCGTATGAATCGGCGCGAGTTTCTGGCATATACGCGTATCGTCGCCCGGGATTACTGGGAGCGGGCAGCGCAGCTCCCGAGCTTCTTGGTACCGGAACCACAGTCAACTCGGATTCAAATCTTGATCTGGAGGAAAAAATCGTGGCATTTACAGTGCCCCCTTTGCCGTATTCGTTCGACGCACTCGAGCCCTATATCGACGCCAAGACGATGGAAATCCATCATGACAAGCACCATGGTGCTTACGTAACCAATGTGAACAAGGCCCTGGAAGGGCATCCGGAGCTGCAGTCGAAATCCATCGATGACCTTTTGAAGGGCCTCGATTCCATTCCCGAAAACATTCGCACCGCCGTGCGCAATAACGGCGGCGGCCACTGGAACCACTCACTGTTCTGGACGCTGATGAAGAAGGGTGGAGGCGGCGAGCCCAAAGGCGATCTGGGCGCAGCCATTACCTCCTCGTTTGGATCGTTTGCCGGCTTGCAGGAGAAGTTTGCCGCCGCGGGCCTCGGCCGGTTTGGCTCGGGCTGGGCGTGGTTAGTGGTGCGCGATGGCAAGCTGGCTATCGATTCGACGCCCAACCAGGACACTCCTTATTTGTTGAGCGGAAACAGCAAGGCCGTGCTGGGCCTCGACGTTTGGGAGCACGCCTACTATCTCAAGTACCAGAATGTTCGCGGCGATTACATCAAGGCCTGGTGGAACGTGGTGAACTGGGATAAAGCAGCGGAGCTGTACGGCGCGGCAAAATCAAGGTAGTACCGCGAACCGCTAAGGGAAAAAAAAGAAGGCCTGTCTCGTCGAGGCAGGCCTTCTTTTTTCGTAGCACGTTATGCCAAGAGGGTTTAGGCGGTCATCGGCCGCTTCGCCAACGGTACGACGGTGACTGGGCGTACCATGGTCGGGAACCCGTTCGGGCCCGCAGAAATGGTGTGCGCTTCTCGCGTTGCGAATGACGCTGAAATCGGCAGGCTTCCGGGCGTCTGGCGCGTGGCCTCGCGTAGCAGCTCCATGCGGCCGCGCACGCGGAATTTTGCGAGCAGCGACGATACATGGAACTTGACGGTACGCTCGGAGAGATTCAGCGTCGCGGCAATCTCCTTGTTGGCCAAGCTGCGCATCACTCCACCGAGAACCTCCTCTTCGCGGCGTGTCAGCTTGACTTGACTGTGAACCGATTTTCCCGCGGCCAGCAGGTGTTCGGCTTTCTCTTTCAGGCCCTCGAGCAGATCTTCTTCGGCCTGGACCATCACAACGTAATCCGTCGGCGTCTGGCCGCGGACCATGCAGTGCATGGCCAGTAGACCGGCAGCTTGCTCCACCGGAAACAATCCGTCCGGACCAGCCTCCACGTGAAAGTGCGCGACTCCAGTGTTTTTTTCGTAGAAGAAGAACAGGTCTCTAGGGAACGTCGGGCGTGGTTTGACTAGCTGGTGTGGCTGCTCACTTCTGCGGATAACCTTCAATATTGCACCCCTCCCGAATGCAAGCCTCGTACCTAACCGAGCCTTGGATTTGAGTTTTTGCGCGCCCTGTAGCAAGACGCAAATCGACTGGGCAAGCAGTCAGAAAGCACCCGGACACAGAGAACCCATGACCCAGCGCTACCGACCTTGATGACGCAACGCCGAGGCGTGAGAAGGAGCAACGTGTTCGCCCACGACCGTTACACTGAACCGGTGGGCGGGCTGCATTTGCCGGGCCTAACGGCAAGAAATTGTAATTTGCTTAAGAACCCGGCACTTACCGGTATTTTCTACAGGGAGTCTCCTGACAGTTCTGGGTAGGAATTGCATGGCGAGAGAAAATTTTCCACGATTGGAGTGTCCGATAAGCGTGAGTCTTCTCCGCAGATTCGCTTCTCCGCGCCAGAAATCGCCGCGATTCAGAAGAATCCACAGTGTATGGAGCATCTGCATCTGTTTCAGCTAACTATATCTAGCAGACCAGGATGCGAGTTTCCTGAGAGGAGATGAGCTCGTATCGAACGCCACGCCATTGTATTTTTCGGGTGATCAGAGAGTTGGCGAAATTCACGAGATAAAGGAACGGCGCGACGCAGTTCAGCAGGATGTAAATCCACGCTTGGCCCATGATCTGGGCTCGCGAGGAGGGCATCAACTCGCTGACGGCCGCCACCCGTAGCGCCCCTCTTATGGCGGAGAGAAGCAAAGGCAAGAACGCGAGTACGGCGAGGTGAAAGAACGGCCGGCCGGCAATCAGGTCTCCGAGAATGGGCCACACGCCAAAAGCGAGGGTTAAGCAGTACAGAAGATGCACCACGAAGGCCGGCAGCCAGACCTTTTCGGCATATACGCGGGTGATCAGAATCTGGCGGTTGGTGAATTCCAGAAGGCCGTGGAAATCGGTTTCGATGAAGGAAGGAGTCAGGCATTCAGGAAGAAAGAGAATCGGCCGGCCCACGTTTTCTAGCGCTCGAGTCATCGAGAAATCATCGCTCACCGAATTCTTCCACTCATCGAGTACGTTGGCCTGCTCGAAGACGCTGCGGCGAATCGCCGTTCCGCCGCCCCAGCAGAAATTCTTGCCTTTTTCGCTCAACATGGTGACGACAGGCCCATTCCATGCGGCCAGCAGCGCGGTGGGAAGATTGTTGCGGTTGGGAAAGAACCAGCGCATGGTCGTGGTGGCGCCCAACCGCGAATCCGCCAGTGGAGCCACTAAATGGTGCAGCCAGCCGCGGCTTGGCCGGCCATCCGAGTCAGCGAACACCATTACTTCAAACTCCGGTGGAAGTTGCTGGACAGCTGCGCGCAGGTTGTTCACTTTCTCGCCGCAGCCTTCCGGCTTCTCCGCGATGATCACGTGAGCCTTGGTGCGCGATGTTTCCGCCACGCGCTTGATGGTGCTGTACGCGGGATCGGAAGCCGATGCCAAGATGAAAAACACCTCGTAATTCTTGTGATCGAACTCCGTGAGGGAAACCAGATTGCGTTCGAGGCCCGGTTCCACGCCTTTGCACGGACAGAGTACGGCGATACGCGGAGCGTAGAATCCCGGATCGGTTCTCGCGCGGCGACGCGTGAAGGCAAGCCACTGCACGCCCTGCCAGACCATGTACACACCCGTGAGGATCTGGGCGATCACCAGAAAATAGAAAATGGTCTCCACGCAGGTTTCAGCATAACAAACGCGCCAGGCTCGCACTTGGCGGGTTGCGCGGGTAGAATCGCACCGGTTAACCTCCCCAGGAGGGAAAGAGCATGCCAGGACGCGTGGATATGGCCATGGTAACAACAGCGTTGGAGCTTCCGGGATACCGCATCGTGCGCAATCTCGGGATCGTGCGCGGGATCATCGTCCGGTCGCGGAGCGTCATCGGCAATCTCGGCGCGGCGCTGCAAACGATCATCGGCGGAAACATCACCTTGCTGACAAATCTTTGTGAGAGAACGCGCGAAGACGCATTTGAATTAATGTTGCAGCACGCTGGCGAGCACGGAGCTAACGCTGTCGTCAGCATGCGTTATGACGCTACCGAAGTGATGCAGGGTGTTACCGAAGTTCTGGCGTATGGCACGGCCGTTCAGGTCGAGAAAATTTAGATAATTCCCGGCTCGGCGTTTGCGCTGATTCGCCAAAAAGCAGCGCGATGATAGACTCTGCGTCTGTATGTTTTGCACTTCTTGCGGGGCACAGGTTCCGCCGAAGACGCGGTTTTGCGCTTCGTGCGGAACGCCGGTCGACAGCGATGCCGCGACGCTTCTCGGTGCCGGTTCCTCGGCGGATGGCGAAACGATTGCGCCGCCCGTTGCTCGTCGCCCCTCTTCTCATCCTTCTTCGCCGAGAACACCCGGAAGTTCGTCGAACCCGCTGACGAGTTCCGATCCCATCGGCGGCGGTAGGTTCGTTCCCGGGCAAATTCTGGCCGGGCGTTACCGAATTGTGGCTTTGGCCGGGCGCGGCGGAATGGGCGAGGTCTACCGCGCGGAAGACCTGACGCTGAGCCAGGTCGTCGCCATCAAATTTTTGCCGGCGGCGCTTTCGCAGGATGTTTCAGCTCTGGCGCGATTTCATTCTGAGGTTCGCATTGCGCGGCAAGTCGCGCATCCCAGCGTTTGCCGGGTCTTTGATATTGGCGATGCGGATGGCACGCCATTCCTCACGATGGAGTTTGTGGACGGCGAAGATCTCGCTTCCGCGGTGCGGCGCTTCGGCAAGTTTTCTCAGGAACGAGCCGTGGAAATCGCGCGCCAGATGTGCGCGGGCCTGGCGGCTGCTCACGATCGCGGCGTGATTCACCGAGACCTGAAGCCGGCCAACATCATGCTCGATGGTGCCGGCAAAATCCGCATCACGGATTTCGGGTTGGCGGGAATTGCGGCCACGCTGCAAGGCGCGGAAATTCGGGCAGGTACGCCAGCGTACATGGCGCCGGAACAACTGGAAGGCCGCGAAGTCACCGCAAAGAGCGACATTTACTCGTTGGGGTTGATCCTCTACGAGATTCTTACCGGTAAGCGCGCGTTTGAAGCTGCTACACTCGCGGACCTCGTCAAACTGCGCGAATCCGGAACGCTGACTCATCCTTCGACACTGGTCCGGGACCTGGATCCGCTGATCGAACGCGTTATCCTGCGCTGCCTGGAGAAAAATCCTGGGCAGCGTCCCGCGTCGGCTCTGCAAGTGGCCGCCGCTCTTCCCGGCGGTGACCCACTAGCTGCCGCGCTGGCCGCCGGAGAAACGCCTTCGCCGGAAATGGTCGCAGCCGCCGGCGCGACGGAAGGCATCAAACCGTGGCTCGGCCTGGGGCTCGCAGCTGCGGTGCTGCTCGGTCTCGTAGGACACATGTTTCTGGCCGATCGGTACAAAGTGCAAAATCTCACGCCGCTGGACAAGCCGCCCGAAGTCCTTCTCGCACGGGCTCAGGAAATCGTCCAGCAACTTGGGTTTTCAGAAAGCGCGGCGGACAGCGCTTATGGGTTTCTTCCCGACGGTGGCTATCTCAGCTACATCGTGGAAAACGATCAGTCGCAAACGCGCTGGCAACGTATCGCGTTCGATCGTCCGGCCACCATGCTGTTCTGGTATCGGCAGAGCCCCCGCGAGATGACCTCGCAGAATTTCTTCGCTTCCGGCGGTTCTGGCGTGGTTACGCAATCGGAACCCCCGTCCGACGTGACCGGCATGGTCAGTATTTTGCTCGATTCCCGAGGGCGGCTAATTCTCTTCAAGCGCCTTCCACCGGAGCACGATCCGCCCGCTGGCCCGGCTCCCGCGCCGGATTGGCCCGCGCTCTTTGCCGCTGCGGGTCTCGACCAAAGCGCATTTACTGCCGCGGCTCCGGAATGGACTGCGCTGCTCTATTCCGACACACGCGCCGCCTGGACTCGCGAACTCACCGCTCCGATCCATGTCACCGAGCGCGTGGAAGCTGCCGCCTACCGCGGGAAACCGGTCTTCTTCCGGGTCCTTTATCCTTGGAATGCGCCTGGACGTGACCAGGCCTTCCAGCCTTCGAGGCACCAGAGACTGGCCAACATCATCGGCATCCTGGTGCTCGGCGGGCTTATCATCGGCTGCGTTGTCGTGGTGCGACGCAATGTCCGGGAGAAGCGCGGTGACGAAGTTGGCTCGAGGCGCCTCGGAAACTTTCTCTTCTCGGCGTTTCTTGCCATGTGGGCCTTGCGAGCCCATCATCTCGCCTCCACCGGCGAATTTGGTCTTCTCATGATCGCCTTGGCGTGGGGCTTTCTCATCTCTTCGTTCGCGCGCATGCTCTACTTCGCTTTGGAGCCCTTTGTTCGCCGCCGCGATCCACACACCTTGATTAGCTGGACGCGGCTGATCGGAGGAAAGATTCGCGATCCGCTGGTCGGCCGGGACGTCCTGATTGGAACAGCGTATGGCGTCTTGCTGGGCCTCTTTGAGTCTGTGGACAATCTTCTCTTGCCGCTTTTCGGCGGAAGGCCACCGGAACCGGGTACTCCTGCGATGGAATCGCTGCTCGGCTTGCGCCCCGTTTTCGGCTCGATATTTTCCTATACGTGGATTTTCGTGCTCTATTCGTTGGGAATTTTCTTTGCGTTTTTCCTACTGCGGCTCATTGCCAAGAAGGATTGGATTGCGGCAATCGTAATCGTCTTCCTGGGAGCCATCACGAATACGGGCGGCGACTACTTCTGGGCCACCTTCGGCGCCTCCGCCGTGATATGGCTATCCATCTATATGGTGCTGCGGCGCTTCGGTTTGCTCGCGCTGGTGGTCGGCTTCGTGGTGCAGAATATGCTCGTGGTATTTCCGCTGACTTCGCATCTCGGGCGCTGGTATGCGAGCGGCGCCATTGCCGGCATTGTCTTCATCGCTGCCATCGCGTTGTTTGCGTTCTACAACGCGCTGGCCGGTCGCGCTCTCTTCTCCGCGCAAGCTCTCGACAGCTAGTGGGACCTCTTCGGAGCCCGCGCAGAATCGGCGATTATATGCGCGGCCAATTCCTCGACATCATTCAGTGTTCTACTCGCGGCCAGTCGCGCTCTTTCTAGAAATGAAGAATCCAGCAGAAACGCGCAGCGGTCCACAAACGGATGGTTCGCCGCCTCAAACGGCTTCCGGCTCCGCCGCGTAGTGGCAGCTCGCGCAATCAATTGCTCGTACATCTGCAAATCGCTTTGAAACTCCAGCGCATCCCCGGCGGTCCATTTGTGCTGCCGCGTCATCGCTCCCAGAAACTTACGTCGGAAAACCGCAATTTCCTGGCGCGATTTAAGGCGCGGTTTCACCTGTCGGCGGCCGGTCTCCGGTTCGTACGACGTAACCTCCAGCAGCTTGGCGCACGCCGCCAAAAGCGCTTCGCGCTGCAGCAACGCCAGCAGGTCGCGATACATTCCCGCATGCACTTGCAGCGCCTGTCGCCCATGCTCCACCACATACGAATCCACGAAGCGCGGCACAACTCGCTCGCGCAGCAGAGCCTCGGTCAGCCGCTCTGCTAACTCTACTGCCGGATCGCTGGCTTCTTGTCGCTCCGTTGCCATCACCCGACCCATGTTAGCAGGAGTTCGCAAACGTCATTCGCTATGGGTCGTCCATGTAGAGTCCGCCTTCCGAGACGGACCGGGCTTTACAAAAGAAAAGGCCCTCGGGAAATCGAGGGCCTTTTGCATCTAGATTTTCAGTTCGCTTAGTGAACCGGGCTGGGTCCGCCCGGATTCACGCGCTTCGGTTTAGGCTGCGGCTCCGGTACGATCGGCGGCGCCACCGGATCCTTCGTCAAAGCATGCTCCAGCACTTCGTCCAGCGTCCGCACGTACGTGATCTTCAGGTCGCCCAGAAGATCCTTGTCCAGGTCGGCCACGGCGTTTGGCTCGTTGTCCGCGGGGAGAAGGACCTCCGTGATTCCCGCGCGCTTCGCGCCGAGCACTTTCTCCTTTACGCCGCCAATCGGCAGCACGATTCCGGAGAGCGTCATCTCACCGGTCATGGCCAGCCGGTCTTTCACTGGCCGGTTCGTGAGCAGGCTCACCAGCGAAGTAACCATCGCCGCGCCAGCCGACGGTCCATCTTTCGGCACCGCGCCCGACGGCACGTGAATGTGCAAGTCATGCTTGCGGAAAAAGTCCGGATCGATGCCGTAGCGCTCCGCATTAGCTCGCGTCCACGTCAGCGCTGCGGTCATGGACTCTTGCATCACTTCGCCAAGGTGTCCGGTCATGGTGAACTGTTTGCCGCCGCGCATCCGCGTCGCTTCGATGAAGATGATGTCGCCGCCCACTGGCGTCCACACCAGCCCAATCGCCACTCCCGGCTTCTTGACCCGCTCTTCGACTTCCCTCTCCGTGCGGAATTTCGGTACGCCCAGGAACTGCCGCACGATTTCCGGTGTCACTGCCATTTTCTCGGTGTGACCTTCGGCAATCTTGCGCGCCTGTTTGCGTGTAATTGTAGCGATCTCGCGTTCCAGATTCCGTACGCCCGCTTCACGAGTGAAGCTGTGAATCACTTCCTGCAGCGCTTCGTCGGAAAACTCAATCTGCTCGCCGACTTTCAAGCCGTGTTCCGTAGCCTGCTTCGGGATCAGATATTTGTGCGCGATGTGGATCTTCTCCTCGCCGGTATAGCCCGGCAATTCGATGATCTCCATGCGGTCGCGCAGCGGCTCCGGTATCGGATCCATCCAGTTCGCCGTAGCAATAAACAGCACTTTGGACAGATCGAACGGCACATCCAGATAGTGATCGCGAAACGCGTTGTTTTGCTCCGGATCGAGCACTTCCATCAGCGCCGATGATGGATCGCCACGGAAGTCGCGCCCGAGCTTGTCGACTTCGTCCAGCATCATCACTGGATCGTTCGTCTCCGCGCGCTTCAGGCCTTGAATGATCTGGCCCGGCAGCGCGCCGATATACGTCCGGCGATGTCCGCGGATTTCCGCTTCATCATGCATGCCGCCAAGAGCGATACGCACGAATTTGCGGCCCAGCGAACGCGCAATCGACTTGCCCAGCGAAGTTTTGCCCACGCCAGGAGGCCCGACAAAGCATAGAATCGGCCCTTTCATCCCCGGCTGCAGCTTCTTGACCGCCAGGTAATCCAGGATGCGCTCTTTCACCTTTTGCAAATCGTAATGATCTTCATCCAGGATCTCGTGCGCCTTCGGAATGTCGATTTCGCTCGCCCCGGAGTTCTTGTTCCACGGCAGCGAAGTCATCCACTCCAGATACGTCCGCGAGACCATGTACTCCGCCGACGCTGGCGTCATCTTCGCCAGTCGCTTCACTTCGCGGTCGCATTCCTTCCTGGCTTCCACGGTCATTCCGGCGTCGTCCACTTTCTTGCGTAGTTCGTCGATTTCCTGCGTCGAATCGTCCGATTCGCCCAGTTCCTTCTGAATCGCCTTCATCTGCTCGCGCAGCAGGTACTCCCGCTGATTCGCGCTCACTTGCTCTTGCACTTGCTCGTGGATCTTCGAGCGTAGTTCCAGCACTTCCAGTTCTTTCGAGAGTTCGCGCACCAACATTTCCAGGCGCTTGCGAACGCTCGGCGTTTCGATCAACTCTTGTCGCAGCAATGTCGAAAGCGATGGCAGCGTCCCGGCGATAAAGTCTGCCAGCCGCCCCGGATCGTCGATGTTCATCGCCACGGATTGCAAATCATCGGAAAGCTGTGGCGAGTGGCTCACCACGTCGCGGAACAAATCCTGCGCGTTCCGCTGCAGTGCTTCCAGTTCCGCATCGAACTCACCAACGATATCCGGCTCAGCCTGCACCCGGGCCCGCAAATAAGGTTTCAGTGTGATCAGCTCGACGATTTGAATTCTCTGCAAGCCTTCCAGGAAGATCACCACGTTTCCGTTCGGCATCTTCACCGTCTTGTGGACTTTTGCCAGCGTGCCGACCTTATGCAGGTCCGCCGCGCTCGGATCTTCCACGCGAGGATCGAGCTGCGCCACTACGCCCATCAACTTCTCTTCGCCCTGCAGCGAATTCACCAGTTGTAGCGAGCTTTCCCGTCCCACCGTTAATGGCAATACCGCGCCGGGAAACAACACCGTATCCCGGACTGGCAGGACCGCTAAAACGTCTGGCACCGTGAATTTTTTCTCAGCCATGGTTTCCCCAGTCTAACAACGCGCCCCGAGAGGAGTCGCGCCATAATGCGTTGGATGCGACCTAAGCCCAAACGGGTGCAAGAGTCCATATCTCAATAAGCACAAAATCTTAGTAGTCCAGGCTCATATCATGGACTATTTGCCTGTTTTCGTCCAATTCATCTGTTAAATCGTTTAGTTTCAATAATAAAGAAGAGCCATGACCCAAGAAGGCCCATACTTGTCTCTATCGGCATTCCATTCAGCCTCTTCAACCCTTGCGCCCGCGCTCCCTAAACCGCTCTCTCACAAACCGCTCCGCATCCTCCTTGACTCGCACTTGTCCCTCCAACTGTGCGTCCTCCAGCGCGCTCAGCACTTCAGAGAACGCCGGCCCAGGCTTGTACCCCATCTCGATTAGATGTTGCCCGGTCAACAATCGCTCAGGCCGCACCTGCTCCGCCGACGTCTCCGCCAAGAACCGCTGTACAAACTCATAAGCCTCCAAATGCCGGTGGCTCGACAAACAATCCAGCCGATGCAGCGCCATATGCTCCTCAAACAGTGGCATCCGGACAAAACGCTTCAGCGTAGCCTTACGCATACCTTCGACGTCCTTGAATTTCATGTGGTTCGCGATCAACGCCACAATCTGTTCCGTCTCGTCGTTGGAAAACCGCAACCGTCCGCAAATCGCTTCGGCCATCCGCTCCCCAACTTCCACATGCCCATCGAACCGGATGCGATCCCCCGTTTCCGATACGGGACGGAACGTCGGCGGCTTTCCCACATCGTGCAAAAGCACGCCCCACGCCAAGGTAGGCGACGTTGCTGCTGGCAGTCCCCCGATCATGAGCAATGTGTGAATCCACACATCTCCTTCCGGGTGGTATTGCGGCGGCTGCGCCACTCCCTTCATCGCCACAACTTCGGGCAGCACGATCGAGAGCAGCCATGTCTGGTCCAGCAATTCGAACGCGCTTCGCGCCGCCCCTTCCGTCAGCATCTTCGTCAATTCATCGCGCACCCGCTCGCTCGATACCGCGGTGACCTCGCGCGCATGATGCCGGATCGCCGAAAAAGTCTCAGCTTCAATCGCAAACCCAAATCGCGCCGCGAACCGCGCCGCCCGCAGCATGCGCAGTTTGTCTTCGGCAAACCGCCGCTCCGGTTCGCCGATGGCCCGGATCACGCCCGCTTGCAAATCTTTCTGGCCCCCCACGTAATCCAGAATTTCGCCAGTGTCGTGCCGCATCAGCAGCCCATTGATCGTGAAATCCCGCCGCTGCACGTCTTCCATAGGTGTCTTCGAGAATTCCACGCGGTCCGGATGCCGCCCATCTGAATACCCCACGTCCGAACGAAACGTAGCCACTTCCACTTTCATTCCATCGCGCGGCACCAAAATCACGCCGAACTGCGCTCCCACGGCAATCCCATCCGGAAAAAGCGCCATAACCTGTTCCGGCGTAGCATCGGTAGTCACGTCGTAGTCCGCCGGTTCCCGCCCCAACAACAAGTCGCGCACACAACCGCCCACCAGCAAAGCGTGATGCCCACGGCCCTGCAACACCTCACAAATCGAATTAGCCAGCTCTCGGGCAGCCATATCTCAATTATCCGACACTAACACGTAGGGACGCAGCCCTGCTGCTCCCCACCTAGGCGAGATCATTGCTGTAAGGATTTGCGCCAATCAGAGTCGCTCGTCCGGCTCCACCGGATCGGAGCCATGCGCGGCAACCGTCCTCTATCACGCCGGCTCTTTCCAAGAAACGCCGTAAAGCGCCAGCACCTCTGGCAAAGTTACAATCCCCTCCAACTGATGTACGTTAGCGCGGTTCACCACTGGCAAAGCCTCCAGCCGTGTCGCTCCCATCTTGTCCAGCGCAGCGTTCAGTGAATGATCGGGGTGCAGATGGGGAAAGTTCACGCCATCGACCAAATCCTGCAGCCGTTTACCAGTCGACGCCTCATCCGCACCGATTTCCCGCAACCGCCGCAAACTCATCACTCCAAAAATGCCGCCATCTCCAACCACCGGCCACACCTGTGCATGGCTCTCGCGCGTCTGCTCCAGCGCCTCCGTAACCGTCTTCTCCATCCTCAGCACTTCCACCGGTTGCCGCATGATTTGGCTCACCCGCCGCTTCCCCTCTTCCTTCCGCGAAGCCGCGGTCGGCAAATGAATCCCATCCTGATGCGCCAACACTTCGTAAATCGGCTCGCGTTGCAGCCGCGAAGAGATGAAGTAGCTGACCAAGCTGGAAATCATCAGCGGTACGATCACTGCATAGTCCCGCGTAACTTCAAAAATCATCACCACCGAAGTCATCGGTGCGCGAATCACGCCTGCAAATGCTGTCCCCATCCCCACTAGCGCGTAAGCCCCAGTCGTTGCCGTGTACGCCGGCAAAAAATGATGCCCGACCGTCCCAACGATGCCCCCCAGCATCGCTCCCAAAAACAAACTTGGCCCGAAGATTCCCCCAGCATTCCCCGAAGCGTAGCTCGTCGCCACGGCCACCAACTTCAGCACCAGCAAAAGCAGCATCAGTTTGAGCGTCATGTTTCCATTCAACACGTCGCCAACATATTTGTACCCCACGCCCATAACTTGCGGCACAAACCAGCCCATCATCCCCACCAGCAACCCGCCAACCACCGGCTGATACCACAAAGTCTCGCGCGGCAGCTTCAAGAATCGCGCCCGCAGCCGCAGTAACAATTGCGAGAACGCAGCCGAAACAAATCCACCAGTCACGCCAAGCACCAGATACAGCAGAAACTCCACCGGATGCACCACTTGATACTGCGGAACGCGAAACAACGGATCGTTGCCGAGCAATAACCGCAGCATCGCCCAGGAAGTTGCCGAAGCCAGCACGACCGAACCCAGCACCGGCGCGTGCAAATCTCCTACCACTTCTTCCAAGGCAAATAGCACCGCAGCCAACGGCGTGTTGAACGCTGCCGCAACCGCCGCCGCCGCTCCCACCGGAACCAGCGCCTTCACCTTGTCCGCCCGCAGTCCCAACCAGCGCCCCAGCACCGACGCAATCCCCGCGCCCACTTGCACCGCCGGCCCTTCTCTTCCCAGCGGAATTCCGCTAGCCAGCGTCGCCGAAGTGCAGAAAAACTTTCCGAAGACGGTCCCGAGGGTAATCTGGCCGCCACGCGCATACAGCGCTGCCTTTGTCTGCGGAACACCGCTGCCGCGCGCTTCTGGAAAATACTTGAACAGCAAATAGCCCATGCCCAGCGAACCGGCAATCGGCACGAATAGCCGCCGCAGCCCCGCTCCTCCTGCGGGATACAGCCGGGCCCCAAAACGCTCCGTAACTAAAATGAACGCCACGACCACAATCCCTACGAGCGCGCCGATCAGCAGCGTCACAACAAGAAACACCTGCTCTTCCCGGTCGCTGAGCACCGCGGCCCAGCGCTTCGCGAGTGATTCCCACAGTTTCCTATTCTTTGGAAGAGAACCTGACAGCATAGTCGGTAGGGTTTCTTTACCTTCTTTTCTTTCTCGAAAGTTTTCTAGCGCGGTGCCCGTTCGCAGGATGTCGCTCGTTCTCCAGCAGCGCCTCGATCGCGGCTACCAGCGCCGCGCCGCTCGAGCGCAACTCCCCGATACGGTGCCGCGCCACTTCTTCCAACAATTTCTCTCCGCGCGGCAGCAGCGAAACCAGCACCCGCCGCCGGTCATCCCGGGCTCGGCTTCTTCTTACTAGCCCGCCCTGCTCCAGCCGGTCCACCAATTCCACAACGCTGTGGTGCTTCAGCATCAACCGGTCTGCTAACGCCCGAATCGTCGCGTCCACCCCATCAGGCAATCCGCGAATCGCCAGCAAAATCAGATACTGCTGCGGTTCCAGCCCCGCATCCCGCGCCTTGGCATCTCCCTCGCGCACAAACGACCGGATTCTGTACCGCAACTCCGCCAGCGCCCGGTATTCCCCCGGAGTGATAGCGATTGCCATCCTTCTATTCTATCGCAACACGATATAATCTATCCACACGCCGCCGTTCCAACGTGTTCCAAAATCGCATCCGCCGTCCGGTAAGCCGGCACCTTGCCGGCCAGCCCCATTCCCCCTTGTCCCTCGCCTGCCGTATACTTCCGTCGCCTGTTTCCCAGGCCGCAGCGCGCCATGAAGTTCCTCGCCTCATCCTTGACCTTGCTCGCCCTTGCATCCATCTCGTCCGTCCAGGCTCCCAGCCGCGACCCCAAATCCGATCTCGCAAAAAAGGACGAATGCAGCATCGCCGGCATGGTCATCAAACTCGCCGGCAGCGCACCGCTAAAAAGCGCCAAGATCCAACTTCGCAACATGGAGGATCGCAGCCACACCATCGCTGTCGTTACTGATGTCGGCGGCCATTTCGCGCTGAAAGGCCTGGTTCCCGGCAGCTATCGTCTCTCCGTCTCCAAGAACGGTTTCGTCGACCAGCAATACGGCCAGCATAAGCCCGGCGATCCGGGCTCCGTGCTCACCCTACGCGCGGGGCAAGATCTTAGAGACCTTCTCTTTCGCCTCATTCCGTCCGCCGTAATTTTCGGTCGTATCCTTGACGAAGAAGGCGAACCGCTTCCCTGGGCCGCTGTCAGCGCGCTTCGCGAAGTCTATTCCGAGGGCAAACGCAAACTCTCCAGCGAAGCGACCTGCCGAACTAATGATCTCGGCGAATTTCGCATCTTCGGTCTGCCTCCGGGCCGCTACTTCGTCAGCGTTTCCTATCGCTCGAAGGACGACAACGATCGCATGCAATGGCAAGAACGCGAAGACAGCCAGGGTGGCTCCGAACTCGGCTACGCCAAACTCTACTATCCCGGAACTCCCGATCCCGCCAGGGCCTTGGCATTCACCGCCAAAGCAGGGGACGAAGTCCCCGCCGTCGAAATTCTCCTGCGCAAGTATCGTGTATACCGTGTGCGCGGTCGCGTCCAGAGCCTCATCGCTGCTGTGGCGCCGCGTCGAAGCAGAGGCATTAATCTCAGCCTGGCCCCTAAGGGCGGCGAATTGGAGACCGACAATAGTGAGCAGCAGGTGCTCGTCGACAGCAAGGATGGTTCCTTCGAAATCCACGACGTGCTTCCAGGCTCCTACATCCTCACCGCCTCTTCGTTCGACGAAAACCGATGGCACGCAGCGCACCTAAACTTGGACGTTGCCAATTCCGACGTCGAGGGCATCTCCCTTTTGATTAGTCCCGGAATCAACATCAGTGGAAAGATCCTGTGGGATGGCCCCGCGTCTCCCCTGGAAAACGAACTGCTCGTGGCCGCGAGAGCCGTCGACCAGATCGGTCTGTTCTCCGGCTCAAGCCGGGTCGACGCCACCGGCTCTTTCACTCTGCAGGGCGTGACCGAAGGCATCTACCGTGTCCACGTCTGGAATCTCCCCAAGGACTGCTTCGTCAAGGACGTCCGTTACGCTGGCAAAAGTGCCCTCGAAGAGGGTTTCCCGGTCACACAAAGTCCTGTTTCCTCCCTCGAAATCGTGCTCAGCTCGCGCGGCCCGCGTATCCAGGGCGCGGTCACCAATTCCGACAAACTGCCTGCTGCCGGAGTTTGGGTCGTGGTGGTCCCGGAAGGCAAGTACCGCGCCCGCTTCGATCTCTACCGCCAGCAAACGACCGATCAATATGGTCATTTCGATTTTCGCGGCCTTCCTCCCGGCAAATACAAACTCTTCAGTTGGGACGAAGTTGAAGACGGTGCCTGGCAGGATCCGGAATTCTTGAGGCCGGTCGAAGACCAGGGCGAAAAGGTCGAACTAAGCGAATCCGATCAGAAAACGATCAACATCACTGCGATTCGCACCGGAATTTCCGATCAAAAACCGTAGCCGCCCGTTTGTGGCCTACCGCGTTCCAGCGGCATCATAAAACCATGCTCACCGATGAACGCAAGGAGTGGAACGCTTCCGCCTATCACACTCTGTCCGATCCGCAATTCCGCTGGGGACTCGAAGTTCTCGGCCGCGTCTCGCTGCGCGGCGATGAGACCGTGCTCGACGCCGGCTGCGGAACCGGCCGCCTCACCGCCAAGCTCGCCGAGCAACTTCCCCGCGGCCGTGTTCTCGCCTGCGATCTTTCCGAAAACATGGTCCGCGGCGCCCGCGATTTCCTCACGCCGCAATTCGGCGAGCGCGTCGAAGTCTTCGCTGCCGATATGGCCCATCTCAACCTGACCGCCGCCGTCGACGGTGTCTTCAGTACCGCCGCCTTCCACTGGGTTCTGGATCACAATGCCCTCTTCACCAGCCTATTCCGCACGCTCAAACCCGGTGGCTGGCTCGTCGCTCAATGCGGCGGCGGTGCCAACCTCGCCCGCCTCTACGCTCGCGTGGCGCAGTTGCAAAATCAAAGCCCGTTCGCCGAGCATTTCAAGAACTGGAAGAGACCCAACTACTTCGCCACACCTACGGAGACCACCGAGCGCCTCATCGCCGCCGGCTTCCATGACGCCGAAGCCTATCTAGCCCCGGCTCCTACTCCTTTCGCGGACGCCCCATCCTTCCGCGCCTTTATCGCCACCGTCTGCGTCGCCAAGCACCTCAAAGAACTGCCGGCCCAACTCCACGAAGCATTTCTCGCTCCGCTAGTCAGCGCCGCCGCCGAGGACGATCCGCCCTTCACCCTCGACTACCAACGCCTCAACATCTCAGCCAGCAAGCCAGCCTAGCCTTATGGAGTGCGGCGGCTCGACGCCGCTTTTCCGACGTCTGCCACTGGCAACCCAGATCAACGGCCGCGCGGTCCACTTCACTGAATCTTCGCCACTCGTCCTTGGGTAGGAAATTTCTGAAATTGCCGAGCATCATGTCCGGGCACCACGCGTTCCGGCGCCCCAGCCAATTCAATCATCCGCTGCTGGTTCTTGATGTTCGCCTCATGATCCGCGTCGCTGAAAGTCGCGCTGGCCATGTGCTTCTCCAGATTCCGGTACAGATAGCAATTGTCCGACGCCAAAACGTACGGCAATTTTCCTTCGACGCGCAAGTATTGCGAAGCATACGTATGCCGCGCTCCGGTAAACGCGCGAATCCCCGGCAATATTTCCTGGTTGTCGCCATCCACCAGCCGCAGCCGCCCCTCCGTATTGATCTTCACCAGTGCTTGCGCATCCTCCGGATCGATCCCGCCATGATTTCCGCCCGCTTGCCAGGCCTCGCCCGTGTAATAGCGAAACTCTTCCTTCTGAATCCACACGTTCGCCTTCGGAAACAAATCGATGCCATCCATGTGATCCCAATGCGCGTGGCTGATCACCACGTCGGTAACCTCTTCTGGCTTCACCCCCGCCAGTTTCACCGCCTCGTCCGGCCGCAAGTAATTCTTCATCGGAAAATATTTGAACCAACTCTCCCGGTAAAATCCGCTGTCGAATAAAATATTGTGTCCGCCTCCGCGAATCAGCCACACCACCATGGCGATATCGATTTTCTCGCCCTGCGGCGCTCCCACAACCAGTTCCGACACCGGAAAGTCCGGTAAGTCCGCGTAGCGGATCGCCTGGATCGAATACTCTGGCGAGGACGCAGTTGCATCTGGCAACGCCGCGGTCATTACAATCGCCAGTGCACACCCCAACGCAAACACAATTCGTCTCATGAACATGAGCTCCTTGAGAAACCGAGCCAGTTTATTCTCAAGATGGGATTTTAGGTGGGAAGAATTGCTTCCAGCGCAAAGAATTGTTGTGGCCGGAAAGGGTGTCTTGCAAACAAGAATTACAGAGGCTGCCGCGAAGAGCGCACAAAATCGCGCAGCACCGTGACGTTCGGGCCGTACGCACCAATGCGTCCCGCATCAACTGGCAAACCCAGGCTCTCTGCCTGATCCAGATCCACTCCTGCATCGTCTAACTCAGACAAACTAAAGCCCGCTGCCGGCAACACGCGATTCAGGCCCGTCGGATACACCGGCCGCGGCGGACGGTGTTTGCGCCAAGGGCGCCGCGCCAATTCATAGAACTGATGCCAGTCGCGTTTGTGCCAGGTGGTCATCTGCTGTGTTTCTCGCGCTACCTCTATTACTTCTGCTACTACGTCTTCAGTTGCACGTTGGATGCCGCAAGGAGCAGAAAGGTTCCCGGTTAGCTTCCCGAGTTCGCCCTCCGTGGTAGTCTTCATCCTTGGCATCGAACTATCCTCGGCAACGAACCGCCCCCAATAACGGCCGCGCACGCAAACGCTCAGGCGCAACGCGGTGAACATACTTCAATTTCCCGCCCGCAAGCGATTTTCCTTGCCTATTGTTTCAAACACGTTAAGGGGTGAAATGTTTCTGCCTCAAACCAGATGGGGACCGTCGCTTAAGGCGTGACACTGCGATCGAAGGGATTAGGCCAGCTACAACCGTACGGGCCGCAAATGCACCCCGCCTCCTGCAGTCGGCTCCCAGGAGTGTTCGGCCCACGTGCACTGCGAAATTTGCTCTTTCAACAGACTGCTTTAGCTTGCGCGAGCTACCAGCGGTTGCCGCGATCGCCTCGATCTCCGCCGCCGCGATCACCGCCCCGGTCTCCGCCGCGCCCGCCGCCACCACCGCCTCGGCCACCTCCGCCGCCCCCGCGGTTACCACCGTAGCCTCCGCGTCCGCCGCCCCCGCCGCTGCGCTCGGCTTGCGGCCGAGCTTCGTTCACCACCAGATTTCGTCCCGAAAAATTCTGACCGTTCAACGAGTTCACCGCGCGATCCGCTTCTTCGTCGTTGGTAATTTCAACGAAGGCGAATCCGCGCGACTGCCCGGTAAAGCGGTCACGAATCAAGTTGACTGCCGAGGGATTGACGCCTGCTTGCGAGAAAAAATCGTGTAGCTGATCCTCCGTCGCGGAAAACGGAAGATTTCCTACATAGAGCTTCTTCACCTGCGAACTCCTTCTGTCCGGATCCAAATTGCGAGTCGCGGAGCGCGCTGAAGGCTTATCGAGGCGTTCACGGGCAGCCGGAGTAGCCGAACCACCTGGGGGCGCGAGAGCAGGATTCAGCGGTCTCGTGCATCGTCTCGAAAATTAACCGTTTTTGCAACTACAGAGTTTCTGGAAACCAGCCCCGCTGGGGCCTGTTTTCGGCTCCCGAGCGCCCCCTTCTTTCTGCCCGCAACAGTGATACGATGCCGCCAACTCCCCGGCTTTCAACGAGGTTGCAGCCATGCGCGGCACCATGATGGACTTTCAACTGACGCTTCCGGTCATTCTCGATCGGGCCGGCAAGCTCTTTCCCAACGTGGAAATCCTCTCCCGCCGCCCGGACCGCTCCTTCCTCCGCACTTGCTACGGCGAGTTCCATCGCCGTACCCGAAAGCTTGCCTCCGCCCTCGTCAACCTCGGCCTGCAGCCCGGCGACCGCGTCGCTTCCATGATGTGGAATCACGCCGGCCACCTCGAGGCTTTCTTCGGCGTCCCCTGCGCCGGAGGCATTCTGCACACGCTCAATCTTCGCTTGCATCCCCATGAAATCGCGGCCATTGCCAACGCTGCCCGCGACCGCTTTCTCTTCGTGGATGACGTTCTCCTGCCCATCTACGAAAAGTTCCGTGACGCTGTCCCGTTCGAGCGCGTTTTCGTGGTGCCGTACTGCGGCGCCGAAATCCCCGCCGGTTACGAAAACTACGAGACGCTACTCGCCGGCGCGCCCGACTATTTCGAGTATCCCCCGCTCGACGAAAACGACGGCGCGGTCATGTGCTTCACCTCCGGCACGACCGGCAATTCCAAGGGCGTGATTTACTCCCACCGCTCGCTCGTCCTGCACACCTTCGCCGAGACTATGGCCGATTCCTTGGCCATCAGCCAGCACGACACCGTGCTCCCGGTCGCCCCCATGTTCCACGCCAACGCCTGGGGCCTGCCCTACACCTGCGCCATGACCGGGGCCCGCCTGATCCTCCCCGGCCCCAACGTCGATGGCGAAAGCATCCTCAACCTGATGCGCGACGAGCGCGTCACCTTCACCTGTGGCGTCCCCACCGTCTGGCTCGCTGTCCTCTACGAACTTGAAAAGCATCCCGGCCGCTGGAAGTTTGATTGGCCCATCCGCATCCTCTGCGGCGGCACGGCGCCGCCCGAGCGCCTCATCCGCGCTCTCGACAAGCACAACATCCACATCCTGCACCTTTGGGGCATGACCGAAACCACGCCCCTGGCCACCATCGGCAAACTCAAAGCGAACATGCTCGATTGGAAGGAAGACGCGCAATACGACGTTCGCGCCCGCCAGGGCTGGCCCACTCCGTTCATCGAGTTGCGCATCATGCGCCCCAACGGAACGGACGGCACCGAAGGCACCGGCGAGAGTGAGGCACCTTGGGACGGCGTCACCCCAGGCGAGCTCGAAGTCCGGGGCCCATGGGTAGCCGGCAGCTACTTTGAAGCTCCCGACCAATCCCATCGCTGGACCGCTGACGGCTGGTTCAAGACTGGCGACGTCGCCGTGATCGACGAAGATGGCATCGTCAAGATCGTGGACCGCGCCAAGGACCTGGTGAAATCCGGCGGCGAATGGATCAGCTCCGTCGACCTTGAAAACACCCTGATGGGCCATCCCGCTGTGCGGGAAGCCTGTGTGTTCGGCGTGCCACACCCCAAGTGGCAAGAACGCCCCATAGCCGCCGTAGTCCTGAAAGAAGGCCTAGCCGCTGAACCCGACGAGCTCCGCGAATTCCTGGCCAAATCCTTCGCCAAGTGGCAACTCCCCGACGCCTTCGTCTTCCTGGAAGCCATCCCCCGCACCAGTGTCGGTAAATTCAAGAAGATCGCGCTGCGGGAGCAGTTCGCCAACTGGAAATGGGAGTAGGCCAGCGGGAGTCTAGCTGACATAACGTCCCCCACTCCAAAGGTGTGGCCCTAAAGCCTTTGTTTCCAGTACTGCGGTCGACGAGGGCCATGAGTCACGGCTAGGACCTGGATGATCGAGGGCAGCTCCCGGCAGACGCCTCTTCCGAGAGCGACAGCGCTTTTTGAAGGAGGTCCAGGGCCTGCTGGGTCATACCGCTATTGTAAGCCGACTTGTAAGACGACCGAGGCTTTGCCGGGGAATGCTGATTTTGCGCACGGGAGAGTGGTGGCGGAGCAATCTGGGAGAGAATTCTCCGCATGCGCTGGAGAAGCATCGCGGATGCGCCCGTAACTTAGTGCTCCGCATGACGTACCATCGGAACGAGGCGCAACCGAGGGAGGGGTACCCAGCGATGACTAATCCGACTCTCCCCAATCCATGAGTCCCGGCCGCATTTCCAACCCTACGCAGAATCGTCCATCTGCCAACGGCTCGCAGTAAATTACCTTGGCCTCGACTGGAGCTTTACTACGGTCTTTGGCAACGCGTGGCCGTTCTCCCGGCTTCCACCTTCGCATGGTCTTGAGCCGGGCCCCATGCCGGCTTACGTTCACAGTAACAGCTTGCTCGGCAGTGGGTAACTCCTCCGCGACCATCAGGCTTACCGGCACCGCTTTCATGATGCGCTTTTCAGTTCTCCCATCCAGATGCATGAACAACTTCCCCAGCTTGGGTTTCCAGAGGCCACAGCGGGCGAAATTCCCTAAGAGCTTTTGCTTGCAAGGTGATGTTTCTGTTTTCGCTCGTACATGGCCTTGTCCGCCTGAACCATGAGTTCGCCCAATGTTATGGCATGTTGTGGATCAAATCTCGCGATTCCGACACTCATCGACAACTGATACCCGGAAGTCGCATCGCTCGCTTTCTTGAGGTTTTTCTCCAAGCGTTGAAGAATAGTTTCTTGCGATTGATCCCGCGCTTCCAATGCCAGGACGACAAATTCATCTCCACCGAGACGCGCGAGGACGTCCGAATTGCGGAAGGTCTGCTCCAGAGCGTCGGCGGCTCGGATCAGCGCCATATCCCCTTCCCGGTGCCCGTAGGTGTCATTAATTTTTTTCAGGTTGTCGATGTCGCAAAACAGGAGCAACAGACTTTCGGAATTTCGCAACGCCAGTTTCAGTTGTTGCGTCGCGGCAGCAAAGAAACCGCGCCGGTTGTACAAGCAAGTCAGATCATCCGTGAGCGCCAGATGGCGCAATTCCCTGTCAAGGAGAGCTTGCTTTACCGCGCCCCAGACGGCCGGGTGTCCGGCGACGCGCAACGTTTGCGAATCGGGATGTGGCGATTTCAAAATATTGGAAATCTCATCGACCTCGCGCAAGATCTGTCCGAGTTCATCGTCGGCAGCCTGCAGAGCAGAGGTCAGGTTTTCTTCCAATCCCTTTTCCAGGGAGCCCTTTTTTCGTTCCATAAGCAGAACTCTGCGATTCGACAAGTGATAGGTGAGCGGGCTTTTGCCGCGGCTCGCATAAGCTTCGTCGTGTGCTCCCACTTCGCGCAACCCCATAGGACCCTCCGGCAATAAGTGAGACGCTGCCTCTCACTATGTGCAAATCTTTTCATGCGGCGGCATCCGCAACAAGCAGGCAAGGTCTGTACTCTCGGCGCAGGTTATTCCCCTAGTCCCAGTGACTAAAGCCCGTGAAGCGCTCAGGGTGCGCGCCCGGTTTCTCAGGTGTTTACCTGATGGCGCTAGTAGGTATTCCCCCGATTGAGGCAGTAGGTAAACAAAGGTATTCGTTATCGACGCTGCAGCTGGATCCAGGCATTTTGGGCTTCGGGTCTTATTGCGTTCGCGAGAAGGAGACCAAAGCAATGGCAAAACGAGAGAGCACCGCCAAGGGCTCGGGGACGCAGAGCAATCAGGGAGTCGAACTGGTACTGAGCGAAGCGCCGTCGGAGCTCTTGCGCGAACTGGTCGCCCATCTCCGGCAAAATCGCACGCAACTCCGTGAGGAATGGGTGGTACGCATTTCCGAGACACGCCTGCTTACGGCGATGACCAAGGAAGAAATCTTCGCGGAAGCCACGTCGGTTTACGACAGCTACGTGGAAGCTCTTGAAACGGAGACATTCGAAGCTCTGCAGGCGTACGCGCGTAACCTTTCAGAACGCATCATCCCCCGCGGCGTGGAAACCCACGAAGTCGTCGGCATCGTTCTGCTGTTGCGCGATGTCTTGGCACGCTCGCTCTTCGCCAAATACCAGACCGACTTCAGGAAATTGAATCGTATCTTAGACGCGTACGAGCCCGCAGCCAACCGCATTGCCAACACCGTGGCGGTCGGCTTCGTTCAGGAACGCGAGCGCGTTATCCGCCAACAGCAGGAAGCCATTCGCGAACTCTCGACGCCAGTCTTGCAGGTTCGCGAACGCCTGCTGATTCTGCCCATCATCGGCGTCATTGATCCGCAGCGCGCCCGCCAGTTAACGGAGCAACTGCTCCGTGGAATTCGTACCAATCGCGCCAAGGTGGTGGTCATTGATATCACCGGCGTGGCCGCCATGGACGTCACCGTCGCGAACCACCTGGTGCAAACAGTCGAGGCATCCCGGCTGCTGGGAGCCACGGTCATCGTCACCGGCCTTTCGCCGGAGATTGCGCAAACGCTGGTCACTATCGGTGTAGACTTGGGCAAAATGAACACGGTGGGCGACCTGCAGGGCGGTATCGAGCAAGCCGAGCGATTATTGGGCTACAAGGTGGTGACGCTCGCGGAGCCACGTCAGCCGTCTTGAGAAAGGTGTAGAGTGGAAGTTCCGATTCTCAAGCAGGGAGAGGTCCTGATCGCCACGTTTCAGGCAGCCCTTTCCGATGCGGATCTCAATCAGCTGCGCAGCGGGCTGGTGCGGCAAGTCGTGAAGCTGCGTTCGCGCGCGGTCATCGTCGATGTCACCGCCATGGATGTGATGGATTCCTTCGCGTCACGCACCCTCAGGGAAATCGCCCACATGATCCGGCTGCGAGGCGCGGAGACCGTGATTGTGGGCATTCAGCCGGAAGTTGCCTTTGCCATGGTTCAACTCGGCTTAACACTGGAGGGTGTCGCTACCGCCCTGGATCTCGAGGAAGGCCTCGCGTACTTGACACAAAAATTCAAGAACATAGATTGAGAGTGCGATGGCGGCGGCTCCAGAAATCCAAGTGGCCATCTACTCGGACCAGGATATCGTCTTGGCCCGCCAGCGGGGCCGGACTTTGGCGATGGAACTCGGCTTTTCCGCCGGGGACGCTACTCTGATTGCCACGGCGATCTCCGAACTGGCCCGCAATATCGTAACTTATGCGCGGAGGGGTGCGATCAGGCTGCGAAGCATTCACGGTTCAAGCCGCAAGGGCATTTTGGTCGTTGCTTCGGACAACGGTCCGGGCATTCCGGATATTCGTCAGGCGATGCGGGATGGCTTTTCGACGTCCGGAAGTCTGGGCCTGGGACTTCCGGGAGTGCGGCGTTTGATGGACGAATTTGAAATCACTTCCCAACCCGGTCAGGGAACTACAGTGGCGGTGAAAAAGTGGAAACCATAGACCTACCGCTGATCGACTATGGCGTCGCCAAATTCGTTCTTCCCGGCGAGCTGGAGTCGGGCGATCGGCACTTGGTTTGTTGCAACAAGCAGGCGGTTCTCATTGCCGCGATCGATGGCATCGGCCACGGTCAGGAAGCGGCCCATGCTGCCAAGGCGGCGTCCGCGATTCTCAAGAGGGGAGTCCATGAACCAATCATCGCTCTCGTGGAGGAGTGCCACGAAAAACTTAGGTCTACACGGGGCGTAGCGCTGAGCATCGCATCCATTGACCCGGTGCATGGCATGATGACCTGGCTCGGCGTCGGAAACGTGCAAGGAGCATTGATGCGGGCCGACTGCACCAATGGAAGCGTGCAAGAAGTCCTGCTCCTGCGCGCCGGAGTGGTCGGCGCGCAGTTACCTCCGCTCCAGGCCACGGTGCTGCCGGTCGCGCAAGGTGATACTCTGTTTTTCGTTACGGATGGAGTGCGCAACAATTTTTTTGAAAACCTGTCCGCTCGGGAAGCTCCGCAGCGCGCCGCGGACAGGATCCTGGACCGTTTTCGCAGCGGCAGCGATGACGCGCTCGTGCTGGTTGCGCGATTGACGGGAATTCGTTCATGAAAATGGCCAGTAAGCCCAAGCCGCCCACAAGCTTCGAGCAGCGCTATAGCGCGGCGCTTCTGGGTTACCTCGAAAATCCAGGCGAAGCCGCGCTTGGGCGCGCTTACGAACTCGGGCGCAGCTCCATCGTGGAAGGCAAGAGCCTGGTGGAGATTGCGGCCCTTCACCATCAAGCGCTTCAGGATATTGTTTCGGCGGCGAAGGAAACTCAGCCGCGCAAAGATCTCTTGAGGGCCGGGGCCGATTTCCTGGCCGAGAGCCTGTCTCCTTACGAAATGGCGCATCGCGGGTTTCAGGATGCGGTAAAGGCGCTGCGCCACTTGAACGAGACCCTGGAGGAGGAAATCAAGCGAATCGGGCACGCGGTGCACGACGAAGCCGGCCAACTGCTCGTGGCCGTCCATCTGGCCCTTGCGGAACTCGGCTGCGGCCTGCCGAAACACCAACATCAGCACATCGCCCGAATTGAAAAACTGCTGAATCAGGTCGAAGCCGAGCTGCGCCGTTACTCCCACGAGCTTCGCCCCACCATTCTGGATGACCTCGGCTGGCTGGCCGCCATTCGCTTCCTGGCAGAGAGCGTCTCGAAGCGCACCGGCATCCCCATTCGCGTCCAAACAAAAATCAGAGGCCGCCTTCCCGGTTCTCTCGAGACCGCACTCTATCGCATCGTTCAGGAAGCGCTTACCAATGCGACGAAACATGCAAAGCCCAGGCAAATCCGCATTGGCGTGCACGAAAAAAAACAGATGTTGTGCTGTTCCATTCAGGATGATGGAGTCGGCTTCGATCTCTCAGCAGTGCAGGCCAACCGCAAGCGCGGCGGCCTCGGCCTTGTCGGGATCCAGGAGAGGCTGAATGCCGTCGGCGGAATTCTCTCCATCGACTCGGCCCCAGGTTGCGGTACTAAGCTCTTGATCCGGGTTCCCATGGAGGTTCCCAATGGCAATTCGCATCGTTTTGGCTGACGATCATGTTTTGATCCGTCAGAGCCTCAAGTCCTTGCTGGAACGCGAAGGACATCAGGTCGTCGGCGAAGCCTCTGATGGCCAGGAGGCCGTCCGTCGTGTGAGCTCGCTGCAGCCTGACATTGTCGTGATGGATATCAGCATGCCCATTGTGAACGGTTTGAATGCGGCACGAGAAGTCAGCAGCGGCTTTCCCAAAACGAAAACCATCCTGCTTACCCAACATGACGAGGATCAATACGTCTCGGAGGCGATCGAAGCCGGGGTGAAGGGCTACGTTCTCAAGAGCCAAGTCGCGAATGACCTGCTGGAAGCGATCCGCCAGGTTGTACGCGGACAGGTGTACCTCAGCCCGGGGGTCTCCCGCGCCGTAATGGAGGCTTATCGCTCAAAGTCCGAGCTCCGCAAGGACCCGCTTACGCTCCGCGAACGCCAGGTTCTCCAGTTGATCGCCGAAGGGAAATCGACCAAGGAAATTGCTTTGTTGCTCGGCGTTAGCGCGAAAACCGCGGAGTCTCATCGTACGCGGCTGATGCAGAAACTCGATATCCACGAGGTCGCCAGTCTGGTTCGCTACGCCGTGCGCCGCGGCATCGTGCAACCGTGAACCGGGCGCAGGCGAGATCCCAATTGCGAATGTCGCCGCGCGCCGTCCGCAGGACCGCCATGGCCGCCGCCTAGAGCTGCGATTCGATGGCCTTCGAGAACTCTTCGGCGGAGATGGCGCCGGTGACGCGCTTGAGTTGTTTGCCGTCGCGGGTGATTAGGACACTGGTGGGGTAGCCGAGCAGGCCGCCGAATTTATTGGCAGTGTCGTCGTTAGAAAGCAGGATCGGGTAGTTCATCGGGAGTTGCTGGCCAGCCACGTCGAAGCGCTGCTTTTCCACCCACGGTGCTACGACGCTTTTTCCTTCTTCGTCCATGGCCATGCCCAGGATGGTGAAACCCTTGGGACCGTATTTGGTTTGCATCTGAATTAGGTCGGGGATTTCGCCGAGGCAGGGTGTGCACCAGGTAGCCCAGAAATTCACCAGCACCACCTTGCCTTTATAGTCGGCCATCGAGACATCTTTGCCGCTCAGATCCTTTAATGTGAACTCCGGCACGGGTATGCCGATGGACTTGCTGGGATCCTGTACGGTCCCATTAGCCATCGCCACCGCGGCTCGCGTGCGCGTGGCCTCGTTGGCATAGTAGGTCGCGCCGATGACCAGCAGAACTCCAGCTACGATCAAGACTATCTTCTTGCCTTGGAACGATGACCCGGCCGGCGACTTCTTGAAAAGAGCGAATACCACGATAGCCAGCACTAGCAGCCCGAGAAGCGACCAGACTATTGTTGCGCCGACTCCTTTAGTGAGAGCTTCCTCGAGCCGCGCGGTTGTCGCTTGCAAGAAGCCGAGCTTGCCGGTGAGCCACGTCAGTTTATTGGCGAAGACGAGCGCGCCAATGAACAGCAACAGAGCGCCGCTGAATAGTTCGACGGCGTGGAGATATTTACGGAAATTCTTGTAAAAGGCCATGAACTGGCTGATGCCGAGCGCAGTCACAAGAAACGGAATCGCCAAACCGGCGGAGTAAACGGCTAGGAGGAATACGCCGCGGCCGACCGTGCCGCTGGCGGCAGCGAAGCTCAGCACCGTGGTGAGGATCGGGCCGATGCACGGCGTCCAGCCAAAGGCAAACGCAAAGCCGAGCATGAAACCGCTCCAGATGCCCGGCTGCTTAACCGAACTGTTCATCCGCACGTCGCGATTGAGCCAGCGGGTGAGCGCAGGACCAAAGAAACCGATGACCGAGAGGGAGAAAAATTGCAGAGCGCCGAATCCAGCAAAGAGCGGAGCGTGGCGAAGAAGTGCAACTATTCCCACGGCGATGAGCAGCGCTCCAAGAACGATTCCGACGCGAACGCTCAGTTTTGTCAGTACGCCGAGCAGGTGCAGCCCGAAAAGAAGAATCAGCGCACCCGCGATGGGGGTAAGAAGGTAGCGATTTTGGTTAAGAAAGCCGCCGACTGCACTCGCGGCAGCTCCGAAGGAGATGAAGACCACGGAAAGGCCGGTGACAAACGCCAGCGCGGACGAGAACAGGCTCGAGCGCGGAACTTTTCCTTCGCGAAGCTGCTCCATCCCCACGCCGGACAGCATCGAGATATAGCCCGGCACCAGCGGCAGCACGCACGGCGAGAGAAACGACACCAGGCCCGCGAGAAAAGCTCCAGCTAGAGAAACATCACCGCTCATCGATCTTCTTCCTTTATTGCGCCGCCGCTAGCCACGCACTCAGAGGATGCGCAGCCCCATACGCAAGGTTACGCGCAGCGCCGCCGCAATGCCCTGATCTCCGTATTGTCCCACAACCGCTCCTACGAAACAGAACCTCCACGCGCGGCGAAAAATTCCTGCGGCCGATCGTGTGCTGCTCGATTAGACGCTCAAGCCGCTGGAATGACATACGGCAGTGAGTTGCGGACAGATGAAGGGTTTGGCTGGCGCGTGTGCTTGACGTCCCGCCTCGGCACGCTTGTAAGTAATTGATACAAAGCCGGTTGACTCCTGGCAGATTGGCGTGTCGGTTGCGATTCTGCCCTGCGGATTATGCGCTGGACACCGAACAAGATCACGGCTTTGCGGGTGGGGGTAGGGTTTGCGGCGGTGTGCCTGTTTGGGCGCGGGCCGTGGGCAAATCTTGCGGCCGTGGGGCTAACGGTCACGGCGATTGTGCTGGACGCGCTCGACGGGCACTTGGCGCGGCGGAAGAATCTGGCGACTCCGATGGGTGCGCAGCTCGATATTTTGGGCGACCGGATGATCGAGAACGTTTACTTCACTTACTTTGCGGTGGTCGGAATGGTGTCCCTGTGGCTGCCCGTGTTTTTTTTCGTGCGCGGCGCCACTACGGATTTTTTGCGGGGGCTGGCGCTGAAGGCGGGGCAGGCCGGGTGGGGGACCGGCGGGATGCTGCAGACGTGGTGGGGGCGGGCTCTGGTGGCGTCGCGATGGAGCCGCGGATTGTATGCCGGAATGAAATGCCTGTGCTTTTGCTATTTGGGGTTGGACCTGGCGCTGACGCGCGGGCCGGTGGCGCTGCTGGGGGAGATTGCCAGCGAGACGTATGCGCTGATCGGGGTTGGGGCGCATGTTTTGACATGGCTGACCGCCGCGTTTTGCCTGGTGCGCGCGTTGCCGGTGCTGCTGGAGGGATGGAAATTTGCCGCAGGCAGTGTCGCGAAGCCGCGCGGCGCGGCGAAGAGCGCGATGCAGGGGGCGGCGTGAATCCTCTGCGGAAGCATTCAGATGTGGCGGCCTTCTTCGATCTGGACGGCACGCTGATTTCGTTTCCTTCGCTGGAGCGGCGGATGTTTCGCGCATTGTTGTACCGGCGCGCGATTCCGGCGAGAAACTTTGTGCCGTGGATGGCTGAAGGTCTGCGGCTGCTGGCGCGCGGGCTGGAGTTCGCGCGCTTGGCGAACAAGATGTACCTGCGCGGAATATCGCAGGAAGCGGCGAATTCCGCGGCAGTGCAAGTTGCAGGCGGGGCGCATCTGCAATTCTTCCCGGAGGCGCTCGAGCGAATCGCCTGGCACGTCGGGCGAGGGCACACGATTGTGCTGGTCAGCGGAACATTGCAATTACTGGCGCGGACAGCTGCTGCGTCGCTGGAAGCGGAATTGGCGCGCCGTGGCGCGGCCACAGAGGTTTCCGTGCTTGCAACCCGGCTGGAAGAAATAAGCGGCCGATGGAGCGGGCGTGTGACCGGAGAGCCGATGTTTGGCCCGGCAAAAGCGCGGGCGATTCGCGCGCTGACTGCGCGCATGGGTTTCGATCTCGCCGAATGTTACGGGTACGGCGATTCGGCGCGTGACCGGGAGATGCTGGAGTGTGTCGGGCACGCTGTGGTTGTGAACGGCTCGCCGGAGCTGCAGCGAATGGCCCGCCGGGAAGATTGGCGCGCGGTGGAATGGCGAGCCACAAATACCAGCGCTGCTAAGACCGGGCGGCACGGCGGGCCTTTGACGGAGAGAAAAGCGGAGACCCTGGGATGAGTCCGGAACGACCTGAATTCAGAAGCGAAGAAATCGCTTTGCCGCAACGGTTGCTCGCCGGAGCCAGTGCAAACGACAGCCGAATTCTCGCGGCGCTGCAGGGCGAGTTGACGGCAGCGTGGGAGGCTTGCGGCGCGTTTGAATGGGTGGCGCTGGGATACCTGGCGCTGTCTGGTTTCCTGATCGCGCTGTTTGCGGAGAATTCGCCGCATCCGGGGCGGCTTTTGGCGGCGCAGACGCTGGTTGCGGTGGCGATTCTTGCGCTGTGCCTAGCTGGTGAGCGATCGGCGGCGCGAGCCGCCGATTTCGGCGAGCAGTGGACGACACACTTTTGGCATTTTTGGCGGCACTGGTATCCACATTTGTTTTTTCTGTTCTGCTTTGAAGAACTAGGCAAGCTGGTGCATCTGGCGAATTCCGGCTGGAAAGACGCCAAGCTGATCGCGTTCGATCACTGGCTGACCGGCGTGCATCCAGCGATCTGGCTCGAACAATTCGCAACTCCGGCTCGCAACGACTTCTTTCAGTTCACGTATCTCACTTATTTCACGTATTTGCTGCTCGTCGGTGGAATTCTGTATTACCGGCGTGACTGGCGCGGCTACTGGGCGGTGATGACGTACTCGGCGGTGGGCTACGCGGTCGGCTATGTGATCGCGATGTTTTTTCCGATCGAGAGCCCGTGGTTCGCAATGGCGGGCGCGTGGCACGGCGATCTGCACGGCGGAGCTTTCACCGCGACGATTAATTTCATCGAGCGCTTCGGACGGGTCCGCGGCGCGGCGTTTCCGTCCGAACACGTGGCGGGATCGATGGCAGCGCTTTGGGGAGCGTGGCGGCACCGGCGCTGGCTTTTCTGGGTGCTGCTGCCGCTGGTGATGTGCATGTGCGCGTCCACGATCTGGGGTCGCTATCACTACATCGCGGATGTTTTTGCTGGCCTGGCGACAGGGACGCTGGGCTATTGGCTAGGGACGTGGATCATGACCCATCGCAGAGCGGTGGCAACGGAGCCACGATGTTCAACCAACTGAATGGGACCGATCGGGTCGCACCGAAACTGTTGTTCACGACAACGCTGGCTCTGCTGCTGCTTTCCGCGTGCGCGACTCCGCCGGCACCGCCGCAGCCGCGTCCGGTACCGCCACCCGTGGCTGGCGACTTGTTTCTGGTGGAGAATCTCTCGGGCGACGTTGCAGGATTCACGGAGGTGTCCGGGAAACTGACGGCGCTGAGCGGATCCGCGGCGCGAATGACCTTTCCGCTGTTTGCGTTTTCCGCGAATGCGAATCTGGTTGTGGGCATGTCCGGGTCGCCTTTAGGCGCCGCAAGCTTGCAGTTCGCCAGCATCGGTGCGAACGGAAAATTGACGCTCAGCACGGCAACGACGTCGGTCGCGAACGCGCAAAGAGCGGATGTTTCCTCGCAAGGAGTGATCGCGGTAAGCGATTCGACGGACGCTCTGATGAAATTGTTTACAGTGCAGAACGGGCAGTTCGTTGCCGGAGCTTCCGTGAGCGCCGGGCCGCTTCCGCAAGACTTGACATTCAGCACGGACGGCAAATTCCTGTACGTGGGGGACAATGCGAACGGAACGATCTCGGTTTTCTCGGTTGCGTCCGCCGACTCGCTGCAACTGGCGCAGACGGCGCAGATGCCGGTGGCCACGGGGGAATTCAGCGCGAGCCTGGTTCGCGTGCGGCTGAGTGCCGCCGGAAACAAGATTGCGGCGACCACTTTTGATGGGCGAATGTTCGTGGCGGATGTGAATTCCGCAAACGGCATGATTGCCAACGCCGTTGAAGTTCACGTGGCCGCCGCAGCCAATCTGCAAGACGTCATTTTCGATCCCAGCGGGAAGAACCTGTATGCCCTCGATCAGGACAACCATGCACTCTACGAATTTTCCTTGTCCGGCGGAACGCCGCAGCCGCTTGCGGGTTCGCCGCTTGCGACGCCGCCGGGGCCGTCCGGCATGGCGGTGAATTCCACTGGCGACCGGGTTTATGTGGCGGTCGGGCCGCTGTCCAGCGTGGTGACTCTTGCTCGAGACGCGCAGGTTGGGGTTCTTACCGGGACCGGCGAGAGTGTCGGCTCCGGTGGGTTGGTCGCGGGCCGGATCGTTCGGGTGGCGCTGCAATAGGGGATGGTCGGGTTGTTTGTCACAGATAGTCCCAAGTGCGGCTGGGACCAACTCGGTACTGGCGTATTTGAGACCAGGGTCCGAGATTGAGTTGGCGTTGCGTTGCTGTTGTGGTCGCTGGAGCACAGGCAGAGTGCCTGTGCTACCGGGGCCCTGCCCCGTGGTTTCTGTAAGTGTTGATTCTAAAGGGCTTAAGTTTTCCGTAAGTGCTTTGTTTTGATACAGATTCACAAGGGCTTGTAAGTGCTCATTCTAAAGGGGTTACAAGTGAGATTTGCGGGTCATGGAAGCTCTGAGACGGGCCGGTTTTCCACGCGAGATTCATCCCGACGTTCTCGTTTTTTTTGGCCGTCGGGCGCTGCGGGTTCGGACTGCCAGCCTAAAGCCTGGCCCTACATAAGGGCCTTGAGCCTCCGTGGATCAAGTTCTACGTGAGCCCTTTGCAAGTGAAGGACAAACAAAAAACGCTCCGAATGGGTCGGAGCGGTTCGGAAAATTCGCGGTACTTCCTCACCTGAATATACGCCTGGGGCCGAGGTTCGTCAAGAAAAAACTAGAAATTCGGAGGATGCGGAAGGGCGGGGTGCAGGCGCTCGAAAGTGGCGGCGAGTTGCAAGAGGGTGGATTCGCCGTTGATGGCGGCTATGAATTGTATGGCGGCGGGCAAGCCTTGGGGAGTCAGGCCGCAAGGGACTGATATGGCCGGGATGCCTGCGAGATTGGCGGGGCGATTGAAGCGGAGGAGCAGTGCGCGGGTGGGACGATTGTGGCCGTTGATGGCGGTGTTTTCCTCGCCGATTGGTGGGGCGGCGATGGGAGTAGTGGGAGAAATGACGGCGTCGAGACGGTGGTCTTCGAGCGTCTGGTGAAATTGCTGGATGAACAGCTCGCGGGTTTCGAGCGCATGGAGATACACCGTGGCGGGCACTTTGACGCCTAGCTCGAGGCGATCGCGGACGTCCTCGCCGTATTGGGCGGCTCTTGCGGGGAACCATCCGGACTGCTGGTGGTGGTGGGTGGCTTCGGGCCAGGCAATTCGGTTTCCAGCGTCTTCGGTCTCGGGGAGCAGGGGAATGGACATATCGATCAGGCGGGTGCCCGCTCGTTCGAGACTGCGCGTGGCGTCGGCGAAAGCGGAGGCGATTTCCGGGGAAATATCGGAGGAAAGAAATTCACGGGGGACGCCCAGGCGAAACTTCTTCTTGGTGCCGCCGAGTCTGGTTGCACGGTGGGGAGGTGGTTCGCCATTTTTGCGCGTGAAAATTGGCGCGGCAAGCTGCGCAACATCGGCCGCGCTTCGCGCCAGAGGGCCAACGCAGTCCAGAGTGGGCGAAAGTGGAATCGTTCCCGCGACGCTGGCGCGGCCGAGGGTGGGCTTGAGTCCCACGACTCCGCAGAGCGCCGCGGGAATGCGGATGGAGCCGCCGGTATCGGTGCCGATGCTGCCATAGCAAAGTCCCGCGGCAAGAGCCGCGGCTGATCCGCCACTGGAGCCGCCGGGAATACGTTGGCGATCCCAAGGGTTGCGAGCCGGGCCGAAATGGGGATTGTTGGTGGTCACGCCGTAGGCGAATTCGTGCAAGTTTGTCTTACCGAGGAGCACGGCACCGGCATCGCGAAGTTGGGCGACGATTTTGGCATCGTGCTGCGGAACGAAATCGCGCAAGATTTGCGATCCCGCAGTAGTGCGCACACCGGCGGTCGAGATGTTGTCCTTCAGGGAGATGGGAATACCGTGGAGCGGTCCGCGGTCGCGCTGTTTGCCGGCACGCGCGAAGAGCTCGGCCTCCGCCTGTTTCGCTTGCTTCAGCGCCAGGTCCGCGCACACGGTGAGATAGGCGTTGAGCTGGGGATCGAGAGCGGAGATGCGCTGAAGCATGAAGCGAGTCAGCTCGACGGGAGACAGCTTGCGTTTGCGGAAGAGCGCGGCGATTTCGGCAATCGATGCAAAGGCGAGAGCGGAGTCAGGTGACATGGGATTGGTGACTAGAAAATTCTGTCCTGATGGCGCAGATTTCCGAAATTTCCGATGTTGGCGATGATGAAAGCAACGCGAAACTGATTTTCCGTGCGGACCTGACCGAGCGCGATGCGCCGGTATTCGACGGCGATTCCGCAGCAGCCGCCGTTGTAGCTGACTTGAACCAACTGATTTTGCAGGGCGCTGTTGGCGAGGTCATAGCTGATACCGGTGGTGAAGTTGAAGCCCTTGCGAGTTTCGCTGCCGTAGCCGACGAGAGCGCGAATCTGGTTGGAGAGCGGCTGGAGAATCGGGTCGGCTTGCAAACGGAAGTGGGCCACAGTGGCAAAGAATTCCTTGTAGGGCTTCACTTTGACGAGCGTACCGATGGTGGTGATTTTCTCGAGATTGGGGTCGTACTCGAGAATCTGCTCGAAATCGTAGGGGCCGCCGGGAGTGACCTTGAAATCGCTGATAATCGGCGACCAATGGACCGGGCCGAGCGCAAAGGCGAATGGGGTGATGGAGTTAAGAGCCTGGAAAACATTGCGCTGGCCGGCGACAGCGGCGCCACCGAAGGTTGGATCGAAGAAATGTTTTTGGACGATGCGCCAGGTGATCAGTTCCTGCGGCTGGTCGTCGCCTTCTTTCAAAAAGAGGCGCTGGGTGAAGCCGTATTCGATTTCGTTGGTGTCGGTGAGGGTGGCGTCGGAATCGAAGCGGATGAAGTCGGCAAAATTGTTGACTCCGGTGACGTAGCGATAAGTGACAACCGGCTCGATGGTGTGTTTGTAGCGGCGGCGGTTCTTGTCTCTTCTTAGCGAGGTACGGTCAAAAAAACGTTCGAGGGTCGGCGGTCGCAGATCGATGCTGAATTCTCCCGTGTTACGGGTGATGGCCACACTGCCGACTTGTCCGGCGTTGTTCAAAGAGTCGCCGTAGCGGGTGGTACGAAAAGCGGCGGTGCCGGTGATACCGAACCAATCGGCAATGTGCAATGGGATGGTAACCCGAGGGGCAAACTCGGTGCGCGAAACCGTAAGAGGCGTATCGACCAGATTGTCGGAGCGGTGCACGCCGTCCGCGAAGCTATCGAATCCGAAGTAGATCGGGAGCTTGGCCCAGGGATTTTGCTCGACGGAGCCGAAGCGGGCTTCCGGAAGATTGCGCAAGATCACACTGGTCTGCGGATTGATGGTCAGAAAGTTCTTGTCGTTCAGAGCGGCGAAATTGAGGCTGAAGCCGTGAAAATTGTTGGTGGCAAAGACAGCGCTGCGGACCTCGGAGTTGATGGCTTCGCCAAAGGTGTCGGCGAAAGCGAGGCGGAAGGTCAGTGAAGAGAGCTGGTTGTAATCGGTTACGAAGCGCCAACCCCACGGGAGCTTGGAGTCGATTTCCAATCTTTGCTGCTCGCCGCCTTGCGGCTGGCGCACGCCAGTTGAGTCTTTCAGGCCGCGGTCGTCCACACCGAAGTAGGAATAACTGATGGAAGTATCCTCGAAAGGCTTAGCGCGGAGCTCGCCGCGTTCGCTGGCACCGCGGCGGCTGAGATATTGCGCGCCGACAGTGGTATCGAGCCACGAAGTGGGCGCCCAGTAGAAAGCATCGCCGAAGATAAAGCCCTTGCGGGAGCTTTGTCCGACATCGGGAATCAGAAAGCCGGACTCGCGGACTTTTCGTCCCGCCGGGGCAGTGGCATAGGGCAGCCAAAGGAGCGGCACGCGGAACAACCGGAAGTTGGCGTTGACCAGAGCGACGGTTTTATCCAGACGGATGCGAGCGGAGGCCGCGTAGAACTGCCATTGGGGATGAGCGGGGTCGCAAATGGTGATCCAGGAATGCCGCACAAGATAAACGTCGCCGGGATAGCGCTCGACTTCCTGCGCTTCGAAGTACAAAGGATTGTCGGAGAGAAGGAGAGTGGGATTGGGACGGCGCTCGATCTTAATGGTGCCGTGAACGATGCGAAAGGAGCCGCGGCCGGTGCTGACGTTGTAATGGACTTCGTCGGCTTCGAGATGCTGATTTTCGTAATCGTAGAGGACGTGGCCGCGCGCGATGGTTTCGGAAGTTTTGTCGTTGTACTCGACGTGATCGGCTTGCAGGCGAGAGTCGCCATAATGCAGATCGACGTCGCCATCGGCAATGTAGAGATCGCCTTGGCGCCTTTGCTGCTTGGCGGAGAGGTCCGCGACGCCGCCTTTGGCGGAGGGCAAGCGAATCTGCTGAGCTTGGAGCGCAGATGGAGGAACGGCGAGCCAGGAAAGAAAAAGCAGCGTCAGATGGACGAACAACTGGCGCGAGAGAATAGAAGCGGCACGAAAGCGATTATTCAAACCGAGCATGCAGGTCGCGGAAATAGTTGGATAGCGTAGCATGGCGCCTTCGTTGCCCGGTAGGCGAGGGAAAGCCAGACCGTTCGTCCCTGATTTTCGCCTCTTCGCATCGGAAGCACCGCATTCCGCAAACAAGTGATGCGCGGCTCGTTCTGCCGGAGTATCATGCCGGGCCGCGTGTATTGGGGGAGGTAGCTCATGGAGTGGAAGCTGGGTCTTGGTGTGTTGGGCGTGGTGGCGCTCGCGGGTTTTGTTTGCGCCGCGGTTCCTTCGGCGGTGTCCGGCCAGACAAGTCCTACCGACAAATTCAAAAGCCTGGAATTTCGTGAAATTGGGCCCGCGGCAATGGGCGGGCGCATTGATGATGTAGCGGTGGTCGAGAGCAATCCGAGCATCGTGTATATCGCCGCGGCTTCGGGCGGAGTGTGGAAGACCACGAATAACGGTACGACGTTTGAGCCGGTATTTGACAAGGAGGGAGTTTCGACGATCGGGGACATTGCGATTGCTGCTTCGGATCCGTCGATCGTGTGGGTGGGTTCGGGAGAGCCGAACAACCGGCAGAGTTCGTCGTGGGGCGACGGCGTATACAAGTCGCTCGACGGCGGGAAGACCTGGAAGAACATGGGGCTGGGTGCGACGCATCACGTTGGGCGCATCGCGATTCATCCGCGGAATCCGGACGTGGTTTATGTTGCGGCGCTGGGACATTTGTGGGGAGCGAATGCGGAGCGCGGCGTGTACAAGACCGCGGATGGCGGGAAGACCTGGACGCTGGTGTTGAAGATTAACGACGATACCGGCGTTAGCGATATCGCCATGGACCCGGAGAGTCCGGACACTTTGTATGCCGCAGCTTACCAGCGGCGGCGCACGCCCTTCGGGTTCAACGGAGGCGGGCCGAATGGCGCGATTTATAAGACGAATGATGGCGGCGCGACGTGGAGGAAACTGGCAAAAGGCCTGCCGTATGAAAACGGCGGTGAAGTCGGGCGGATCGGGTTGGATATTTATCGCAAGGATCCCAACATCGTTTACGCGTTGGTGCAGGCGGAAAAAGGCGGGATCTACCGCAGCGAGGATAAGGGCGAAACCTGGAAGAAGATGAGCGATACGGATCCGCGGCCGTCGTACTACAGCCAGGTGCGCATCGATCCTAACAACGATCTACGAATCTGGGTGCTTGGGGCGGCGATGTTTTTTTCCGAGGATGGCGGGAAGAATTTTGCGACGGAGCGGGTGCAGAAGATTCATGGCGACTTCCACGCATTATGGATCGATCCGGCTAATTCGAATCATGTCATCACCGGAAGCGACGGCGGAATTCATTGGAGCTACGACAACGGCAAGACCTGGGACTTCATCAACACGATCGCCATCGGGCAGTTCTACGAGATTGGGCTGGACAACGAGAAGCCGTATCACATCTGCGGCGGGCTGCAGGATAACGGAAGCTGGTGTGGGCCGAGCCGGGTGCTTACGCAAGACGGCATTTCGAACGAAGACTGGGTGGTGATTCACGGCAGCGACGGTTTTTATGCAGCGGTGGACAACACCGAGCCGTGGATTGTCTATGCCGAAGCACAAGACGGATTTCTGGCGCGGCGCGATCTGCGAACCGGACAGGAGCGCTCGATCAAGCCGGAAGCGAAAGCCGGCGATCCGCCTTATCGCTTTCAATGGAATTCTCCGGTCGCGGTTTCAGCGCACGAGCACACCACCATTTATTACGGTGGCAATCATTTGTTTAGGTCGGCGGACCGCGGGGATACCTGGGTGCGGCTGGGCGACGATCTGACAGGTGGAGCCGACCGCAACAAACTTTCGATTTTCGGCAAAGTTCCGGATAAGGCCACGCTTTCGCGGCACGATGGCGTGCAGGAATTTCCAACCATCACGACTTTGAGCGAGTCGCCGTTGACGTCAAATGTGCTGTGGGCGGGCACTGATGACGGTAATTTGCAGGTCACTCGCGACGGCGGCAAGACCTGGAAGAATGTCGCCGGGAAGGTTCCCGGAGTCGCGAAAGGGACTTACGTCAGCCGGGTGGTCGCTTCAAAATATGCAGAGGGGACCGCTTACGCCACGTTTGATGGCCACCGCGGCGACGATTACGGCGTTTACATTTTTCTGACCAGCGATTACGGCGAAACGTGGAAGGCGATTCGCAATGGCATTCCTGATTCCGCGGGAAGTGTTCATGTGGTGCGCGAGCATCCTCGGAGCCAGAATCTTCTTTTTGCCGGCACGGAATTCGGACTTTGGGTTTCCTGGGACCGCGGAGCGAATTGGACGGCATTCAAGAATAACTTCCCGACCGTGCCGGTCGACGACATCCAGATTCAGGCGCGAGAAAATGACTTGGTTTTGGCCACGCACGGCCGTTCGGTCTGGGTCTTCGATGATTTGACGCCGATCGAAAAATTCGACAGCGGAGTGGCGGCATCGGACTTCACTTTGTTTCCCCCGCGGGCATCCACCACGTTTCATCTGCGCCAGCGCCGCTGGAGCGCCGGGCAGAAGATGTTCACCGCCAAGAATCCACCGTACGGAGCGCTCCTGAACTACTACTTGAAGGACGCGATTCCACCGGAACCGCCAAAGAGCACAGACAAGGACAGCAAGGACAACAAAGAGGAGAAAGAGGACAAGGCAGCGGCTGAGCCCAAGAAAGACGGCAAAGCGAAGATCACCGTGCTGGACAGGGACGAGAAAGTGGTTCGCGAGTTTGACGGACCTGGGGCTGCCGGAGTCAATCGAATCAACTGGGACCTGCGATGGAACTCGCCCGCCGAGCCGACTCCTGAACAACTAGAGGCCATCGCGGCCGGCTTCGACTTCGGTCCGCGCGGACCGCTGGCCGAGCCCGGAGAGTACACGGTCAAAGTGAAAGCCGGAACCAAAGAGCAGTCGCAGAAGCTAATCGTTGAAGATGATCCACGTGTCACGCTCTCTGCCGGCGACCGAGTTGCCCGGCGCGAAGCCATCGAGGAGCTCTACGCCATGGCGAAAACCATGGACAAGGACCGGCGCACGATCGAGGGATTGCAAACCGCGCTAAAAAACATTCGCGAACAATGGAAGAAAGACGCCGATAAGCCGACGGCTCCCAAAATCCCGGAAGACGTTCAAAAGGCGGCGGAAGAATTGCAGAAAAAAGTAGATGCGCTGGCGCCCAAATTCTTTCGCGAACGCGGAGGGCTGGGCAACGCAGGTCCGCCGTTCGAATGGAAGCCCGATCCTTTGCCGCAGCAGGTGCAGGAACTGTTGCGCGACCTGGACGGATTCGCGGCGGCTCCCGGCGGCCAGCAAAAGGAAAAACTTGCGGAGCTGAGGCCGCTGGTAGCGGATGCCTCGACGCAGGCCAAGAAAATCATGCAAGAGGATCTGCAGGCGCTGAACAAGAAAATGAACGACGCCGGGATTCCTCACATCGTCCCGGCTCAGGTTGAATCGCGCGGGCGCCGCGGGGGTGACGATGATGACGAAGGGTCCGGCCAATAGCATTTGAACGGTCGACGCCAGAATTTAGCAGGTGTTGGAATCCACGGAGGAGCAGGCATGAATCAAAAGTGGCTGGTTTTTTTTAGGCAGATGATCGGTTGGATGATGTTTTTGGGGATAGCGGGCGGGTCGGCGCTCATCCCTTCTCAGCGCGTCAGTGCTGCCGGGAGGCCGCAGGGTTCCGCGGCGCAGGAAGATAAGGATAAGAAGGACGAAAAGAAAGGGCTGCCGCTCAAGTCCGACCGCAAACTGGCTTTCACCACGGATGAAGGGACCTGGCTTTCACTCGACGTGTCCCCGGATGGCAAGACTATCGCCTTCGAGTTGCTCGGCGACATCTACACGCTGCCGATCGATGGCGGCGAAGCCAAGTTGATCGACGGCGGCATGGCGTTTGACAGCCAGCCGAGATTTTCGCCGGATGGCAAGTGGATTGCGTTTCTCTCTGACCGCGAGGGCACCGAAAACGTTTACATCATGCATCCCGACGGCAGCGATCAGAAGCAAGTGTCGAAGGATCCCAACAACGAATTCGCCTCACCGAGCTGGGCTCCAGACGGCAAGTATATTTTCGTTTCCAAGACCAGCTTCGGCATCGGCCCGCGGGAGATTTGGATGTACCACATCAATGGCGGCTCGGGCATTCAAGTCACGAAGTCAAAGCCGACGCCGACAATTCGCCGGCAGGATCGCCCGAACGCGATGGGCGTGATGGCTTCCGCTGACGGCAAGTATCTGTATTTCGCCGAGCGGCATGGCGACTTCTCGTACAACGCGATGTTTCCGCAATGGGTGATCAAGCGCAAAGACCGCAAGACCGGCGACGAAGATGTAATCATCCAGCAGCCGGAAAGCGCTTTTCGTCCGCAGGTATCGCCCGACGGGAAAATCATTCTGTATGTGAGCCGCTATGAAACGGAATCGGGTCTGCGAATGCGCAACCTGGAAACCGGTGAAGACCGCTGGGTCCGCTATCCAATTACGCGGGACGATCAAGAAGCGCTATTTACGCGCGATCTTTTTCCCTCGTACGCGTTTCTGCCGGGCGGCAAGGAAATCGTCTACAACCAGGACGGCAAGATTCGGCGGCTCAATCTCGAGAGCGGCGCTGAGAAAATCATCCCGTTCACCGCGCAAGTCACGCAGGATCTCGGTCCGAAGCTGGATTTTCCGCAGAAGGAACCGACTGGGCCGGTAAAAGTGCGCATCATCCAGACTCCGGTGCAATCACCCGACGGAAAGAAATTGATCTTTTCCGCGATGACGCACCTCTATACCCTCGATTTGCCCGGCGGCAACCCAGCACGCCTCACCAAGGGTGATACCCGCGAGTTTCAGCCCACTTGGTCGCCCGATGGCAAGTGGATCGCTTACGTCACCTGGAATAGCGATGGCGGCCAGCTCTGGAAGATTTCATCCGGCGGCGGCTCGCCGCAGCAGCTTTCCAAGTCTCTCGCGGTTTACAGCGATCCCGTGTTTTCTCCGGACGGTTCCCGCATCGTATTTTTGCGCGGCAATGCCTACGACCGCGAAAACAACGGCTTCGACGGCGGCCAAACTTTCAACGCTGACCTGGTCTGGATCTCCTCTGACGGTGGCGAGCCGCACCTGATTATTCCCGCGCGCGGAGCCGGCAGCCCGCACTTCACCAACGACCAGGATCGCATCTACCTGTATACGCCTGCGGGCCTCGTTTCCGTGCGCTATGACGGCACGGATCGCCGCACTCATCTTGTGGTCAAGGGTACCGGCTTGTATTTCGCCGAAGAGCCCGTCTCCGCCGATGACATTCAGCCGAGCCCAGATGGGCAGTGGGCTCTCGCTCACATCATGAATCAACTGTACTTGCTGCCCATGCCCGCGGCGGCCGGGGAAGCGCCCACCGTCAACGTCCTGACAGGTTCGGTGCCGGTGAAAAAACTCACGGACGTCGGAGCGGACTATTTTGGGTGGGCGGACGACGGCAACACGATCACCTGGGCGGTCGGTTCGAGTTTCTTCCGCCAGCCGCTGAGTTCGATCTCTCTTGAGACGCCCAAGGACGAGAAAAAAGACGCCGACAAGAAAGATTCTGACAAGAAAGACGGCGACGCCAAAGACGCCGAGAAAAAAGACGAAAAGAAAGACGATAAAAAATTCAAGGAAAAAGAGAAGGACGTTCAGGAAATCGCCGTCACTCTGGAAATGCCGCGCAAGACGCCGAAGGGAACAATCGTGCTTCGCGGCGCTACGGTCGTGACCATGAGAACTCCGGACGAGAAGCTAACGGATGCCGACATCGTAATCGAGAACAACCGCATCAAGAGCGTTGGCCCCAAGGGCGCTATTCCGGCGGGAGCCAAGGTATTCGACGTCAAAGGCAAGACCATCACGCCGGGGTTTGTTGACACTCACGCGCACTGGTTCGAAATCCGCCGCGGCATTCTCGATACGCAGAATTACGCGTTCCTTGCCAACCTGGCCTTCGGTGTGACCGCTGGGCTGGACGTGCAAACCGGCAGCAACGACATGTTCGCCTATCAAGATCTCGTCGATACCGGAGACATCATCGGCTTGCGCGCTTACTCGACGGGCCCGGGCGTTTTCTCCGACAATAATTTCCAATCCGTGCAGGAAGTAAAGGGCGTGCTCACGAAATACCGCGATTACTACGGCACGCACAACATCAAGAGCTACATCGTGGGCAACCGCAAGCAGCGTCAGTACATGGTGCAAGCCTCTAAAGAGCTGGAGATGATGCCGACCACCGAGGGGGCGCTGGACCTCAAGCTGGACATGACACACGTGATCGACGGCTTCCACGGCAACGAGCACACGCTGCCGATCACTCCGCTCTACAAAGACGTTATCCAGTTGTTCGCGCAGTCCGGCATCGCCGAGACTCCGACGCTAATCGTCAACTATGGTTCGCCTTTCGGCGAGAACTACTGGTACGAGTACAGCGAGGTTCACGACAACGCGAGGCTCAATCGCTTCACTCCGCATCGCATCCTGGACGGGAAAACCAAACGGCGTCCGGAGTGGTTCCGCAAAGATGAGTACGCCTTCCCAAAGCTTGCCGCGCAGGTGGCCAAGATTTCCCGGGCAGGCGGCCTGGTCGGCGTCGGCAGCCACGGCCAGTTGCAGGGACTTGGCTATCATTGGGAGATGTGGATGCTGGCCAGCGGAGGCATGACGCCGCTCGAAGTGATTCACGCCGCGACCATCAACGGAGCCCACATTGTCGGCCGGCCCAATGAAATCGGCTCCATCGAAGCCGGCAAGCTCGCCGATCTCAACATCTTTGATAAGAGCCCGCTTGACGACATCCACAATATCAGCGCACTGCACTGGGTGATGAAGAACGGAGAACTCTTCGAAGGCGAAACGCTGGATGAAGTCTGGCCCGAGCAGAAAAAACTCGCGCCTCTTTTCTTCTGGAATAATTACGACGTTCCGAAGGCTGGCGACCCGCTTAGCTACGGCAAAACAACGCAGCCCTAACCGCGACCCGCAAAGCGAAAGGCGGTGGCTAATTCAGCCATCGCCTTTTTTCTTTCTGTGTAACTCGCCCCTTCAGCAGCCGTTATCGTTCGGCGGCCACTTTCTTGGGCAAGCTCCGATACCAATCAAACGTTTTCTGCAATCCTTCTTCGAACATGACCTGCGGATCGTAGCCCAGATACTCGCGCGCTTCCGAGATGTCCGCCTGCGAATCGCGAATGTCCCCGTCGCGCGGCGGTTCGTACTTGGCTTCCAACCGATTCCCGGAAATCTCGCCCAATACTTTCAGCACTTGATTGAGAGAGGTGCGCCCGCCAGTTCCGACGTTGAAGACTTTCCCGCTGACGTTGGGCGCTTCGCAGGCCAAAATATTCGCCTGCACTGCATTTTCCACGTAGGTAAAGTCGCGCGTCTGCTCGCCGTCGCCGAAGACCACCGGCTGGGTCTCTTCCAGAAACGAGGTGCAATATTTGGCCAGCACGCCGGAATACGGGGAGCTGGGATCCTGCCGCGGCCCGAAGATATTGAAATAGCGCAGCGCAACGTTTTCCAGCCCGTAGCACCGGCCGAACGTCTGCAAGTACAGCTCGCCCACGAATTTGGTCACGCCATAGGGCGAAATCGGCTGCGGTTGCATGGTTTCGACTTTTGGGAGCGTCGCGGTCTCGCCATAAGCCGAAGAAGACGCGGCGAACATGACGCGTTTCACTTTGGCGTCACGCGCGGCCACCAGTACGTTCAGCGTGCCGTCGATATTGATTTTGTTGGTCTCGATCGGATCTTTCACCGACCGCGGCACGGAGGTCCGCGCCGCAAGATGCATTACGTAGTCCGCTTCGTGCATGGCCTTGCGTACTACTTCGATGTCCGTGATGCTGCCTTTCATGAAGGTGATCTTGGTGCGGAGTTCGGCAAGGTTGTCTTCCTTGCCGGAAGACAGATCGTCCAGCACGACGACGCTGTGTCCCCGGCGGACCAATTCGTCCACCGTATTCGAGCCGATAAATCCGGCGCCGCCTGTAACGAGGTAGCGCATTTTGGGAGAATCCTCCTCGAATCGATGTGTCGGCGAAACCGCGCCGCTTGACTATAGCCAGGGCTTTCGCGCCCATACGGTTCTTTTGACTGGTACTCTCGAGGCGGACGAAGACGTTTGCCCGCTCTCGCCAATCGTCCGCGCGAAGTTGTATTCTACGATGGAAGGAGAAAGCGCCAAACAATGTTTGTGAGCTGCGTCACCCATCAGGCATGAGCCGTCGCGTCATCACCGGTGTACTGTTTGCCGGCGTGCTCGCTTGCGGCGCCTGGGCCGTCTATACGGTTGAGAAAGACCGCGCCTCCCTGCGCTCGGCGATGGCCGCTGATGTCCCACCGGAAGTGACGCAACCCGCCCGGGCTTCGGCTTCGGCCGGGGCTGGTGGTTCTTCTTCTCCGGATCACCACGGTGCTACACCCCGATCTTCTGGTAGCGTCGATTCGAAGAGTGCCGATCCCGTTCCGGCGGAGAGCGGTCCCATCAAACCAGGCGAGATTCTTGATTATTCCGCGAACGTCTCCAAGCTCAATAGCGTCGCCACCCTGCGCCTACAGGTCGCCGCTCGCAGCGACTTCCTGGGCAAGCCGGCCTGGCATATCCAGGCCTTTGCGCATACGCAGAATCCTCTGCGCATGGTCTTCGAGCTGGACGATCGCTTCGATTCCTATAGCGACGTGGACGCCCTCACCAGCTTCCAGTACGAGATGCATCTCAGTGAGCGCGGGCAGAAAGTCGATTCCGTCCAGCGCATGACCGTCACCGGCAAGGAGCCGGCCTCAGCCGGTGCTTCGCAGACCCACGTTCTTCCCGGCACACGCGACCCGCTCGGCATGATGCAGTTCCTTCGCACGGTTGATTGGTCGAAAACCCCCGAAATCCACGGTCCTGTTTACGACGGCCACAAACTGTACGAAGTACGCGCCAGTCTAGCCGGCTCGGAGTCGGTGACCGTTGCTGCAGGCAGCTTCAACACTTCCAAGGTAAATCTTCGGGTCTTCGACAACGGCGCCGAAATGAAGGACGCCAAATTCTCCCTGTACCTCAGCAAAGACGCTGCCCGCACTCCAGTCCTGCTCGAGGCGGTGCTACCCTTCGCCGATGCCCGGGTCGAACTGACCAAATTCCGCTAGCTGGTGAATCGCCATTGTCGTGCTGGCTCTCGCTCAGAGCTATCCGATGGTGACCGCGGCACAATTGCGTTCGTGGTCGCCGCAGCATAGGCAGGAGTGCCCTTCGAGGCTTAGGGCGAGCCTGTGCTACTGAGCGAGTTGTTTGATACATTGCGTGCGACTTTTGCGGCAGAGGAGGCATCGATGATTCGCTCATGCGGCGCGATCGCAGCGGCGGTGTTGCTTGGACTTGGCATGGCGGTGACCGCAGGCGTGGGACGGCCTGAGCGTGACGCGCAGACCGAGATTGCCGCGTTTAATAGACGATATTTGGAGCTGCATCAGAACACGGACACGGCGGGAATTTTGGCTTTGTGGGCCGAGGATGGGGTGGACCTGATGCCCGGAGAAGCTCCGGTGATTGGAAAGAAAAAGATCGTAGCCTGGCTCGAAAGCGTGATGGCGACGATTCCGGGATACAAAGTGACTAAGCAGGAGATGGAGTTCCACGACATTCACACTTGCGGGGATTGGGCTTCGGAGTGGGCGATGGAGCATCAAATCGTGCAGCCGCCGGAGGGCAAGGACCCAATTGAAGTGTTTGGGAAAGCTGCGCTGGTGCTGCATCGCGAAGCCAGCGGCGAGTGGAAGGTACAACAGGAAATGTGGAGCGCTGCGCCGAAACGGTAGATCGGGCGATCTTGCTGGCGGCGTGCTAGAAGCGCCAGCGGGTCACGGATTCCGTAAAATTTTCGGCGTGCTCGTCCTGGCCGAAGGCTCGCTGAGGCGCCACTCGATAGACACTGCCTCCGCAGGAATCGAGAAGCGGGTACAGGTCTCCGCCGTATTTGCGATTATAGATTTCGGCGAGACTTTTCCAGATGGCCCGCTCGCGAATTTCTTTCGCTGCGCCTTCGAGGATCACGGCTTCGTCGGCTTTCTCGGTGCCAATCACACAATCCGGGTGGGCTGCAAGGTTCTTGGCTTTGCGGGTGCGCGGACCTGTCGTGAACCAAAATGCGTCTTCCCACCAAATTCCCCAGACGATCATGAGGTGCGCTACACCCGCTGAGCTGCTGGTGGCGATCCAGTAATTGTGCGACTTCTCGAGCCGTTCAAGCGCCCAAGACCAGGGCTTCAGATGCGAGGTGACGTCGGCAGGTTTATCGAGGGCATCGGGCCAGTACGGACGGCTCGCGACGGGGTCAGACATGGCGGCTCCTTGCGACGGGATTGCGAAATTGTAGCAGCGCGAGTGAATCGGTCGAGGGAAGATTGAGCTAGGAAACGAACGAGCAACCTACGCGGTAAGCGCCTTGGGCGGTTTTTTGCGACCAGACTGGCTTTAGGCTTACCCGGACAGGTGGGAGGATGGGAACATGGAGAATGGCGATGACGTTATCGGGGAGTCCGTCGACGGATTCCAACTCGATGGCGACGCCGCCGAAGCCTAAGTCGAGAACGCGGGCGCGGCGGTCGCCTTGTTCGCCGAGAACCGCATAGGCGTTGGTGCCGGTCATTGAGACGCGCTCGGCTCTGCGTTGGACTGCATAGACATTCTGCGCCGCATCGGGCAAAGGCGCAGAGATGCTCGCCAATTCGGCGCTACTTGCAGAGGTCGCAGCGCCTAGATTTGTTTCTGTTTTCTCGGGAGTACGGCGGGATTCGATGGAAATGGGCCGGGCAGCGGGCGCCTCGGGCTTCGGCGAAGGGACGGCTTCGCGAGTAGGACCGGCGGCGTGCTTGACTGACTCCGGCGTTGGCGCGGAGGTGGCAGGGCGTGACGCAGGTTCGGCGCCGCGAACATGATTCGTGTGCTTGAGACGATAGAGGCGATCATCGGCTACGTGAATTAGTTGATCGGTTTGCTCGCCATCTTGCGGGTAGGTGGCTACGCCGTGGTCCATGCTCACGGAGACGCTGAGCTGCAAGGGGAGCAACATTTCGGCGAAGACGGTTTCAACGCGGCGGCTGAGGGCAAGGGCCTGGGCGGCGTCGGTTTGCGGAAGAAGCAGAGCGAATTCATCGCCACCAATGCGAAAAGCGGAATCGGAAGTACGCAACGCTTTGCGCAGAGTGGCGGCCGCAGCGCGCAAGACGTCATCACCGCGGGGATGACCGTGCTTGTCGTTCACTTCCTTGAAGCGATGAAGGTCCAGGATTACGAGACCGAGAGGACTGCCATAGCGATGCGCGCGATTGAGTTCCTTCTCGAAGGTTTCGCTGAAGAGGCGACGATTGTAGAGGCCTGTGAGGGGATCAGTAACAGCGTTGAGCTGTAGCTTTTTCAATTCGTCGTATTCGATGATGACCGGAACACGGAAAAGACCGGCGGACGCGAGGACGTCCATCAGCGCGGTTTTTAGAGCGACGGGGCGGCCGAGAAATTCGGCTAGCTCGCGGCGGCGGGTGAGCATTTCGTCCCAAAGCTGGACGCACTGAGTCTCGCGCAGATCGAGGTGAGTGGTCGCGCGAAAGTAGCGCTGGAGAAATTGACCGCGCGCAGGGACGTCTAGACTTTCGAGCGTGTCCGACAACAGCTCGAGATAAGAATCCTCAATGGGCAAACGCGGAGGCGCAGGAGCGCCGGAACTGGGCATATCCGGGGTCTACCTGAATTCTGCCTATCCCCGCGGGGTTGGGGGGAAGCGTATAAAGCCGTTAGAAACTGTCCACTTACTCCACAAGGTGCAAGTGCGGGTCCAATCCACTCGACAGTGGAGGAGTTAAGGAAAATATCTTGTATTTGCTAATCTGTTCGTAAGGCTTTGAAACAAAATAGCTTAGGTACCCCTCCAATCAAATCAGTGCCTGACGGCGCTAGCCAAGGCCGCAACGAAGACTCTCCGCCCGGCACTAGGTGGTTGGAAAGTGAATACTTCTACTCCAAAGCGCGCAAAAACTCCAGACCAAAAAGGCGAATTTCGCCGGCGGAGTCTTGGCGCAGGACTTTGGCAGCAATGGGAGGAGTTTCCGAAGGTACCATGCTGGAGGGGGAGGGGGAGGGTGCGGGGATCGTTAGGTATACGACCTGATCGGGTCGCAAAATGTGGGCGGACGCGATACAAGCGCCAGTCGAGCTGATATTGAGCGTTTTAGTGAGCTCGATGAATTCGGCTCCTGAGGAGTCGGCGCCGCGGACAAATACCGGCACCTGGAGCTTGATACGCGGCGAGCGCCGAGGAGTCGAGTAGTCCAATCGCTGGCCTACCTTAGGAGAGAATTGGATTTCCAAGTTGAGTGGTCCTTAGTACTGGAGAACTAGTACGTTAGGGAGCATCTGGAGTGCCAATCTCTCGGGCCATGTCCATAATGTAAGCCATTTATTATGAGTAGCTTAGGGCCAGGGGCCCCGACAGAAAATTTTTTCATGAACGTTGTGTTTCTCGGAGATTCCAGTTGGTTTCCTCTATTGTGCAAATGGAACGCTTTTACCATTGACACTGGAACCGGGCGTCTGCCACGATTGCCCGAATTGAATGGGAAAATTTTTGCCACTGGTCTTGGGGGATCAACTAGCACTATGTCTGGACGTACCGTAGCTCCTGCCCTGCCTGACGAGCGAAAGTCAGGCGTACTCCCTATACGATTCGTAGACGGCCTGTTGGATACGGTGGAAAAACCCATGATTGTGGCCGAGCGGGACGGGTCAGTCGTGCTGGCCAATATGCGTGCCCGGCAGTGTTTGGAGTCGCAAGGACACAGCGATCTGAGCGGGCTCAACGTATTTCAGGATGTTCTCAAACGAGAGGCGCAGGAAGTTCTGAGCCGACTCGAGGCCGGACATCACGAGGTCGAGCTGGAGGTTGAAAGGGGAGGTAGGAAGACACGAGCGAGAGTGCAGTGGCTGCCGGAGCCAGACTGGTTGATCGTGCAGTTTGAATCGACGAACGGCGACGTTGCCGATCCAGGGACGCAAATGACCGTTCAGGAGTTGCTACAGGAACGGGAGATCACTTATCGGAATCTATTGGCGGCTTATTTAAAGTTGCAAGAAGTGAACCGGCAAAAGACGGTGTTTCTGGCGTCCGCGGCGCATGAGCTGAAGACACCGCTCGCGGTAATCAAGGGTTACTACGATTTATTGCTGACCGGATCGCTGGGACGGCTCACGGACAAGCAGAAAGATATTCTGGAGGAGTCGAAAGATAGCTGCGAGAGGCTGGTGCGGCTGGTTTCGATGTTCCTGAATTATTCGGCACTGGAAAGCGGGAAGCTGGTGCTGCAGTTGCGCGAAAACGATCTGCGCGATTGTCTCGACGAGCTGGCCAAGCGCTGGTCGGAAGCATTTCAGCGGAAGAGTGTCCGGCTGGATACAAATTTCGATCCTTCGATCCCGACGTTCAAATTCGACTACCAGAAAGTGCAACAAGCAGCGGCGAATCTTTTGGACAATTCGCTAAAACACACGCCGGCGGGGGGCCATGTAACGTTGAAAGCGGCGCCGCACTTCTGGGAGCGGCGCGTGGCTGCGGTGGCGCCGGTGGAAGAGCGAAGGCGTTTCCGGCTGCCGCGCCCGAATAGCGTGGAAGTGAGCGTGACGGATTCCGGGCCGGGGATTGCGCCGGAACATCACCAGGAGATTTTCGAGGACTTCGTGCGAGTAGACCGCAACACCTCCGGGATGGGCCTGGGGCTGGCGATCGCGAAGCGTTTGATACAGGCGCACCGCGGGAAAATCTGGGTGGAAAGCGAATCGCCCACGGGAAGCAGATTTACATTTCTATTGCCGATGGATCAAGCTTAGTGAGCGCGTTTGGGGAACAGAAAGGGAGAAGTAAAATGGCTGAGAAAGAAAAAATTTTGGTGGTGGACGACGAGCCAAGCATCCGGAAGTACTTGCAGACGCTTCTGGAGGTGGACGGCTATGAAGTGGAGACGGTCAGCACCGGCAAGGAAGCCATAGCAAAGGTGAGCGGAGAGGGCCGGCCAGACTTCGTGATTCTGGACGTGCTGATGCCGGAGATGAACGGAATCGACACACTAAAAGAGATGATGCAGGTCGATCGCACGCTGAACGTGATCATGCTGTCGTGCTCGAATGAAGTGGGGACGGTGGTGGAAGCGATCCGGCTGGGAGCGCACGACTACCTGACGAAGCCGTTCGAAAAGACGGAGCTGGATGCGGCGATGCTAAAGTCGCGGCAGAAAAAAGAGCTGGTGACGGAAAATCAGGTGTTGCGGGATTACTGCGATCAGGTTACGGAAGACTTGAGCTTCCTTGCGGCTAGCCCGCAAATGGTGCGAATCCGGCAGCAGATTCTGCAGATCGCGCCCGTAGACGTGCCGGTGTTTATTTGCGGCGAGAGCGGAGTGGGGAAAGAGGTTGTTGCGCGAATGATTCACTTGCGATCAAAACGGCGAAATCAGCCGTTTGTCAAAGTGAACTGCGCGGCGCTGCCGGGTGAGCTATTGGAGTCGGAGCTTTTCGGGTTCGAGCAGGGAGCTTTTACTGGAGCGGTGCGTGCGAAGCCAGGGAAATTCGAGCTGGCGAACAAGGGCACGATCTTTCTGGACGAAATCGCGGAAATGAGCACACACCTGCAGGCGAAGCTGTTGCACGTGCTGCACGATCATCAGTAGGCGCGGCTGGGCGGAGGAGATCTAG
>Ga0137403_10000387_pt1 | contig 56357 bp, 36 predicted proteins | sample CZOMad2_1_16fung_FD_122057 | JGI IMG/M metagenome (GOLD analysis project Ga0137403, IMG submission 122057) | Vadose zone soil fungal communities from Angelo Coast Range Reserve, California, USA - CZOMad2_1_16fungal (Hybrid Assembly) | ecosystem: Environmental > Terrestrial > Soil > Vadose zone...
CCGACCTCTTCGACTGGGCGGTCGGCCTCGCCCAAGGGCAGCACGTCTGGCGCGCCGCCCCGCCGGTCTCCTGGACCGTGGAGGTCGACCGCTTCTTCACCGCCCTGGCGCGCTTCGACACCCTCCTCGCCACCGAGCAGCCGCTGGGCCTCCCCCTGGAGCGCCTCTTCCAGGGCCCCATCGCCGACGCCCTCACCCACGTCGGCCAGCTCAACCAGCTCCGCCGCCTGGCCGGCTCGCCGGTCCGGGGGGAGAACTTCGTCGTGGCGGACGTCGAGGTGGGGCGGGTGGGGGTGGAGCAGGCGGCGGCGAAGAAGGAATTCGAGTGACCTTGCCCCGTGGCACCGTCGGGGGTAGTATCCAAGAATGCCCTTAGAGAAGCCGCCGGTGGTGCCTGCCAGGCCAGGGGTGCGGGTTGCTTCGCACGTCCAGGCCGCCCTCCTCCGGGCGGCGCAAGCCAAGCTCCCGGAGCCACCGCGGCCGGCGCAGCGCGTGGCCCCGCCGCCGCTCCACACGCCCCACCGGCCGGCGCAGCGGATGGTGACCCCGCTGCACGTCCTGCAGCTCGCCGCGCCAGCGGCAGCCCCCGCCGCGGCACCTGCCGCCGCGCCGGCGGTCACCACCTTGAGCAGCGCCGAGGTCGTCGCCTCGTTCGAAGCCGAGGTCAAAGGCTGGCCGAGCTACAAGATTGCCTACAATACCGGGCACGGCGGGCCAACCGATGGAGGCAAGACGCGGCTCGACGTCGAGACCGCCAAGGCGAACTTCGACGCCGCGGTCGTGACCCTCAGCACGAAGACCTACGCGACCCCCAAAGGCAAAACTCTCCAGTACTACCACTCGGCGCTCTCCTCCCAGGGCAACAAGATCTACGACATCATCTTCAGCGAAGACGCCAAGGCTCCGGCGTTCGGGGTTGAGTCGATTAATTACCACATCAAGACTACGTGAGGGGCTTGGCGCCGAGAGCTTCGATACTGTACGGATACGGGCGAGATCGTCCCGGCGGAGATCGTCGCCCACATGGACTGGGCGGTCGCCTGGCCGAGGGGCAGCGCGTCTGGCGCGCCGCCCCGAGATCGAGGTGGGGCGGGTGGGGAGGGAGCAGGCGGCGGCGGTGGTGGAGTTTGGGTGAGGATTCCCCTCGAACTTGTATCTTCCAGGAGATCGCAGTAGACTAAGGAAGTCCCCTTGAGAGTCTGTAACTTGCAGCTTGCGCGGGAGGGACCAAGGTGGTAAAAGCTGCAATTGGGGTGCCCGGGAACAATGCGGGCTGTCCCCCTGCGGCTGTCTTGGGCGTCATGTATCCTCTCGGCTACGGGTGCTGACGCAGGGACAGCCGGCGGTAGATTTGGACACTCAAACGGGGTGAAACGTATCAATGAAGGAGGGGTATGAGTCGCCCGAAAGATGACCCGCCGCAGCGCAACAGCACACGCGAGCAACTGCATCCCCTCAAAAAGATCGCTCGCGACCTGCGCTCAGGCATCTCCGAGGACGAGGCGCAGAGTAAAGGTCAGAGGCGCCCTATGGAGCCTTTGGCCCTCTTGCCAACCAGCGCCAAACTGGGCAACTCCGTCGTGCACCAGATCTTGGATCAGCCCGTGATGAGACTAGCTCCCTCATTCCGCTTGGTGGTCTGTGAGCTTCACTTCGCCGCGCCTCCTGCGTTTCTCAGGAAGGAGCTAAACGAGTTGCTACGCCAAGAATACCCGCTGGAAGGTCCCATTGGAACTCCGCACGTCGCTTTTTTGTCGCCTGGCGGCGAGTGGGCAGCCCGGATCGCCTCTCGGGGCACCGTCGGGGTCATCGGCCTCGAAACCCGCCATTTCGAAGGATTCCCAGAGTTTCACGACCGCCTTTTCGCCATCCGCGGCTCTCTCGGTCGCAAGGTCATCATCGAAAGTTTTACCCGGGTGGGGTTGCGCACCGTTCTCGCTCCCGCGGAGCAGATAGAGTCCTGGGAAGGAAGTTCGCTCGACCGAGTCGTTCGTCGCACGATAGAGGGTGTCCGGTCTTCATTACGGTATAAGCTGCATGAGGATCTCGACCCGGTCGGCAAGGAGCTGCCTTACCGCGATGTCGACGTCTTCGCCGAAGACATCACGGCCACGACTCTCGCTGTGCGCCTCGCATCGATCTACCAGGTGAACTGTCAACTCGCGACGGGCGAAGGCTCAGAACCAGCCACTACCTTGCGGACAGAGAGGTGGCGCAGCGCTAAGGCCCGATCGAGGTCAGCGCCGTCTACGGAGGTGGTCGTCTATCCGGACTTGCTTCCGCCCTCTGAGATCGACCTACTGACCGATGACCTCCTCCAAGAACGCACGGAGCTCCTGGTTCGGAAATATACGAGTGGGAAGGTATCCACCAACGATCGAGAACGGCTGGCTGCCTTGACTGAGCGGCTAGATCGACTTCTACCCTCCGTTTCTGTCGATCAACTCGAACAACTTGAAAACATTTCGGAGCAGAGCCAGAGCATCCGGGCGCGCGCGCTGAAGCGCAAGAAGAGGTTCGGTCTTACCTGATGGGTGTCTCGCCCGTTCTCTCCACTCCATGATACGTAACCCGTTTCGATTCCCAGCTAATCGCCATGACCGTGGTCCTGATCCAGGTCCATTCAAAGACTACAAAAAATACAGACCAAAGCTCAGGCTTGCTTTTCACGGGAAGTGTGTTTACTGCCGAATGCCCGATACCCTGGGCAGCGCTGTGTATGAGATAGACCATTATCTCCCCCGGAAAGAATTTCCCGAGTATACTGCTGCTTGGCAGAATCTCTTCTACGCCTGCAGAAAGTGCAATCGGCGAAAATACAAATTCTCCCCGCTCTCAAATCTTTTCATCCCAAATCCTTGCGATCATCAGATGGCAGATCATCTACAATTCCGGGGTGCCAGGATCAAGACCCATACTGACTGCGGGGCCTTCATGGTAGACCTCCTTCGCCTCGATGATAAAAAGCGACAGACGCAACGCGACCTTGTCATCAGCATGATCCAAGAGAAGCGAACGCAGCGAAGAGATCTCCTCTCCCAACTCAAGCAGCTCAAGAGTAGGCTACGGGGTTACCTATCCGCGAAAGAGAGAACAAAGCTGGAGAAAGAGATCCCAAGGATCCTTAGTGACCTTCGGCGTATCGCAGGTCACTTCGAGGTTCTGACGGGTGATCCCCAATAGCGGCTCCCACATTTTTCGCCATGAACAATCTAATTTACGACGGCGTCCTCATCAATCTGCTACAAAAGGGTCCTACGGCCGGCTCTTTTCTGACCATCGCGCGCCAATTCATGGGGGTCGAAAGCGTATCAGCGCGTTACAAGCAATCTGTCCGAGATTTTTCGGTTGAGGAATTTTCTCCCGATAGCACGTCTTACCCGGAAGACGACGAGTACCGCCGCCTTTTTCGCTGGCACTACCAGCCGCGCATATACCAGGTATTCGGGTTCTTCGACTTGGCGATCCTCCAGCTTTGCGACAGCGTCGAAATTATTTCCGAACTTTCAACGCAACGCGACATTAGTGCGACCCAGAACATCTTTGGGCTTCGTACCTGTACAGGATCGACCGACCGGAAGCTCTGTGGTAGCCTTGAGCTCTGCTCCCCCCTACTTCCCTACATTTTCATCTGCAACGCAAAGATTCATCCTATGATTCAGATGCTATTCGGGAAGGATCTCCAAGGGCTTTTAAACATCCACTTTTCCCATTATCTCGATGAGATCAATGTGCTTCGCCGCACATCCGATCCGACCTCTGACGAAGACCTCATTACTCTCGCGATCCTCGATACCTACGGATGGAATGAACTGACTTTCCTCGTCCATGGCTCGAGCTTCGAGCGGATGCTGGCTTTCGTGTGGAACAGAATCCGAGCGCTGCGCCTCGTCGACCTCCAGGACTCTGATGGTTTCGGAGCAACTCTCTCTGCCAGAATCGCAAATCTGGCTCAAGGCCTCCACGCCTACGGTTTGGATCGCAGCGACCTGGCCGAGGTCATCGATAAGATTCCACTCTTCTCACACACGGAGACGGTGCCTGGCATCGATTACGGGATCTGCAGAAGACTTCGGGGCGCGCTGCCGCTTCAGGATGCTATGTCCGACGCCAACTTTTTTTCTGCAGTCAAGAGAGATTTCCAGGAACGCCTAGGGAAGCATTCCATCGGGTCCAAATATCTTGGGCGCACCGCGTCGGTGGAAATCGAACCCGCCATCGACCGAATTGTCGACGATATGCGGGAGGACACCGCGGGATGCCTGTCGGGCTTTTCACTTCGGCCAGGATTGGATTATGCTTTCCACCAGAAGTTCTCTGAAGTCTTTGAGCAGGAGAAAGGGCAGGCTGGCGAGGTGGTCCTCGGGCAGCACGACTTCTTCTTCAAGCAGTTCCGAGACGCGGCTTCAAGCGGGCGGCTTTTGGCCCGCCTGCAGAAGATCATACATGCCCGCGCTCCTCGCCAAGCAGATGCGGCGGGCCCAGATACCCAACAGCTGGAGGATGTCTTTTCGCCTTTCCGCGATCTTGTCGTTTCATCCAAGACGGCCATCTGCAGCCAGATCGTTCTCCGCCCAGTACCGACTTTCACCGATCCCTTCGAGACCCTCCGTCGCAATCTCCCGCGGATTTTTAAATTCAAGCGAGCAGCTCCGGGGGAGGCGCCTGCGGTCCTCGTCGAGAGCTGCCGCCGCATCCAGATGCCGAAACCCCTCCAGATCTCACTCGAACACACTCTCGAACCATTTTATTCGTTCCTGCAGAACCCTAGTTTGTTTTCACAATATATCGATCTCTATCTTCCGCTCCTACTGATTACACGGCAGATCGAGAGGGCCGCAGCTGGCCGTGGCGACGACCATCGGCCGGTCGCGGAACATATCTCCAGAGAGTTGCGGCAGTTCAATCATGCGTTCCAAGCGCGTTTTCAAGCCTCGCATGTGCACTCTGAAAATACTGAAGCAACGCTGGAGTTCAAGGCCCACACAGTGACACCTCTCGACACAATCCAGTGCATCATAGATTGTTTTACTCAGACGTTCGTCGGTTTCGATAAGATCGCTGGCTTTCCTTTGATTTCCGTCTCCAGCCGTCCTCAGGTACATCCCAGTCGTGTTTTTTCGGTAGAGCTCAATTCGTTTCATCTTCTCTACCCGGAGTCGTTAGTCGTCCTCTTCCACGAAATGGGACATCTCTACCTGCAATACGGTGAACGACCCAAGGGAGACCGAGCCGGCCGGTCGCGGACTGTACCTCCGTCCTGTTTACGCTGGATGTTCCAGACGGACGATGAACAGGCTGTTCGGCGATGGCAGGCCTTCACTTCCCTGATTCCAGCAGAGAAGAATGCTCAGCCCATCGATTCCTATCAGGTCGCCATGCAAGCCGAGGAGGTCCTAGCGGACCTTCTGCTCTTGACAAGCATCTTCCGCAATGACTGGGAAGTCTTTCTCTGGTACATGCTTACCCAGATCGAGTCGCTATCAGAGTACTTTCCTGAAGACGCGCCTGTAGGAGATCCTCGTCAAGTTGGTCTATATCGCGAAATTACAATGCGCTTGTTCCTAGTCTATATATTTCGCTTTTTTGCTGCCTCGGCAAAGCCAGCGATCTGGCACAAGGAGATAGACTTCCCTCAGTTCCAAGAATTTACATCGGGACTTCGCGGGAAATCGAAAAAAATTCGCGACTTCTGCTCGAGACAGGATACATCGAAACTTGATTCTACTGCTTGGCGATTGGTGTGTGAGTTCGTCAGGCCCACCCAGTCTCTGGCTCCCCGAGCAGCGGAAGATGGCATCGTCTGGTTCCAGGCTAACGAGGACTTTTGGACTTTGAGTGACACCGCAGACATTCCCCAGCACCCTGGTCTACCGGCAATGTTCATGTCCTTGATCTTCATCCATTATCGTTGGATGCTCGAGGATATCGTGCTCAACTGGATTCGTTCCTATCGAGATCAGGATCTGTGGGCGATCGACTACTTACTTAATCCCGAGAGCTCCTCGCGTTTGGCGGCAGGAGAATGTGCGATAGCTGAACTGAACGCGTTGCTCGATAGGCTCATGGAGAATGATTCAATTGCCCCTGTGGCGTATCTCGACATACTGCGTGCAGCCCCTTCGAGTGACAAGGAGGGTCTACCTGGAAGGGCCGACGACGACGTCTGGGAAGCAGCATACAGGCGCATCACCCGGGCGCTCTATGCCATCATCAAATTTTTTCACGACGAGAATAGCGGAGTGGGAGTTGAGGACGATTTTCGCTACCTGTATAGGCACGCCGCTACAGGCAAGCCAGAGCGGTTTGAGGAAGGGAGAAGTGACGTCGAAGAATCTCCTTTCTCCTCGGGGGCGCAGCGGCCGCTTCCCATCGTCATTGACAGGAGAGGCGTCTTCTTCTGCCGTTCCACGGCGACTCGCCAACGGGCATTTCAGTACAGGAACGCTGTAATCCGGGAGTTGGCTGACATCCACTATAAGCTACGGCCTGCCAAAATGGCCGAGATAATGAAGATCACCAATGCCTATCTCGCCGAGTTGCGCCCAGAGACTCATTGAACCTGTGGCCGGCCACTAGCTGTGGCACGAGTTCGGCGACTTGTGGTTCAGGAGACAGGCTGCGTCGAAGCGCTTTGCCGCCTAAGTTGAAAATCCTTCAAAGTCCGACGGAGGCCTTCAGCCCGGCCAATCTCCGGTTCCCAGCCGATCAGGGTCCGGGCGCGGTCGATATTTGGTCGGCGTTGTCGCGGCTCGTCTGGCTTGGGAGGATCGTTAACGATCTTGCTGCGTGAGCCGGTGAGAGCGATGATCTCCCGAGCGAGGTCGAGCATGGTGATTTCGTCGGGGTTACCGAGGTTCACCGGGTCTGCAAAATCGCTCGCCATAACTGCGAGTATGCCGGCGATCAGATCGTCGACGTAGCAAAAGCTCCGTGTCTGGGAGCCGTCGCCAAATATCGTAAGTGGCAGCTCGTCGAGCGCCTGGGAGAGGAACATAGGAATAACACGGCCATCGGCTGATCGCATCCTCGATCCGTATGTGTTGAAAATGCGTATGATCCGCGTCTGGATACGGTGCTTGGTCCGATAGGCTGTAGTGAGGGCCTCGGCGAAGCGCTTGGCCTCATCGTAGCAGCTCCGTGGGCCGACCGGGTTGACATTGCCGGCGTAGTCTTCGGATTGAGGATGGTGCTCTGCGTCGGGATCACCGTAGACCTCGCTAGTCGAGGCTAGCAGGAAGCGCGCTCCCGTTTCGCATGCGACTTCCAACCAGCGGTGAGTCCCCTCACTGCCGGCGAGGAGCGTCTCGATCGGATACCGATCGTAGTCGATGGGACTCGCAGGCGAGGCAAGATGGAAGATAAAGTCTATCGACCCGGGGAGTTCGGCCAGATCACGTACGTCCTGGTCCAAGAGTTTGAAGCGACGCTCACCTTCGAGGTGCTTTAGATTTCTTCGGTCACCAGTGATGAAGTTATCGATCCCGATGACCTCATGGCCCTTCTTCAGCAACGAATCGACAAGGTGAGAGCCCAGAAAACCGCCAGCTCCAGTGACCACACTCCGCATCGCGTCAATCCCTCCTGTTTGTTTAAGCGAAACAAGAACTGCGGACCTCGCGGTCCTATTTGCCTAGGCATACGGGCCCAACACCCTTCCTGCAATCGAGATGCGGGAAGACATAAGTGGTCTGGCCCAAGACCTGCCTAGTATACAGCGATGCTGGTCGAGGCTTGGAATCGATCCGGGAGTCAGTGGCTCTCCATTGGTCGGAAGCGACTCTGGAGGATGAAACTTCTGCCTCTCTTGCACCCTGCCCAAGTAGGAATCGGCTGACACTAGGGCACCGGAGCATGAGGGCCGATCGAACCTCTACCATAGGCTGGATAAGCTCCCTCCTCAAGTCTGGCTCCCCTCCCCGTCGCCGCCTCCCACCCTCTCCGTCCCGCCAAGATCCAGGAAATCCGGTTCGAAGAGGAGCAGGCTCTATTGAAAAACCCAACTCGCGGGGACGAAGGCAAGGAGATACGCCAGAGCAACCTGAGCTATCTGCGGCAGACCCTGGCAGAGGTGGGCTGGATCGATTCGGACCGCTTTGGGCAGCGCACCTCGGTGTATACCGTTCTTCTCGCCAAGCACACCGAAGATCTTCGGCTGATGCTGACCATCCTTCCGTACGCCAGCACAGAGCTCAAGAAGTCGAAGAAGGGCCAGACCTACGCCATCCTCTATGACGCGGTCCAGTTGGAACTCGGTCGCAAGCAACTCTACGGTACGCAGGTGACGGCAGACGAGAAGGGTCCCTTCGTCCTACCGCTCGAGGATCCGAAGAACGTCGACAGCACTTGGCCGACCTGGGGCTTCCGCCGCTCAAGAACTACATGGCCCAAGTCGGGATGCACCTCTACAACGGACAGCCGGTTCGGATCGCCCTCGGCGAGCTTCACCGTCAACTGCTCCGGCCGGATCTGCGTGTTCGACGGCAGCGGCTCCAGCGACGACGTTGGGATCGTCGACTGGGAATGGAACTTGGGCGATGGCGTGACCGCCGGTGGCGGGTCGAGCGTCGCCCACCTCTATGCCGCAGCCGGGACCTATGTCGTGACCCTGGCCGTGACCGACACCAGCGGCCAGATCACCAGCCTCGCGACGCTCGTCCACGTGAGTGGATAACGAGCGAGTCACGCCGGCAGGTTGTCCAACCCCCAGTTCCGCAATACGAACGTGGCGCCATGCACCGTGCCGGCGCCGGTGGCCACGGTGAGCTTGCGGGCGCGGACGTCTTCCCGGAACTTCGCGCTCGCCTGGTCCGCCACGGCGTTGGCGATGATCACTCGCAGGTCCTGCTCGCTGCCGATCGGGTGCTGGGCCAACTGTTGCTGGATCTGGGTCCGGGCTTCGGGTTTGATCCCGCCGTTCTGGACGTGGATGTCGAAGGCGAGCGCCAGGCCGAGCTCCGTTTTCAGGTTGAAATCCTGGGCCGTCTGCAAGGCCTTCTGGAAGTAGCCGCTGTCCGCCAGAGCGAGTTGTGCGGACTGGACGTCCGGAAACTCCCCGAAGGCGCGGAAAGCCGAGCGCCAGGGCTCGGCCAGCTGCACCTTGTTGCTACCCAGGCTGACCGTGTCCGCGAAGGCGATCTGCTGGGCTTTCGTCCCCTGGAGCACCTGGAGGAGCTGCTGGGCCTGGGCGCCGAACGCCTGCTGGACGAGGTTGGGGTGGCTGGTCTGGATCTGAAGGACGATCTGGTTGAGCGAGCCGCTCCCCAGGTTGAACCCGATGATCCCCCAGGTGATTCCGGCGCCGTCGAAGTTTCCCTGGGCGAGCGTGAAGTCGTGCCCCTCGAAGGTACAGGTCAATCCCAGGGAGCGATCGCGCACGACCGGCACCGGCACCCCCATCAGCGCCTGCCAGGTATCCCCGTCCACCTCCCCGGTCGCGCCGAGATGCTTGGCGGTCTGAAACGCTTTCAGCGCTTGGAACGTGGCATCGCCGAACACCCCGTCGACGTTCGCGGCGGCGAACCCGAGCTGGCGCTGCATCCGTCGGACGATCTCGCCCCGGACACCGCGGGCAAAGAAAACTCTGGACATCGGACCTCCCTTCGGTAGCGGAACCGGCCCCCCTCTTCCTTTGGACGACGGCCAAGGCTCTTTTTCTCCAGCGAAGCCCCAAGGGAGACCGGTAGGCGCGGGGAGTACCCTCATGCGCGCCAGGAGATTTCCCTCAACGATACTCCGCTTCCTATTCCTCGGGAGTAAAGTTCCGCCGAGCATCGATGGCGAGGAATTTAGCGAGCGCATCTCAACGATTCGATGCTCGTAATGGACTTCGTAATGAAGTCCAACTACGATGCCCATCCATCCATTCCACATGGATTTCTCCCGCCTGCGGGAGCGCTGGTTCAATTTTTTGGAGACTAGGGAGGAATCCGTATGTCCAGGTGGGGCACCCGCCTCTGCAGGGTTGTCGTCTGCGCCCTTTTCCTTGCCGCCGTTCTCGCCATTCCCGCCGCGGCCCAGCCGCTGCTCAAGTCCGCCGTCTCGGTCGATCCGGGGAACAAGAAGACCACCGGGCAGACCTTCGGCTACCGGCTGACCTACAACTGCAGCAACACCTCGGGCCCCTGTCTGAACGCCGAGGTGGACGACCTGCTGCCGGCCGAGGTGCAGTTCGTCTCGACCGTGCCGGCCTCCCCCACCGGGGACGTGGCGGCGATCAACGTGACGAACAACTTCATGGGCTCCGGCCGCACCCGGGTGCAGTTCGTGATGATCAACCCGCTGCCCGCCGGCAACAGCGGCGACCTCCTGGTCAACGTCCGCTTCCCCAACGGCTCGACGCCGGACGGCACGGTCGCCACCAATACGGCGGACGGCATCAACCTCGGCGCCTCCCCCGGCACCTTCACCACCCCGCCGGTCAGCGTCACCGCCGTAGCCACGGTCCAGGTGAATCTCCAGAAGACCCTGCTGACCAACCCGGCGAACCTCGACCTGCCGGTGAGCTACAACCTCCATATCGCGGTGCCCAACAACAGCGGCGCCCTGAACCTTTCGAGCGTCGGCCCGGTCGTCGACACCCTGCCGACCGGAACGGTGTTCAACAGCGCCAGCCCGGCGGCCGACTGCGAACCGGGCTGCGATGGCACGACGCCCGCGACCCTCACCTGGACCAGCCCCTGCGGCGCGACGATCACTCCGGGTGGCAGCTGCGACGTCCAGGTGAACGTCACCTTCCCGAGCGCCACTTTCACCAGCGGCACCAGCGTCACCAACAGCTTCACCGCCACCGGCACCCCGCTCGGCCAGCCGGCGCAGAACCTGGGCGTCGGCACGGTCACCCACCCGGTCACCACCTTCGTGGCGGCCCCGGGGGCCGGCTTGGGGAAGAACATCGCAGGCGGCAGCCCCAACCCGCCGACGCTCAACCAGACCTTCAGCTACGACCTCTCGCCCTCGAACGGCGGCAACGTCCCGCTCGACACGATGGTGGTGATCGACACCCTGCCGGTCCAGCTCCAGTTGGTGAGCGTGACGACCGGCTCCTATAACGGCGCCGCGGATTTCGCCGCCGGAGTGGGGGTGCGGGTGAGCTATGAGAAGAGCTCCGCCCCCGGCGTCTTCACCCTCTGGGGAAGCTCGCCCAACGCGACGACGAACACCACCCTCACCAGCCCGCCGCCGGGCCTCGGGGTCGGCGAGTACGTCACCAAGGTGCGCTGGGAGTATGGCCAGGCTCAGGTCGGCATGAACGCCAGCGCCCGCCCCCTGATCACCGGGAAGATCATCAACCCGGACAACGCGGGCGCCCCCGTGGCTTTCAACGACACCATCCAGAACTGCGCCGCCCTGACCGCCGTCTACACCGCCGGTCCGAGCAACGTCAGCGCGAGCAGCTGCCACCCCTTCCCCCTCTCCGGCCCGTTCGTCCAGCTGGCCCCGGCGAAGACCAACCTCTCGGGCGGCGGCCCCTTCAACCCGGGGCAGACGGTCTCCTGGCGCCTCCAGGTGCGCAGCGCTCCGCAGTCCTCCGACCCGGCGCCGCTCCAGGGCCTCTCCGCCGCCGACCTCCTGCCGGTCGACCTTCTCTTCGTCAGCTGGACCTTCGACGACCAGGGCACCGGGCTCCCGGCACCCCAGAATTTCACCCAGATCCCGAACTTCGCCGGCACCGGCCGCACCCTCCTGCGCTGGAGCTGGAATGCCGGCAGCGGCAACCTCGGGATCAACCAGCAGGTGTTCCTGAACATCATGACGACGATCCGCAACGGCACCACGTTCGGGTCGCTCTCCAACACCTTCGACCTCGGTTCGAACAGCCCGGGCCTGGCGCAGCGCTGCTCCGGCGGCTCGACGACCGACACCCAGGACCTGGACGGCGACGGCAACACGGCGGAGATGCTGTGCACGTCGACCGGCACGATCAACGTCGCCCCCATCGCCCAGCTGATCTCCAACAAGCAGGTCCAGGCGACCTGCGACGGTGGCTTCACCTCCACCTCCGCCGGCACCCTGGTGGGCGGCGACCTCACCTACCGCCTGCACGTGCAGAACGTCGGCACGGTGCCGATGCAGAACCTGGTGATGATCGACATCCTGCCCTTCGTGGGGGATACAGGGGTGCGCGACACCAGCCCGCGCGGCTCGCAGTGGACGCCGCTTCTGGCCGCGCCCATCCTGCCGCCGCCGGGGACGACGCTCTCCTACTCGACCTCCGGCAACCCCTGCCGCGGCGAGGTCGGCGGTCCCACCACGGCCTGTGATCCGCCCAACTGGTCGACTGTGCCGCCCGATCCGATCACCTCGGTCCGCTCGTTCAAGATCGAGTTCGGCAGCCGGGTGGTAGGAGCGTTCGACAGCCTGGATCTCATCTTCCACCTGACCGCGCCGGGCAACGTGCCGGCCGCGGCCTTCGCCTACAACTCCTTCGCCTACCAGGGCGACCGGGCGGACGGCCTGGGCTCGCTCGCCGCCGAGCCGCAGAAGGTGGGCGTGACGACCGGCACCTGCAACGCCGCGAGCCTTGGCGACTTCGTCTGGGTCGACGCCAATAAAGACGGCATCCAGAATGACGGGACGACCGGCTTGAACGGGATCTACGTCCGCCTCTTCGGCCCCGGGCCGGACGGCGTGCCCGGCACCGCCGACGACCTGCAGCTCGCCTCGGCGGTCACCGGCGACAGCCCGGGCGGCGCGCCGGGCTGGTACACCTTCCCGGGCCTGGCGCCGGGGAGCTACTACGTCTGCGTCACGGCGCCGCCGACCTTCATTTTCACCACGCCGTTCGTGGGGTCGGGGAGCTCGGATTCGGACGCCAATCCGGCGACCGGCTGCTCGGGGGTGGTGACGCTCGCCGCCAACCAGAACGACCCGGACGTCGACTTCGGCCTCGTCGCCACCCAGCTCGCAGCGTTGGGCGACTACGTCTGGTTCGATCGCAACAGCGACGGCCTGCAGACCGAATCGATCTGGGACGGCGCCAACGGGGTGACGGTCAAGCTGTTCGTCGACAACGGCAACGGCACCGCCGAGCCCGGGGTCGACGCCCTCGTCGCCACGACGGTGACCGCCGACGACGTCTACGGGCGTCCCGGCTTCTACCGCTTCGACGGGCTGATTCCCGGTCTCCCGTACTTCGTGCAGTTCATGCGGCCGGCCGCGGCGACCGCCTTCACCACCAAGGACGCCGGCGACGACACCCAGGACTCCGACGCCGACACGGCGACCGGCGTCACCCCCCTCGTCACCCTCGCCCCGGGCGAGTACAACCACACGATCGACGCCGGCCTGGTCACCGCCCCGGGCACTTTGGCCCTCGGTAACCAGGTCTGGTTCGACACCAACAACAACGGGATCTTCGAGCCGCAGGGCGGCGAGGTGGGGATCGACGGCGTTCGCCTGGATCTTTATAAGGACGCCAACAACGACGGCGTACCGACCTTGGACGAGTACCAGGGCGCGACCTTCTCCGCCACCGTGGGCGGCTTCCCCGGGCGCTACCGGTTCGACAACCTGGCGGCGGGCAACTACATCGTGGTCGTCGATCCGTCGAGCTTCACCGGCAACGGAGCGCTCGCCGGCCTCACCTCCGCGACCGGCAACGATCCGGCGCCCGATCCGGACGACGACGTGGACGGCGACGACAACGGCACCCCGGTAGGGGCGTTGACCGCCAGCCATCCGGTCACCCTCACCGCCGGCGGCGAGCCGACGAGCGAGGATGGCAACGCCAACACCAACCTGACCGTGGACTTCGGCTTCATCACCGCGGCCGCGGCGCCGCCGGCGCCGGTCTACGACTACGGCGATGCGCCGGACGTGGCGGTCGGCACCGGCAGGGGCGACTACAACACGACGGTGCTCGACAACGGCCCCTTCCATCTCCTGGGGGTCCCCAACGCCCCCTTCCTCGGCGCCTGCGTGGATGCCGACAGCGGCTTCAACCAGAACCCCGCGGCGACGGGGGACGACCTCGCCGCCTCGGCGCTGACGGTCGGCACCTGTGCCAATACCGGGGGGGTGGGCCACGACGAGGACGGCGTCACCTTCACCGGTCCCTTCGTGCCGGGGGGGACGGCCACCTTCAACGTCACCGCCGGAGGACCGGTCGCCTGCATCCTGAACGCCTGGGTCGACTGGAACCAGGACGGCATTTTCGGCAACTCGGCCGGCGAGCAGATCGCGACCGACCTCACCGTGCCGACCGGCCCGGCGACGACGCTGACGCCGGCGGTGCCGGCGGGCGCCATCCCGGGCCTGACCTACGCCCGCTTCCGCTGCTCGACGGCGACCGGCCTCGGACCCACCGGCCCGGCGCCGGACGGCGAGGTCGAGGATTACCAGGTGGGGGTCGTGGGCTTCGACTTCGGCGACGCCCCCGCCACCTACGGCACCTCGGGGGCGGGAGCGGCCAGCCATCGGGTCGACCCCGTGAACCCGCTGATGCTCGGCCGCTGTGTCGACACCGAGGCCGACGGCCAGCCCAACGCCACCGCCTCCGGCGATGACGGAGCGATCGGCAGCAGCCACATCGGCACCTGCTTCAGCGACGAGGACGGCGTCACCTTCACGACGCCGGTCACCGCCTGCACCACCGCCTCGGTCTCCGTCTTCGTCACCGGGGTTGCCGGCGGCGCGGGCGGCAAGCTCGACGCCTGGCTCGACTTCGATCGCAACGGAACCTTCGACGCGACCGATCAGATTTTCACCCACCAGACGGTGGTGGCGGGGACCAACACCCTGACCTTCCCCGTCCCCTGCACGGCGTCGGCGGGGATCTCCTACGCCCGCTTCCGGCTCTCCTCGGCCGGCGGCCTCGGACCCACGGGTCCGGCGGCGGACGGCGAGGTCGAGGACTACGCCCTGGTCTCCGGGAGCGTCGACTTCGGCGACGCGCCGGACAGCTACGGCACCAGCCTGGCGCAGAACGGTCCGTTCCATCGGGTGGTGCCCGGCTTCTCGCTCGGCGCCACGGAGGACAGCGAGCCCGAGGGCCAGCCGTCGACCGGCGCCACCGGCGACGGTGCCGACGAGGACGGCGTAACCCTCCCGGCCACTCCGCTGATCGCCTGCGGCACGGCCGGCTTCACCATCAACCTCACCAATACGGCCGGAATCGCGGCCCCCAAGCTCGACGCCTGGATCGACTGGGACGGCGACGGCGTCTTCAACGACCCGCGCGACCGGATCGCGACCGGCCTGGCCCTGGTGTCCGGCAACAATCCGCTGACCGTGAACGTCCCCTGCGACGCCAAGTCGGCCCTCTCCTACGCCCGCTTCCGGCTCTCCTCGACCGGTGTTTCCGGCCCGGGTGGCGCGGCGGTGGACGGCGAGGTCGAGGACTACGCGGTAACGGTCGCCGGTCTCGACTTCGGCGACGCCCCCGATCCTGGCTATCCGAGCTTCCTCGCCTCGAACGGCGCCCGCCATGCCGTCCTCCCGGTGGGCAACCCGACCCTGGGCACCCTCGTCGACACCGAGCCGGACTGCATCCCGAGCCCGGTGGCGGCCGGCGACGACACCAACGGCGCCGACGACGAGGACGGGGTGACCTTCCCCGCACCTCTCATCCCGGGGGCACCGGGGACGATCCAGCTGCGGGCCGGCGCCACCGGTGGCATCGTCAGCTGCTGGATCGACTTCAACCGGAACGGCAGCTGGGCCGATGCCGGCGACCAAGTGGTGACCGATCTCCCGATCGCCGCCGGGACGACGGTCAGCCGGACCTTCCCGGTGCCGGTGGGCTCGCCGCAGGGCGGAAACGCGATATCGCGCTGCCGGATCAGCTCGCAGTCTGGGCTCGGGGTGACCGGCCTGGCGCCCGACGGCGAGGTCGAGGACCACCTGGCGCCGATCGGGGTCGAAGCGCCCATGATCGGCGTCGCCAAGCGGCTGGTGTCGATCGACAAGGACCCCGCCGACGCCCTGGCCTTCGTCGTGACCTTCGCCGTCCGACTGACCAACTACGGCAACGTGCCGCTGTCGAACGTCAACGCGAGCGCTCATTTCGCGGCCGTCTTCACCACCCCCGCCGGCTACACGGTGACCTCGGTCACCAGCGGCGACTTCACGGTCAACCCGACCTTCGACGGCGCCGGCAACACCGATCTCCTGGCGGCGGGCAACTCGCTCGCCATCGGGCAGACCGGGGTGATCCAGGTCGTCCTCCACGTCACCTCGGGCGGCAAGGAGGGACCCTACACCTGCTCCGGCACGGCCCGCGGCACCAGCCCGGCCGGCGCGCCGGTCAACGACGTCACCCAGGACGGCGACGACCCCGACCCGGATCACGACGGCGATCCGACCGGCAACAGCGATCCCACGATCATCATCCTGCCGGTGAGCGTGGTGCTCATCCCGACCCTGGGCACCTGGGGGCTCCTGGCCTTGGCGGCGCTCCTCGGCTTCGCGGCGGTCTATCGGCTGGGGCAGCTGCGGCGGCGGGAGGGCCGGGGGAAGGCGTAAGAGCGCCCGTTTTCAAGCTCGACATTGGCGAAGAAGGAGGCCGGGGACGACATTCGTCCCTGGCTTCTTTTTGTCGGTAGAGCGGAGAGCCATTCCCGTGTACCATGCCCGGCCATGGTCAAGGGATGGGCTCTCCTCGTGCTGGGCGCGGTCCTGGCAATCCAGATCGGCAGCGTGGCCTGCGGCGCGGACGGCGCCGCCGGCCCTCCCGCGGCGACCGCCGCGACGGCCGGGACCGCCGCCCAGTTCCGTGGCGGGCCGGAGCACACCGGGATGTATCCCGGCACCCCGCCGCGCGACTCGGCGGCCCTCCGCTGGTCGTTCCCAACCGCCGGGCCGGTGCGCTCGACGCCGCTGGTGGCGGGGGGGACCGTCTACCTCGGGAGCGGCGACGGCTCCCTCTACGCGCTCGACGCGGCGACCGGGCAGGAGAAGTGGCGCTTCGCGACCGGCGGCGCGATCCACTCTTCGCCCGCGTTGGCCGGCGGGGCCGGCGACCTCGTGCTCTTCGCCAGCCGCGACCGCCGCTTCTACGCCCTGGACGCCCAGACCGGCCGGCAGCGCTGGTCGGTGGTGTTCGGTCCGGACCTCCCCTTCGCCTGGGCCTGGGACTACTTCCTCTCTTCGCCCGCGGTGGTCGACGGCCGGGTGTTCGTGGGGAGCGGCGACGGCAACCTCTACGCCCTCGAGGCGGCGACCGGCAAGGTGCTCTGGAAGCTGCCCACCCACGGCCGGGTGCGCTCCTCGCCCGCGGTGGCGGGAGGCGTCGTCTACGTCGGCAGCCTGGACGGCCGGCTCTATGCCGCGGACGCCGCGGACGGCCATCTGCGCTGGACCTTCGAGCCCGAGGGGGTCGGGCTCGACTCGGCGCGGATCGGCTTCGACCGCACCTCGCTCCAGTCCTCCCCCGCGGTGGCCGGTAACACCGTGGTCTTCGGCAGCCGCGACGGCTTCCTCTACGCCGTGGACACCGCCACCGGCCACCGCAAGTGGCGCTTCGACCATCAGGCGTCCTGGGTGATCTCCTCCCCCGCGGTCGAAAACGGCATGGTCTACGTCGGCACCTCGGACGGCCACTTCGTCCAGGCCGTGGACCTGGCGAGCGGCCGCGAGAAGTGGCACTTCGCGACCGGCGACCGGGTCTTCGCCTCTCCCGCCCTGGCGGCCGGCACCGTCTACTTCACCTCCCGCGACCGCAATCTCTACGCCCTGGACGCCGCGACCGGCGCCGAGCGCTTCCGCTACCGGACCGGTGACCAGGCCCACTCGTCGCCGGTGGTCGCAGGCGGAGTCCTCTACTTCGGGAGCGACGACGGCAAGCTCTACGCCCTGGCCGCCCCCGTCTCCCGCTCCGGCAAGCCGCTCCACCGCGCCGTCTTCTGGAACGAGCGGGCGCGCTGGAAGTACTTCAAGGGCGACGCAGAGGTCCGGGACTTCTTCCGCGCCCAGGGCTACCAGCCGCTGAGCGCCGAGACCTTCGCGCCGTTCCTGGATGCCCGCATCGCCGACCATGAGCCTTCCGTCGTGGTCCTGGCGAGCGACACCGTACCCGAGGCGGGGGGAGCGGATTCCGCCCGCTTCCGGCGCTATCTCGACTCCGGCGGAAAGGTCGTCTGCCTCGCCATCCCGCCTTTCCTGGCCCTGCTCGACCCCGCGACCGGCAAGCCGATCCGCCGCGCCGACCCCAAGCGCGCCCAGGAGATCCTGGGCCTCGACCTGACCGGTATCCAGGGCGACGAGCAGGGGGTGCGCGCCACCCCCGAAGGCGTGCGCTGGGGCCTCCCCGCCTCCTGGGTGGGCGGCATCGCGCTCCCCCCGGCCCCCGGGCTCACCGTCCTCGGCCGCGACGAAAACGGCCGTGCCGCGGCCTGGGTCAAGAGCTACGGCGGCCCCGAGGGGACCGGCCTCGTCGGGGTTTGGGGACGGGAGTACGCTCCCGAGAACCTGGAGGTCCTGCTGCGGGTGGCGGAGTATGGGCTGGGGACGGCGGGAGAGGTCGCGAAGACGCCGTTCTAGTCAGGCACAACAAAGGTTCGTTTCTCGATCGACAAAGATCCACTCGCACTGTTACACTAAGTTCGAATGCGGACAACCGAGGCGCTCCTGGAGTTCGTCCTGATCGGGGCGCTAGCTCTCTTTCTCGTCCTCTGCGCGGTCCTCCTCGAAGTGGTCCAACCGCCTCCGGAGCTGGCGAACTTGCTCGCCGACAAGGCCTTTCTCGGTGGCGGCATCTATCTCGTCCTCTTCCTTTCGGCGTCATACCTGCTGGGTTTGGTCGTCAACACGCTCTGCAAGAAGCTCTTTCGTCCACAGGACCGCTGGATCCGCTCGATCGAGCTTCAGCGCTATGCCGGGTCGCTGAAGTTCAGGAAATTGATCCGCTCGCTGGGATTGGGAATTGAAGACTACGAATGCGTCGATCCTCTCGTCGAGGTCGGCTGGCTGCAGAAGTGGCTGCTCCTCGCGGTGGGCCTGGCTCTCGGTCCGGCGGCGCGGGCGAATGCGCGCACCCTGGAACGCTGCTACAGGGTCGTCGGCCAGCTTCCCTTTGCCGCGATGGCGACCTCCAATGCAGCGCACGCCGACATCAGCATTCAGCGGGCGACTGTGCGTATATCGCGGAACTCCGCCTTGGTCTGTGGCATCGCGGCGGTCTGGCTGCTGATGCGGGCTGCGTTGCTCGGTCGGTCCAGCCTCTGGGCGGCGTTCATCATCTGTGCTGCGCTCGCCGCCGGGTGCTTTTTTTCTTTTCTCCAGCGCGCTCGGTGGTACGCCCTGGACTCGATCAAGTATGCCTTGGCTGGTGTCGGTGATGGCGAGGAGAGGAAGATCGTCGGCGTCGTGATCGATCTCGGAGGCGTGCTGACGCGAGATATTCGTGAGCCCCTGTTCGCCGATCTGATCCGCGCATACCCTGCACTGAGCGAGATCGCTGTCCGGGTGAGCGGCGCACTCTGCGGGGTTTTGGTCTTCCGCTCGCATGGGACGACCGAGCCGATGAATGGGTCGTGAACAGCTACCACGGTATCGCTTGAAGTGCCGCCGGAAGCACCGCTCGCTCAGAGCCTGTGAAAAAATCCCCCTCACGAACGGGGGTCTTCGTAGAGACGCCCCTGCCGCCGTCCGGGCATCCCCCGGAACCACCGCCGGCGGGGCGTCTCCGCAGGCCTCAGACGCTGCGATCACGGAGGCGTTGAGACGCCCCGCCGGAGTGGTTACGGCAAGGTTTTCGTTAGCGCCTGGGGCGTCTCTACCCCGTGTACGCCCCGCGAGCGACGCCGGTCCGAGATCGCCCGAAGAGCTTCGGCGGAGTTTTGGCGACGTTCGTACCGCCGTTGGCGGCGCCTACCCCGCCACCGGTGCCGCCAGCACCCGCTGCAGCACGGCATCCAGCTCCTGGAGGCTCACCGGCTTGGTCAGGTGGGCGAGGAAGCCGGCCTCGCGGCTTTGCCGCATGTCCTCTTCCATGCCGAAACCGGTTAGGCAGATGCCCTTGATCTCGCCGTGGCAGCGGGTGCGGATCTGGCGCATGAGGTCGAGCCCGCTGCCGTCGGGGAGACCGAGATCGCTGATCAAGAGGTCGAAGTGGCAGCCGTCGAGGCAGGCCAGGGCGGCGGCGACGGAGGCGGCGGACTCGACCTCGTAGCCGTAGAGCCGCAGGAGCTCGGAGAGGGCCTCCCGGGTGTCGTCGTGGTCCTCGACGAGGAGGATGCGCAGGCCCGTCCCGCCGTGGGTGCCGGCGTGCGCCGGCGGGTGGGACGGGAGCGCCCGCTCGGGCACCTCGGCGGCGAGGGAGATGGTGAAGGTCGCCCCCTGCCCGCGGCCGTCGCTGGCGGCGGTGATCGTGCCGCGGTGGAGGTCGACCAGCGCCTTGCTGATCGCGAGGCCCAATCCCAGCCCGCCGAAGAGGCGGGTCACGTCCTTGCCCCCCTGCTCGAAGGCGTCGAAGATCCGCGGCAGGAGGTCGGGCTCGATGCCCACGCCGCTGTCTCGGACCTCGACCGCGATCGTGCCGCCCGGGCCGTCTTTGGTGCGGATCGCGATCCGTCCCCCCTCGGGGGTGAACTTCACGGCGTTCTTCACCACGTTCCAGAACACCTGCTGCAGCCGCGCCGGATCGGCCTCCACCCAGTGGCGGCGGGCGCCGAGCGCGGTCGCCACCGCGATCCCCTTGGCCTCCAGATCCCGGCCGCAGATCTCCAGGGCCTGCGCCAGCACCTCGTGGACGTCGACCGGCTCGAAGTGAAGATCCAACTTGCCGCGCGAGATCCGCGTCAGATCGAGAAGGTCGTCGATCAGGTGCGCCTCCAGCTCGACGTTCCGGCGGATCATCGCCAGCGGCTCGCGGAATTCGTCGGGCAGCCCCGAACGGTGCTCCAGGAGCTGCACGGTGGTCAAAACCGGGGTGAGCGGCGTGCGCAGCTCGTGCGAGAGGACGGCCAGGAAGTGGTCCTTGGCCCGGTTGGCTGATTCGGCCAGCTCCTTGGTCCGCTGCAGCTCGGCGGTCCGCTCCGCCACCCGCCGCTCCAGGTCCTCGTTGGCCCGCCGCAGCGCCTCCTCGGAGGCGGCGAGCTGCCGCTCGGCCTCGACGACCTTCAACACCCGCTCGGCGGCGTGCGGCAGGTAGCTCAGGTAGTCGCCGACCTTGGGCACCACGTCGCGCACCCCGGCGCGCAGAGCCTCGATCACCTTCCCCTCGTCGCTGAAGCCGGTGACCAGGATGGCGGGGAGCTCGGGCCAGTCGGCCTGCAGCCGGCGGTAGAAGTCGAGGCCGGTCGCCGGGGCGGCGAGCCGGTAGTCGAGGACGGCGAGGTCGAAACGGCCGGCGGCGAGCCGGGCGAGCGCCTCCTCGACGGTGGAGGCGGACTCCGCCGCGTAGCCGGCCCGCTCCAGCGCCCGGCATTCGAGGCGCGCGATGCCAAGGTCGTCCTCGACGATGAGGATGCGCGCCTGCCGCGGGTCCTCCATACCCTCAACCCTCCGCGGACGGGGACACCGATGGGCGCTGGGGGAGCTTGACCACCTTCAGGAAAAACCCCAGCCGCTTCACCGCCTCGATGAACTGTTCGTACTCGACCGGCTTGGTGACGTAGACGTTGCAGCCCAGCTGGTAGCAACGCTCGACCTCGCGCGGATCGTCGGTCGTCGTCAGCATGACGACGGGCAGGGTCGCCGTCCGCGGGTCGCCCTTCAGCCGGCGCAGCACCTCGATCCCATCCACCCGCGGCATCTTGATGTCCAGCAGGAGGATGCACGACTCGCAGGGCCGCGTCTCGGTCCCCAGGAAATAGTCGAGCGCCTCCTGGCCGTCCTTCAGGCGAATGAACCCGTTGTCGAGACCGGACCGCTTCAGGTTGCGCTCGACCAGCGTGGCGTGCCCGTCGTCGTCTTCGGCCAGGATGATCGTCACCTCGTCCATGGGGCCTCCTCAGCCGGTCGTCGCGGTCCGGGCGTCCATTCTATCCTCTCCGCCGCTTCCGGGCAGAGTGAGGAAAAAGGTCGTGCCCTCCCCCTCCCGCGACTCGGCCCAGATCCTGCCGCCGTGCCGTTCGACCACCCGGCGGACCAGCGCCAGGCCGATCCCCTCGCCCGGGGCGACGTTGCCGTGCAGGCGCTGGAAGGCGACGAACAGCTTTCCCTGGTACGACTCGGGGATGCCCAGGCCGTTGTCCCGCACCCAGTAGGTGGGGGAAAAGTCCGGCTGGCCGTTGGTGGCGCCGATCTCGATCCGGCCGGGGCGATCGGGGTCGAGGTAGTTGACCGCGTTGCTCAATAGATTGCCGAAGATCTGTTCCACCGCCGTGGGGTCGCCCCAGGCCGGGGGGAGAGGGCCGATCGTGACCTCGACCCGCTTCTGCTCGATCGAGCCGCGCATGGCGTCGACGACGCGGCGGACGATCCAGTCGACCGGCACGCTCTGCCACTGGTACTCCACCCGGCCGGCGCGCGACAGGCGCAGGAGCGCATCGATGATGTTCGCCGAACGGGAGACCGCCGTCTGGATGAAGCGGACCGACTCCGCCATGTCCCGGTCGACGGCGTCGAGCTGGCGGCGGACGCCCGGCGGCAGCGCGGTCTGGGCGAGCGCGCGCTGCAGGTCGCCGCACGAGCGCTCGAGCTCCCGGCTGAACCCCTGGAGGTTGACGAGCGGCGAGCGCAGGTCGTGCGAGACGCTGTAGACGAAGGTCTCGATCTCCTGGGTCTTGTAGCGCAAGTCCTCGTTCGCCGCCGCCAGCTCCGCGGCCCGCCGCTCCAGCTCGGCCTGGAAGAGCCGCTCGGCGGCGGCGGCCTCGGCCAGGCGGAAGGCGGTCTGGTGGAAGGTCGAGTCGAGCTCGGCGATCTCGTCCTCCCCACCCAGGAGCGGGGACAGCGGGGCGTTCTCCGCCAGCCGGCGGGCGTTGGCGGCCACCACCTCCAGCCGCGAGCTGACGTTCTTGCTGAACAGCCAGGCCATGAGGAGGGCGGTCGCCGCCGCCGCGATCGAGGCGGCGAGCAACAGCCAGCGCTGGCGGCGGCGGGTCTGGGCGAGGAGGTCCTGGCGTTCGCGGTCGAGCCGCTGCTCCTCGGTCAGGAACGCCGTGAGCTCCGCCTGGGCCGCCTTGAGCAGCCGATCGCCCTGCAACGTCCGGATGCGCCGGGCCGCCTCCTCCGCCCGGTCGGCCTCCACCAGCCGCTCCTGGCTCGCGAACCAGGCCAGCAGGCGTTCGGCGGTGGCGCCGAGCGCCGCGGCCCGCTTCTCCTGGGCCGGGTTGTCGCCGACCAGCCGGTGGAGCTCCTCGACCTGGTCGATCACCGCGCGGGTCGGCGGAGTCGCGAAGGCCGGATTGCCGGTGATGACCAGGCCGCGCATCCGGTTGCTCTCCTCGACCAGGGTGCGCATCGCCGTCTCCGCCTGACTGATCACCTGCTTGCCGTGGAGGGCCCAGCGCTCGGCCGCGGCGCTGTCGCGCTCGTTCTTGATCAGGACCCCCAGGAAGATCGCCTGGAAGAGGAGGGGGGCCGCGATCAGCAGCAGGCCCTTTCTGAAGATGCTGTTCAACCGGTGGCTCTCGCGTCGTCGGGAGCGCTCTCGGGGGTCTCCGGGATCTTGGCCGCCGCCCCGAACCGCAGCGCCATCTCCTCCCCCGCCGCGTCGACCGTCACCGTGCCGCCGTTCTCCAGCGCTCCGAAGAGGATCTCCTCGGTGAGCGGCCGCTTGACCGTGTCCTCGATCACCCGCGCCAGCGGGCGGGCGCCGAAGGCGGGGTCGTAGCCCTTCTTCGCCAGAAGGTCGCGGCCGCCGTCGGTGAGCTCGATCGTGATCCCCTTGCCGGCGAGCTGGGTGCCCAGCTCGCGGACCATCTTGTCGACGATCCGCACCATGACGACCGGGGAGAGGGAGCGGAATTGGAGCCGGGCGTCCAGCCGATTCCGGAACTCGGGAGAGAACAGGCGCTCGACGGCCTTGTCCCCCTCGGCCTTCTTCTCGTCGAAGGGGACCCGGTCGCCCATGCCGCCAATGCCGCCGATACCGCCGACATCGCCGGGCTCGTGGAGATCGCCGCGGCCGAACCCCAGGGAGCGCTGGGCCATCTCCCGGGCGCCGACGTTCGAGGTCATGAGCAAAATGACGTGCCGAAAGTCGGTCGGCTTGCCGTTGGCGTCGGTCAGCGTCCCATGGTCCATGATCTGGAGGAGGATGTTGAAGACGTCCTCGTGCGCCTTCTCGATCTCGTCCAGGAGGAGCACGGCGTGCGGGTTCTTCGCCACCGCCTCGGTCAGCAGGCCGCCCCGGTCGTAGCCGACGTAGCCCGGCGGCGCGCCGACCAGGCGGGAGACGGTGTGGCGCTCCATGTACTCGCTCATGTCGAAGCGCAGGAAGGAGACCCCCAGAACCGCGGCGAGCTGCTTCGCCACCTCGGTCTTCCCCACCCCGGTGGGGCCGGTGAGCAGGAAGGAGCCCATCGGCTTCTGTGGATCGCGCAGCCCCGCCCGCGCCACCTTGATCGCCGAGGTCAGCCGCTCGATCGCCTCGTCCTGGCCGTAGACCTGGGCCTTGAGCTCCGCCTCCAGCCGCTTCAGCTGCTCCTTCTCGCCCCCCTTCACCCGCCGGGCCGGGATCTGCGCCATGGTGGCGAGCACCTGCTCCAGGTGGGGGACGTCGACCACCCGCTCGGTGTCAGCTGGGGAGGCGGCGGGGTCCGCGCTCGCCAGGGCGACGGCGGCGCCGGCCTCGTCGAGGAGGTCGATCGCCTTGTCCGGCAGGCGGCGGTCGCGCAGGTAGCGGTCGGCGAGCTCGACCGCGGCCTCGATCCCCGCGTCGCTGTAGGTCACCCCGTGGTGCTTCTCGTAGCGTTCCTGAAGACCCTTGAAGATCTTCACCGTCTCCGCCGCCGAGGGCTCGGTGATCTCGACCTTCTGAAAGCGGCGGGCGAGCGCCTGATCGCTCTGGAAGGTCTGGCGGAACTCCTCCCAGGTGGTGGCGCCGATGCAGCGCAGGGTCCCCGACTGGAGGGCGGGCTTCAGGAGGTTCGAGGCGTCCATGGTGCCGCGGCCGGCGGCGCCGGCCCCCACCACGGTGTGGATCTCGTCGATGAAGAGAATGGGATTCTTCTCGGCGGCGAGCGCGCCGAGGACCGCCTTCAGCCGGTTCTCGAAGTCGCCCCGGTAGCGGGTGCCGGCCAAGAGCGACCCTAAGTCGAGGCGGAAGACCTTGGTCGCCTTGAACGCCTCGGGCACCTCGCCCTTGGCGATGCGCAGGGCGAGCCCCTCGACCAGGGCGGTCTTCCCCACTCCCGGATCGCCGACGTAGATGGGATTGTTCTTCCGCCGCCGCTGGAGGATGTGGAGGGTGCGCAGGACCTCCTTGTCGCGGCCGATCAGCGGGTCGATGCCGCCGCGGCGGGCGAGGAGGGTCAGGTCCTGGGTGAATGCCTTCAGGGCATCGGCGGGGGCGCCGGGGCGGCCCCCGGGCTCCTCGTCGTCGTCCATTTCGCCGGCCGGGGTATCGCCGGCATCGCCGGCGGGGAGCGTGTCCGGGAGGCCCGAGGGATTCAGGTGCGAGACGCCATGAGCGAGATAGCTCACCACGTCGAGCCGCGACACCCCCTGGGCTTCTAAGATCTCGACGGCGTAGCAGTCCGGCTCGTCGAAGAGGGCGACGAGGACGTCCGAGCCCAGGATCTCCTCCTTGCCCGTCGATTCGACCTTGGCGGCGGCGAGCCCCAGGGCGCGCTGGACGCCCAGGGCCAGGCGCGGCTCGCGGTTCCGCTTGCGCCGGCTCGCCGGTTCGAGCTCCTCTTCGAGATAGTGGGCGAGCTCGTCGCGCAGCTTCTTGACGTCGGCCCCGGCATGCGCCAGCACCCGGGCCGTCTCCTCGTCGAAGGTCAGGGCGTAGAGCAGGTGCTCCAGGCCGGTATATTCATGGCCCAGCCGGCCGGCCTCGGAGACCGCGACGGTCAGGGTGATCTGAAGGTCCTGGGAAATCTTCATCCTGCCTCGTCTCTTTCTTCCTCTTCGGGCTCCAGGGTGAGCTTCAAGGGCATCCCGTTCTCCCGCGCCTCCTCGGAAACCTCGGCGATTTTGGTCTCCGCCACCTCGCGCGGGAAGATCCCGGCCACTCCCACCCCTCTCTGGTGTACCTGGAGCATGATCGCGGTCGCCTCGGCCGGGGCCTTGCTGAAATGCTCCATGAGGACGTGGACGACGAATTCCATCGTGGTGTAGTCGTCGTTGTGGAGCAGTACCTTGAAACGCCGGGGGCGGCGGGTTTTCTTCCGCTCCTCCAAGGCGAAGCCTTCTTCGCGGTCGGCGTCGAGGTCGAAGCGGGCCATTCCGTATGCAAGGTAAGCCGAAAGAAGGGGGCGAGGCAAGGGGGGACGATCGGTCTTCGGAGGCCGGAGACGCCCTGGCGTTCGTGGTCAAGGCAAGGCCTTGTGGTATGCGCTGGGCGTCTCTACGCCTCGGATCGAGTCTCGTATCCCCCACGGATCGGGTCTTCGTAGAGACGCCCAGCCGCCGTCCGGAACCTCTCCTACACCACCGCCGCCAGGGCGTCTCCGCAGGCCTCGGACGCCTCCATCCCGCCTCAGTGCCCGCCGATCCAGCCGAGGATCGGCTGCCAGAAGAGGCTCGGGGCGTCGGTGGCGTTCCAGATGTCGGCGTGGCCGATGTCGAGCGCTCGCTGGGCGGCCGGCACGAGGTGGACGACGTGGGTCGTCACGTCGTGGCTCCCCAGGAGGGTCGTCGTGTAGACCCCGAAGTCGCCGAAGCCGCCGCCGGCCCCCAGGTAGAGGACGGGGACGGTGATCTGGGCGAGGTGGTCGTCGAAGGACACGTTCTTTTCGTTGCAGATGACGTCGTCCCCGTCCACCACGACCTGTTGCGACTCGAACGGCGCCGGGCCGGTCTCGAAATGGAACCAGGGGTTCTCGGGCGTGAAGCTCAGGCCCGTCGGCAGACCGCCGCCGTCGAAGGTGCCGCCGGCGAAGTGATAGAAGGGCACGACCGCCAGTCCCGGCGGGAAGAAGACGTAGGTCGCCGAGCCGGCGACGAGGCCGGCCTGGCGGTTGGTGAAACCGGGAACGACGGGCGAGGCGGCCGCCGGGGCGGTCAGGGCCAGGTTGCCGAGCGTCTGGAAGAGCACCCCGGTCGTGTTCTCGAAGGTGCCGGCGTCCACTGTCGCCTGCTCTGTCGCGGCGCGGGCGCAGGCGGCCTGCCGCAGGGTCTCGTCGTCGGTCTTGAGGAAGATGTCGACTGGGACGAAGCCCTTGACCTGGCGCAGACCGCGCGGCGCCTGGGTCTCAGCGTTCAGGTAGGCGTAGCCGATCTGCCCGCCGCGGCTCCAGCCGAGGAGGTCGATCTTGTCGAAGCTGTTGCCTTCGGTCAGGCGGACGACCCGGGCGAGGGCGAGGGCGATCCCCAGGTCGCGGGCGTCGCGGTCGATCCCCCAGCCGCGGAGGAAGGTGAAGTCGGTCGCCCCGGCCGGGACCAGGGTCCAGCCGAAGTCGATCCCCCAGACGTCGACGCCATGCTCGGCGAGGAAGACGGGGGCGGCATGGTCCGGGGAGGCGCCGGGGGTCGCCAGGTTGGCGAGGAACGCCCCGTCGAAGCCCCAGGCGTCGCCGTGGGCGAAGAGGATGGCATGGCGGGCATGGGCGGCGGCGTTGGGCGCCGACTCCTGGACCACCCGGTGGAGGCCGATCCGGTCGTGCTCGCCGGGGCCGGTCCGCACCACCAGGCTGTACTCGACGACATTTCCAGAGATCACCCGGCGGGTGACGGACGAGGCGAGGCAGCTCGCCGGAAACTCGCTCCCGGACGTCCGCCGGGCCGCCGAGCAGCTGCGGGCCAGGGCGTCCCTGAAATTGGCCACCGGCTTCTTGGTGTCGGCACCGGCGAGGGCAGGCAGGGCCAGGGTACAGGCGATGAGCCAGAGAGCGCGGAGCATGGGCCTCTTCATCTCGAAGTTCCTCCTGAAGCGATGCCCCTATTGTCGCACGGATGAGGGGAGGGGGGGCGAAATGAGGGCCGCGGGCGCATCGCCCGCGGCCCTCGGGGAGGGGGCTCCATCAGTAGAGAGGCGCCCGGATGGGCGCTGGGGTTCTGGAGACTTAGGTGAGCTACGCGCTCGTTTCGTTACATGTGTAAATTCGCGTATCCATGCTGCTCACGGCGTTTCCGGGGCGCTGCCGTCGCCTCCACAACCCTGTCAGACGCCGCCAACGGAGGCGCGATCGTCGTCAATGGAGGTTCGATCGTCGCCAAAACTCCGCCGAAGCTCTCCGAGCGGTCTCCGATCGTCGTCGTGGGCCTCGAAGATGCCGCCAAACCCCACCGGAACGCCGCAAAACCGCGTCCAAGTTCCGAAAAACTCCCGCGAACCGCCGCCAAACCTCCCCAAACTCCCGTCAAACCTCCGCGAAACGTCGTAAAAGTGCGTTGTATCGCTGCGGAAATAGTTTTACGCGACTTTTTGGCACTTTTGCGGCCAGCATTTAAGTTTTTGCGGGGTCCGAATGGAGTTTTGAGGCCCTGTACTTAAGTTTTTACGGTGCCATTTCGAGTTTTGAGGTCATGTATTTAAGTTTTTACAGTGGCAAAAACGACTTTCGAGCCACCTATTTAAGTTTTTACGGCGACAAGTCGGACTTTTACGGCGTTTTGGGCGACTTTTCAGTTTCTCCTGGAGGACAAAATGGCGTGGAGGCGGGCGGGAGGGGGGCGGCACGAACGCCGCGAGGTCATGTCCGTCCTCTCCGGACGGCTTGGGCACCGCCTTCGAGGCCGGGCAGGTAGGGGCAGAGCCCCTGTGCCTGCCCGGCCCCGCCAAAGGCAAAATTTCCCGCACGACTCTCTTCTCGCCTAAAATGTCGCCGGGATCCCACTCATGGCGAACCGCTACGTCAACGACGCCTTCACCCTGGATGATGGCTTTGGCACCACGGTCGCCGGCGACCAGGTGGCCCGGATGGCCCTGGAGGTCGAGACCCCCTTCACACTCGGGGTCACCGGCAAGTGGGGCTCGGGAAGACGAGCGTCCTGCGCCGAGCGTTCGTGACCCTGGGGGGCAACCCGGTGGCGCTGGCGGTGCCGCTGGGGGAAGAGAAGAAGGACCAGGGTCCCTCCGACTGGGGGAGCTGGCACTTCAAAGCGCGTCAGCCGATTCTGGCCTGGCCCTCGTCGCTCCAGACGATGGCTCAACGTAGCCTCTGCGTCTGGTACTCGCCCTGGCAGCATCAAGGCGTGGAGAACCCGCTCGTCGCCTTGCTTCTCGAGATCCGGGCGCAGTTCACGACCTGGCTCCGGTTGAAGGAAGGAGCCAAGGAGCTCAACCGGCGCGGAGGGTTAGCCGGGCTTGCCCTGCTGGAGCGGGTCATTGACGGGGCTGCGGGACTGACTCTCGGTCGAAGCCTCCGTCTCGCCGAGGGAACGACGGACGCGGTACGCCGGGCTTGGCGTGAGGCGGCACCAGAGGAGCCCGGTCTCGGCGATGGCCAGAGATTCCATCTGCTCTTCGATGATGCGATTCAGACCCTGCTCTCCGGGCTTCCCCAGGAGAAGGGAAGCAAGATCCCTGGCCGCCTCATCATTTTCATCGACGACCTCGACCGTTGTGAGGAGGGCGTGGTCGTCCAACTTCTGGAGAGCATCAAGCTCTATCTCGGGAGCCCACGCTGCGTCTTTGTCTTGGCAATTGACGAAGGGGCGGTGCTCTCGGCCCTGGAGCGCCACTGGGCCGGGCGCTCGGATGATGCGAATCGGGAGTACCTGGAGAAGCTGTTCCAGGCGATCGTACCCGTCCCGGCACCGCGACCCGCAGAGCTTCGGATCTTCATCGAGGCGCAGCTCAAGGAACACGATTTTGCGGGAGTCCCAGCCTGCGCCACTCTCATTGAAGAGCTTCTGGAACCCAACCCGCGGAAGATTAAGAACTTTGTCAACAGTGCCTGCGTTGGCTGGGAGATGCTAAAGGCTGCCAGGGCCGTACCGCCAGGAAAACCAGCGATCGAGTTCGCCGGCCGGTTCCTACTGTTCCAGTACCTGCGATTTCAGCACAAGCAGGTCTGGCGCCTTCTCGAACGTCAGCCCTGGGCCCTCCGCGTCCTGGGGAAGGTACTGATCGGCACGGTTCCCCAAAGGCTTCCGCCCTGGGTCACATGGGAGCAGCAGCGCATGCTGGAACACCTCTTTATGCGTTCTTTCGCCCATATCCTTGGGCATGAGGGAGATCAAGCCGACCGTCATCTGTATCTCTCCATTGCCGAGGCGGTGAACCTCGCAAACCAGCGGATCGACAGCAAGCGTTCGGATGACTGCTTCGTCCGGTACTTCCGAACCCTCATCGGCTTCGAGATGGACTTGCCCGAGGTCTTCCTGGGGGTACCCACTCCTCTTGCTCCCCCCTCCACAGAAGCTGCCGATGGCTGAGCTGTCTATCGCCGAGAAGAGCGCCCGCGCCGCGGCGCTGGGGCAGTACGCCCGCTTCCTCCTCAAGCGCTATCAGAGGCTGGAGCTGATCGAGATCGGCGAGACCGATCCGGTGAGCCTGCGGCAGATCTTCGTCCCCATGCGGGTCGGATCGGAGGACCTGCGAGAGGAAGAGGTGGGAAAGGGAGTCAGCCGGGTCCAGGACGAGAAACTCCCCGGTGAGGACGCCTGGGACGTCCTGATCCGCAAGCCGTTCGTGGCGCTTTCGGGAAGGCCGGGGAGCGGGAAGACCACTCTCGTGCAGGCCATCGTGGCCGAGTTGTGCAATGACGCGCTGCCCAGCCGTTTGCGGCAGGAGACTCGCGCCATTCCGGTGCCCATCATTCTCCGCAACATACCCGGCCTCGAAACCGTCCGCAGTCTCGAAGATCTCTACAACCTCTGGTGGCCCCTCCAGGCAGAGCAGGCCGAGCACGACCGGCTGCCGCTCGATCGGCCGCGACTGGAGAAAGAACTGTTTCCGTTCGGCGTTGCGCCGCAGGATTTTTCGGTCCTCGTGCTATTCGACGGGATTGACGAGGCGGGTGGGCCGGCGATCCGCCAGCGGCTCCTCAACCTGGCCCTAGAGGCCGCCGCACGCGGTTTCCGTGTGCTCGTGACCGGCAGGCCGACAGGCTTCGTCGATCTCGTAAGCCCGCCTCCCGATCAAGAGCAGCCATGGGCACGTCTGAAGCTTTGCTATCTCCTTCCCTTCGCCTGGGAACAGATCGAGCAGTTCGTGGATCGCTGGTACCGATTGCGCGACGAGTGGGAACGAAAGCGCAAAGAAGGAGTCAGCCGCTTCCTTGGCCACCTCGAAGACCGTGGCCGCGGCTATCTCCTGAGCCTCGCACGGCGGCCCATCTTCCTTACCTTGATGGCTTTGGTCCATACCACCCAGAACCAGATGCCAGAAGGCCGGCCGCTCCTCTATCGTCAGATCGTCGACCTCTACCTGGAGCGACAGGAGAGACAGCGGCAACGGCAGTGGACAACCCATGGCGAGCCGATGCCGCATTGGCCAACGGCCGAGGTTCGCCTCGTCCTCGCTCATCTCGCCTGGCAAAGTCAGTCCATAGGAAGCCGCGTCAAGCAGGCGCACATGGCGGAGGAACGCCGGGTCGTTTGGGGGCGGGACAAGATGGAGGAGGCGATCCGACGGCAGATCGAGGAGGGGCCCGGCCGGTTCGCCGAGCTTACTGCCGCGAACGCCCCGGCTCTCGTCGAATACTTTCTCCATCCGGCAGGGCTCCTTGTCGAGCCGGAGGAAGGCAAAATCCAGTTCGCCCATCTCTCTTTCCAGGAATACCTCTGCGCCTGGTTTCTGCACGAGCGAGCCAAGGTAGACAAGAGCGGGATGGAGAAGTTTCTACGAGACGAGCTATTCGCGCACCTGGATGAGCCGGGATGGGATGAAATGGGAATCCTCCTCCTCCGCATCCGTGCCGACGAAACAGGGCAAGAGGGACACTTCGAGCTGCTACGGTGGCTCGAACTGGCTGATCCGGCTCAGGCCGCTCTTTTCGTAACAGCCGTATCTGGACGCGAACTTCCTTTTACAGATCTAGAGCGCCTGGGCTATCTTCCGGCTGCCGTCGCTTGTGCTTTGGTCCATCCAGAGTCGAAGTCTGGCGCAGCTCTATCGAAAGTTCCAGAGTGGGGAGTGCAAGGTTTAGCCCTTATAGGCCAATTACTTGAGGCGGAGGATGATGCGTGTATATGGCGCTGCATTGAGGTGGCCGCTGAGCGTAAAGCCGCGCTGTCAGATGCGATGAAGAGAAGATGGCTCGAGCCACCAACTGATGGAAGTTGGAAATCGGAGGATGGACCATCTGAAGCTCGTGCTCACGCTCTTCTTCGGATGCTCAATTTGTCCGGTTGGATTAAGCCGGAGAGTATCTCAAATCCTATTGCCGATGCCGCATTGGAAGGCCGGTTGGCTCGTTTTATTAGGGCTCGTATCGATGTTGACAATAATATTCTCATGTCGCGCAAGATGGGTAACCTGTCACCCTCACGGGCAGGTTGCGAACTGAATTATATTCTGCCTGCGCAAGGGGAGCTCTGGCGACTTATCGTCGACCAATTAAACTTTACGTCTCCTCTATTTTACGGCGAAATTGTGGAGGGCAAGGTCTGGCTTGGGCCGGGCCAGGTCACATCGTTTTTAGCACTCTTCCCCATTGAGAAGCTACCGCTCAAGGCAGTGTTGGGCGTGCTCATGTATCAAATTATACTTTTTACTGGAGGCATGGCTTACGGCTTGTACGATGCCTGGCAGATCGAATTGGAACCTCTTCGAATTTCTCTTATCACTTCTGATGGAATTGAATATGCTCAGCGTTCACGACTGCTATCTCAGCGTTCACGACTACTATCACTGGTATATTACCGATCTCTTTGGGTGGCACTGCCGGAAGAGAGCGCTGCAATCTTAGAGGCAACACTGAGAGGGAGTGTTGGCTTTAATCAAGTTAGTCTATCTGTGGTTCCTGCCTTGTGGAGACTTTGCCTCAGAGCGGCAGCGCATGACTGGTTTAAAAGGCAAGCTGAGGATCCCTATCTTAATGAGCGACGAGGATTTCGCCCAGGCGAGCCATTGCCCTTAGAGCTTGGCCTTTTTAGCGTTGATGGCTTGCCACTACGCAGCCAATCTCGTCATGCATGGGAGAGGCTTAGTCGATGGTTAAACGATGATGAGGCTATACTCAGCTTCACCTTTCCAAAAGGCCTGACGCTTTCGGAACGAGATGTCCTCTTGGCAGATCTTGCGCGATTCCGTGAGCAACGTCACCTGTCTCCTCACTCGCGCGTCAAAGCTCTTCTTCAGGCATGGCCAGCCGACGAGCCGGAGCGATCCTACACGCTGGAGGCGGCGGACCTCGACCTGCGAGCCGCCTGCGAGGAGGCCCTCGCGGCTCGCGAAACGAAGAAGCCGAAAAAATGGCGCAGGTGGTAGCTCGCAGCCTCGATTCTTCTAGCGTACCCTCCATCCCATGCAAGGCCTCTCCGCTCCGCCCGAGCGCCGCCTCGCCCTGGTCCGTCACGCCCGCTCGGCGCACGTCCACACCGGTTGGATCAACACCACGGGTTTCCGCGCCTGGCGAGAGGCCTATGAAGCCGCGGGCATCCGCGAAGACGAGCGGATTCCTGCCGATCTGGAGCGCCTGGCGGCCTCGGCCGACCTGGTGCTCGCGAGCGACGCTCCGCGGGCAATGGCCTCGGCGCGCCTTCTGGCGCCGGGACGCGAGATCCTCGTCTCCCCTCTGTTGCGCGAGCTGGACCTCGAAGGCCCGAATCTCGGTGGGCTTCCGCTCCCGCTCGCAGCGTGGGCGCTGGCCGTGGGGGTGCGAGCGCTGTTCCTGACGCTCCGCCGGCAGTACCCCTCTGCACCCGAGATCGCTCGAATCGATAGAACGGCGACCTGGCTGGAGGAGCTCTCCGTCCAACACTCTCAGATCGTCGTCGTCACCCACGCGTCGTTTCGACAGCAGCTATCCCGTCACCTCACGCAAAGGGGCTGGCAGGCCGAGCCGGGGCGCCGCTCCCTGCGGCCCTGGAGCACGTGGCTCTTCAGACGGACCTACCGCTCGCGATCCGACACTTAACGCACGTCAAAGCCGCGGGAGTGGTAAGATCAACCATATGTCTGACAAGCCAGATTTTTCCCTGGGAGCGCTGGCGTCCCGCCGGCCGGCTCGGGAAGAATAAGCCGGCGGGACGCCGGCGCTCCCAGGGAGACCACTCGTCGGTTTGAGGTCGAAGACTTCGCGAGGAGAGAACGAATGGCAGAAACCCAACTCGACGAAGCGAAGCTCAAGGAACTGCTCAAATCGGCCCTGGCCGAGGTGCTCGAAGAGCGCCGAGAGCTGATGCGGGATCTCATCGAAGAGGCGCTCGAAGACCTCGCTCTCAAACGGGCCATCGCCGAATCGGAGCAGGCGCCCGAAATCTCTCGGGTAGATGTCTTCGAAATCCTTGACGCTCCCTAGAGTTCACCGCCGGGAGATCTACCGCTACTTCCCCTAGGTAGGCGGTGATGCAAACCATGGCGTCGCCAGACCGACCCGGGTGCCTCTTCCACGGCACAGCCCTGCTCCTTGCGGTCTTGAGCCTCGCGGCCATCGCGGGAGTGACCGACACGGCTCTCCTTGTCCTCCAGAGCTACCCCCATATTGACCTCGCGGAGACCGTCCGGACCCATCCGGCGCTCCAGAGCAACAACAACTTGGACGGCATCGCGCACGAGGCTCTCGCAGCGTTCCACTCCGGCCTGGAGGCGGTGTACTACTTCGGTATGGCGCTATGGCGAGCGTCCCTGCTCCTGTTATTGCCCGCCCTTCTCGTCGGGTTTCTGGCGCCAAAGACGACGCGGCCCACGACCCGTTGCGCACCCGCGGTCTGGGCGGCGACTCTCCTGGCGACGGGGCTCACGGCGGAGAGAGCCGGCAGCTACTTCCATCGCTTCGTCGCTCAACCGAAAGGCCACTTCGACGTAGGACACACCCGGGCGGTCGTGTCCCATTTCATCGTGGCCGAACAGGCGATCCCCTGGGGACTCTTGATGGCCGGGGCGCTGCTGGTGGCGCTGAACCTGGGGCTTCTTCTCTCGCTGCGACGACTGTGGATCGTGGCCCGAGGAAGAGAGGCGGCGAGACGAGCCCGACCGCCTCGGGCCATGGTATCCTTTAGCAGGGCAGATTTGTCGATAGAAAGGAAGCGACATGAAAAAGATGAAGGGTGGATTGAAACTCCAACTGACCCGTGAGACGCTGCATCTGCTGGAAAAGCCTGAGCTCGAGTGGGTCGCCGGCGGCCTCACCCTGGCGGCCTCCTGCCAGAACTGTTCCGCGAGAAGCCAGTTGACCTGTTGCTCCAACCTCTGCTGAGTTTCCCACTCCGGCTCAGAATGGCGGGGCGGTGCTCCAACGGCCGCCCCGATCCCACCAGGGTGTCAGGCTGAGAAGACCTCGGCGGTGGAGGCGGCCTGGGCCGCCCGCAGGAGCCAGCGGTTCAAACGATCCAGGTCGCGACAGCCCAGCATCTCCTGCCGCTGGGCCAGGCTCACGGCCACTCCGCGCGCGGCCAGGAGCCCGAGGATGGACTCGGCAATCCCCTCCGCCTTGCCTTCCGCCTTGACCCTCTGAATCACCGGATTGCCCTTGACGACCAAGGCCTCGGCCACCGCGTTGTCGGCCAGGGCGGCGTCGAGCAGGGCCGATACCACGAGCGGCCTGACCAGACAGGGGTCCTCGATCTGCCGGCTTGCGTCCAGCCGGCGCCAGCCCTGGCTCTCGGGAGACCACTCGCCGACCCGCTGCGTCTTGACCCAGACCGCGAAGATCCGCCGCACGCCCCGGCGGTGCATCCGCAGGGCTTTCTCCGTGACGTCCCCCTCGTTCTGCTCCGAGACCACCTCGAACGCGATCTCTTCCAGATGACGACTGCCGGTCGCGGGATCCACGCCGACCTTGAAGATGCAAGTGTCGCTCGCGAAATCCGACTCTGTGTCATGGCGGGTGAGCAGGTCCGTCGCCGCTTCATAGCCCGACGCCACGTGAGCGTTCAAGACGTAGTCGAGCCGGGTATGCTGGGTGGCGTGGGGTCGCTTGGCGGGGGAGGCCACAACCCGGCGCCCGCCGATAATCTCGTCTCGCGTGACCTCCGGTTGCACCAGGTGATCGTCGACCCCAGGGAAGGGATCACGGCCCGGCAGGCGCAGGGCGGAGCTCGACCCCGAGCGACCGAGGGCCTTGAAACCGTAGGTTGGGCGATTCTCATCCATTGTTGACATGATAACAGAGGACGGGATCGTCGGCGGACGGAAAACCCTTGAGCCGGTCTCCCCCCTACTGCACCTGTTCCTTGGTCTTCAAGAACTTCAAATCCGGCCACTCCTCCGCCGTCGTCTTCAAATGCCAGGAGTTGCGCGCCAGAAACACCGGCGAGCCGTTGTGGTCCTCGGCCATGCTGCCCTGGTTGGCGTTGGCGAATTTCTTGAGCAGCCGGTGGTCCTCGGAATCGATCCAGCGGGCGGCGTGGATCGAGGTGCCTTCGAAGTGGACGGGGATGTCGTACTCGGTGCGGATGCGGTCGGCCAGGACGTCGAACTGGAGGGCGCCGGCGACCCCGACGATCCAATCCGTTCCCAGGAGCGGCTTGAAGACCTGCGCCGCCCCCTCCTCGGCGAGCTGGAGGAGGGCTCTTCCTAAGTGCTTGGCCCGCATCGGGTCCTCGGGACGGACCTTGCGCAGCAGCTCGGGGGCGAAGCTCGGGATGCCGGTGAAGCGCAGCTCCTCCCCCTCGGTCAGGGCGTCGCCGATCCGCAGATTCCCGTGGTTGGGAAGGCCCAGGATGTCGCCGGCCCAGGCCTCTTCGGCCAGCTCGCGCTCCTGGGCCATGAAGAGGAGCGGGTTGTGGACCGTCATCGTCTTGCCCGTCCGCACGTGGAAGAGCTTCATGCCGCGCTGGAAGCGGCCCGAGCAGAGGCGGACGAAGGCCACCCGGTCGCGGTGCTTGGGGTCCATGTTCGCCTGGATCTTGAAGACGAAGCCGGTGACCGGCTCCTCGGTGGGATCGACCGTCCGCTCCGCCGCCGGCTGCGGGCGTGGCGGGGGGGCGAGGGCGACCAGGCCGTCGAGCAGGTCCTGGACGCCGAAGTTGTTGATCGCGCTGCCGAAGTAGACCGGCGTCCGGTGCCCCTCGCGATAGGCCTCAAGGTCGAAGGGGGGGCAGAGGGCGCGCGCCATCTCGACCTCCTCGCGGAGCTGGGCCACGGCGTCGGCCGGGAGGGCGGCGTCGAGGCGCGGATCGGCGAGGCCCTGGAAGACGTCGTCGTCCTGCATCGCCTTGCGGCGCGTGCGGTCCCCGGCGCGATCGAAGAGGAGCAGCCGCTCGCGCAGCAGGTCGTAGCAGCCGAGGAAGCGCTGCCCCATGCCGATCGGCCAGGAGGCGGGGGTGACGTCGAGCTGCAGGGTGGTCTCGATCTCCCCCAGCAGCTCGAACGGATCGCGGCCCTCGCGGTCGAGCTTGTTGATGAAGGTGATGATGGGCACGTCGCGCAGGCGGCAGACCTCGAAGAGCTTCTTGGTCTGCTCCTCGATCCCTTTGGCCGCGTCGATCACCATCACCGCCGAGTCAACGGCGGTGAGCGTGCGGTAGGTGTCCTCGCTGAAATCCTCGTGACCGGGGGTGTCGAGGAGGTTGAAGGTGCAGCCGGCGTACTCGAAGGTCATCACCGACGCGGTGACCGAGATGCCGCGCTCGCGCTCGACCTTCATCCAGTCCGAGCGCGCCCGCCGCGCCTCGCCCCGCGCCTTGACCGCGCCGGCCATCTGGATGGCACCGCCGAAGAGGAGGAGCTTCTCGGTGAGGGTCGTCTTCCCCGCGTCCGGGTGGGAAATGATGGCGAAGGTCCGCCGTCGGTCGATAGGGCTGGTCGAGTCGTCGTGCATGGTCGTCCGGTCCGGGCTCCGCTCCACCCGGCGCGCCGGGGCGTTTCCTGGAGAGATACGGCTGGGAGGTCGCGGAGGCGGAAAAGCCTCCGAAGGGCTCAACAACCGGGAGAGGGTAGCAGATTCCGGGGGAGGCGCCATTTGCTACGGGGTGGAAGAGGCTCGTATCCTGGGGGAGGAAAGCAGACGACGGAGATGCCCTCCCGGACCCCTCACCCCCGGCCCCTCTCCCGGCCCGCCCGGTGTCTGCCGGCGTACCGCCGGGAGAGGGGAGAGGAGCGCGTAGGAGGCCACGGGGCGGGGGGCTTTCTCCCCCCTCTCCCGGGGGAAAGGGGGGGCGGGCCGGGAGAGGGGGGCCGGGGGGGTGAGGGGCAAAGCGCCGGAAAGCCGGGGACCTGGTTCCTCTTGCTCCTCCTTCTCTTCTGTTTCACCCCTCTCCACGCCACCCCCCCACCCCCGCCCGACCTCACCCACCGCTTCGGGGTCTATGCCTGGGGGTTCGACGCCGCGGCTTACCCGGCGGGGCCGATCTCGCCGGACCGGCTGAACTGGGCGGCCGACAAGGTGGCGCGGACGGGCAGCCGGACGATCCGGGTCTACCTGGGAGCGCGCGACGACTACAAGGTGAACCCGCCCGGGATTCCCGAGGATGAGCTCTACCTCGCCCGGCTGGTGGCCGGCCCCGGCGATCCGTCGGCGGGCGCCGGGACGGCCTACGACCGGCTCTTCCGCGATCCCCGGTTCGACACCTATCTGCTGACCGTCTACTCGCCCGCCGACAGCCGCATCGATTGGGGGGAGAGCTTCTCCCCCGTCGCGGCCCTGCTCGAGCGCAACCAGATCGCCCGCCTGGGCGACCTCCTCCTCGACCAATATCCAGGGAAGACCTTCCTGCTCCTCAACTGGGAAGGGGACAACGCCCTGGCCGGCCACCTGGACGAGCCCGCGGCGTGGGACAGCTTCGCCCGCTGGGTCGCCGCCCGCGCCGCCGGGGTGCGCGACGCCCAGGCACGCCATCCTCCGCTTCCGAATACCGTGCAGCGGCTCTTCTCCGGCCTCGAATTCAACCGCCTGCGCCGGAACGGCGTCTGGTGCGGCACGACGGGGACCCTGGCCGACCGCTGCGTGCTCGACTTCGTAGCTCCGGGCGCCGACGTGGACTTCTACTCCTACTCCTCCTGGGAGACCCTGTCCGGCCGCCAGCAGGACCCCTCCGTCCCACTGAAGGACCTCCTGCGGGCCGACCTCTCCCACATCCTGGCCGTCCTCCAGAAGACCCGGCCCGATCTCACCGCCTCCCGCCTCCTCCTCGGCGAGGCCGGGTTCGCCCGCACCGCCCCGGCCTATGGGGAGTGCCGCGCCGCCGCCGACCTCCAGGAGCTCGTCGAGGCGCTCTCGAGCTTCCTGGACGATCCGGCGCTCGGCGTCGCCTACGTCATCCTCTGGCAGGTGCTGGACAACGCCCCGGCCGCCGGAGCCGGGGCGAGCCCGGAGTCCTTCGGGCTCTACCGGGGGACCGACGGCCGCCTCACCCTCCCCGGCACCACCTTCCACGCCCTCCTGGCGAAGGACGCCCTTCCCCCGCCCTCCACCTGCCCGCGCCTCGCCGCCTGCCCCGGCGACCCCGGCGGCACCTGTGCCCTCTCCGGCCCCGCCGCCCCCTGGCAGCCGCTCCTCCGGCTGCTGCCCGGCCAGCCTCTCTCGATCGCCGGCCAAGGTTTCTCCGCCTCGGGCAACACCGTCCATTTCGTCCAGGGGAGCCGGCACTATACCCTCCCTGCCCCGGGGCGGCCCGGCTTCCGCGAATCGCCGGAGCAGATCGACCTCCTCCTCCCCCCGGAGCTGCCGCCCGGGCCGTTCCTCCTCTACGTCACCGACGCCCGCGGCCTCGATTCGAACGGCGCCGTCCTGACCCTCGTGGCCCGCCCCTCGGGCGAGAGCCACCGGGGGGAGCCGCCGCCGCCCTGAGCACCGGCTGAAACTGTCTTCCCACTTGGAGCGTACGGCAAGGTGCAAGGAGAGCACCATGGGCCCATTCCTCCAGGACGTCCGCTTCGCCACCCGCACCCTCGCACGGCAGCCCGGCCTCGTCACCGCCGCGGTCCTCACCCTGGCCTTGGGCATCGGCGCCAATACCGCGATCTTCAGCCTGGTCAATTCGCTGCTCCTCACCCCACCCCCCTTCCGCGAGCCGGGGCAGCTGGTCTTCGCCTGGGCCTCGTTCCCGGAGCTGGCGCGGAAGGTGGGCCTGCCCGACCGGCTGCCGATCTCGAACGGCGTCTTCTACGACTGGCAGAAGGAGAGCCGCTCCTTCGAGCGGCTGTCCCTGGTGCGGGCCGACGAGATGAACCTCACGGGGGAGGGGGAGCCCGAGCAGCTGGGGGTGGTGCGGGTCTCCGGCGACTTCTTCGGCGTCCTGGGGACGCCTACCGCGGTCGGCCGGACGCTGGGGCCAGCGGACGACGCGCCGGGCAAGCCCCGGGCGGTGGTCCTCTCCCATGGCTTCTGGCAGCGCCGCTTCGGCGGCGATCCGCGGGTGGTCGGCCGGACGATCTCGCTCTCCGGCAACCCGATGACCGTGGTGGGCGTCATGCCCCCCCGCTTCTCCTTCCCGCGCGGCAGCGACATGCCGGCCGGCTACGGCTTCGCCGCCGCGCCGGACGCCTGGGTCCCCGCCGCCTTCGCGGAGAAGGACCGGCAGAACCGGGGGAGCCACAACGGCATGGCGATCGGCCGCCTGAAGCCGGGGATCGGCCTCACGGCGGCCCAGGCCGAGCTCCGCGCCCTCTGCCAACGGTTCGGCCAGACCTACCCCGACAGCGACAAGGGATGGAGCGCCCGGCTCATCCCGATCACCGAGCAGATGGTGGGCGACGTCCGCCCGGCCCTCTTGATCCTCTGGGGGGCGGTCGGCTTCGTCCTCTTGATCGCCTGCGCCAACGTCGCCAATCTCCTCCTCGCCCGCGCCGCGTCGCGGCAGAAGGAGATCGCCGTGCGCACCGCGATCGGCGCCGGCCGCGGCCGGCTCCTGGCGCAGCTGCTGACCGAGAGCGTCCTCCTGGCGCTTTTGGGCGGTGTCTTAGGGGTCGCCCTCGCCGCGGCCGGGCTCGCCGCCTTCTCCGCCTTCGTCCCGGCGAGCGTCGCCGGAGCCGCCAAAAGCCTCTCGCTCGACGTCCGGGTGCTCGCCTTCACCGCCGCCCTCTGCCTCCTGGTGAGCCTCCTGGCCGGCCTCGTCCCGGCCCTCCAGATGACCCGGCCGGACCTCGCCCAGACTCTCCGCGAGGGGACCCGGGCGGGGGCCGGCGGGGTGGGGAGCCGCCGCATCCGGAGCGTCCTGGTGGTGGCCGAGGTGGCCCTGGCCGTCCTCCTCCTGGTCGGCGCCGGGCTCCTCCTGCGCAGCTTCTCCCGGTTGCTCGCGGTCGATCCCGGGTTCCGCACCGCCCGCATCCTCTCCTTCCGCATCGAGCTGCCGCCCGACCGCTACTCGGCGCCGCAGCGCGCCCTTTTCTTCGATCGCCTGCTCGACCGCCTGAAGGGGCTGCCGGGGCTGGTCGCGGCCGGCGCCGTTTCCGAGGTGCCGATGAGCGGCACCGAGGACATCGACGGCTTCATCGTCGAAGGGCGGCCGGCGCCGAAGCCGGGGGAGATGACCGTCGCCGATTCGCGCCAGGCCACCCCGGGCTACTTCGAAACGATGGGGATTCCGCTGCGCCGCGGGCGCTTCTTCCATGCCGGCGACGTCGACGGGAAGCAGCGGGTGGCGATCGTCGACGACGTGATGGCGCGCACCGGCTGGCCGGACCAGGAGGCCGTGGGCAAGCGCTTCCGCATGGGCGACTTCAACGACAAGAACGACCGCTGGATCACGGTGATCGGGGTGGTGGGGAGCGTCCGCCACTCCGGGCTCCACGCCGATCCGCGGCCGCAGCTTTACCGGGTGGAGGCGCAGGCGCCGTCGCCGCAGATGTACGTCGTGGCGCGCACCACCGGCGACCCCCGGTCGCTGGTCGCCGCCGCCACCGCCGCCGTCCACGCGGTCGACCGCGACCAGCCGCTGTCGCAGGTCCGCACTCTGGAGCAGGTGGTCGCCGAGTCGCTCGCCGCGCGCCGCTTCAACCTCCTCCTCCTCGGCCTCTTCGCCGGCCTCGCCCTGGCCCTCTCGGCGGTGGGCATCTACGGCGTCACCGCCTACTCGGTGACCCAGCGGACCCGCGAGATGGGCCTCCGCATGGCCCTGGGTGCCCAGCCCAGCGGGGTGCTCCGCCTGGTGGTCGGGGAGGCCGGCGCCCTGGTCGGCTTAGGGGTCCTCGTCGGCCTCGCCGCCGCCTTCGCCCTCACCCGGGTGATGGCCTCCCTCCTCTACGGGGTGGGCACCACCGACCCCGGGACCTTCGCCGCGGTGGCCGTCGGCCTCACCGGCGTCGCCCTGGCCGCCGCCTACGTGCCGGGGAGGAAGGCGACCCGGGTGGACCCGCTGACCGCCCTGCGGGCGGAATGAGATCCATTGCCCTGCGGGCGGAGTAGCCTGGCCTCTCGCGAGGAAGCAGGGTAGGGGCAGGCCCCTGTGCCTGCCCTGCTTCCGGACGATGTAACCTTCCCGAGTCTCGCAACTCTCTCTGGAGAGAGACGAGGAGGTCTTCCGGCATGAACAGCGGCGCAAGACAGGCGGCGGTCCTCGACGTGGCGGGGGCGCTCTCGGACGAAGAGGTGGTCCTACGGGTGAAGGCCGGCGAGACCGCGCTCTTCGAGATCCTCATGCGCCGCTACAACCAGCGGCTCTACCGGGTGGCCTGCGGCATCCTGGGCGACCCGGCCGAGGCCGAGGACGTGATGCAGGACGCCTACGTGCGGGCCTACGGCCACCTCGACCAGTTCGCCGGCCGCTCCTCCTTCGCCACCTGGCTCACCCGCATCGCCGTGCACGAGGCCCTGGCGCGGGCGCGCTGGCGGACCCGTTTCGTGGAGATCGACGCCATGCCCGAACCGCGGAAAGACGCCCTCCCCTCCCTCTGGTCCACCGAGAGGGGTCCCGAAGCCCAGGCGGTCGGAAGGAACCTCCAGGCCGTCCTCGAATCGGCGATCGCCGCCCTCCCCGACACCTACCGCCCGGTGGTGATGCTCCGCGACGTCCAGGGTCTCTCGACCGCCGAAGCCGCGGAGTGCCTGGATCTGACCGAACCCGTGATCAAGGTCCGCCTCCACCGCGGCCGAGCCCTCCTCCGCCGCGACCTCGCCGCTCGTTCCGGCGAGGTGCTGGGCAAGACCTTCGAGTTCGGCGCTGAGCGCTGTGACCGAGTGGTAGCGGGGGTGCTGGCACGGATAGGGGGGTAAGCCGAGCCTCACCGCCGCGGAGGAGGTCCTTTTAGGAGCGGAGCAGCTCTAAACAGCTCCGAAGCGGTTCTTCACCGCTCCAATCAAGCTCCTCACCGCTCCAGTCAAGCTCTTCACCGCTGCAGATCAGCTCTTCACCGCCCCAGATCAGTTCCTCACTGCTCCAGATCAGCTCTTCACCGCTCCAGATTGGTTCCTCACCGCCGCGGATAAGCTCTTCACCGCTGCGGATCAGCTCTACACCGCTCCAGATCGGTTCTTCACCGCCCCAGATCAGTTCTTCACCGCCCCAGATCAGTTCTTCACCGCCCCAGATCAGTTCTTCACCGCCCCAGATCGGTTCTTCACGGCTCCGGATAAGCTCTTCACCGCTCCAGATCGGTTCCTCACCGCGGCAGATCCGTTCGTCACCGGCACGGACCTGGGCTGACGGAGTCCTAGTGAATTCGCTTCACTTCGCCGGAGCGCCAGGCGGCGGCACGGCAACGGCCGGCCGCGCGGCAACCGCCCACCATTTGCCGCCCGACTTGGCAAAGAAGACCGTCACATGATGCTTGAGCGGCGGCATGGCGCCGCCGTCCGGCCCCTTCATGCCGGTCATCTCGACGTCCCAGTCCTGAACTGCGGCGTCCGCGGAGACCACCCGGGTGGCCAGGGCGACGATGCCGTAGTGGGTGCCCTTGGTGAAGGTCGCATGCTCCTCCGCAAACAGCTTCTCGACCTCCCCCCGTCCCTTCGCCCATCGCCCGAACGGGTTGAGGAGGTCCCCGTCCGGCGAGAAGATGGCGGCGAGGCCGTGGGCGTCGTCCTTGTCCCAGGCGGCGACGAACTCGTCGGCCCGGGCCTTCAGGGCGGCTTCGTCGGAGGCGTGGTGCCGTGCGCGGCCGCTCCTCGATCTCTATAATGGTCCGAGGAAAGAGCTGTCGATGAACCTCCACGAGATCCTGACCGACATCCATGCCCGCCCTGGAAGAGGGGCTCCTGGAGTTTGAGCGCAAGTACGACTTACGCTCCGAGACCTTCTACACCGCCTACCGAAGCGGCGAGGAGGAGGAGAACGACGCCTGGGTCCTCGATTTCGGCGAGTGGACCAGCGTGTACCAGACCTGGCTGGCCGGCAGGCCGAGTACCGGAATGAGGTCCAGCGGCTCCAAGGTGGCTCACCGAGCTCGGAGAGGCTGATCCGGGTGGTCGCATGACCCCATCCCCCCTGCGCACTCCAGAAGACTACGAGCTCTTCCTCTATACCCTCGCTGAACGCTACGTCTCCATCCGAAGTTCCACCCTGACGTTCTCCCGGCGCGGTTATTCTCTCGCCCCCACGCACTCGTTTAAGGCGGCGGCCTGGAGCTGCCCTTATTGAGATTGAGGTGAGGGTTTACAGCTAGCGCGCGCCGCAACTGCTCTCCAATATGGTCCTTGCATCGTCAAGTTGACAGTAATTAGACACAACACCGGTGCTTTATCGAAAGGAAACACCATTACAGCATCCCTAAACTGCACTGGTATATCCAGGATAACAGAATTCGTTACCGGCTCCCTTTGATTTATGGTCTTTGGGTCTACCGTGCCGGCCCCGGCACTTCTCCTAGCAGCTTTCAAGAACGGAACGATCTGCGCAATAGTAGTATATCTGCTTCCATAGGCATCAACAACATCTACGAAGCCAACCCCTCCGCTCGGAGTTACGAACAGATCCCCAAATTTCTCAATCAGGCTAGAATCATTCCAGTACTTACCTGCAAGTTGCTTCCACTCGTCTATCGAGGATTGCGCATGGAGCAGGCATGGAGCCGTGACCGAGATCGCAAAGGTGACCACAATCAGTCTTGAAAATTTCATTGCATTCTCCTTTCCAGTCCAATATATCCAAAAACCTTCATGGGGTGGCGCACTTGGCGATTACTGCCTCGGCGGCCTGCCGGAGATTGACCGATGGGCCGATGTGCTTTCTTTTAAATGATTGGGGTATCCCCGTATCTTTAAGAATACGTCGTATGTCATAAGGCAAGATTACTTTCTGGCAAATCCCGATAAGATCAGCGACTACTCCAGCAGCAATAGCTGCCGCGCTCGATGTACCTGCGAAGCCAGCTTTGTACAACCTGTTATCGTCGTTTCCTCCATGAAAGAGGTTACCGTAGCCGGTTGTCACCACGCCTGACCCCCACGCCTGTACATCTATACGGCTGCCCCAATTTGTGAAGCAGAGTGGCCGCCGAGAGTGAGGTTGGCCCGCTCCCACGATGATTGCTCCGCTATCGTACTGGTCGGCACTAGGTAAAGCTGTGTCCAAGTTCCACGAACCATTGCCTGCTGCTTCGATAACCACAGCGCCAATTTCGACCGCTGCGCGGATCGCCTTGCGACTTTCCTGCCAGTACTCAACAGGCACGAAACCGCACTGTGCGGGAAGACACGAACCTGGGCAGGTTTTCCTCGCTGCTGGCCGTTGCTGGACCTCGATCAAGACAACCCCTCTAGTTTGAGGGTAGTTCTCTGTGGCCTTTAGTGCCGCTTTGACGATTATCTCAGGAAGGCACGAGCCTACCGTTTGGGTATAAGTAGCTGCCCGGTGCGAGAGTCCAACCATCCCGCTGTGATTGTCCCGGGCGACTAAGACACCCATAACAGCAGTGCCGTGCTGACGGTTGAGAAAGCCGCTTCCGATATTACTATCTACTGTCATTGGCAGATCTTCATGGCCCAGGTTCCAGGCATACTCAATGTCCACGATCCTTACCCCATCTCCGTGCCCGCGGCCATCGCCCAGAAACTTCCAAGCACCCATTGCGTCGACGCCATCAGGTCCCAGATAAGCTTGGAGCGGCTGAAAATCTGGCGTTTCTCCTGTCGTGCTGGCAAGCACAGGAATCGGCTCAACATAAACAGTTTCGAGTATATCAGTATATCGGCGCAGAGTTTCGACTAACGGTCTCACCTGTAAGTACGGAGTACCATTAAGGTCGACTCCTAGAGGACCAGGTGACACATCTAGTATACTTAATTCCCTATGCTGACTCCTCAAGCGATCGTAGAGCGGAGTAAACATATTACGTAAGCTTCCGGCGCCGAAACGTGCCTCGATAAGGCCTTGAACCTCTCGGAGATGTTGATTCAGCTTATCCGAATCACCGATCTGTTCTTCCTTTGTTTCATCTATGACTAGCCGGCCGTCAACTAGATGAGTCTCGTTCTTTGTACGAAGAATAAGACAGGAGCCCGGAGTTGCTGGATCCAAATCCATTCCCGATTGGAGAGTGACTGACTGCGCACAAGCGTCGGACGAGTAGAGCATGAAAAGGAAAAGCAGAACGCTTGCCAGGAGAAATTCAAATTTACGGTAATTCATCGCCTTACCTCACTTCTCAAAGGTCGCCATCGGGCAGATCGGACGACTATCGGGGCTCGGTGGCTCTGCCGCAAAGATTTCGTCGATTAGGGCCGAACTCTGAGAGGGCTGCGCTGTCCCAGCGTTGACACAATCGGCCAATCGAAACGGAATTCTACGTTCACGTATCGCTGGTCGGTCGAGAGCCACTCCGAAAAGAAGCGCGAAGTCAACTCCCACGGACGAACACTCAATGTCATGCGCCGGCATATTGAGAATGGCAATATCGACACATAGCCCCTCACGGTCCAGACAAGGAGTAGGTTTAATCTCTAGATTGAGCGGCAAGCCGCCATCCAGCGGAGAGAGAGTCAGTCCCCCTCCTCCGGTCATAGAGGTCTCAACTACCACACCATCTGCCAGCGCCTGCCTGAAACTCCCCTGTCTCTCATTGAGAGACCTGAATTCGAACAGATTGACCGTTTTGCTCCCGTCACAACTGCGAACGACTGAATCGAGATTCCCACTGCCCGTCTCGGCTAGATGAGCAGACCTGACAGTCCCCCGGTCGAGGTCTATGCGAGCAATAACAGCCGGACTGGGCGGATTATCGATCGCCCTCGGATCAATTCTTCCGCCCGCTCCTTGAGCATCGCGGATACTAGGAATCCATGAAAAATCAGGCCCCTCGGAGTCAACTTCCGGAAGTTTATGCTTTTGAAAGAACGTCCGCCTGCGGAGTTGCCTGACGTATACAAGAGCTTCCTGGCTGGCGGGATCCGGGAGACCTATGCGAATGCGATCGAGATTCCAGGTACAAACCTCTGGGAAATCTGGGTCCGATCCTCGGATACAGCCTGGCGAGTTTTCTGGCAAGAGCGCAAGGCGGGGAGAATGGATATGGAACGGGCATTCGTCACTAGTTATCGGTAGGTCACGTAGGGCGTTAACGAGTAGCACAGTGAGACTCTTCTCAGTCGGTACGAAAGCGATTAGGCCAAAAAAGAAAATCCGTAGCGTTATATGGGCCATAGCAATTTCCCCCATGAACTCTAGTGGTCAACCGTGAGAATCTGCAAGCTGCCGAACTGCGCGAACCCCGCCCAGGCCCGGGGAGCCCGCAACGCGGGCGAGCCGGAGCGCAGGAACGCAAGCTGCGCCTCCTGGAGCGCCGAGACCGTTGGTGCTCCCGAGGTGATGCGTGAATAGAAGCTCGCGAAGAACTGTGCCGTCGCTTCGTCCGGAACCCTCCACAAAGCGGCAATGACCTCCGGCACGCCGGCGGCAAGAAAAGGCCAGGCGAGGCTCATCGCGCCTTCCGATCGCGAGACCGGGCCGACAGCGGTGCTGCACGAGGCGAGCGTCACGAGCCGCGTCTTGAGCGGAGGGAGCTTCAGGAGATCGCGCGCGAGCAGGACACCTGGATCGCCCTCCGCAGCGGGCGCTAGCAGGAAGCGCGACAGCATGGGGTCCTTCAGGTTGGCGATCGAATGCCCGCCGAAATGGAAGATGGAGCTCTGCGGGAGCAGAGAAAGGACGGCCGCCCGTGTGGCCCGCTCGGCACGGAGCACGCGCGCGCCGCGGAGAGCGGAGAGCGCGGCGGTCTCCACTCCGATATCGGAAAGCGCTCCAAGGTTGGGATTGACCCGAGGGTCGGTGGTTGGTGCCTCGACGACCAGAGCGGGGATCGGCAACCTGGCGGCTTTCTCTCCCGCCGCAGTCCGCGCCAGCCCGCCCGCGAGGAGGGCGAGGCTCAGCGAGGTCGCCGTAGCGTGATCCTCAACGAGAAACCGCTGCGTCTGTGGGTTGACAAGGGCCGCGTAGGGAACCTCGAAGAGCGGACCGTCAGGTGCGAAGACGATCGTCCCTCCTGCCGACAAAGCCTGCTCCTCCACCGGTCCGATCAGGATCTCATATAGATCCTGCGCGACCTGCGAAAACTCCCGGTCACGCCCGTTCTCAATGGTCGCGAGGAGATCGTGGATTTGTGCCGTAAGCCGTTTTCGGTCACACGCTACGGAATTCAGGGAAACCCCTCCCTGGCTCACCGTCCACGCGAGCAGCCGATCGTCGAGGAGCAGGTACTCCACAACGTGCAGGTCTGCGGGTAGCAGCGTAGCGAGATCTCGGGCCGAAAACAGCTGACCCGCGAAACGTGAGCCCGGAGCGTCGGGCAGCTCCGCGAGCAACCCGCGGAGAACCTGCGCCCTACCCCGCTCTACGTAGTCCAGGGACTTCGCGCCGTCCCGGCGTGAGGCCGCCACCAGGGCCAAGTCGCGATAGACGGTCTGCAAAGCGTCGGAAAAGCCCAGCCGGTGCTGCAGCTCCTCGGTCGGGATTGTATCCCTCTGCCTCTCGCCTTCGGCTGCGGCTTCGAGGAGGTCACGCTCAGCAAGATCCGGACGCTGGAGCGCCCGGTGCGCTCGGGCCCGCTCGAGGAGCAGCGGCACCATCAGGTACCGGTTCTCCGTTGCCCGAGCCGTCTCGAGAGAGCGGTCGATATCTCCCTCGGCGCTGGCGGGATCGGTAGCCCTCTCGACTTCCGCGCGTACGAGGAGGACCTCTTCCTCCACGCTGCGGCGCGACTCGGTGTCGAGGAGGCCGCGCCCTACCTGGAGCGCCTCTTCGAGATCCGCCAGGGCCTCCCGGCTACGGCCCAGGGTTCGGAGGGCCCGCGCGCGGCCCTTCAAGGCCTCACACAGCGGCGACAGGCGGCCGTCTGCGCGGGCCATAGCAACCATCTCCTCCTGAAAAGCGAGAGCCACGCGCGGCAGGTCAGCCTTGAGGGACGCTGCCGCTGACTGCTCAAGAGGCACGAAGAGTGCCACGGGAGAGCCGGCCAAACGCCCTTCTGCAAGCGAACGGTAAAGATGCATCCAGAGGGACGCGTCAGCGCCCTGCGTGCGATCAAGGTTGGCCAGGAGCGAAAGCTGCTTGGCAATATTTCCATGTTCGCCAATCGCTTCGAAATCCCCCAGAGCCGCAGAATAAGCGGCCCGTGCCGCCGTGGCGTCGCCCTGGACAGCGCTCACGAGACCAAGGATCCACTTCGCACGGCCAAGGAGAGCGAGGTATCGCGAGTTTTCTGGAGTCGAGACGAGATCCTCAAGGACAGACCGGACCTGGGCGTAGTCATGGATCTGATAAGCGCAAAAGGCACTCCAGAACGAAGCCCAGCCAGCGAAAGGGCTGCCAGCCTTGACAAGGAGGTCGCGCGCGTGAAGAAAACCCGGCAAGGCCTGCGAATACGCCTCGCGCGCATAGAGGTCCAAGGCCCCTGCATACTCCAAGTGGCCGGCAACAATCAGCGAAAAGGCAGGCCCGCCCTCCGCCTTGGCGCGATCGATCGCTGTGACCGTCTCTGCCATCATGGGGTCACGCTGCAAAGCCGAGAGCTCCGCTACGACGACATGCAGCGTCGACAGTGCCTGCTCGGCGGCGGCGCCATCCTTTTCCGGATTACCTTCCACCCAGGCGCGAAGGAGATCGCCCTCGGCATGCTCGCGAACCTGCTGGGAAAAGCGCTTTGCCAACGCTCGCAACGGAGCCCGATCGCCATGCATCGCAGTCGCCAGGGCGACCTTCCAAGAAGGCGGAGAGCCGGCCGCCCCGTCGGCCGCGAGGGCGCCCAGGTGAGAGGAAGCTTCAGAGCGCCATTCCACAGTCTCTTCGTGGCGAAGATAATCCTTCCATGCCGACTGGGCACCCTGAGACAGGAAGAGCTGTTCCCGGGCGAGGGCAAGGTTGAAGAGTGCCTCTTCGCTGGGAGCCAAGGCGACAGCTCGCTCGGCTGCTTCGAGAGCGAGAAAAAAGTCGTACGGTTCTGCGGCGCGTTGCGCACGGGCAAGGTAGGCCGCGGCGCGATCGCTGGCGAGGCGACCGTCTTCGGGGGCCTCTGCGTTCGCTCGTTCGAGCAAGTCGATCGCCGCGTCGTACTTTCCCCCGATCAGTTGGAGAAGGCCGGCATCCGCCAAAACGGCCGGTACGGGTTGTCGCTCAAGAGCCTTGTGTAATTCCTGCTCGACTCTCCGAAGCGCCTGCCGGTCGACATCGCAGCGGATTCCTGACTTCCAGGGCGCGAAGAGGAACTCGCCCGAAAGCCGCGCTTGGATGAGCCTACAGGCGCCCACGGCTTGGATGATCTCGGCCCGGCGCGTCTTCCCTATCCAGGGTGCTTCCGGTCGGCCGGCCAGAACCAGCCCCAAAACTGCCGAACCACCGAGCGCAGCGGAGCCGAAAATCCATCGGATTCGTGATCGGGGTGTCCGCCATAACCTGGACAGGCGGCCTCCGAAAGTCGGCGGTGCCAGCGCTTGGGGTGTCATAGCGTTATATTAGATAGAGTGCAACAGCCCGCCTCCCTACCCGCGAGAAGTAGGCCCCCCGGCCGAGCACGCCCAAAACACCCAGAAGGATCATCAGTGATCGAAGCATCTCCAATTTGGAAGTGGACGCCGATCTCACAGCCTCAAGCGGTTGGCCCTAACTCCGCTCAACAACATCGTAGGTGCGATTCCCGTACATCCTATACCACTAAGTAGAAGACGTCACCTCGCAAGTGGCTGAAGCTGCATAGAAACCTGTCGATGAATCGATGCTGACAACGACACCGCAGCGCCACCTGTCCTATTAGACGACCCTCCCCCCCAATTTCCCACCCAAACTCCTGTAGAATTCGCCATAAGCAACGATGAACCGACACCGGGACCCTGGCACGACCCCATGATCGACCCCCTCCCCCCCCCACCGCCACCCCCGGAGGAGCTGTTCCTCATCTACCTGCCCTTCGTCGAGAAGCTGGCGGCCCGGATCGCCAGGAAGAACCGGCTGAGCGCGGAAGAGACGAAGGACTTCGGCCAGGAGCTGAAGCTGAAGCTGATAGAGAACGACTATGGGGTCTTCAGCAGCTTCCGGGGAAGCTGCCAGATGAAGACCTACCTGACGACCGTGGCGGCCAATGCTTTCAAGGATTTCCGCAACAAACTATGGGGCAAGCACCGGATCTCGGCCGAGGCGAAACGGCTAGGGCCGGTGGCGATCCGGCTGGAGGAGCTGCTGAAGGAGGGGCGGAGCTTCGACGAGGCGGTCGAGATCCTGCGCACCAACCTCCGGTTCCAGGAGACCCGCCGGGAGTTGGAGGAGATCTGGAAGCGGCTGCCGCCCAAGACCCCGCGGCGCATGGAGGGGGAGGAAGCGCTGGTCGACCTGGCGGCCTCCGGGGAGCGGCCGGAGGAGACCGTCTTCGAGCGCGAGCGGGAAACCCGGGCGCGGGTGAGGGCCGCCCTGGACAAGGTGCTGCGCGCGCTCCCCGACGAGGACCGTCTGCTCATCAAGATGGTGGTCGTGAACAGCGTCAAGATCGCCACGGTGGCCCGCCTCTACTGTATGGAGCAGAAGCCCCTCTATCGCCGGCTGGAGAAGACCCTCAAGGGGCTGCGGAGCGCCCTGGAGCGCGAGGGAGTACGATGGGACCAGGTGGCGGACCTGCTCAACCGGTCGGGAGGGGGCTTCCAGTGACGGCCGGGGAAGCCGGCGCGAACCGGGGATTTGCGTCCGTCTATATGAGGGAAGAGGCGAGGACTTTGGACTTACTTCATGACTGAACAAACGCAAGTGAGCCTCGGTGGTCCTGGTAGGCCCGGGCATCCTGGGCTGGAGGAGCTGGCTGCCCTGGCCGAACAGGTCGCGGCGCTCCCCGGGGTGATCGGCGAGAACCTGATGCTGTCGGACGTGGGGGTGCGCCACATCCTCCTCGTCGACGCCGACGACCGGTGCCGGTCCGCGGACGCCGCCCGGGTGCGTGCCCACCTCGCCTCCTGCGAAGAGTGCTACGAAGTGTTCCTCGAGACCGTGCAGCTGCTGGAGGAGCTGGAGGAGGTAAAGGGCCAGGTCGCGGCCCGCCCGGCACCTGGTTCGGGGAAACCATCCGGAGAGATGGGAGGCGGGGACGTTCCCCGGGTCGAGCAGGAGCTTCCGGAGAAGAAAGGGGAGCCCGGAAGGGTCCTGCCGTTTCCCTTTAACGAATACATGAAGCCGCACTACCAATGGGCGGCGGCGGCGCTCGTGGTCGCGGCCCTGGGGGCCGGCCTCTACCAGAGCGGCTTGATCCCTGGGTTTTCCCGGTCCAGGTCCGCCACCCCTTCGGTGGCCGGCCTCGCCGCGAGCGCCGGAGCGGTCCCCCGGGTCGGCGATCTCGCCTGGGGGGAGAGGGTGCGGGGCGTGGGATCGCACGAGGGGGACCCGTCGTTCCGGCTGGGGGTCGAGCTGCTGAACCTCCAGGTGGCCTTGAAGTCGAAAGACCCAAGCTCCGCGGACGCGGCGGCGGCGGCGACCAACGGACTGCTCGATTCCATCGCCTTCCTGGACCCTAAGTCCAAGGACTTCTATGTCCAGCTGCGGACGCGCCTGCCCAAACAGCCTCCCGAGCGCCTGGGCGACGAGACGGCGAAGGAGGCGAACGTCCTCTATAAGTCCGAGTCGATCGACAAGCTCTACTTCGAGCTGGGGAGCTGGGCTGAAGCAGGGCGATTCGCCGCCTATTCGAAGAACCCGGCCTACTTCGCCGAGACCGATTCGGGCGACTTCCTCAGCCGATTGCGCAAGGACGGGGAAGTGGCCGCCGAGGTCAAGACCGCCCTGGAGACGATCGACGCCAAGCTCGCCGCCCCCGGCACCAAGGACTACCCCGCCCTCGCGCGCGCCTTCGATCAGATCCTCAAGGCGTACTACGCGGAGGGGGAGAGGGGCGGCCTGTAGCGGCGGGAGCCCGATACGCCTCGACCAACGCCGTCACCGCTCCGTAGACCGCCTCCCGCTTCGCCTTGAGCTCCGCCGTCGCCCGCCGCCTCGTCCGCAGCACCAGGTAGGCCCTCGCCTCCCTCACGAAGCGCTCCCGCCGCTCGTCGAAGAGCATCGCCACATAGCCGGTGGGCAGGCCCAGGAGGAAGGTGAGCACCCCCAGCCGCGCGCCAAGCCCCCCCGCCGAATACCCGACCGCCAGACCCTCGATCAGCCAGCAGAGCGGGTAGAGGACCAGGGAGGGGAAGACCTTGAGGGTCGCCTTCTGGTCGGCGTCCTTGGAACGGCTGGCGATCACGCGGACGATCTGGTAGGGAACGAGGTTGAGGAGCGTGCCCACGAGCGCCACCGGAAGATAGACGAGGAGGCGGAAGAGGGTCCTGCCCACGAAACGGGCGACCGGGGAGACCGGGTAGGCGGCGGCGACCTGGTCGTCGCGCAGGTCGAAGGCGCGGAGGAGGCGGTCGTAGTCGCGGACGGCCAGGGCGGCGGCCTCGACCTCCTCGGGGCAGCGGGTGCGCATCTCCTGGTAGCCTTCGAGGAAGGCGCGGTGGAGGTCGAAGGTCTCGGCGAGGGTGCGGCCGCGGGGGACGTCGAGGCCGGGGCGGGCGAAGAGGTCGGCGGCGCGGGCGATCAGGCGGGCGTCGTCCCAGGAGGGGTAGTTGAGCGTCACCTGGCGGAGCGCCTCGTCGATCCGCGCGGTCAGGGCGCGGACCGCGGCGACCGGATCATCCTTATAGATAGAGAGCTCGGCCGCCAGGTCGAGCGGCTCCCCCACCCGCACCAGGGCGCGGGAGCGGAAACGGCCACGTTCCTCGAAGGTGAGCCCCATGGGGAGGACTCCCACTCCCAGCGGGCCGAATTTCCGTTCGGCTTCGAGCGCAATCCGCGCCGCGCCGGTCTTCAAGGGCTGGAGGGCGGGCTCGTTGTGGCTCGTCCCTTCGGGGAAGATCGCGATCGAGCCGCCTTCGGCGAGCTCCTCGTGGCAGCGGGCGAAGGTCTCCTCGTTGCGGCTGACGTCCACCCCCTCGTCCTGCCGGCGGTAGACCGGAATGGCCCGGGCGAGGTTCAGGAGCTGGGCAAGGACCGGGATCTTCCAGAGAGTGCTCTTGGCGAGGAAGCGGGGCCGCACCGGGAGGAGCCCGAGGACCAGCGCCGGGTCGACCAGGCCGTTCACGTGGTTGGCGACGACGACGAGCGGCCGGTCGCGGGGGACCCGGTCCACCCCCACCACCTCGACGGCACGGAAGAAGACCCGAAGGACGAACCGGGCGAGGGCCGGGAGCAGGCCGCGCGAGGGAGGAGGGGCGGAAGGGGACACCGGGGGCGATTCTATCTCTGGCGGCATGGCGGCGGGCATGGCATCCCTCTGGCTCAACGCTCACCGCAGGCGATCCTGCCCCTCCTGGCGCTCTCCGGAGTGCAGGTCCGGCTGTGATAGGTTCGCCCCCCGTGCCCGATCCACCCACGGCCCCGCACCACCCCGCCGGCGAGCCGGCCCCGCGCGGCCATCCTGAGCAGCCGCGCGGCAAGCGACTCGCCCTCCTCTCCCTGGGCGCCCTGGGGATCGTCTACGGCGACATCGGCACCAGCCCGCTCTACTCTTTACGCGAGTGCTTCCACGGCGTGCACGCCGTGGCGCCCACCCCGGCCAACGTCCTCGGGGTCCTGTCGCTGGTCTTCTGGGCGCTGGTCATCACCGTCACCCTGAAATACGTCGTCTACGTGCTGCGCGCCGACAACCGCGGCGAGGGGGGCATCCTCGCCCTCCTGGCCCTCGTCCGCTCGGCCGTCGGGAAGGGCCGCCGGGGGACGATCCTCCTCGTCCTCGGCCTCTTCGGCGCCGCCCTCCTCTATGGGGACGGGATGATCACCCCGGCGATCTCGGTGCTCTCGGCCGTCGAGGGCCTCCAGGTCGCGACCCCCCTCTTCAGCCCCTACATCGTGCCGATCACCATCGCCATCCTGATCGGCCTCTTCACCCTGCAGCGCCGCGGCACCGGCGGCATCGGCGCGATCTTCGGGCCGGTGATGCTGGTCTGGTTCGTCACCCTCGCCGTCCTCGGCGTCTCCTGGCTGGTGCGCGAGCCCTCGGTGCTCGCCGCCGTCGACCCGCTCCACGCCGTGCGCTTCTTCGCTCGGAACGGCCGCCAGGGCTTCCTCGTCCTCGGCAGCGTCTTCCTGGTGGCGACCGGCGGCGAGGCGCTCTACGCCGACATGGGGCACTTCGGAGCGCGGCCGATCCAGATCGACTGGTTCTCGATCGTCGCTCCGGCGCTTCTCCTCAACTACTTCGGCCAGGGGGCGTTCCTGGTGTCCCACCCCCAGTCCTCCCTACATCCCTTCTATCACCTCGCCCCGGACTGGGCGCTCTACCCCCTGGTCGCCCTCTCGACTTTCGCCACGGTGATCGCCTCGCAGGCGGTGATCTCGGGCGCCTTCTCGCTCACCCGCCAGGCGGTGCAGCTGGGCTACCTGCCGCGGATCGAGATCGTCCACACCTCGCTGGAGGAGATCGGGCAGATCTACATCCCGGGCGTCAACCGGGTCCTCATGCTCGCCACGATCGGGCTGGTGCTCGGCTTCCGCTCCTCCGACCGGCTGGCGGCGGCCTACGGCGTCGCGGTCACCGCGACCATGGTCATCACCACCCTCCTGGCCTTCATTCTGGCGCGGCGCGTCTGGCGCTGGCCGCTGTGGCTCGCCGGCCTCGTCACCCTGGGCTTCCTGATCGTCGACCTCGCCTTCTTCGGCGCCAACATCGTCAAGGTGGCGGATGGCGGCTGGTTCCCCCTGGTCGTCGGATTCGTCGTCTACAGCCTGATGTCGACCTGGCAGACGGGGCGCCAGAAGATCGCCGCCGAGCTCTCCTTAGGCGCCCTCCCCTTCACCGAGTTCGTGGCGCACGCGCGGCCGGGCTCGCCGCACCGGGTGCCGGGAGCCGCCATCTTCATGTCCCGCGACCCGGTCGCGACCCCCGTCGCCCTGCTCCACAACCTCAAGCACAACAAGGTGCTCCACGAGAAGGTCGT
>Ga0137403_10000388_pt1 | contig 56298 bp, 44 predicted proteins | sample CZOMad2_1_16fung_FD_122057 | JGI IMG/M metagenome (GOLD analysis project Ga0137403, IMG submission 122057) | Vadose zone soil fungal communities from Angelo Coast Range Reserve, California, USA - CZOMad2_1_16fungal (Hybrid Assembly) | ecosystem: Environmental > Terrestrial > Soil > Vadose zone...
ACACTTCCGGCTGGGCTTCGCGGTCCGGACGGAGGACGTGGCGCGAGGGCTGGAGAATCTGGGGCGGGCGCTGCGGGCCGTGGCGTAAAAGCCTTCAGCGGCTGCGGATGTGGGCCAGCTCAGAGGCGTAGGCAAGGGCTGCCCCAATGTGTTCCGGCTTCAAGGAAGGATAGCTTCTCAGGATCTCCTCGACCGAAGCACCCTCGGCCAAGCTGTCGAGAATATTGGTAAGGAATACACGCGTCCCCTTGGCACAGAGCACGCCGCCGCAGATCGCGGGATCCGCCGTCAGATGCTCACGGTTCGACGCTGCTCTTCCGTTATCTCGGACTTGGCCTGCCGCAGCTTGCTCAGCTCAGAGAGGATCGACTGCTCGATCGCCCTGCGCCCCTCACTGCTTCCCAAGACGGCGTCTTTGTCCGCCTTCTTTGCCAGGACCACAGAAACCGCTTGACCGCTGTCGAAAGGCGGCACCAGTACACGCTGATTCCAGGGACTGATGAAAACCCACCTCTCTTTATCTCCTTCGCTGGGCACGACCTGCAGCAGCACCTCCTGTCCAACTTTCACCCCAGCAGCCAGCCGGATCCGCGCCCGACCTCCCACATCGGTCACCGCCGTCGAGCCATCGGTAGTGCCGATGCGCACCCGCGCGAGTGGTTTCTGGTCCAGGTAGGTGACGTGGACGACCAGAACCCCATTCTCCGCCCGGGCGACTCCGGCGGCGAGGAGCAAAACGAGCCCGGCGAGGACGAGGTGTCGGGCGCGGCTCAACGGCCGAGGCGAGGTATCCTTGCGTGGTGGGCTCATCGGGGTTTCCTGAAATTATAGCGCGGCCACGGCCAGGACAGGGCGACCGCCAGGAGAGGGCCGCCGGCATGCCGCATCACCCCCTCCCAGATCCTTCGCAGGCTCAGGATGACCAACGGGAGGGAAGGAGGCGCGCACAGGCGCTGCCTTGGCTCTGGCAAGCGCGCGGCGGTGATCGGCTGCACCCAGGCGGTCCCTCACTGCGGGAAGTGGATGACTTGCGGCAGGCAGCCTGGAACCCACGCCGAGCCGCCGGCGACGCGCTGCACACAGCCCGTGACCCACGACATGCACGCGAGGACCGCCGGCATGCCGCCGATGACTGAATTCCGAGGGGCAGTCGCTGCCCCTCGGACGCCGGCGACTGAATTCCAAGGGGCAGCCACTGCCCCTCAGACGCCGACGACTGAATTCCAAGGGGCAGCCACTGCCCCTCAGACGCCGACGACTGAATTCCAAGGGGCAGTCACTGCCCCTCGGACGCCGACGACTGAATTCCAAAGGGCGGTCGCTGCCCCTCGGACGCCGACGACTGAATTTCAGAGGGCGGTCACTGCCCCCCGAATGTCGATGACCGAATTCCAGGGGGCAGTCGCTGCCCCCCGAATCTCGACGACCGAATTTCAGAGGGCGGTCACCGCCCCTCGGAACGGAGGAGCCCGCGGTCTCCCTCGCTCCATCGCGAGACACATCTAATAGATAGAGAGTGGCTACGCGAACCCGCGGATACCCCGCCCGCCCCTCAAGGAGGCCCCATGCTCCACTCCCTCCGTTCCCACCGCCGCCCCCTCATCACCCTCGTCCTGGTGGGCGCCCTCGCGCTCGTCCTGCTGCTCGCCGTGCCGGGCGCCCGGCCGGTCCAGACCCTGACACGGACGGGCCACGACTTCACCTACTACGACGACGCCAACCATACGAACGTCGTGGGCTATCGCTACTACTGCATTGGCTACTCCGGCGGCTGGGGCCTCATCACCGGCTATTCCGAGATCGGCGACTTCCCCTGCAACTAGCCCTGCCGCCCCGAGGCGACGATCCCGGGGCGGCTGCCCTGCGGCACGGCCTCCCCGCCCTCTCCGCCCCCTCCAGTAACGCCCCGGTAACGCCATTCTGCGCTACAATCAGTGGTTTCAACAGATCGCAGAAGAGGAGAAACACCGCCAATGCTGGATGAGGGGAAGAACGATCGCGCGGCGCTGCTCCTGCAGCTGGGCCGGCTCAAGCGAGAGGCCCGGACCCTGGAGGAACGCCTCGGCATCGCCGTCGAAGCCCCTCTGCCCAGCCTGCCCGCCGACATCGAGGCGGCCATGCACCGCCTGATCGCCGACTACTCCGCCGACCTCCTCTCCGTGCACGCGGCCAACGGCGACTACGTCTTCGTCTCCCCCAACTGCCAGGCGTTCTTCGGCTGGAAGCCCGAGGAGCTGCTCGGCCGTTCCGCCTATGTGTTCTTTCACAAGGGCGACCTGGCGCGGATTTCGGCCGACCACGCCCGCAACCTCGCGGGGGAGCCGGCCCAGAAGCAGAAGACCCGCTACCGGATCCGCTGCGCCTCCGGCCGGTATCGCTGGGTCGAGACCCGCTCGTGCGCCGCCGGAGAGCCGGGGTACATCGTCTGCATCACCCGCGACATTCACGTCGAGACCCTGGCCGGCAAGCGGCTCGAACGGGCGCAAAAAGCCCTCGAAAAAGAGCTCGTGGGACAGGCCTACACCGACGCGCTGACCAGCCTGCCCAACCGCAAGGCCCTGGAGGAGGCGCTGGAGCGCGAGATCGAGCGCAGCCGGAGGGGCGGCAAGCCGCTCGCCGTGACGCTGTTCGACATCGACGCCTTCACCGCGGCCAACGCCGCCTGGGGAAACCACGCCGGCGACGCGGTGCTCCAGGAGGTCGGCAGCCTGATCGTGGCCCAGAAGCGCGGCTACGACCTGGCGGGCCGCTGGGGAGGGGACGAGTTCCTCGTCATCCTGCCCGAGACCGGCCTCGCCGGCGCCCGGCTGTTCGCGGAACGGGTGCGCCAGTCCGTCGAGCAGGCGCCCACCCACGGCAGCGGCCGGACCACTCTCTCCGGCGGCGTGAGCGCCGCCAAGAGCTCGCGCGAAGCGGCCCACCTCGTCCGCGATGCCGAGCTCGCCCTGAGGCGCGCCAAGGAGGGAGGACAGAACCGGATCGAAGCGGCCTGAAGCCCCCCTGCCTGGAACGGTTCGTGCATTGTCCGCGGTAGAGGCCCTTCGGGTCTCGGCAAGGAGGCACGATGAAGAATAAGGTTGCGATCCTGGGAGCCCTGGCCCTGGCGGCGACGCTGGGTACCGCCGTGCCGTCGCAGGCGGCGACGATGACCAAGTGCGAGATGCACTATACCCTCAAGGAATGGTCGGCGTTCTACAAGCAGGGCAAGGGAACCGGCATGATCACCTGTGACAACGGCCAGAGCGCCGACGTCACCCTGGAGGCCAAGGGCGGCGGCCTGACCGCCGGCAAGGGCGAGATCCGCGACGGCGTCGGCAAGTTCTCCGACGTGAGGGACATCTCCGAGATCTTCGGCACCTACGCCGAGGCCAACGCCTCCGCCGGAGCGGGCAACTCCGCCGGCGCCCGCGCCATGACCAAGGGCGAGGTCTCGCTCGCCCTCTCCGGCAAGGGGACCGGGGTCGAGCTCGGCTTCTCCTTCGGCAAGTTCGTCATCACCCGCAGGTAGCCCACGACACCCCGCCGGCGGCCGCCCGCTCCCAGCGGGCGCGCCGCCCGGTTTTCCTCTCCCTCCCCCCACTCCCGGCGCCGAGATGTAGACTACCCCCGCCCCAGGCTCGGGGAGCTGAACCTAGGAAGGGAGGAAGCATGAAGAGGGCTACGACTCTGTGCGCGCTCGCCCTGGCGGGCGTGTGGGTCGCCGCGGCGCCGGCCGCGGCCAAAGGGACGGACTGCCAGATGAAGTTCACGCTCAAGGGCTGGTCGGCCTTCTACAAGGTCGCCCACGGGCGTGGCACGATCACCTGCGACAACGGCGAGAAGGCCACGGTCACCCTGGAGGCCAAGGGCGGCGGGCTGACCGCCGGCCGGTCGGAGATCCGCAACGGCCTGGGCAAGTTCAACGAGGTGGGCGACATCTCCGAGCTCTTCGGCACCTATGTGCAGGCCGGCGCCACCGCCGGCGCGGTCAAGGCCGCGGGCGCCTCGGCGATGACCAAGGGGGAGGTCTCGCTCGCCCTCTCCGGCAAGGGGAGCGGCTTCGAGCTCGGCGTGGCGTTTGGCAAGTTCACGATCACCAAGCAGTAGCGGCCCCTGCCCAAAGAAAAAGGCCGGCCCCCCAGCGGGAACCGGCCTTCTTCTTTCACTTCTTGCAGCCTACGTTTACGGTACCTTCACCACCGCCCAGAAGGGCTGCGGCCGGGGGCCGCCGCCCTGACCTTGCGCCGGACGTTCGACGTAGAGGCGCAGGAAGCTGCCGGACTTTGCACCCTTGACGACCTTCTCGAAGTCGCCGACGCTCTTGACCGGCTGCCCGTTGACCTCGGTGATGATGTCGCCGGGGCGCAGGCGGGCGTCGTAGAGCGGGCTGGTCGGCGCCACGTTGGTCACCACGATGCCGGTCAGGCTGCTCGGGATGCCGTGGCCCTGCCGCATCTCGGAGGTCAGGTCGTCGTACTGCAGACCCAGCCAGTCGATGCCGCTCTCGCGGTCGGGCCGGGTCTCCTCGGCCTGCGCCGCGGCGGTCGGCCGCTCACCGAGCTTGACGTTCCGGTCGAGCTTCTGGCCGTTGCGCAGCACGGAGAGGATCACCGAGGCGTTCGGCCCCTTGTCCGAGACGTAGTTGATGAGGTCGCGGGTGTTCCCTACCTTGCGGCCGTCGACCTGCACGATGATGTCGCCGTGCTCGATGCCCGCCTTACCGGCCGGGGTGTCGGCGTCGACCGAGCCGACCAGGGCGCCGTCGGTGTTGGGGAGGCCGAAGGCCTGGGCGGTCGGGTAGTCGAGGTTGGTGATCTGGATGCCCAGGTAGCCGCGGCTGACCTTGCCGCGCTCCCGCAGCTGCGGCAGGATGCCGCGCAGGGTGTTGACCGGCACCGCGAAGCCGATGTTCTCGGCCCCGTAGTTGATCGCCGTGGCGATGCCCACCACCTGGCCGTCCAGGTTGATCAGCGGGCCGCCGGAGTTGCCGAAGTTGATCGCCGCGTCGGTCTGGATGAAGTTCTCGAACGAGACGTCGCTGATGCCGATCGAGCGGCCCTTGGCGCTGACCACGCCGGTGGTCACCGTCTTGTCGAGGTTCAAGGGGTTGCCGACGACCATGATCCAGTCGCCGACCCGCAGGTGATCGCTGTCGCCCAGCTCCAGGTAGCGCAGCGGCCGGCCGGCGTCGATCTTCAGGAGGGCGATGTCGGTCGCCTGGTCGGCGCCCTTGACGGTCGCCGTGTAGTCGCGGTTGTCGAGGTGGACCTTGACGGTCGTCGCCCCCTCGACCACGTGGTAGTTGGTCACCACCAGGCCGTCGGAGCTGATGACGAAGCCGCTGCCGCCGGCGTCCGAACGGCGCTCGCCATTGTTGTTGTCGTCGTCTCCCCCGCGCCCGCGGGGGCCGAAGAAGAACTCGAAGGGGTCCTGCTGGCCCTGACCTTGGCCCTGGCCCTGACCCGGGCTACCCAGGCCACGGCGGCCCCGCTTCTGGGGAGAAGCCTTCTCGATGGTCGCGGCCTGGATCGACACCACCGCCGGGTCCACCGCCTCGGCGAGGTCGGCGAAGCTCGGCAGGCCGCGGGCCGAGGTGGCGGCGGCCCCACTGTTGGCCACCAGTTGGGTCGCCGACAGGGTGGAAGTCTGCGGGGCGGTCATGCCAGGCACCGTAAGCTGCAGCCCTCCCGCGAGGACCATGCCGAAGATGACCGCTCCCACGACCAGCAACGTGGTTGCGACGTGGTGCGTGCGGGGTGTGTTCATTGGTGAGTCTTTCTCCTTTCTGAATCTCAAGCTCGTACCAGGAGTAAGCAAGCCGTCTGCCAATGAAATTCCCGAGGGGAGAGGGCGGTTGAACCGGGTGCGACGTGCCACTTTGGCACGCAAAACGGCGAGCGGGGATGCCGGGCTCGCGGGCGGCAACTCCTTCAGGTTGAAGGGATGGCGAAGTTGGGCTATGATACCGCTGGCCAGCTTGCCCTGACCGGGAAGGAAGTGGGCGTCGTGCCCACTTTTTTTGTTGGCTGCAAGTCATGCTCAGGATGAGTGAAGGCAAAAGCGAACCACGGCAGAAGGGGGTCGACCCGGAATTGATCCAGGAGTTCGAGAGCATCGCCCGCGCCTCCGGCTGCGAGCTGGTGCATGCCGAGCTCAAGGGGAACGTCCTGCGGGTCTTCCTCGATCGGGAAGCAGAAGGGGTCTCGCTCGGCGACTGCGAGCAGGTCTCGAAGCACATCTCGGCCTACCTGGACGTCGCCGACTTCGGTAGGAGCCGCTATGTCCTCGAGGTCAGCTCGCCCGGTCTCGACCGGCAGCTCTACGGGCCGCGCGACTTCGCGCGTTTCGTCGGCCGCCTGGCGCGGGTGACCTTTCTCACCCCCGAGGGGAAGAAGCGGACGGTGGTCGGGCGCCTGGAGCGCTTCGACCCCGAGCCCGCACCGGGCAGCGTGACGTTGGCGGTCGAGGAGCCCAGGAGCGAGGAGCTTTCACTGCGATTGGAAGACATCAGGCTGGCTCGCCTGGAGATCGAGATCTAGGGTCGAGCGTTAAAGCGTAAGGAAGAGGAACATGCCTCAGGCACAGACGGCGGAATTGAACCTGAACGAGATCCTGCGCCAGGTGGCGCGGGAGAAGGACATCGACCTCGAGCGCTGGATCGGCGCCCTGGAGGACGCGATGGCCTCGGCGGCCAAGAAGCAGCACCGCATCAAGGAGCCGGTGCGCGCCCATCTGGACCGCGAGACCGGCCGCTTCGACGCCTTCATCGTCAAGAAGGTGGTAGAGGAGGTCGAGGACCCGCTGGCCGAGTGGACGGTCGAGGAGGCGCGGGACCACAAATCCGGCGCCCAGGTGGGCGACGAGATCCACCTCCCCATCCCCACCGACGGCCTGGGCCGGATCGCCGCCCAGTCGGCCAAGCAGGTCCTCTACCAGCGGGTGCGCGAGGCGGAGCGGGAGAACATCTACAACGAGTACATCGACCGGGTGGGCGAGGTGCTGAACGGCACGGTCAAGCGCTTCGAGCGCGGCGACATCATCGTCGACCTGGGCAGGACCGAAGCGGTGGTGCCGCGCTCCGAGCAGGCGCGCCACGAACGCTACAGCCAGGGCGAGCGCATCCGGGCGGTGATCGTCGAGGTCCACAAGCAGCCCAAGGGGCCGCAGATCGTCCTCTCGCGCACCGACCCCCGTCTCCTCGTCAAGCTGTTCGAGACCGAGGTGCCGGAGATCTACGACGGCACGGTGGTCATCAAGGCGGCGGTGCGCGCCCCCGGCGAGCGGGCCAAGGTGGCGGTCTACAGCCGCGAGAGGGACGTCGACCCGGTCGGCGCCTGCGTCGGCATGAAGGGCTCGCGCGTGCAGTCGATCATCCGCGAGCTGCGCGGCGAGAAGATCGACATCATCGAGTTCAGCGACGACCTGGTGACCTTCGCCCAGAGCGCTCTGGCGCCGGCCAAGATCACCCGCGTCTCGGTCACCCACCAGGGCGAGGTGCCACACCTGGACGTCATCGTCGAGGACGAGCAGCTGTCGCTCGCCATCGGCAAGCGCGGCCAGAACGTCCGCCTGGCCTCCGAGCTGATCGGCTGCCGGATCGACATCAAGAGCGAGAGCGACGTCAAGGACGAGGTCGCCGATGCCCTGGCCCGCATGCTCCAGACGGCGATGGGCGGCACCGCCGCCGCCCCGGCGGTCGAGGAGCTCGACCTGGCGGCGGCGCCGGGGATGGACGCCGAGGCCGCGGCCCAGCTCGAAGGAGCCGGGTACGGCTCGCTCGAAGCGATCGTCGAGGCCGGCCCGGACGCCCTGGCCGAGGTCCCCGCAGTGGGGACGCTCGACCGCGCCCAGGCGATCGTCGACTGGGCGAAGACGCAGATCGAGGAGCAGGAGAAGAAGCGCGCCGCGGAGATCGGCGCCGGCCTCGCGCTGCCCAAGGCGGAGTCCAGCTCGTCGATGGGAGACGCGGACTTCATGGCGGCCCTTTCGCGCGCCTTCCAGGAGAGCGAGGCGCAGCGCGCCAGTGTGGCGCAGAGCGACGCCGAGCAGGCCGCCGAAGAGTCGGCGGCGGCGGACGAACCGGCGCGGGACGAAGAGCAGTAAAGAGGGGATCGAGTCGCGCCGTCGGGGGCAGGTTCGAGGCGTAGGCAAAGGAGCTCAAAGGAGAGTATGGGAAAGATTCGGGTCCAGGACTTAGCACGCATGATGCAGATCTCCAACCAAGATCTGGTCTTCAAGTTGAAGTCAATCGGCGTGCGGGTGGAAGGCGACGACGCTCACATCGATACCGACATCATCCAGGCCATCCTGCAGGGCAAGAAGCTGCCCCATCCGCGGGAGGTCATCCTGCGCGACGCGCCCGAGCAGCCGGGTGCGCCCGCCGGTCGGCGTCGCCCCGCGGTACCCCAGCGACCGCCGGCCAATCCTCTCCGCCCCGGGCGGCCCCGGACCTTGATCCAGAAGGTCGAGCCGCGCATCCAGAACCTGCCGGTCTCGGAGCGCCAGACGCCCTTCTCCGAGGTGTTCGAGACGGCGCCGCAGGAGTCGGAGGAGATGGCCGAGGCTCCGGTGGAACGGCCGCCGGTCGAGATCGCGGCCCACGCCCCGGCGGCAGCCTCGGCGGCACAGGCGCCCGCCATGCCGGTGGTATCGGCACCCGCGGCTCCCCCGGCCGCCCACGCGGCACCGGTGCCCACGTCGACGCGGCCGCCGATGTCGCCGATATCGCCGAGGCCGCCAATGTCGCCGGCATCGCCGGCATCGCCGTCGGCCCCCGCGGTCTCCGCGCCGCGGGTCTCTCAGCCCTACCGGCCGGCCTCTCCTCCCAGCGGCCGTCCGGCGCCGTCCGGCCCGCCGTCGCGGCCCGCCGCTCCCGGCGGTCCGGGAGGCTCCGGGGCGCGGCCGGCGGCTGCCGCCAGCACCTCCGGCAGCTCCGCCGCCGCCGAGGCGCAGCGGCGCCAGCGCGAGCGGATCGAGCGCGAGCGCAAGGCGGCCAAGGGCAAGCCGGTCAAGAAGCCCGGCCTGCCGCGGGTGGGCAGCGAGGACGACTTGAAGTCGTTCAAGGGTTCGGTCAAGGACATCGAGGCGGCCGAGGAGGCGAACGACCTCTCGACGGCTTCCGGGCGGCGACGGCGCCGTGTCGCGCGCCGTGAGGAGGAGAGCGCCGTGGTCGAAGAGGGTGGCAAGCTGCTGACCTTCAAGAAGCTGCCGCCGGCGGGCACGGTGATGATCTCCGAGGGGATGACGCTGCGCGATTTCGCCGAGAAGCTGGGGGTCAAGTCGGGTGATCTGATCAAGGCGCTCTTCAAGCGCGGCATGATGGCCAACATCAACCAGGTGCTGGAGCCCGAGCTCGCCCAGGAGCTGGCGCACGACCTGGGGGTCGAGACCATGGTCGTCTCCTTCGAGGAGGAGGTCCAGTTGAAGGCCGAGCAGGTGGCGGCCGCGTCGACCAACGACGGCCAGACCAAGCGGGTGCCGCGCGGCCCGGTGGTCACCATCATGGGCCACGTCGACCACGGCAAGACCTCGCTCCTGGACGCCATCCGCTCGTCGCGGGTGACGGAGAGCGAGCACGGCGGCATCACCCAGCACATCGGCGCCTACCACGTCGACGTCCACGGCAAGAAGATCGTCTTCATCGACACCCCCGGCCATGAGGCCTTCACCATGATGCGGGCGCGCGGCGCCAAGGCGACCGACATCGTCGTCCTGGTGGTGGCGGCCGACGACGGCGTCATGCCGCAGACCATCGAGGCGATCGACCACGCGCGCGCCGCCAAGGTGCCGATCGTGGTGGCGATCAACAAGATGGACAAGGCCAACGCCAACCCCGACCGGGTGAAGAAGGAGCTCTCCGACCGCGGCCTGACCCCCGAGGACTGGGGCGGCGAGACGGTGACCGTGCCGATCTCGGCGCTCAAGAAGGAGGGGATCACGGAGCTGATGGACATGATCCTCCTCACCTCCGACATCCTGGAGCTCAAGGCCAGCCCCGAGATCATGGCCCAGGGCGTGGTGCTGGAGGCGCGGCGGGAGGTGGGCCGCGGCACCGTGGCCTCGCTTCTGGTGCAGAACGGCACGCTCAAGATCGGCGACGTCTTCGTCTCCGGCGCCACCTGGGGCCGGGTGCGCTCGATGAGCGACGACCTCGGGGTGCGGGTCAAGGAGGCGGGACCGGCGACCCCTCTGGAGGTGACCGGCTTCACCGACGTTCCCGACGCCGGCGACCTCTTCCAGGTGGTGGCCGACGAGGCGCAGGCGCGCGGCATCGCCGAGTTCCGCGCCCAGGAGGAGCGGAGGAAGGGCCTCACTCCCACCCAGGGCCGGCTGTCTCTGGAGCAGCTGTTCAGCCGCATTCAGGACGGCGAGGTCAAGGAGCTGCCGGTGGTTTTGAAAGCCGACGTGCAGGGCTCGGTCGAGGTGCTGCGCGACGCCCTGCCGAAGGTCAACACCGACAAGGTGAAGTTGAACGTCATCCTCTCCGGGGTGGGCGCCATTTCGACCAACGACGTGCTCCTCGCCTCGGCCTCGAAGGCGATCATCGTCGGCTTCAACGTGCGGCCGGAGCGGAGCGCCGTCGACCTCGCCGAGAAGGAGGGGGTCGACATCCGCCTCCACACCGTCATCTACGAGCTCATCGACGAGCTCCGGAAGGCGATGACCGGGCTCCTGGAGCCCACCTTCCGCGAGGTGGCGAGCGGCCGGGCCGAGGTGCGCGAGGTCTTCAAGGTGCCCAAGGTGGGGACGATCGCCGGCTGCCACGTGGTCGACGGGGTGATCCCGCGGACCGCCCAGGTACGTCTGCTGCGCGACAACCGGGTCATCTACGAAGGCCGGATCTCGTCGCTGCGCCGGTTCAAGGACGACGCTTCCGAGGTGCGCAGCGGCTTCGACTGCGGGATCGGGCTCGAGCGTTTCCAGGACCTGAAGCCGGGTGACGTCATCGAGGCCTACCTCAAGGAAGAGGTGGCGCCGGTCCTGTAAGAGCGCGGCGGGTCGCCTCCTTCCTGGCGTGCAGGGGGGAGGCTCCTTCCGGGAGCGGCCCCTCCGGCGTAGGGGGGGCGGCGTCCGGCCGTTACGAGAGAGATCATTCATCCATGCCACTCGCCGTCGGAATCTCCAGCTTCGAGCTGCACCTGCCCGAGAGCCGCAGCCTCAAGGACAAGCGGCGGGTGGTCAAATCGCTCGTCGAGCGCATCCACCAGCGTTACCGGGTGTCGGTCGCCGAGACCGACTTTCACGACCTTCACCAGCGGGCGGAGATTTCGCTCGCCGCGGTGGCCAACGGAGAGGGCGAGTTGGAGAAGATGCTGGAAGAGGTCCACGGGATGGTCGACGCGGTCCACGAGGCCTATCTCACCCGCTGGGAGCCCCAGATCCTGGAGGTGCTGCGATGAGCCGGCGGACCGACCGGATGGCCGACCTGTTGCGGGCCGAGCTGGCGGACCTTCTCTTGAAGTCCGTGCACGATCCTCGTATCAAGCTGGTCAGCGTGACCGGCATCGACGTCTCCCCCGACCTCCGGCGGGCGGTGGTCCGGGTCTCGGCCTTGGGCGAGGAGGAGGAGCGGCTGGCGACGGTCGCCGCCCTGCGCCACGCCAAGGGTTTCCTGCGCACCGAGCTGGCCAACCGGCTGCGGACGCGGGTGACCCCCGATCTCATTTTCGAGCTCGACCGGGGTGCCGAGCACAGTCAGAAGATCTCAGATCTCTTGGAGAGCCTCCATGGGCGTGACGAAAGCTCCTGAAGACCTGCTGCGCAAGATCCGGCAGGGCAACCGTTTTCTGCTTGTAAGCCACGTCAACCCCGACGGCGACGCGATCGGCTCCGAGCTCGGCCTGGCGCGCATCCTGCGCCGGCTGGGCAAGGGGGCGGTGGTGTGGAACCACGATCCCACGCCGTCCCTCTACCTGCCGCTCCCGGGGAGCGACCGCATCCACGTCGGGGAGGAGCCGCCGGCCGGCTACCCGGAGAAGTTCGACGCGGTGATCGTCCTCGAATGCCCGAGCCCGGACCGCACGGGCCTGGAGCAGCACCTGCCGGCCCTGCCGCTGGTGAACATCGACCATCACCTGGGCAACCAGCACTACGGGGTGGTCAACTGGGTCGACAGCGCGGCCCCGGCGGTGGGCGAGATGGTCTATCGCCTGGCCCAGGCCTTGAAGGTCTCCCTGGAGCCCGAGGAGGCGAGCGCCCTCTACCTCACCCTGGTCACCGACACCGGCGGCTTCCGCTACTCGAACGCCACTCCTGCCGCCTTCGAGGCCGCGGCCACCCTGGTGCGCGAGGGGGCCCAGCCGGAGCAGGTCTCGCAGTGGCTCTACGAGAGCCAGCCGCTCGCCGTCCTGAAGCTCCTGGGCGAGATGATCCCCACCCTGGAGCTCCACGCCGGGGGGCGGGTGGCGACGGTGCGCCTCACCCGCGCCATGTTCGAGCGCGTCGGGGCCGGCCCGGGCGACTCGGAGGGGCTGATCGACTACGCGCGCTCGATCGCCGGGGTCGAGGCGGTGGCCCTGGTGCGCGAACGGGAGGACGGCTCGCACAAGGTGTCGCTGCGGAGCCGTGGCGAGGTCGACGTCGAGAAGGTCGCCCGCCATCACGGCGGCGGCGGCCACAGAAACGCCGCCGGCTTTGCCTTGGAAGGGGACGGCGAGGCGGTGCGCCGGCAGGTGGCCGAGGAGCTCTCGGCGGTCCTGGATCGTCAGGGATGAAAGACGGCCTGCTGTTGATCGACAAGGAGCCCGGCTGCACCTCGCACGACGTCGTGCAGCGGGTGCGGCGCATCCTCAAACAGAAGAAGAGCGGTCATTGCGGCACGCTCGACCCCGATGCCACCGGGCTCCTCCTGCTCACCCTGGGCAACGCCACGCGCCTCACCCGGTTCCTCATCCGGGCGCCCAAGGTCTACACCGGAACGGTGCGCTTCGGCATCGCGACCGACACCTACGACGCCTCGGGCCAGGTGACGGCCGAGCGGCCGTGCGAGGGGCTCACTCTGGCCACGGTCACCGCGGCCATGCGGCCCTTCGAGGGCACTTTCGAACAGCAGCCGCCCCCCTACTCGGCGAAGAAGGTGGGCGGCGTCAAGTTCTACGAGCTCGCCCGCCGCGGCGAGGAGGTGCCGCAGGACACCAAGGAGGTCACGGTCTACGAGTTCACCCCCCTGGGCGACCTCGGAGACCCCGACGACGCCGGAACCTACCGGCTGCATTTCCGCCTCGCCTGCTCCTCGGGCACCTACGCGCGGACCCTCGCCCACGACCTCGGGGCCGCCCTCGGCTGCGGCGCCCACCTCTCGGCCCTGCGGCGGGAGAAGATCGGCCCGTTCGCGGTCGACCAGGCGGTCACCCTCGCGGTCCTCGAAGCCCGGGTGACGGCCGGCGAGCCGCCGGGCGGCGCCTGGGTCCCCTTCGACCAGATCCCCCTCCCCTTCGCCGAGGTGACCGCCGACCCGCAGCAGGAACAGCGGATCCGCCACGGCCAGACGGTCCTGGTGCGCGAGCTGGCGGGTGAGGAGGGGGACTGGGTCAAGCTGCTCAACCGCCGCCGGGAGATCATCGCCGTCGGCACCGTGGTCGAGCGGATCGGCAGCGCCGGGGTGGGCATCGTCCAACCCAAAGTAGTTTTCCACTGAACCTTCCACCCTGTGATACAATCCCAAGCGGCTAGAGAACGAGCGTAAGGAGGAGTCTGTCTTGCAGACGAAAGAAGTGAAAGAGAAGATCATCGGCGATTATCGGGTCCACGAGCAGGACACCGGCTCGCCCGAAGTGCAGGTTGCTCTGCTGACCAACCGCATCACGGAGCTGACCGAGCATTTCAAGGCCCACACCAAGGATCACCATAGCCGCCGCGGCCTGCTCAAGCTGGTCGGCCGCCGCCGGCGCCTGCTCGACTACCTCAAGGGGCAGGACCCCGGGCGCTACCGCAGCACCATCGAGCGCTTGGGGCTCCGCAAGTAGTCCCTCCGACAGGGCAACGAGCTCTCCCCCACCCTGGAAACGATCGCCGTCGTGGCGATCGGCGCAGCGGGGTCGCGGGGCGGTCCGGTTCGAGCGGCCGCACGGGCCGACCGGTACCACTGTAGGCAGACGAAGAGCGAACCAGAGAGAAAAAGAAGACAACCATGAAGCAAAGAAAAGAAGTTCCCGTTGGGGAAACGACCCTCATCTTAGAGACGGGCCACATGGCCCGGCAGGCCGATGGCTCCTGCACCGTGCGCCTGGGCGACACGGTGGTCCTGGCCACCGCCTGCATGGACGCCAAGGCCGGGATCGCCCGCGATTTCCTCCCCTTGACCGTCGACTACAAGGAGTACACCTACGCCGCGGGACGCATCCCCGGCGGCTTCTTCAAGCGCGAGGGGAGACCGACCGAGAAGGAGATCATCACCTCGCGTCTGATCGACCGTCCGCTGCGCCCCCTCTTCCCCGACGGCTATACGGCGGAGACCCAGATCATCGCCTTCGTGCTCTCGGCCGACGGTGAGAACGACCCCGACATCCTGGCCATCAACGGCGCCTCGACCGCCCTAGTCCTCTCGGAGATCCCCTTCTACCACCCGATCGGCGCGGTGCGGGTGGGATTGATCGAGGGGGAGGTCATCCTGAACCCCACCAACAGCCAGCGCGACGTCTCGGAGCTCGACCTCGTGGTCGTGGGGACCGAAGAGGCGGTGGTGATGGTGGAGGCGGGGGCCAACCAGCTCCAGGAGGACGTCATCCTGAACGCCATCTGGCGGGCGCACGAGGAGATCCAGAAGATCATCAAGGTGCAGCACGACCTCTACCGGGGGAGCGGCAAGCAGAAGCCCTCCTGGGAGGCCCCCGAGCAGTACCCCCAGGCGCTCTACCAGGAGGTGAACGGCGCCCTCCGCGCCAACCTGCGCGGCGCCCTCTTCACCAAGGGCAAGTTCGAGCGCAAGAACGCCGTCGGCGCGGTGACCAAGGCCTACCTGGCGGAAATCCCCGAGGAGGAGGTCGAGAAGCGCCTCCAGGTGAAGAAGATCTTCAGCCGCCTGGAGGAGGAGATCCTGCGCGAGGTGGTGCTCGACGATCGCATCCGCTTCGACAGCCGGAAGCTCGACGAGGTGCGGCCGATCCAGATCGAGGTCGGGCTCCTCCCCCGCACCCACGGCTCGGCCCTCTTCACCCGCGGCGAGACCCAGGCCCTGGTCTCGGCCACCCTGGGCACCGGCCGCGACGCCCAGATCATCGAGGAGTACGAGGGGGAGACGCGGCAGAACTTCATGCTGCATTACAACTTCCCTCCGTTCTCGGTCGGCGAGGTCAAGTTCCTGCGCGGCCCAGGCCGGCGCGAGATCGGCCACGGGGTGCTGGCGCGGCGTGCCCTGACCCCCGTCCTGCCGCATGAGGACGAGTTCCCCTACATCGTGCGCGTCGTCTCGGACATTATGGAGTCGAACGGCTCCTCGTCGATGGCCACGGTGTGCGGCGGCTCGCTCGCCCTCTTCGACGCCGGCGTGCCCATGCTCTCGCCGGTCGCCGGGGTGGCGATGGGTCTGATCAAGGGCGACGAGAAGTTCGCGGTGATGACCGACATCGCCGGCCAGGAGGATCACTACGGCGACATGGACTTCAAGGTCGCCGGCACCCGCGAGGGTGTGACCGCCCTCCAGATGGACATCAAGATCACCGGGGTGACCCGGGAGATCATGGGCCAGGCGCTGGAGCAGGCGCGGGCCGGCCGGCTCCACATCCTGACCGAGATGGAGAAGGTGATCGGCACACCGCGCGGCGACATCTCGCGCTACGCGCCACGCCTCTACACCCTGATGATCCCGAAGGAGAAGATCCGCGACGTCATCGGACCCGGTGGGAAGATGATCCGTTCGATCATCGAGGAGACCGGCTGCGACATCGAGATCGAGGACGACGGCAAGGTGGTCATCGCCTCGCCGGACGAGCCGGCGGCGCGGCGCGCCATCCAGATGATCGAGCGCCTGACCGAGGTGCCGGAGGTCGGCAAGGTCTACACCGGCCAGGTGCGGCGGGTCGAGGCCTACGGCGCCTTCGTCGAGATCATGCCGGGCACCGACGGCCTGGTCCACATCAGCGAGCTCGCCCCCTACCGCGTCCGCGAGGTCACGGACCTGGTCAAGGAAGGCGACGAGATGACGGTCAAGGTGATCTCGATCGACGAGACCGGCAAGGTCCGCCTGTCGAGGAAGGCCGTGATCATGGAGGCGCCGGACTACGATCCCGCGCAGTACGAGGGGATGGAGATGGCCGCAGTCGAGGCCGGTGGCGGCGATCGGCCGCGCGGCGGCGATCGCGACCGCGGTGATCGGGGCGGGCGGGGCGGCGACCGCGGGGGCCGAGGCGGCTTCCGCGGCGGTGATCGGGGCGGCCGGGGCGGCGGCGGCGGTGGCAGGAGTGGTGGGGGCGGCGGGCGTCACGCCCAGTAAAGCAAAGCACACGGACGGACACGGACGCTCCACGGACGAACACACACGGACGAGGTTCCCGCTCGTCCGTGTTCGTCCGTGACCGTCTGTGCTCGTCCTTTCCTGCGATAAACTCGCCGCCATGGAAGGCTCCGTCTCCCGCGACCGCTTGGCCGCCTACCTGGACGACTACCTGGAGGCCCAAAAAGGGCGTGATTACGGCCCCAACGGCCTGCAGGTCGAGGGCAAGGCGGAGATCCGCAAGGTGGTGACCGGGGTCTCGTCCTGCCAGGAGCTCTTCGTCCGCGCCCGGGAGGCCGGAGCCGACGCCATCCTCGTCCATCACGGCCTGTTCTGGGAGGGAATGCCGCGCCAGCTGACCGGCATGATGTACCGCCGGGTGGCGGAGCTGATCCGCGCCGACATCAACCTCTTCGGCTACCACCTGCCGCTCGATCGCCATCCCACCCTGGGCAACAACGCCCTGGCCGCGGCACTCTTCGGCCTGGAGGAGATCACCCCTTTCGCCCTCTACGAGGGGCTGCCGGTCGGCTTCAAGGGGACCTTCCCGCAGCCGGTCTCCCCCGCCGACCTCCTCGCCCGCTGCCGTCAGGTCTATGCCCAGGAGCCGCTCGCCTTCACCAGCGGGCCGGCGGCCATCCGTACCCTGGGGATCGTCAGCGGCGGCGCCCAGAAAGAGCTCTACTCGGCGATCGCCGAGGGGCTCGACGCCTACATCACGGGCGAGGTCTCGGAGTGGGTGATGAACGTCGCCAAGGAGTCCGGCATTCACTACCTCGCGGCCGGCCACTATGCGACGGAGCGCCTGGGCATCCGCGCCCTGGGCGAGCACCTGCGCGAGCGGTTCGGGTTGGAGGTCGAGTTCATCGACGTGCCGAACCCGGTCTGACTACATTCCTGCTTTCCTGAACAGCCGGAAGAAGTTCTCCCCCGTCCGCCGGGCCACATCTTCTTCCGTTTCGCCGGTCTCCTGGGCGAGACGGCGGGCCACCTCGACCACGTAGGCGGGGCGGTTGGGCTTGCCGCGATAGGGAACCGGGGCGAGATAGGGGGTGTCGGTCTCGACCAGGGAGCGGTCGGGGGGGAGAATCGGGATCACCTCGCGGACGTTGTCGGCCTTGGGAAAGGTGATCATGCCGGAAAAACCCATGTAGAAGCCGCGCGGGAGGAGCTCGCGCGCCATGTCGAGGCCGCCGGCGAAGGAGTGGAAGTCGCCGGTCAGTCCCGCGAATTCCGACTCCTCGACCAGCGCCACCATCGCGTCGTTGCTCTCCCGGTTGTGGACGACGACCGGGAGGCCGAGCTCGATCGCCAGGCTCCACTGCTCACGCAGGCAACGGAACTGGACGTCACGGGGCGAGAAGTCATAGTGGAAGTCGAGTCCGCACTCTCCCACCGCCACGGCCTTGGGGTCGGCGAGGAGAGCTGCCAGGCGCGCCCGGTCCCCCTCCTGCCAGGTTGCGGCCTCGTGCGGATGGACCCCCAGAGCGCACCAGACGTCCGGATGGCGGTGGCAGAGGGCGAGGATCTCGTCGGCCTGGTCAAGCTGGATGCAGGGGACCAGGAAACCGGCCACCCCGCGCTCCCGCGCCGCGTCGAGCGCCAACTCGCGCTCGTCCGGCGGGAGCGACTGGAGGTGGCAGTGCGAATCGATGGGGCCACGCGGCCGATCGGTGTTCACTTGACGCGCGTACCGGGTGGGACCGGCTCGGCTGGATGCAGCAGGATCGGCTGGCCGTCCTGGGAAGCGGCGAGGACCATGCCCTGCGACTCGACCCCCATGAGCTTCGCCGGCTGGAGGTTCGCCACCACCACGACCTGCTTGCCGATCACCTCTTCCGGCTTGTACTTGGCGGCGATCCCGGCGACGACGGTGCGGGTCTCGTCGCCCAGGTCCAGAGAGAGCTTGAGGAGCTTCGAGGATTTGGGGACCGGCTCGGCGGCGAGCACCGTCGCCACCTTGAGCTCGGTTTCGAAGAACTTGTCGATCGGGATCAAAGGCTTCTCCTCTTGGATCGGGTTCGCAGCAGAAGCGGGCCGCGCCGTTTTCGCCGCTTTCGGCGGCTTGGCCGGCTTGTCCGCCGAGGTGGCCTCGCCCAGGTAGGCCTCCATGTCGATACGCGGGAAGAGCGGGTGCGGCTCAGGCAACTCGCGGTCGTTCGGAGTGCCACCCCACGAGAGGGCGTTGAGGCTGGTCGGCGGCTCCGGGCAGCCCACGGCGGCGAGCACCTCGGCCGCGGCGCGTGGCATGATCGGCAGGAGGCCGGTGGCGACGATGCGCACCGCCTCCAAGCCGTTCCACAGGATGCGCGACAGCTTCGAGCTCGCCCCCTCGGTCTTGATCAGGTTCCACGGCTCGCGGGTCACCAGGTACTGGTTGGCCTCGGCGAGCAGACGCCAGAGGGCCTCGATGGCGCGGCTGAACGACAGCTCCTCCATCGCCATCACGTACTCGGGCACGACCCGCCCCGCCACCTCGATCAGCGGGTTCTCGATGCAGTGCTCGGGCGGAGTCCTGCCGCCAAAGGCCCGGCGCGACAGGGTCACCACCCGGGAGACGGTATTGCCGAGGTCGTTCGCCAGGTCGCTGTTATAGCGCTGGATGAAGGCCTCGTCGGAGAATGAGGCATCCTGGCCGAAGACCATCTCGCGGAGCAGGAAGTAGCGCAGGCCGTCGCTGCCGAAGCTCTGAATCAGGTCGTCGGGGCGGACCACGTTGCCGGCCGACTTCGAGACCTTGCGGCCGTCGCGCAGCCACCAGCCGTGCGCCCAGACGGTGGTCGGGAGCGGCAGTCCGGCCGACAGCAGGAAGGCCGGCCAGTAGACCGCGTGGTGGCGCAGGATGTCCTTGCCCACCAGGTTGATGCGGGTATCCCCGTGCACCCAGTAGCGCTCGTAGGGGGCGGCCTCCTCCCCCTCCCGCCCAAAGCCCAGGGCACTGATGTAGTTGGTCAGGGCGTCGAGCCAGACGTAGACGGTCTGCCCCGGCCGGCCGGGGAAGGGGATGCCCCAATCCAGGTTGGCCCGCGACACCGACAGGTCGCGCAGCCCCGACTCGACGAAGGAGCGCACCTCGTTCAGTCGGCTCGCCGGGCGGACCGGCTCGGGGGAGCTGGCATACCAGTCGAGAAGCGGCTGCTGGTAGCGGGAGAGGCGGAAGAAGACGTTGTCCTCCGACTTCCACTCGACCGGCGTCTCGTGCACCGGGCAGAGCTTGCCCGGCCCGAGCTCCTTCTCGGTGTAGAAGGTCTCGCAGGCGGTGCAGTACCACCCCTCGTGAGTCGCGGTGTAGAGGTCGCCGTTGGCCTCCATCCGGCGGATGATCTCGACGACCCCCAGCCGGTGGCGCTCCTCGGTGGTACGGACGAAGTCGTCGTAGGAGAACCCCATCTGCTCGCGCAGCTCACGGTAGCGCGCCACCACCCGGTCGGCGAGGGCGAGGGGCGCGATCCCCTCCTCCTTGGCCGCCCGCTCGATCTTCTGGCCGTGCTCGTCGGTGCCGGTCAAGAAATGGACGTCCCGCCCGGCCAGACGGTGGAAGCGGGCGAGGGTGTCGCCGACAGTGGTCGTGTAGATATGCCCGATGTGGGGCAGGTCGTTGACGTAGTAGATCGGGGTTGTGGCGTAAAAGGTGCGCATGGGTCGGGGGATTCTACACCCCCGCCAGCCGGCGCAGGTAGGCGAGGGTGAGGGCGATCCCGTAGCCGGTCGCGCCCGGATGGTGGGTCTGCTCCCGGCTGACGTAGGCCACCGGCGCGATGTCCAGGTGAGCCCAGCGGGTCGCCCCGCCGACGAACTGGGAGAGGAAGGCGGCCGCCGTGCTCGCTCCGCCCCAGCGGGAGGCCGAGTTGCGCAGGTCGGCGTGCACCCCCTTCATCTCCTCCAGGTACTCGGGCCAGAGCGGCAGGCGCCAGAGTCGCTCCCCGGTCTCGTCGGCGGCGGCCAGGAGGGAAGAGGCCAGGGCGTCGTCGGGAGTGAAGAGGCCGGCGGCGTAATGGCCCAGGGCGGCGACGACGGCCCCGGTCAGGGTCGAGTATTCGAGCAGGATCTCCGCCCCCTCCCCGCTCGCCAGGGTCAGGGCGTCGGCCAGGATCAGCCGCCCCTCGGCGTCGGTGTTGGTGATCTCGACGGTCTTGCCGTTGGCGAAACGGACGATGTCGCCGGGGCGGTAGGCGCGGCTGTCCAGCATGTTCTCGGCCACCGCCACGTAGGCGCGCAGCCGCACCGGCAGGCGGAGCTCCTGGACCGCCTGGGCGAGCGCCAGGACCGAGCAGGCGCCGCACTTGTCGTACTTCATCTCGTCCATGGCGGCCGCCGGCTTGATCGAGATCCCTCCGGAGTCGAAGGTGACCCCCTTCCCCACCAGGGCGACGATCGGCCCCTCCTGCCCCACCTCCAGGCGGAGCAGCCGGGGCGGGTAGGCGGACCCTGCCCCCACCGCCAGGAGCCCACCCATCCCCCGCCGGGCCAGCTCGTCCTCATGGAGGACGGTAAAGCCGATGCCACGCTCCCGCGCCAGCTCCTCGGCCCGCGCCTCCAGCCAGGACGGCGTCGCCTCGTTCGCCGGGGCGTTGGCGAGGTCCCGCGCCAGAGTGACGGCGGCGGCCACCGGGCCGCTCCGCGCCAGGGCTTCGGCATAGGCCGTCTCCTCCCTGAGGGGCGGCAGGATCTCCACCCGTGCGATCCGCGGCGGCCGGGCGGCCGGGTCCGAGAGGAAGCGGTCGAAGCGGTAGTCCGCCAGGGCGAGGGCGCGGGCGACCCGTTCGGCGGCGGCCCCTCCCACGGTCTCGGCGTGACGCGGCAGGAGGAAGGCGAGGCGGGCCATGCCGTTGACCTGGGCGGCGTCGGCGACCCGCTCCAGCCAGGCCGCGAGCTTGCGCCAGGTGAGGTCCTGCCGTCGGCCGAGGCCATGGAGGGCGAGGGCCGCTCCGGTACCGCCGGTACCGCCGGCTGGCGCGACCCCGGTCTCGGCCACCTGCTCCTCCCGCCCCCGCCAGCCCGGCCGCGCCGCCGCCTGCGCCGCCGCCGCCCGCCAGGCCTCTCCCAGCCCGGCGGTCTCCAGGGCCGCCGGCGCTTCCCCCTCGAAGCAGCCGACGACCAGCAGGTCGCAGGCGAGCGATTCCCGCGTACCCACGGTGACCGGAACGATGTGGTTCATGTCAAGATCTCCTCAAGGGAAGGACTCCATCCCGTCCAATCGCGTGACAGGCCCCGGTTCGCACGGTGGCAGAAGGCGGATATGCTATACGTATTCAACCGTCCCTGAGGATATCTTCGCGCCGAGATGAACCCGTCGTCGCTTCTTCAGCTGTTGCCTGGACCCTTCAACTTCCTGCGCCAGGAGGAGGAAGAGGTCCGCCGTCTGCTCCCCGACCTCGACAAGGCCCTCCCCTCGCCGCGGCCGATCTTCCTGGAGGACGAGAGCGCCACCCCCGGGAAAGGCTTCCCCATCCTCCTGTCGCCGGGGATGGAAGCCCTGCGCAACAGTTTGAAGCAGTACCTCCTGGCCGAGGAGGCGGTGCAGCTCGCCATCCTCTCCCGCGAGGCGTACGACCGCAAGGCGTACTCCGGCACCTGGGACCACTACCGCGCCCTCTTCCTGCGCGCCGCGGAGAACTCGACCACCGCGAGCTACGGCCGGCAGTACCCGGCGGTCTTCTGGCTCCACCACTCGCTGGAGGTGGCGCGGCTGCTCAAGGAGACCCCGAAGCGGGTCCTCCGGCAGAACCTGGAGATCGGCCGCCGCCACGGCGACTCGATCAAGTACCGGGTGCTCGAGCGCTACCTGGACCGGGTGCTCGCCACCACCTACGACCTGGTACAGCGGCTGGCCGGCGCCACCGAGGAGGTCGAGGAGGAGCTCTTCCCCCGGCTCTTGACCCGCATGCGCGACAACGTCCTCATCTTCACCGAGGACCACATCAGCCACGATCTGGCCGAGCTGGGGAGCTACTTCAGCGGCTACCTGAAGATCGACGGCCGCAACCTGCGCCAGCGCCTGGACGAGCTCCAGCGCTGGCACGCCGAGCAGCTGGAGACCGACCGCGAGCTGCGCGCCACCGTCGTCCACCTGCTCGACGTCGATCCCCGGCCGGGCACTCCGGCGGGGCGCGACCTGCTCAATCGGATGGGCTATCTCTCCTTCCTCGCCGCCCGGCGGACCTACAACCGCGAGCGCCTCCTCCCCCCCGAGCTGGTCCAGGTCTGGGAGAGCCTGCTGGTCAAGCTCAAGGAATTCGAGCTCTTCCACGGCGTCCGCCGCGCCCTCCTGCCGGTCGAGGAGAGAGACGGCGGCCTCTTCGCCCGCGAGGGTTCGACCAGCCGCGTCGCCCTGGGCGGCACCAACCGCCGCCTCTCCGCCGCCACCCGGCCGCTCGATTTCATGCAGCCCTGGGTGGTCGACCCCCGGGTGGCGCGCTATGGCCTGATCTACGACATCAGCGAGTTCTCGCAGACCGTCTCGGTCCTCCACCGTGCCGGCAACGAAAGCCAGGACGAGGCGTTCCGCATGATGTTCCGCTTCCAGCGACGGGTGAACCGCCTCGCCCGCGCCCACCGCGCCAAGCTCGAAAAATACCTGGGCGACGGCGCCTTCTACTCCAGCCGCGAGGCGGCGAACCTGCTGATCTGCTCGGTCCATCTGCAGCGCTACTACCGGCAGGCCCTGGACGAGGGCTTCGCCTTCGACCGCGGCATGCGGATCGCCCTGAACTACGGCCACTACCGGCTGATCCCCATGGGCGGGTCGGGTCCCGAGGACGGCGAGCGCTACGAGTTCTTCGGCCACGGCCTGGTCGAGCTCTCGCGCCTGGTGTCGGGGAAGGCGACGCGGGAGATCGAAGAGGTCAAGAACCTGCTGATCAACCAGGGCTACCCCGAGCCGGCGGTGCAGCGCTTCTTCGCCCCCATCGTCCACGGCAACCTGGACCTCGTCGACAAGCGCGCGGAGGCGCGCCAGTTCCACGCCTACATCGACAGCAACGGCAACCTCGTCAACTCGGGGCTGGTGGCGACCGAGCTCTACGTGGCGCAGCTCGAAAAGGAGCTCGCCCCCGAGCGCTTCTACCGCACCGCCCTGGACGGCCGCGGCTACGTGCTGCTCGAGCTCGACGATGGCGGCGGGGGCGAGCGCCTGCAGGTGGGGATCCGGAAACTCGGCATGGCCCACTTGAAGGGACTGGAGAAGCTCGCCGTCTACGAGATCATCGACGGGGCCTATATGGACGCCGAGGGGCCGTCTCCCGTCGAGCGGATCGAGGGCATCGAGGGGCGGGTGAACGGCGGCCTGGTCGGCGCCATCGAGCGCGAATTCTCGCGCGCCCGGGCAGGCGCGGCACCGGCCTGATATCCTCCCGGCATGCCGGAGACGCCGGGAACGCCCGAGATCACCGAAGCGCTGTGGGAGACCGCGCTGCCCGGCCTGCCGCCGCCGCGGCGCGGCAAGGTGCGGGACGTCTACGACCTCGGCGAGACCCTGCTGATCGTGGCGACCGACCGCCTGTCGGCCTACGACCACGTGCTCCGTCCCGGCATTCCGGGCAAGGGCAAGATCCTCACCCAGCTGTCGAACTTCTGGTTCGCCCGGCTCGGCGCCCTCCTCCCCCATCATCTCCTGGCGACCGACCCTGCCGACTTCCCGGCAGCCCTCGCCCCGCATCGCGACCTCCTGGCCGGCCGGGCGGTTCTGGTGCGCAAGGCGGAGGTCGTGCCCTTCGAGTGCGTCGCCCGCGGCTATCTCGCCGGCAGCGGCTTCCGTGAGTACCAGGCGGACGGCCGGATCTGCGGCATCCCCCTCCCTCCCGGCCTCGACCGGGCGAGCCGTCTGCCGGCGCCGATCTTCACCCCGGCGACCAAGGCGACCGAGGGGCATGATGAGAACGTCGACTTCGCGGTGCTCGAGCGGGGCGAGCGCGGGGTGGGGCCGGACCTCGCCGCGCGCCTCCGCGACCTCACCCTCGCCCTCTACGCGGCGGGGGCTTCCCACGCCGCCCAGCGCGACCTGATCCTCGCCGACACCAAGTTCGAGTTCGGCCAGATCGACGGCGAGCTCCTCCTGGTCGACGAGGTCCTCACTCCCGATTCCTCGCGCTACTGGGACGTCGCCCACTGGCAGCCGGGCACCGAGCCGGTCTCCTTCGACAAGCAGTACGTGAGGAACTGGCTCGACGCCTCCGGCTGGGACCATCAGAGCCCGCCGCCGCCGCTGCCGGCGGATGTGGTCCAGGGGACGTTCGAGCGATACCGGGAGGCCTTCGTACGGTTGACCGGCCGTGAGCCGGAGCTGTAGGCCCGGGCGGACGGTTCCCCTATCCGGGCTCCCGGTTCCCCGATTCCGCGCCCGGATAGGCGATCGGGCGGCAGAATAGACTATCGGACGGACGGATAGTCTATCTTTTGCCAGAACCCCTCTATCCTGGCGCGTAGCTCCCTATGTCGGGCCCCAAGCTCTCTATCCTGGCGCCGGATAGACTATCGGGGGCCATAGTTCCCTATCTTTTCCGTAAGGCTCTCTATCCGGGCGCGTAGCTGCCTATCCTGGGGTGAGGGCGCCCTAATGAGGCGCGGAGAGTCGAGATCCAGTGCCGGGACGGGTTCCTGCCCTTGCACCAGCGTTATGATCTGCCTCCATGCCCGAGCGCTACGCCGCCTTCGTGAGCTACGCCCACCGCTATGGACGGCGAGGTACCGGCAGACGTTCGCACGGCTGACCAGGCGGGAGCCAGAGTTGTAGGGGCATGTTACTCTTGCATCATGAAACTCGACGAGCAGCACCCGCGGCGCCAGAGACCGATAACAAACCTCGTGCTCCCCGCCAGTTAGGATCTCGGCAAAATCGATGAATCTGGGGATCCGCCCCGCCCCGAAGGGGCGCAGGTTGGTAGCCTGGGGTGAAAACCCCAGGAAGGTTGCAGAAGAAAGAATTCCAGCCCCGAAGGGGCGAAGGTCAGCCCAGGCCATACCGCCGCCCCTTCGGGGCTTTTATTTCCTTGGGGTTACTCCAACCTGGGGCTTTCGCCCCAGGCTACCCACCTAAGCCCCTTCGGGGCAGGCGATTTGAGATACCGGATGCTCCGGAGCCGCGCCGCGTGGGCCGCCCTGGGCGCCTTTGCGGCGGCCCTCGCCTTCTCGTTCGTCGTCGCGGACGCGACCCACCCCGCGGCGATCTTCCCCAAGTACCTCCAGGCCGCCAGCGCCCCGCCCGCCGAGCAGGCCGAGCGGCTCCTCGACTACAGCCCGCTCTACCTGGGCCTCACCCGGCTCCTTGCCCCCGCCGGATATCGCGCGATCCTCGCCTTTCAGTGTTTGCTCCACGGGGTGACCGCCGCGGCCGTCGCCCTCTCGGTCGCGCTCCTGGTCGGGAGCGGCTGGGGGCTCGCCGCCGGCCTGGGAGTCGCCGCCTACCGGCCGTTCCTCGTCTACTGCGGGATCCTTGAGCCGGAGGGGCTGGTGCTGGCGGCGCTCGCGCTGGCCGTGCTCCTGGGCCTCGTCGTTAGGGCGGCAGTCTTGGGCGGGGTCGCCCCCCTCCTAACCTCCCCCCTGCCCCAACCCACCCCCTCCCAGGGGGGAGGGACCCACCTCCCGGCACCCTCGGAGGCGAAGTTCTCGCCTATGCGCCTGGCATCTCTCCTCTCTGCGGCGGGAGCTGCGGCCTGCCTGGCCCTGGCGGGCCTCGCCCGGCCCCAGCACCTGCTGCTGGTGCCGGTCTGGGCGGTCTGGATGACGGTGGGCCGGGATCTACCGCTGCGCTCCCGCGCTCGCCTCGCCGGCATTACCTTTCTCGTTCCGGCGCTCCTCGTCGTCCCGCTGCTCGTCTCGCGCGCCCAGGCGACCGGGGCGCCGACGATCATGAACCCCGGGGCGGTCTTCTACGAGGGGAACGGCCCGGGGGCGACCGGGCTCACCCGCTTCGCGCCGCAGGCGGTGGTCGCCCTGGAGCGCGCCCATGGCGAGGCCGCCGACTACGCCCATGTCGCCTACCGGCGGATCGCGGCAGTAGCCCTGGATCGGCCGGTCTCCCCCTCGGCCTCGAACCGCTATTGGACGGGTCTCGCCTTCGAGTCTCTCTCCGTCTGGCCCGGCCGGTCGCTCGCCCGGTTCCTGCGCAAGGCGACCCTCGCGCTCTCCCCCTACGAAGGACAGGACCTCTCGATCGCCGAGCAGCTCGACCGCCGCCTCCGGCCCCGGCTTCCCTGGGGCTTCTTCCTCCCCCTGGTCGCCCTTCCCTGGGTCTTCCTAGCGAACCGCGAACGCCGCCGCGAGCTTTCCGGTCCCCTGGCGATCGCCGCCCTCGCCTTCGCCGTCCAGGTCGGCCTCTACGCCTCGGCCCGCCAGAGGCTGCCGCTCGCCTTAGCCCTCTGGATCGCCGGTCCGGTCCTCGCCGCCGATCTCGTCCGCGGCCGCCTGCACGCCGCCGTCCGCCCCGCGCTCGCCCTGCTCGTAGGGATCGCCGTGGCTCTCGGGCTCGCCGCGGCCAGCGCCCGCTATGCCCTTCTCGACCAGCTCGGCTGGGATGGTGTGTTCGGCCCCGAGCCTCCCTCGCTGGGCAGCCGGCTGGCGGCAATCGAACAGGGGCGAGCTTTCCGCCCAGAGCTTTCGCGAGGTGCCAGGCGATTCGCCGCCGGCGTTGCCCTCGCCGAGTCGGGACACCCGGCCGACTCGCTCCGAGCCCTGGCGCCCCTCGTCGGGGCCGGCAGCGATTTCACCGTCGACGACAAGGAGATCGGGGTGCCGGAGTACTGGGCGGCCCGCGACCTCCTGGCCCTGGGAGACCGCGTCCGCGCTACCCGGGCGGCGGAGGCGGCCCGGGCCACCCGTCCAAACGACCCGCGCGTCGCCGCCCTCGCCCTCCGGCTCGCCCGTCCAAGAGGCGCTCCGGAACCCGCCGCCTGGCGCCCGCCCGGCACCGACCCGGTGAGCGCCATCCTCGCCCGGGTCCAGGCGGCGGCCATGGATGGCGACCGGATCGCCGCGGCGGCGCTCTTACGGCCGCTCGCCGCGAGCTTCCCGGAGCTCCACCCCTAGAACTTCGGCACCGCCCCCAACAGATACTTGATGTTGTCGTCGTTCCAGCGAATACCGCCGCCGATGAACAGGGAATTGTGTTCGAGCGGGTCGTCGTAGCCGCCGATCAGATAAAGGTTGGGGGTGAACTGCCAGCGCGTCGAGAGCCGCAGGTGCGGCCGCAGCTTGTCCGGCCGGTTGAAGTCGAAGGCGTCGAACTTGAACTGCAGGTTGGTCCGCCGCCAAGGGTACTCGGCCTCGACGCCGCCGGCGCCCTCGATGAAGCCCGCCCAGAGCCGCAGGTCGTTCGGCGCGTGGTAGCCGAAGAGCGCGGTCAGCACCTTGCTGTTCTCGGTCTGGACGTTGTTGATCGTCTCCACCTGCTTGCTGCCGTCGGGGAGCGTGGTCGTGATCACCTGGGTCTTGGTCGTCACGTTGCCGGAGGGCGTGGTGCTCAACCCCGCCCGGTAGAGCCGCGGTCCGTTCCGCGGATCGATGTCGAGAATGAAGTTGCTCTGCGAGTCCTTCTTCAGGGCGTAGGCATTCAGGTCGAGGTCGAAGCGGAACTTCTGGAGCGCCCCGATCGTCGAGCTCACCGAGTCGACGCCCCCCTTGATGCTGTCGAGCGTCGAGACCACCTTGTGGTAGGCCTCCTCGTCGTTGACCAGCTTGCCCACCGTCCCCTCGCCCGAGGCGATCTTGCCGGAGATCTTGTTGAGGTTGTCGACCGAGGTCTGGAGATTCGAGGTGAGCTCGTGGATGTTTTTCAAGCTCCCCTTGACGTCGCCCCGGTTCTCCTCGACCAGCTGGGAGATCTGGCCGACCGTGTGCTCCATCTCACTCGCCAGGCGAGGCAGCTCGCGGGCCAGGATCGCCGAGACCTGGTTGAAGTTCCCCACCGTCGCGGCGACGTTCATCCGGTTCTCGATCACCAGGGCGCGGATCTCGTCCGAGGTCGATTCCAGACTGTTGAGCAGACGCTGGATGGCGCCGCCCCCGGGGCCGCTGTTCAGCTGGCCGGTGATCTCCTGGATCGAATCGCCGATCTTGTCGATCTTGGCGATCGCCTGGTCGAAGGAGACCGGCGCCTCGCCGGCCAGGATGGTGCCCTTGGGGAGCGGCGGCGCGCCCGGCGGGCCGGGGACCAGCTCGACGTACTTGTCGCCCAGGAGCCCCATGTTGGAGATCCGCGCCCGGGTGCCCAGGGTCAGCGGGATGGGGCGCTCGAGGAGCATGCTCACCCGTGCCTTCTCGCCGGACAGGCCGATCCCGTCCACCTTGCCGATCTTGACCCCCGCCACCCGCACCGCGGCCTTGTCGTCGAGACCGGCCACGGTGTCGAAGATCGCGTCGATCCGCTCCCCCTTCTGATGGAAGGGGTTGATGTCCTCGATTTTCCAGATCAGGACCGCCAGGATGACCAGGCAGATGGTGCCGAAGATCCCGACCTTGATCGCTTGTGACATGTCCGCTCCTATCGGTTCACTGCTGTCCGCTTACCGGCACCCTCGGTGTCTCCGGCGTCCTCGTCGGTGATCGGGCCGTGCGCCCGGCCGTGGAGGAACTGCTGCACCCGCGGATCGGCGAGGTGCCGGAACTCCTCGGGCGGCGCGTCGGCGATGATCTTTCCCTGGTAGAGCATGGCGATCCGGTCGCCGGTCGTGTAGGCGCTCTCCATGTCGTGGGTGATGGTGACCGTCGTCGTCTTCAACTGGTCGTTGATCTCCTTGATCACCTCGTTGATCTGGGCCGTGGTGATGGGATCGAGACCGGTCGTCGGCTCGTCGAAGAGGAGGATCTCCGGCTGCTGGGCGATGGCGCGCGCGAAGCCGACCCGGCGCCGCATGCCGCCCGAGAGCTGCGAGGGGACGCGGTCCGCCACCCCTTCGAGGTGCACCATGGCCAGGCACTCCTCCACCCGTTCCTTGATCTCGGCCGGGCTCTTCTTGCTCAGCCGCTTCAAGGGGAAGGCGACGTTTTCCCCCACCGTCATCGAGTCGAAGAGCGCGCCCTCCTGGAAGGCCATGCCGAAGCGGCGGCGGAACTCGGTGATCTCCCGGTTACCCAGGGTCTCGATCGCGACCCCGTCGACGAGGACGGTCCCGGCGTCGGGTTTCAAGAGCCCGATGACGTGCTTCAGCAGCACGCTCTTGCCCGTCCCCGAGCCGCCGATGATGACCATCGACTCGCCCTCCTGGATGTCCAGGTCCAGGCCGTCCAGCACCACCTTGGGGCCAAACGACTTGTGGAGGCCGCGCAGGCTGATCTTCGCCTGAGGGGACGCCGACGCGGCGGGGCGGGGGTCGGGCATGGCGGTCTAGAAGAGCAGGCGCGAGAGGAAGAAGTCGGCGATGATGATGGCGATCGAGGCGAGCACCACGGCGCTGGTCGTCGCCTTGCCCACCCCCTCGGCGCCGCCGGTGGTGTAGAAGCCCTGCTGGCAGCCGACGGCCGAGAAGAGGAAGCCGAAGACCGCCGCCTTGATGAGGCCGGCGGTGACGTCCGAGACGTCCATGAACTGGTAGGTGATCGACATGTAGGAGACCGGGTTCGCCCCCATCAGCACCACCGACACCAGGTAGCCGCCGAAGATGCCCACCCCGTCGGCCATGATGACGAGGAGCGGCATCATGAGCGTCGACGCCCACACCCGCGGCACCACCAGGTAGTGGACGGGATCGGTCGCCATCACCTCCAGGGCGTCGATCTGCTCGGTCACCCGCATGGTGCCGAGCTCCGCCCCCATGGCCGAGCCGGCGCGGCCGGCGACGATCAGGCCGGTGAGCACCGAGGAGAGCTCGCGCACCATCGAGAGGGCGACCAGCGAGCCGACGTAGTTCTCGGCGCTGAAGCGGCGCAGGGTGGTGAAGGTCTCCAGCGACATCACCATGCCGGTGAACATGGCGGTCAGGAAGACCACCGGAATGGAGTCGAAGCCTACCCGCACCATCTGGCGCAGCAGCTCCCGGAAGTCGTAGGGCGGCCGCGGGGTCCAGGCGAAGAGCCGCCCGAGGAGCTGGAAGAAGCGGCCCATCTCGACGAGGAAATTCTCCACCGGCCGCGGCAGGAGGCGGCGCGGCGCCCGGGCTCTCTTGGCCTGGGGCGGAAGGGTTCCGACGTCGGGGTTCGGTATCGAGCTCACGGTCTGGGGTTTCTGGGTTTCGAGTGGCTTGCCTGGACAGTGCAGGGATGAAGCTTCTCCCTTTTATATCATGCCCTAGCGCGAAAAGCGGGTCGCCATCTCCTCCACCCGCCCGCCGCGCAGGTAGCGGCGGGGCAGACGCAGGCCGAGATGGCAGAGGATCTCCCAGGAGATCGTCCCGGCCAGGCGGGCGAGCTCGACGGCGGGGATCTCGTGCCCGCCCTGGCGGCCGAGGAGGACCACCTCCTCCCCCACCTCGCCGCCGGTCTCGGTGATGTCCAAGAGGGTCATGTCCATGGTCACCGATCCGGCGACCGGCACCCGGTGGCCGCGCAGGAGCGCCTCGGCCTTGCCCGTCAGGCGCCAGGCGTAGCCGTCGGCGTAGCCCACCGGCACCACGGCGATCCGGCTGCGCCGCCGGGTCACCGTGCGGCCGCCGTAGGAGAGCGGGGTACCGGCCGGCACCTCCCGCACCTGGACGATCCGCGCCAGGACCGACATCACGGGGACGAGCCCCTCGGTGCTCTCCGGGGTCTCCGGGGTCTCCGGGGGTCCCACCGGGTCGATGCCGTAGAGGGCGATCCCCAGGCGGGCGAGGGTCAAGCGGCTCCCCGGGTGATGGAGGGTGGCGGCGCTGTTCGCCATGTGGATCTCGATCCCCTGCCGCTCCGTCTCGCTGAGCAGGCCGAGGACGTCCCGGAAGCGGTCCTCCTGGGCCGGGTTGCGCGGGCTTTCCAGGTCGTCCGCCTCGGCGAAGTGGGAGAGCAGGCCGGCCAGGCGCAGGCGCGGGTGGGTGCGGAGCACCGCCAGGGCCTCCGGCACCTCCTCGATCGCCACCCCCAGGCGGCTCATCCCGGTGTCCACCTTGAGATGGAGCGGCTGCGGCTCGCCCGGTGGGGCGGTCCATTCGCGCCAGAGGGCGAGCTCGGACAGCGAGGAGACCGTGGGGGTCAACCGGTAGTGCCGGTAGAGGCTCATCTTGGCCGGTCGCGCCGTGCCGAGGACCAGGATGGGGCGCTCGATGCCCGCCCGGCGCAGCTCGGCGCCCTCTTCGAGCAGGGCGACGCCCAGCCAGTCGACCCCCGCCGCCTCCAGGGCATGGGAGACCCCCACCGCGCCGTGCCCGTAGCCGTCGGCCTTGACCACGGCGAGGATGCGGGTGCCCGGGGCGCGCCGGCGAATGACCGCGAGGTTCCCGGTCAGGGCGTCGAGGTCGACGTCCACCCAGGCCGGCCGCAGGGCGGCCTCCAGGTCAAAGACCGCCGCCGGAGTTTCCCGCGGAAGGGTCGGGAGCTCAGAAGGGGGGCTCAGAGGAGGGTCCTTGGGGAGGGGCATGCCGGTCCAGGTTCCTGAAGGTCGTGGTTTCACCGATGAAGACCAGCTCGATGACCCCGGTCTCGCCATTCCGGTGCTTGGCGATGATCAGCTCGGCCCGATTCTTGTTCTCCTCCTGGTCGGGGTTGTACACCTCGTCCCGATAGATGAAGGCGACCATATCTGCGTCTTGTTCAATTGAACCGCTCTCACGTAAATCAGCAAGTTGTGGTCGATGGTCGCTCCCCCGCCGTTCCGGCTGGCGGGAGAGCTGGGAGAGGGCGATGACCGGGACCTCCAGCTCCTTGGCGAGCTGCTTCAGTCCCCGGCTGATCGCGGCGATCTCCAGGTTGCGGTTTTCGTACTTGCCGCCCGCCTGCATGAGCTGGAGGTAGTCGAGGATGACCAGGGCGAGGCCGCGCTCGGCCTTGAGGCGCCGGGACTTGGAGGCGACCTCCAGGAGCGTCGGGTTCGGCGAGTCGTCGATGAAGAGCGGGGCGTCCGAGGTGTGGCGGACGGTCTGGACGATGCTGCTCCACTGCTTCTGCGACAGCGCTCCGGCCCGCAGGCGGCTGAAGGCGACCCCGGCCTCCGAGCAGAGGACGCGCAGCGACAGCTCCTGCTGGCTCATCTCCAGGGAGAAGACCCCCACCGCGCGCTTCTCGCGGATCGACACGTGTTGGGCGATGTTCAGGGCCAGGCTGGTCTTCCCCATGCCCGGCCGGCCGGCGACGATGATGAGGTTGCCGCGGTTCAGGCCGTGGGTGATGCGGTCCAGGTCGATGAAGCCGGAGGGTACCCCGGTCAGGGTCGCTCCGGGGCGCTCCTCCAGCTCCTCCAGGGTGGCGTGGAGGACCTCCGAGAGCTGGGTGAAGCCGCGCTGGACCGCCTCCTCCCCCAGCCCCAGGACCTCCCGCTCGGCATGGGCCAAGGCGGCCTGCGCAGTCAGCCCGCCGTCCAGGCAGTCGCGGATGATCCGGTTCGAGGCCTCGATCAGCCGCCGGCGGACCGAGCGCTCCTTGACGATCTCGACATAGGCGTCGACCCGGCCTAAGTCCGGGAGGTCGAGGTCGAGGCTCGCCAGGTAGGCGATGCCGCCGGTCGCCTCGAACTTCCCCTGCTGCTCCAGCTTGGCCTGGAGGGTGCGCAGGTCGATCGTCACCCGCTCTTCCTGGAGCTGGACCATGGCCGCGAAGAGGGTATGGTGGCGCTCCAGGTAGAAATCTTCCGGCCGCAGCCGGCCGGTGATCGTCGGCAGCACCTCGGGGTCGAGCAGGACCGCCCCGAGGACGGCACGTTCCGACTCCTCGCTGTGCGGGAGGCTCTTCTGCTGTGGGAGGGTGTCGAGCATGCGGCGGCGCGGGAACCCGCCCCTTCATTCTCCCCCATGGGAGGGGAGGGGGGCAAGCGGAAGGTCGATCCTGCAGGTCCATCGACCGGTTGACAACCGTGCGTTTTCGGGAGAAGATCGGTTTGCGATGCAGACCGGTCTTCGAAAGGAGTCACCGATGCAGACCCAGGACCTCGAACGCATCCGCTTCGTCACCCGGTACTACCGGGATCTTCGGGGGCTTCATCTGGTGTCGTCCGGCTTGCTCTTCCTCTCCATAGGGCTTGCCAGGACCCGGTCTGGAACCGTCATGCTCCTCCTCAACCTCGCTCTGTGCGCCGGCTCGATCGGACTGAACTTCTTCGCGAAGTCGTATTACCGCAGGACCTTCGGCGAAGTCGAGCGGCGCCGGTGGAGCAGGACCCAGGTGAATCTGGCGGTGATCCTCGGCGCCGTTGTCGTCCTCGGGTCGTTTCTCGTCCAACGAAAGGTGTCCGAGGGGCGGTTCTACTATGCGCTCTTCGGCGCGATGTTTCTCGGCGCCTGGATCTGGAGACAATGTCGCTTGTCCCAGTCCTACTACCTGGGGCTCGGAGTTTTGCTGCTGGCCCTGGCGGTGCCCGGTCCTTCCGCTGTCTTCCTCCCGGCACTGGCCGCCACGGGTGCCCTTATCGTCTGCGGCACGGTCCTGATCCTCGCCGGCCTGCTCGATCACCGGCAGCTCGTCCGCACCCTCGGGCCGTCGGCCGCCACATCTCAGGACGAGCAGGAAGACGCAGAGCCCCTGGAGGCAAAGCGATGACGCCCACCCCCTTCGAGCAGCTGGCGCACCTCGACCGGCTGATCCACGAGCCGACGCGCCTGGCGATCCTGACCGCACTCTCGGCCTGTGAGCGGGCCGACTTCCTCTTCCTGCAGCGGATCACCGGCCTGACCAAGGGCAACCTCTCCTCCCATCTCATGAAGCTCGAAGAGGCCGGGCTGATCGAGATCGAAAAACGCTTCGTGGACAAGAAGACGCAGACCTTCGCCAGTCTGACCGGCCCCGGCCGGGAGGCGATCGAGAGCTACTGGAAAGAGATGGACGCGCTGCGCAAGAGCGCCGCCCGCTGGCGGCCGGCGACCGGTGGGCTGGCGCCGGTGACCGGGTAGGGAACAAGGCCGGATCGCGGCTCCGGGAGCGCCGCAAACCCCTCCCCGCAGGTCCAAAAACCCTGAAAAGTCCTCTGGAACCTCTGGAAAGTCCTGGGAAACCCCTGAAAAGTCCTGGGGAATCCGTGGAAAGTCTTCCCCAACCTCTCCGGGTCGACTTTTCATCCCTCCGGATCGACTTTTGACCCGTCCGGGTCGACTTCTCATGTGTCCGGGTCGACTTTCCATCCGTGGAAAGTAACTTTCGATGTGTCCGGGAAGACTTTTCATGCGTGGTATTTTACTTTTCACGCGTGCAGCTCGACTTTTCGGGCGTGGAAAGTTACTTTCCACGCGTCGGGGAAGACTTTCCACGGTTTTTGAAGCTCCCGGAGAGCTTCTGGACGTTCCCGGAGAGGTTCCGGAAGTAGCCGGAGGACGTCGGGACGCATCCGGAGGGTGTCTGGAAGCGCCCGGAGACCGTCTGGAACCTCCTGGAGGCGCTCCGGAACCTCCCGGAGAGGTCCGGGAAGACTTTCCAGCGGTCCTGGAAGCTCCCGGAGAGGTCCCAGAGAACTTTCCAGACGTTCCGGTAGCTCCCGAAGGTGCCGCGGCTCCTACTCCACCTTCTCGACCGTCACCGTCACCTTCGCCCCCTCCACCTGGACCACCAGGTAGTGGTGGTAGCCGCCGGTCGCCGGCGTCGCCTTGCCGGTCAGCGGGGCGCCCGCTCCTCCCGTGATCACGTAGTAGGGCTTCTTGCCCGCCGGGTCCTGGCGGGTGAAGGGGCCGGTGCTCCAGGGGTTCTTCTTGTCGTGGAAGTAGAAGAGATGCTGGTGGGCGGCGAAGACGAAGGAGACGTTGGGGTACTTCGCGTCTTCCAGCAGATCCTTCAAGGGGTCGCGGCTCGACTTGTCCAACTGGTTCTTCACGTTGACCGGGCTGGCCTCGACCGGCCGGTGCATGACGACGAAGACGTGGGCGACGCTCTTGTCCTCCGCGAGGCCGGCGAGGGTCGCCTGGAGGCCGGCCAGCTGGTCGGGGCTGATGTAGCCGTTGTACTTGCACTGGTCGAGCTTCGTCCCCTTCTCCACCGTGTCGTCCGTATTGACCGAGACGAAGGCCGAGTTGCCGTAGCGGAAGACGCCGAAGGGCTCGCCCATGAAGCTCTTCCAGTAGTGCAGCAGGTTGCCCGAGGGGTCGGGCGCGTCGATCGCCTTCGGGCAGTGCTTGGGCTCGGCTTTCAAGTTGAGCTCGTGGTTGCCGGGGGCGGAGAAGACCGGCACCCCGGCACCCTTGACGACGCCCAAGAACTCCGCGTACTGCTTCTGCATCTTCGCCTCGTCGTCGGGCTTCTTGCCGGAGATGGTGTCGCCGGCCCAGAGGGCGAAGGCGGGGGCGGTGCCGCCGCCGCTCATCCCTTTTATCTTCTGCACGATCGTGGTGAGCGTCGGCGGCAGCGGGTCGTTGTGGTTGGCCGGGCGGTCGTCCCCGGCGACCACGAAGACGAACGAGGTCGCGCCGGGCGACGGGTCCAGGCTCCCGGTGCCGGGGAGCGGCGCGAGCGGCGGGAAGACGGGAGCCGCGGCGGCGAGATCCGCGGCCTGGACCAGCAGGGAGAGGCAGACGAGGACGACCGCACGTCGCATCGAGAGCATTCGAGCACCTCCTGAGGAAGTCTAAAGCATACTCCCCCATCCGCCGGTCCGCGGATGGCGCCGCACCTACCGGGTGCGGATCGCGGTCCAGGCCGCCTTCGCCGGAGCCGCGGCCGCTCCTGATAGAACCATGGCGTCTGGAGACACCACCATGAGAAATCCCCTCCCCTCTCCCGATCGGTTCGTCGTGGACGAACAGGGAAACAAGGAAGCCGTCATCATCCCTCTCGACCGGTACAAACAGCTCCTGGAAGACCTCCACGACCTGGCCGTGGTCGCCGAGCGACGCTCCGAAGAGCCGTGTGAAAAAATCGATCTCCTACCTCACGGGCCTTCGTAGAGACGTCCCCAGCCGCCGTCCGGGATCTCTCCGGAACCACCTGCGTCGGGGCGTCTCCGCAGGCCGGGGACACTGAGAGCTCGGCAGCGTTGGAGACGCCCCGACGGTGCGGTAACGGCAAGGATTTCGATAGCGCCTGGGGCGTCTCTACCCGGAATCTCCACCTGCGACCCGATTTTTTCACCGCCCTTCAGCCCTCCTCCCCCTCCTGCATCGCCGCCAAGAGGAGGGCGTCCACCTCGGCGTCCGACAGGCGGTCGAGATCCGTGGCGGGGGCCCCGCCGTCGAGCGCGGCGGACCATTCCAGGTCGTCGGGGAGGGCGGCCTCCTGCTGCAGCCGCTCGACCTCCGCCGCGAGCGCCGCCACCGTGGAGGCCTCGAAAAGGGTGCGCATCGGCACCTCGACCTGGTGGTCGCGGCGCAGCCGGGAGAGCACGCGGGTGGCGAGGAGCGAGTGGCCGCCGAGGGCGAAGAAGTCGTCCTCCGCTCCCACCCGGTCGAGCCCGAGGAGCTCGGCCCAGATTGCCGCCACCCCCTCCTCGATAGGCGTGCGCGGCGCCACGTAGCTCTCGACCGGCGCCAGTCGCTCCCGCGCCGGGTCGGGGAGGGCGGTGCGGTCGACCTTGCCGTTGGCGTTGACCGGCAGGTACGGGAGACGCACGAAGGCGGTGGGAATGGCCGGCTCGGGGAGGAGCGGCTTGAGGAAGGCCCGCAGGCCGGCGAGGAGTTGGAGGTCCCCCTCCTGCCGCGCCACCACGTAGCCGACCAGCCGCCGCTCGCCGCCGTCCTCGTCGCGCAGGACGGCCGCGGCGTCGACCACCCCGGGGTGGCGGCGCAGGGCCGCCTCAACCTCCCCCAGCTCGATGCGGAAGCCGCGCACCTTGACCTGCCCGTCCAGCCGGCCGAGGAAGTCGAGGGCGCCGCCTTGGAGGGTGCGCACCCGGTCGCCGGTGCGATAGAGGCGGCACCCGGGCCGGAGGGCCAAGGGGTCGGGGACGAAGCGCTCGGCGGTCTGCTCCGGCCGCCCGAGGTAGCCGCGGGCGAGCCCGTCGCCCCCCAGGCAGAGCTCGCCGGGGACGCCGACCGGCTGCGGCCGGAAGTCGCGGCCCAAAACGTGGGCCGTGGTGTTGCCGATCGGCCGGCCGATGGGGAGGCTCGCCGCCCCGGGCGCCACCGCCGGGAGGGGGTGAGAGGTGGCGAAGGTGGTGCTCTCGGTGGGACCGTAGACGTGGCACAGCCGTTTCGGTCCCCCGGCGGCGAGGAGAGCGGCGATCCGCGCCGGGTCGGCCGCCTCGCCGCCGAAGAGCAGAGTGGCGAGGGGGGCGAAGGTGGCCGGCTCCTCCCGCGCCACCTGGTGCACCAGGGCGGTGGTAAGAAAGAGGACGTCGACCCGGCCGGCGCGCAGGGCGGCGGCGAGGCCGCCCGGGGTCAGCGCCTCGTCGCGGGTCAGACCGGCCACGGTCGCCCCGGCGAGGAGCGTCCCCCAGAGCTCGAAGGTCGCGGCGTCGAAGGCGATGTTCGAGGCGTACCCCACCCGGCAGCCGGGACCGAGATCGACGAAGCCGGCACGGATCGCCAGGCGGAGCACCGCGGCATGGGAGACCGCCACCCCCTTCGGCGTACCCGTCGAGCCGGAGGTGTAGACGACATAGCAGAGCGCCTCCCCTCCCCCGCTCGCCGCGGCCGGGAGGGGGGCGGCCGAGCGGTGGGCAACCGCCGCCGGGACCCCGGCGGGAGCGCCGTCGAGGCAGAGGACCCGCGCTCCGGCGCCCGCCACCTCCGATACCAGCGCCGGAGCGAGGCCGGCCGAGGTGAGGAGCAAGGGGGACTCCCCGGCAGAGGATTCGGCAACGCCGGCGATATCGGCGAGCAGCAGGCGCTGCCGCTCGGCCGGATGGGCAGGGTCCAGGGGGACGTAGAAGCCGCCCGCCTGGAGCACCGCCAAGGCGGCGACGACCATCTCGACCGAACGCTCGAGGTAGAGGACGACCGGCACTTCCGGCCCGACGCCCAGCGCCGCGAGGTGCCGGGCGAGCCGTTGCGCCCGGCGCTCCAGGGTGCCGGAGGAGAGGTGGCGCTCGCCGAAGACGAGGGCGGTGCGGTCGGGCGCCGCGGCCGCCACCGCGGCGAAGAGCCCGTGGACCGCGCCGTCCCGCGGGAAGGGGGCGGCGGTGTCGTTCCACTCTTGGGTGACCTGGTGCCGCTCCGCCGCGGCGAGGAGCGGGAGCTCCGAGAGGCGCCGCTCCGGATCGGCCATCGCCCCGGCGAGGAGGGTCAGGTACTGCTCGACGCTCCGGGTCGCCGTCGCGCGGTCGAAGAGATCGGCGCTGTACTCCCAGAGGACATAGAGGTCGTCGTCGGACGTGCTCGTCCCCCGCCCCACCCGCTGCTCGGCGGCGGGCACGGCCACGACGTTCAGGTCCGCTTTCGCCGAACCGTTGGGGCGGGCCGCCAGCCGGCCGGTCAGGCCGCCGAAGGAGAGCTCCGGCATCGGCGAGTCGTGGAAGCTGAAGAGCGCCTGGAAGAGCGGGTTGGTGGCCAGACGCCGCTCGGGCCGCAGGGTCTCGACCAGCTTCTCGAACGGCAGGTCCTGGTACGCCTGGGCGCCGAGCACGGATTCGCGCACCCGGCCGAGGAGAGCTGCGAAACCGGGATCGCCTGCGAGGTCGGCGCGGAGGACCAGGGTGTTGACCACCATGCCGAGCATTCCCTCGACCTCGCGCAGGCGGCGGTTGGCCACCCCGCTCCCCACCGCCAGGTCGGCCTGCCCGGAGAGCCGGGAGAGGAGGGCCGCGAAGCCGGCGAACATGGTCATGAAGAGGGTGGCCCCGGCCTCCCGGGAGCGCTCGCGCAGGGAGCGGTAGAGGGCCGGCGGCACGGTGCAGCGGACCGCCCCGCCGCGGAAGGTCTGGACGGCGGGCCGTGGGCGGTCGGTGGGCAGGGCGAGGAGCGGCGGGCAGCCGGCCAGCCGCTCCCGCCACCAGGCGAGCTGCCGCTCCAGCGCCTCGCCCTGGAGGTAGCCGCGCTGCCAGAGGGCGAAATCGGCGTACTGAAGCGAGGGCGCGGGCAGGGGCGACGGCCGGCCGGCCGCGAAGGCCGCGTAGAGCGCCGCGATCTCCCCGGTGAGCACGGCGAGCGACCAGCCGTCGTGGACCAGGTGGTGCTCGATCTGGAGCAGGAGGTGCTCCTCGGGTCCCAGCCGGAAGAGGTGCCAGCGGATCAGTGGCAGGCGGTCGAGGTCGAAGGGCCGCCGGATTTCCCCCTCGATCCGCGTCTGGACGGCCTGCTCCCGCTCCGGCCGGGGGAGAAACGAGAGGTCCTCGACCGGCAGCCGCACCTCCCAGGCGGGCTCGATCACCTGGACCGGCCCGCCGTCGACCTCCGGGAAGCGGGTACGCAGGATCTCGTGCCGCCGCACCACCTCGCAGAGGGCGCGTTCCAGGGCCGGGGCGTCGAGCGCTCCCTGCAAACGGATCTCGGCCTGGAAGTTGTAGGCCACGCTGCCCGGGGCCAGGCGGGCGAGGAACCAGACCCGCTCCTGGGGGAAGGAGAGCGGCAGGAGCGCCGGCCGCGGCCCGGGGACGAGCGGGGGCAGCGGCGTCGCCTCCGGCTCTCCCTGGAGATCCTGGACCCGGGCCAGCTCCTCGACCGTGGGATGGGCGAAGAGGTAGCCGAGCGGCAGCTCGATCCCCAGCTCCTGGCGCGCCCGGGCGGCGAGCTGCGCGGCGAGGAGCGAGTGGCCACCCAGGGCGAAGAAGCTGTCGCGCACCCCCACCCAGTGGAGGCCGAGGAGCTGGCGGAAGAGGGCGGCCAGGGCCGCCTCGACCGGACCCTGGGGCGCCCGGGAGCCCTCCTCGCTTATTCCGCTCTGGAGCACCGGGGCCGGCAGGGCGTTGCGGTCGAGCTTGCCGTGGACCGTTTGGGGGAGGGCGTCGAGGAGCACGAAGGCCCCTGGGATCAGGGCCTCGGGGAGCCGGGCGGCAAGGTGCTCGCGGAGCCGGGCGGCCACCGGGTGGGCGCCGGGGCGGGGGACCACGTAGGCGGCGAGCCGCCGGTCACCCGGCCGGTCCTCGCGCGCCACCACCGCCGCCTCGGCCACCTCGGGATGGGTGCGGAGGGCCGCCTCGATCTCCCCCGGCTCGATGCGCACGCCGCGGATCTTCACCTGGAGGTCGACCCGGCCGGCGAAGGCGAGGTCGCCGTCCGGCAGCTGCCGGCCCAGATCGCCCGTGCGATAGAGCCGGTCGCCCGGGGGAATCTCATCCCGGCCGGCCTTGGGGTCGGGCACGAACCGCTCGGCGGTCCGCTCCGGCTGGCCGAGGTAGCCGCGGGCGACCCCGACACCTCCCAGGGCGATCTCCCCCTCCTCCCCGGGGGGCACCGGGGTCAGCTCCGGGGTGAGGAGGACGGCCCGCATCCCGGCGATCGGCCGGCCGATGGGAGGAGCGATCGGCGGCTCGGGAAACGGCGCGGGCGCCGGCCAGGCGGTGGCGAAGACGGTCGCCTCGGTCGGCGCATAGGCGTTCCACAGCCGGCGGCCGGGCGCCCAGCGGCCAGCGGTCTCCGCCGAGCTGCGGTCGCCGCCCAGAACCAGAGTGCCCAGCGCGGGCAGCTCGGCCGGTTCGAGCGCATCGAGGAGCGCGGGCGGGGTGGCGAGGAAGGTCACCCGCTCGCCGCGCAGGCGGCGGGCGAGCTCGGGGCCGGCGAGCGGCGCCCCCGAGCGGCCGAGGACCAGCCGGCCGCCGGCCGACCACGCGAGGAAGATCTCCCAGCACCGAGGAGTCGAAGCTGAGCGACGCCGCCTGGTAGACCCGGCTCTCCGGCCCCGCCGCGAAGAGCGCCCGGGCGGCGCGGACGAGGTTGACCGCCCCGCCGTGGGGCACCAGCACTCCCTTGGGCGTGCCCGTCGAGCCCGAGGTGTAGATGACGTAGGCAAGGTTCGCCCCGCCGGCTCCTGCCGCCGGCCGGGAGGGGCTCGCGGTCCGGATCGCCGCGCTCTCCGGCCCGTCCAGGCAGAGGAGCGGAGCGCCGGCCGGCAGCAGCCCGGTGTGTCGCGAGGCGGTGACCACCACCGGCGCGCCGCAGTCTTTGAGCAGGAAACCCAGCCGCTCGGCCGGATAGGTGGGGTCCAGGGGGACGTAGGCGCCGCCGGCCTTGAGGATGGCGAGGAGGGCGACCATCGCCTCCGCGGTCCCCCCCAGGCAGAGGCCGACCCGCACCTCGGGGCCGACGCCCCGGGCGCGGAGGAGGTGGGCCAGGCGATTGGCCCGGACCTCCAGCTCGGCATAGGTGAGCTCCACCCCCTCTCCGCGCACCGCCACCGCGCCCGGGGTGCGGTCGGCCTGGGTCTCGAAGAGGTGGTGCAGGGTGTCGTCGTTCTCGTCGTGTGTCTTCATCATCGCCTACTCTTCCTTGTCGAATCGCTCTTTCAAGGGAGAGTGCAGCGAAGAGCTGCAAGGGGGCCGGTCGACCGTGGTAGGCTTTTGCCGCTCCACTCGAACCCCATCCGCGGGAGGTGCCGATGTTTGGTTCCGCCATTCTGGACATCGCCGTCGGTCTGATCTTCGTCTACCTGGTCGTCAGCCTGATGGTCACCGCGGTGACCGAGCTGATCGCGAGCTGGCGGCGGTGGCGGGCCAACACCCTCTATCTCGGCATCCAGAACCTCCTCGACGCCCCAGGGGTCCGGGAATGGGCGGATCGGCTCTACGGCCACCCGCTGATCCAGAGCCTCTCCCCGCTGGTGACGGCGACGGGTGAGGATGCGACCTCCTTGTGGACCCGGATCACCGCCCTGTTCAACCCCAAGGGCGGCCCCTCCTACATCCCGTCGCGCACCTTCGTCGTGGCGCTCCTCGACACCGTGCGCGACCACGCGCGGCAGGCGGTCCTGGCGGAGGTCGGCAAGCTCGCCCCCGCCGCCACCGGCGCCGGTACCACCGCGGCCACGACAGCCGGCGCGACGATCGACCGGCTCCTCCCCGGCGCCGCCGGCGCCGCGCTCCGCGCCGAGCTCCACGACCTCCTCGACCGGGCGCGGACCTCCGGCTACACCGCCGACGACCTGCAGCGGCTCGCCGGCGAGCTCTTCGACCGGCTCACCGACCAGCAGAGCCTGGACCTCGTCGAGTCCCGCCTGGCCGGCACCCGCCTGGGCCGGGTGTTCTCGGCCCTCCTCGCCGAGTCGGAGCGCGATGTCGAGAAGCTCAAGGTCAACCTGGAGACCTGGTTCGACAGCTCGATGGAGCGGGTGAGCGGCTGGTACAAGCGGAAGAGCCAGTGGGTCCACCTGCTCCTCGCCGCAGCGCTGACCGTGGGGATCAACGTCGACTCGATCCAGATCGTCCAGAACCTGTCGCGCGACAGCGCGCTCCGCGATTCGCTGGTCGCCCAGGCGCAGACCTACGCCAAGCAGAACCCGCCGCCGCCCGACGCCAACAGCCCGCAGAATTACCAGCAGTTGCTGGCCCGGCTGAACGACCTGAACCTCCCCATCGGCTGGTGGATCGCCCCGGCGACCAATCCGGCGAACGCGGCCGCCGTGGACGCCCAGCATCGGGCCGCCGAGGCCGGCCATCGCATCGCCCCCTTCGCCTGCTGGAGCGACCTGCGCCGCCAGTCGGCCTGGGGCAAGCTCGCCCAGGCGGTCGGCTTCCACGTCTGGGGCTGGCTCCTGACCGCCATCGCCGTCTCCCTCGGCGCGCCCTTCTGGTTCGACATGCTCAACAAGGTGATCAACCTGCGCTCCTCGGGCAAGGCGCCGGAGGAGAAGCCGAAGCCGCCCAAGGAAGTGCCGCAGCCGCTGGCGCCGGGGGAAAAGCCGGCCTCCTGAACGCGGCCGCTCGATGTTATGCTTTCACCTGGGGCGCGTAGCGCAGTTACGAAACTTCGCGCGCCCGGCCATGCAACCGCGAACCAGCAAAGGAGCCCACCATGCAGCTGAATGCGTATCTCAACTTCGACGGCCAATGCGAGGCGGCTTTCAAGCTCTACGAGCAGGTCCTGGGCGGCAAGATCCTCGCCATGATGCCGTTCGAGGGCTCGCCCATGGCGGACCAGGTGCCGCCGGAACAACGCAGCAAAATCATCCATGCCCGCCTGACGGTGGGCGACCAGATCCTCATGGGCTCCGACAGCATGGGGCAGCACCAGGCAAAACCCCAGGGCTTCGCCGTCTCGATCGGCGTCAGCGATCCGGCCGAGGCGGAGCGGATCTTCCACGCCCTGTCGGAAGGGGGGAAGGTGGACATGCCGATCCAGGAGACCTTCTGGGCCGCCCGTTTCGCCATGTTCGTCGACCGTTTCGGCATCCCGTGGATGGTCAACTGCGAGCGGCCGGCCCAATAACGCCGATTCCAGCGGCATCGGCGCACGCGCGAGCGCGATCGAGGAGCAGCTTGCGCTCGCGGGCGTTCTTGGTGAGGGCGGCGGCGCGTTCGAGCTCCGAGCGGGCCTCCTCGAAACGGCCGAGCTTGACGAGGAGGTCGCCGCGCACGCTGGGCAGGAGGTGGTAGCCCTGGAGGGACGGCTCCTCTTGTAGCGCGTCGACGAGCGTGAGGCCGGCCTGGGGACCGCAGGCCATGCCGACCGCCACCGCGCGGTTGAGCTCGACGACGGGGGACGGCAGGATCTGCGCGAGCTCGCCATAGAGCCGCGCGATCTCTTCCCAGTCCGTCGCCTCCGGGGTGAGCGCGCGGCCGTGACAGGCGGCGATCGCGGCCTGGAGCCCGTACGGACCTGGACTTTCGGCGATCCCGCCGAGCCGGGCGGCCCGTTCGAGCGCCGCCAAGCCGCGGCGGATGAGGAGACGATCCCAGAGGGCGCGGTTCTGCTCCAGGAGCAGGATGGGCTCTCCCGACGGCCCCACCCGTGCTCGCGAGCGCGACGCCTGGATCTCCATCAGCGCGACGAGGCCATGGACCTCGGGCTCCCGCGGCGCCAGCTCGGCGAGAATCCGCCCGAGGCGTAGCGCATCCTCGCAGAGCGCGGGGCGCATCCAGTCGTCGCCGGCGGTCGCCGCGTAGCCCTCGTTGAAGATGAGATAGATCACTTCGAGCACCGACGACAGCCGGGCGACGCGGTCGGCACCCCGGGGGACCTCGAAGGGGACCTGCGCCTGGGTGAGGGTCCGCTTGGCGCGCACGATGCGCTGCGCGATCGTCGGCTCCGGGATGAGGTAGGCCCGCGCGATCTCCTCGGTGGTCAGCCCCCCCAGCAGGCGGAGGGTGAGCGCCACCCGCGCCTCGGTCGAGAGGACCGGGTGGCAGGCGGTGAAGATGAGGCGCAGAAGGTCGTCGCCCACGTCGTCGTCCAGGGCCGCGTCGAGATCCGGCACGGCCCTCTCCCGCTCGGCCTGCTCGTGGCCGAGCTCCTGGTGCTTACTGACGAGCCGCTGGTTCCGGCGCAGGAGGTCGATGGCGCGATGCTTGGCGGTCGCCATGAGCCAGGCGCCCGGCCTCTGCGGGACGCCCGACTCCGGCCACTGCTCGAGGGCGGCGAGGAGGGCCTCCTGGGCGAGGTCCTCGGCCACCCCCACGTCGCGCACGATCCGCGCCAGCCCGGCGATGAGCTTGGCCGACTCGATCCGCCAGACCGCGGTGATCGCCTCGTGCGCCTCGTGCGCCCGATGGGTGGCGTGGGTGTCGGTAGCCGTCACGGCTACCGATCACACCATCTTCCCGAAGCCGGCGCAAGACCCAGCGTAAGCGGGCTACTTTTTCTGCTGGGCGGCGATCTCCTCGCGCAGGCGCTCCTCCCGCTCCCTGGCCTCGGGCGTGAGCTCAGGCCCGAAGTCCTCCGTCTCGAACACCTGGCGGATCTCGACTTCGGTCCCGCCGTCGAAGGGAGCGCGCTTCAACCACTCGATCGCCTCTTCCTTCGACTTCACCTGCCAGAGCCAGAAGCCGGCGACCAGTTCCTTGGTCTCGGCGAACGGTCCGTCGGTCACCGTCGTCCTGCCGCCGGAGAACTTGACCCGGGCGCCCTTGGAGCTCGGCTGGAGCCCCTCGCCCGCCAGCATCACGCCGGCCTTCACCAGCTCTTCGTTGAACTTCCCCATGTCGGTCAGGATCTTCTCGTCCGGCATGGCGCCCGCCTCGGAATTCTTGTCGGCTTTCACCAGGACCATGAATCGCATGTCGTATCTCCTTCGTCGTCTATGGTTTGTGGTTCGGCTGGCCGGCGGTCTCGACCGCCTCGTCAGCCCTGTCTCTACTATCACGTCGAACGAGGGGCGGCGAAATCGACACGCCGCCCAAAAGAAATCCGGATTGAGATTCGTCTAAAGCACTTGATAAGATTTCGGGAACCTGGAGGTACCATGCCCCGGCTTCCGCTCCTCCTCTGTACCCTCGCCCTGGCCCTGCCGTCTCCGGGTCTCTCGGCTCCGGTTTCCCCTCCTGCCTCCCTCCCGGTCACCGGCTGGGTGGGCGACCCGCACGGCAAACCGCTCGCCGGAGCGCGCGTCACCCTCGCTCTCCTGCGCTCGGAGCTTGAGCGCCAGCGGCTCGCTCTCCCGGGACAGACCCCGCCGGAGCCGGTCCTCGCGGCAACGAGCGACGCGGCCGGGAGCTTCACCCTCGCCGCTCCCGAGGCCGGCATGTGGACGGTGCGGATCGAGGCGGCCGGAGCGGTGCCGGTGGAGATGGACCTCGTCCCCCTGATCGAGGCCCAGGAGCTGCCGCCCTTCCACACCGCCCTCGCCGCCGATGGCGGAGTCGAAATCCGGGTGCTCGATCCCGCCGGCCACCCCCTCGCCGGGGCCAACGTGGCGATGGAAGGTGCGGCCGGCTCGTTTCTGGGGGCGGCCGATCCCTGGCGGCCGGCTCCCCGGCGCGGACAGACCGGGGCCGACGGCAAGGTCCGGCTCCCCCGGAAGCGTGACGAACGGCTGAAGGTCCGGGTGAACGCCCCCGGTTATCCGGTGGCCGAGACCGAATCCAGCCAAGGCCGGATCGAGGTCCGGCTCGCCCCGGGCACGCCGCTGTCGGTCGAGGTGCGAGGGGCTGACGGTCGCCCCGCCGCCGGGATGCTGGTGGCGGCCGGGCCGGGCCTCCCGGCCGCCGCCCTGACCGACGAGAGCGGCCGGGCCACGGTCTTCGCCAAACTGCCGGCGAAGGGAAAGATCGGGAAGCCGGGCAAACCCCTGGCCTGGACCGCCGACGGCCGGCGGGGTCGCGCCGGGGAGCGCCCACCCGGCGCGGAGCTCTCGGCGCCCCTCCTGATCACCCTGCCCAAGCCGGCCGAGCCGCGGGCCGGGCAGGTCGTCGACCGGCTCGACCGGCGGCCGCTCCCCGGCGCCCTGGTCTGGCCGCAGCGCAACCCGGCCGCCTTCGTGCGGGCGGATGCGCGGGGCGGCTACGCCCTGCCCGGGGCGGCCGAGGGCAAGACCTGGTCCGCCTCGGCGGCGGCCGCCGGGCACCTCCCGGAGGATCTCGCGGCGCCGCCGCCGGGACGCGGCGAGCGGGCGCTCCGCGCTCCCACTTTCGCCCTGGAGCCGGCGGCGGCGGTCCAGGGCTCGGTGGTCGACGCGGTCGGACGGCCGCTCGCGGGGGCCACGCTCAGCGCCGCTCCGGCAGCTTCCCGGTTCCAGTTCCAGCTGCCCTTTCGGCCGCCCATCCGGACGCGGAGCGGCAAGGACGGCAGCTTCGCCCTGCGGTCCCTGGGGAGCGGCGTCCCCTACGAGGTCACGGCGAGCCTGCCCGGGTTCGCCCCTACCCGGCTCACCCTGGCCGAGCAGAAGCCGCTCGCCGTGCGCTCCGGGGTGCGGATCGTGCTCCAGCGAGGGCGCATCGTGCGGGGCCGGGTGGTCGACGGCGCCGGGCAGGGGATCGCGGCGGCCATGGTCCAGCTGGTGTCCTCCTCCGCGACCGGCATGGACCCGTTCGGTGCTGCCGCCGAGAACCTCCGCCAGACCACGGCCGATGCCGGCGGGCGCTTCGCGGTCGAGGGGCTGGCACCCGGAAGGATCGACGTCGCGGTCCAGGCCCCCGGCTTCGCCCCAGCCCTCCTGCGCCAGGTCGCAGTGCCAGCGGCGCTGGAGGCCGGGAACGCCGCCTTCGACCTCCGCCCCATCGTTCTCGGCAGCGGCGTCGCCCTGACCGGCACCGTGGTCGACGGCCAGGGCCGCCCGGTGGCCGGCGCCGCCGTGCAGGCCGAGGCCCGGAAACCGGCCCTCGACCGCGGGGGCACCCGCCCCGAGCGCGGCGAGGCGACGACCGGAACGGACGGCCGATTCACCGTCTCCGGGCTCTCCCGCGGGCGCGCCTTCCTGCTCACCGTCGAGCGGGAGGGTTTCGCCTCCCGCACCCTCCCCGAGGTCAAACCGCCGCTCCCCGAGCCGCTCCGCATCGTCCTCTCCCCCGCCGCCCGGCTGGCCGGCGAGGTGGTGGACGACGCCGGCGCCCCGGTCGCCGGAGCGCGGGTGCGGGCGCGCGGCGAGCTCCCTCCCTCGATCGGCAGCGGATCGCTGCCGCCGTCCTTCTTCGGCACGACGACCGACGACGACGGCCACTTCGAGCTGCGCGACACCGCCGCCGGCAAGGTCACCCTGACCGCCGCCGCCGCCGGCTTCCTGCCCGCCACCCTCCCTCTGCAGGTCGTCACCGGCCAGAGCCAGGACGACCTGCGCGTCGTGCTCCATCGCGGGTCGACCGTGGCCGGCCGGGTGCTCGGTCCGGACGGCACCCCGGCGGCGGGCGCCGCAGTGAGCCTCCTCGCCCGCGGCGGCGGCCTCTTCGCCGGCCCGTCGGGCAGCCGGGCGCGCACCGACGGCGACGGCGGCTATCTCCTCGACGCCGTCCCCGAGGGGGCGCAGTCGTTCAGCGCCGAGCTCGCCGGCGCGGCGACGGCGGTCCGCGAGCTCGCCGTGCGCCCGGGGGAAAACCGGCTCGACTTCCAGCTCGCGGACGGTCTGGAGATCGCCGGCCGGGTGGTCGACCCGACCGGCGCGCCGGTCTCCGGCGCCCAGGTGACCGCGAGCGCCGGCGACCCCTTTCCCAACGAGACGGCGAGCGGCGACGACGGCTCCTTCCGCTTCGGCGGCCTGCGCGGCGGCGCCTACCGGCTCGCCGCCCAGCTCCAGGGCTTCGCCTCGACCTCCCAGGAGGTGCGGCTCGCGGACGCCTCGGTCCGCGACGTCGAGCTGCGGCTGGGGAGCGGCGGCGCCGTGGCCGGTCGCATCGTCGGCCTGCCTCCCGAGCAGTTGGCGGAGGTGACGGTCAGCGCCTACCAAACCGGGATGGATTCCGGCAGCTTCCGGTCCTCCCCGGTCGATGCGGAGGGACAGTACCGGATCGGCGAGCTCCCGCCCGGCGAGTGGTCGATGAACGCCATGGTGGGCCTGGGCGGGCGTTCAGCCCATGGCAAGGCGCAGCTGCCGCCCGGCGTCCCCGAGGTCCGTCTCGACCTCGAGTTCCCCGCCGGCTTCACGCTCTCCGGGCGGCTCCTGCGCGGCGGCCAACCGGTGCCCGGCAACTTCGTCGCCGTCCGGGGGACCGACGTCGAGACGGGCGGGGCGGTGCGCAGCGACGGCGAGGGCGCCTTCCGGGTGGAGGGATTGAAGGCCGGGACCTACAAGCTGACGGTGAACAGCCGTTCGGCCGGGCAGGTGCACGAGGAGACCCTGGAGCTGACGGCGGACCGCGAGGTCCAGATCGACCTTCCCGCCGCCGAGATCCGCGGCCGGGTGGTCGACGCTGACGAGGGGAGCCCCCTGGCCGAGGCGAACGTCTCCCTGGAGCCGGCCGATCCGGCCAAATCGGGCTCCCGGTTCTCGGGGAGCAGCACGGGCCCCGACGGCGCCTTCGCCCTCGACAGCCCGGTCGAGGGAGACTACCGGGTGATCGCCCGCAAGGACGGCTACGCCCCGGCCGACGCGCTCGTCCACGTCGGCGCCTCCGGGGCGACCGAGGAGGTCAAGCTCTCCCTCTCCCCCGCCGCCGGCCTGCGCTTCACCGTTCGCGACGCCACGGGGAGCGCGCCGGGCTCGGTCGGCGTGGCCCTCCTCGATCCCGCCGGCCGGGTCCTCCTCGCCGGCAACTACCCGGTGAGCGAGGGCGGCCGGGTGCGCCTCACCGAGGCCCCCGCCGGCCACTGGCTCCTCCTCGTCGCCGCCGGCAACAGCGCCACCGCCACCCGCGCCGTCGACGTCCCCGGCTCCCGGGTGACCGTCGACCTGCCCGACCGCACCCGGCTCACCGTGCTCGTCCCCACGCTCGCCGGCAAGCCAGGGGCCGCCGCCACCCTGAAGATCACCGGCGCCGACGGTCTCCCCTACCGCTCTCTCCGCTTCGGCTTCCTGCAGCCCGAGTGGCGGCTCGCCGAAGGCCGCGCCGAGATCGACGACCTGCCCCCCGGCGTTTGGCAGCTGCGCGTCGAGGCCCCCGGCGGCAAGGTCTTCACGGGCAGCGCGGCGACCGCTCCCGGGGTGCCGGCGATGGTGAGCCTGAAGTAGGGGGCCGCAACCGCCCGGACCTGTGCTACCGTAAAGTGCAACGCACGGAGAGATCATGGACCGGGAACTGATTACCTATTTCGACGCCCACTTTGGCGAAGTCTCACAGCGCATCGAGACTCTCCACCAGGAGACCACGCAGCAGATCGCCGCTCTCCGCGACGAGACCACACAGCAGATCACCGCTCTCCGCGACGAGACCACGCAGCAGATCACCGCTCTCCGCGACGAGATGAACCAGCGCTTCGAGAAGGTCGACGAACGCTTCGAGAGGGTCGAGGTCGCGGTCCACCATACCCAGATCACGGTCGAGGCCATGCGCGGCGACGTCCAGCTCCTCGCCGAGGGATGGATCGGCCAGGAGGAGAAGCTGCAGGCCTCTCGCGGGGAGGTCAATCTCCGGTTCGACGAGATCAAGGGATTGATCGGATCGATCGGTCCCCGCTACGCGGACCTCGACCGCCGCATCTGCCAGCTGGAGGAGAGGGCCGCGCGGGAAGGCCGGGACCCCATCGAGATCATCCGCGAGCGGTTCGGCAAATCCACCCAGTAGCCTCTTCTCGCCCCTCCCGGTGCACTTCTCTTTGTAGGCCGTCGGCCTCCTGCCGGCTGGACCTTATGGAGATGCAGCCCATGAAGAGATTCGCGACCTTCCTTGCCCTGCTCGCCCTGGTTCTCTCTACGCCGTGCCTGGCGCAATCGACGACGCCCACCACCACCGTGGCGACCGCGCCCACCGCCGGCGTCGCGGCCTTCCTGGCGACCCTGCCGGGACCCGTAGCTCCGGCCCTGCCGCCGGCTCCTGAGTTCCTCTCGACGACCTGCACCAGCAATGCCGACTGTCCGATGGGGCAGCTCTGCTGCTATCCCTGCGGCATCGACGGCTGCAGCAAGGTCTGCATGGCGCCGTTCCACGGCCACTGTCCGTTCTTCCCGTAGGCAGGCTCCGCTCCGGGGTCTCCGATGTCCACGAGAGGCAAAGGAGGCCCCCTCTCGGTCCAACGCTTCGCGCCGCGCCGTCCGTATTACCTCGCGAATTGGTGCTGTTCGTATTTTGGCTCCCCAGCCAACTCATGCTTCTTCAAGAATTCCCAGGCACTATGATTGATCTCACCTGCCCGGTCATAATAAAAATGTGTATGCCCCTTTATCTCCGTAAGCTCTGCGGTAAAGCCGCGCGTGTTCAGAGCATCGCGCGTCGAGCGTACCACCGCCAGCGGGAAGAGCTGGTCGTTGGTGCCGACATAGATTGAGATCGGAATCTTACGCTTTGCTTGGTCGATGAACGCAGTATCCTCACCTCGCAAGGACCCTGCGTGAACAGCCGTTGCCGCAAAATACTCCGACTCAAGAAGCGAGAGGTAGAGAGCCTGCACGGCTCCAGCCGAGTGGCCGAATAGATAGACTCTGCGCGCGTTGATCGGGTACTTTGTCTTAAGCGCTTCGACCAGCTCGTGGAGGAAGTCCGGCCCATCCTCTGGTATTTTCCACCCTTGCGAGCTGAGAGCGTCTGGGCCAACGATGATGAATCCTTCCTTTCTTGCCAAGTCTTTCCACGGCTCGACAAGCGACGCGCCATTACGCCCTGAGCCATGGAGCAGAACAATTAAAGGGGCCGTCGCCGAAGGGCTGATGCTCTTGGGGACGAACAGGTAGTAAGCGCGATCCTGTCCGCCCGAGCGGAGGATCTCCTTGGTGATCCCCTGGGCAGTGACCGGAAGTGAAGAAAGTGCCATCGAAAGCGTGAAGGCGACCCGTAGGACAAGTCTCACAAAAGTACCTCCTCTCGGTGTGACGGCGCCGAAGTTGCCCCCGCCCCGGCCCCGGTATGCGCCCTCCAGCAACCCTTCAGGAGTGTACGCCAAAATCCATCCTGGTCATCCAGTTCGGCTCGTTCCTCGATCCGCTGGCGATCCTCCTCTCCCTCACCCTGTCGCTCATCGGCGTCGTCCTGATCCTCCTGCTGACCGTGTCGAGCGCCCGTCCTTCACTCCTCCAGAGGATGGAAACGCTCGGCTCCCTGCCAGAGACCGAGGCGATTGCCCTCGGGGTCGCGGAAGCGGGCGAAGCGCCCCTTCCCCGCCACCGCCGTGACCGGCACCTCGACGGCGCCGCCGGCTGCCACGATCCGCTCCAGGCAGTCCTCGAGGGAGACATCGGCGACGTGGATCACGAGGAGAGGCTGGTCGCCAGCTTGCCCTCCCGCGGTCAGCCCGCCGTCGATCCCCTCGCGCGCCGTTCCCAGCTTGGGGATCGCGGTGCCCACCCGGTAGTAGGGCGGCCCCGCCCAGGCGACCGGCTCGACCGACCAGCCGAAGACCTCACGGTAGAAACGCGCCGACCGTTCGGGATCGCGGGTGGGGATCTCGAAGCCGCTGACGGTTGCGTACATGGCAGACAACTCTACCGCGATCCTCCATGCTGCGCGATCTCTTCCTCCCCTTACCGCCTCGCTGGCCCGCCTTCGCCGTGGCGATCCGCCTGCCAAGAGGGTGGCACCTGTCTGGGCTCGCCGCGAGCTCCGCCTGAAGGGCCTGCAAGCCCTGGGTGATCGAGTCGCGGTCCTTGGCCTCCAAGGACTTGAAGAGGCGGACGATCCTGTCGCGGTGAGGGATCTCCGGGTGCTCCTGGAGGGAATGGAGGGTCCCGGGGAAGGTCCAGCCCGTACTGAATTCGGCGGGCTGGGCTGCCACTTCCTTCGTCAGGTTTGCCAAGGCCTTGCCGGCCTTTTCATTTCCTGTCGCCATCTCAACCGCAGCCTCATAACCCAAGAAGACCACTCTGAAGTTGGCGGCGAGCCCGGGTGTCGCGAGCAGGGAATCCGTCTTGACTCGGCAGCTGGCGAAGTCCCCGCTGGCGAACAGGACTTCGATCTCCATCGATCGGGTGTTCGGGTCTCCCGGATTGTTGACGTGCCATTGCTGGATGATTGTAAGGGCTCGGCGATGATCGAATAGATGGTCATTGAGGGCGCTAATCAGCATCTGGAGCGCAAAGACATCCGTCGGGCTCCTGTTGAGGATTTCGGTAAGCCCTGTGAGGGATTCCTGGTAGCGCTCCGCACGCTGCAAGGCTTGCGCCTCGTTGCGTCGTGCAACGTTCCACTGGCGGGGAAATTGCTCGTAGGTGAAGACCTCCAGGGCCTGCCGGAAGGCCATGCCGGCCTGCGCAAAAAGCTGTGGTGTGGATTCACCTGCGGTCCGCGCGGCCTGTTCCATGAGGACAAGGCCGAGGTTGTTCTGGGTGATGGCCCAGTCCTGGGGGAACTGCTCGCGTGTGTAGACGAGGAGCACCTGTCTGTAGGTAGCAACCGCTTCTGCGAGAAGCTGGGCACCGCGCTGCCCCTCGGTCCGTCTGCCTTGCAGGGCGAGCGCATTGCCGAGGCCGTTCTGGATCATTGCCCAGCCCTGTGGAAGCTGCTCGCGCGTGTAGACGCGGAGAGCCTGTCGATGGGCTTCGACCGCTTCTGCGAGCAGCTGAGCGCCGCGCTGCCCCTCGGTCCGCTCTCCTTGCGCTTGAAGTGCAATAGCCAGGTTATGCTGAGTGGCGGCCCAGCCCTGTGGAAGCTGCTCGCGCGTGTAGACGCGGAGAGCCTGTCGATGGGCTTCGATCGCTTCTGCGAGCAGCTGAGCGCCGTGCTGCCCCTCGGTCCGCGTACGAGAGCCTGTGTGTGGGCCGCAACCGCGTCGGCGAGCAGCTGTGCGCTGCGCTGCCCCTCGGTCCGTGTGCCTTGCTCGCGGAATGCGCTGCACAGGCCGTTCTGGGTCAAGGCCCAGCCTAGTGGAAACTGCTCGCGCGTGTAGACGAGGAGAGCCTGTTTGTAGGCCTCCACTGCATCTGCGAGGAGTTGAGCGCCGCGCGCCCCGTCGGCCCGCGTACCTTGAATCTGGAGTGCGTCAGCCAGGTTGTTCTGGGCCATTGCCCAGTCCTGTGGAAGCTGCTCGCGCGTGCAGACCTGGAGGGCTTGACGACTGGCCAGAACGGCCTGGTCCAGATGGGCCTGGCTGGCGGCCGAAGAGCCTTCGTATCCCAAGCTCCAGTGGGCCTGCGAGATGTCATTGAGCGTAGCCGCCCACAGGCTTGCTGTCTCGTCAGGCGAGGAATGACCGTGCGCCTCCTCGTAGACCGCGAGAGCCCTTTCATAGTCGCCAGCCTGAAGACGAGAGTCCCCTTCGAGCCGCAGGGCACCGATCTGCTTGATCCGCAGCTGGGCCTCCCTTTGTTCTAGCGCCTCCCTGCGCCGGTGGATCTCCTCGATCTGGCGGGCGTCCTGATCCGCGGAGTCGCGGAAGTGCCGGGCCGCCTCGGTGAACTTGTTCTTTGCGAAGGCGGCCAACCCCAGCTTGTAGGCGTCGTCCTGATTCGCCTCGGTCTCAGCGATCCAGCGGTCGATCTCCTTCTGTGCGTCCTGCGGTGTGAAGCCGTAACGGACCGCCCATTCCTTGATGTAGCGACCGAGGTCGAGTTCCCTTCCTCTCGTAGCCCCTGCCTCGCGCGGCCTCGGCTGCGCGTCCATTTTTGCCTTCTCGGCGGTGTCCTGGATGAACTTCTCGATGCGGTCGTTCGTCCAGAAGAGCCGCGAGCCGGCGGGCAGCAGCTCGACCTTGATCGTTTCGTCGGGAGAGACGGGGACGAGGGTCTCGCCGTCAAGGGGATAGCGGATCCGCCAATTCGGTTTGTCGACGCTGAGAGTGATCTTAGCGCCAGGCCGGAAGGCTGGCGGCAGAGACAGTCGGGCGATGCCCTGGTCGGTCGTCTCGCGATGGCTGCCCGTCTCCTGCCAGGTCACCACAATCCCGGACTCGTACACCTTCTCGCCGTTCGCTCCGAGATGGAAAACCTGCACGCGCAGCTCGCGGCCCGGCTGCGCGAGAGCGGCGCCTGCCCAGACGATGGAGGTCAACGAGAATACGAGAGCGGCGAATCGTCGCATCATCGATCCCTCCACATCCGATACTGATTCAACAGAGATCCTACCGAGGATTCCTCACGTATCATTTTATACCCTTTGAGAACAGCGCGCATGTGGACCGGCGCTCCGGCCGGTTCGGCGACCTCGAAGCGACACTTGCCGTCTTGTCCTGTCGGCTTTGCCAGGTCGAGATCGGGGAGGCTGACGAGCACACCCGGAAGAGGCAGCTTGGTCTCGGCGTCCAAGATCTCGATGGAGAGGGTCTGCTTGGTGGCCGTTCCACCTTCCGGTCCGCCTGCAGGTCGGAAGTACACATATCCGGCTAGCGCCAAGAGAGCCACGAGAAGCGCCACGGCCCGCCACGGCCACCGGGGCCGTCCTCGGGCCTCCAGCGGAATCCAGGCAAACCCGCTCGCCCTCGGTTTCGGAGGCAGCGCGACGAGCGCGCCGAGTTCCGGTTTCGGGACCTCCGGCTGGCGCGTGAGATGGCGGTAGAGCTGTTCGTACCCCGCGTCGGTGCCGAGGTTGTAATACATCGTGCCGCGGAGGACGGTCGGGATGTGAGCCTCGTCCTCTGGAGTGAAGATCACGGGGACGAGCTTGCGCGTCTCGGCGGAGGCGTCGTAGAGCACCTGCGTGATGACGGCGCCCTCCCAATGCACCGCGAGGCCTCGCCGCTTCTCCTCTCTGCCGTCGAAGCGGCGGCGATAGGTCTCCGTACAGACCACGAGCACGAAATCGGCCGCCTCGATCTGCCGCAGGGTCCAGCGCGGCCAGCCCTCGGGCGGCGCCGCCTCGTACTGGTCGAGGTCGGCGTCGACCCCGTCGTGCCGCAGCCGGTCGCAGAGCGCCAGCACGCGATCCATGTGGGCAGGGGAGTCGTGGCTGTAGCTCACGAACATCCGGGGCGGACGGGGAGGCTCGGTAGGAGGCATACGCAGTCTTCGATGGAGAGCGCGACAAGATTCTATCGCGAAGCGGAGCGGGTTGGGATGAAGAGGTCGAGCGCCACAAGCACGGTCCTCGCGTACCCGCGCGGGGTCACCGCGTACCGGCGCGCGGTGATGGCGTGCCTGCACACAGATACCGCGTACGGGCGCGCGATCGTCGCGTGCAGGTACACGGTCGCTGCGTGCAGGTGCGCGGTCACTGCGTGCCGGCACACGGGCTGCCCCGTCTACCTTCAGGCGGTCCGCTCTCCCTCGACCAGCAGCCGCCCAGCCGTCGCCAAGGCCACGGCGCCGCTCGCCTCGAGCACCCGGGTGAGGCACTCGGGGAGGCGGATAACGGTCTCCGCCGTGTGCAGGGCGGTTACGAGCTCGGGGTCGTAGTTGCGCAGATACCCGATAACCTGGCCGCCGGACTCGACGGCGTAGCCCTCGGGGCCCCGCTCGTGCTGGAGGCGGAAGAGCCGATCGAAGCCGGTGCCGGGGAGGACCGCGGCGGCGAGGAGCGCCCGCTCGCGGTGGTGGAAGACCGCTCTGGGGACGTCGCCGGCGGCCAGGCTCTCGCCCCGGCGGAGGATCGCCCAGCCGGGGCTGGGGATCGGCACGACGATCCACGGGCCGGCAACGTCGGCCTGGGCCGCGGTCAGCGGCTCGTCCTGCTG
>Ga0137403_10000168_pt2 | contig 56283 bp, 47 predicted proteins | sample CZOMad2_1_16fung_FD_122057 | JGI IMG/M metagenome (GOLD analysis project Ga0137403, IMG submission 122057) | Vadose zone soil fungal communities from Angelo Coast Range Reserve, California, USA - CZOMad2_1_16fungal (Hybrid Assembly) | ecosystem: Environmental > Terrestrial > Soil > Vadose zone...
CTCGCCTTCTTAACCCCCCTGGGCCACGCGGTCAACATCCTGGTGATGGGCCCGGGCGGCTACACCTTCCGCGACTATCTGAAGGTGGGGCTGCCGCTCTTCCTCCTCGCCTACTTCCTGATCGTGGCGCTGGTGCCGGCGATCTGGAGGCTGTAGCGTCCGGCAACACAAACGCCGCGCTCGACGCCCGCGGGCTTAGGGAGGCGGCACCCGCCTTGGCAAGCCTCCGGACCGGCCTCACGGCGGTATGGAGGCGGTCTGGAGCCCCTCAAAACGCCTCGAATTGCAATTCGAGCGGCTTGAATTAGAACTCTTACGCCTCGATTCCGAATTCAAGCCACTCGAATTCGAATTCTTACGCCTTGATTTCGAATTGGAGCCGCTCGAATTGGAATTCGAGCCGTTCTCTTCAGCGACGGATTGAAGGACCCGCGCCGAAATGCGGCTCGCCTCCTTGGGGAGATCGAATCGAGGAAGCCCTACCCGAACCGCCCCGTAATGTAGTCCTCGGTCTGCTTCTTGACCGGATTCAGGAAGAGCTTCTCGGTCCCGCCGTACTCGATCAGCTCGCCCAGGTAAAGGAAGGCGGTGTAGTCGGAGACGCGGGAGGCCTGCTGCATGTTGTGGGTGACGATCACCTGGGTGTACTTCTCCTTCAAATCCTGCATCAGCTCCTCGACCCGTGCCGTGGCGATGGGGTCGAGGGCCGAGCAGGGCTCGTCCAGGAGGATCACCTCGGGCTCGACGGCGATGGCCCTCGCGATGCAGAGGCGCTGCTGCTGGCCGCCCGACATCCCCAAGGCGCTTTCGTGCAGGCGGTCCTTGACCTCGTCCCAGAGGGCGGCGCCTTTCAGGCTCGTCTCGACGATCTCGTCCAGCTCGCGCTTTTTGTTGATCCCCTGGATGCGCGGGCCGTAGGCGACGTTCTCGTAGATCGACTTGGGGAAGGGGTTCGACTTCTGGAACACCATCCCGATCCGCTTGCGCAGCAGGTTGATGTCGACCTGCGGGTCCTGGATGTTCCCCCCCTCAAACCGGATCTCGCCCTCGATGCTCACCCCGTCGACCAGGTCGTTCAGCCGGTTGATGCAGCGCAGGAGGGTCGACTTGCCGCAGCCCGAGGGGCCGATGAAGGCGGTGATCTTCTTCTCCGGAATGGCGAGGGAGATGTCGTTCAAGGCCTGCTTCGCCCCGTACCAGAGCGACAGGTGCTCGATCGAGAGGATCGGGTCGACGATCCCCGGGTCGAGCGCCGGATCGCGCGCCGGTTCGGGTAGAACGGGGGCGGCGGCGGCCGGGGCCAAGGGCGGGTGCGGGTGCGATTCGGGCATGGCGTGTCGGCGGGCCGTGTCGATCTCGGTCATTCTCGCATTCTCCAGGGGCCGGAAAGACTAGATCGCGCTCCCCGCGTACTTCCTCCGCAGATGGTTGCGCAGAGCGATGGCGGCGAGGTTGGTGAGCGTCACCACCAGGATGAGAAGGAGGGCGGTGGCGAAGACGATCGGCTTGGTGGCCTCGACGTTGGGGCTCTGGAAGCCGACGTCGTAGATGTGGAAACCCAGGTGCATGAACTTGCGCTCCAGGTGGACGTAGGGGAAATGGTGGTCGAGCGGGAGGGAGGGGGCGAGCTTGACCATGCCGACGATCATCAGCGGCGCCACCTCGCCGGCGGCGCGCGCCATGGCGAGGATCATGCCGGTCAGGATGCCCGGCGCGGCGGCCGGCAGCACCACCCGCCAGAGGGTCTCGAACTTGGTGGCGCCCAAGGCGAGCGAGCCCTCGCGCACGATGCGCGGCACCGCCGCCAATCCCTCCTCCGCCGCCACGATGACGACCGGTACGGTGAGGAGCGCCAGGGTCAAGGCCGCCCACAGGATGCCGCCGGTGCCGAAGGTCGGAGTGGGGAGAGCGTCGGCGAAGAACAGGCGGTCGATCGAGCCGCCGATCAGGTAGACGAAGAACCCCAGCCCGAAGACGCCGAAGACGATCGACGGCACCCCGGCCAGGTTGTTGACGGCGATCCGCACGATGCGCACGAGGAGCCCCTGCTTGGCATATTCGCGCAGATAGAGAGCGGCGAGCACCCCCAGGGGAACGACGGCAATCGACATCAGGAAGACCATCATGACGGTGCCGAAGATGGCGGGGAAGATCCCCCCCTCGGTGTTCGACTCGCGCGGGTCGGCGGTGACGAACTCCCAGAGCCGGTAGAGATAGAGCCGGAGACGGGCGAAAACGCCCAGGGCGTTCGGCCGGTAGGCGTGGACGACGTTCCCCACCGGCATCTCCTTGTTCTCGCCGCCGGCCGTCCGCATCACCAGGGTCTCGGCCGAGAACGCCTGGCGCATCCGGGCCAGGCGGTCGGCGAGCTGCTGGTAGGCCGCCTGCCGGCGTTCGAGTTGGCTGTCGAGGGCGGCCGCCTGGCGCGCCTTCTCGGCCGCGGGAAGAGACGCCGCGTCGAGGCGCTTCCTGGCCAGGCGCAGATGCTCGATCTCGTAATTGATGTCGCCGATCGCTCCCCGTTCGAGCTGGCGGATGGCGGCGAGCTCCTGGTCCTTCCGGGCATGGAGCGGACCGAAGGCCTTCCACACCGCCTCCGGGCCGGTGGCGAGGACCCGGCCGCCGGCACGCAGCTCGGCCATGAAGCCGTAGAAGTTGCCATACTCCAGCCGCTCCAGGAGCACCGCATCCTGGGGGAAGGAACGGGAGGCCACGTCCTTTTCGTCGAGCCAGGCGAAGTCGAGGCCGGAAACGTCGCGGTTGCCGATCTTCAGGCGGAAGCGGTCGTGGGCCTTCGCGTCCACCGTGGCCCGCGTCTTCTCGACCTCCCAGACCTCCCCCAGGATCTTATTGCCGTCCTTCTGCGCCAGGAGGACGAGGTCCTTCTGCCAGAAGTAGCCCATGCCGTTGACGATCAGGAGGGTGAGGATACCGATCACCAGCAACAGATTGAAGGCGAGCGCGCCGCCGCAGAGCCAGGTGAAGGCCCGGCCGAAGAAAGCGGAGCGGCGGCGGTTCCGGGCCAGCCTCTCCGCCCCGCCGCCGCGCAGGCGGGGAGCGGGGGCCGGTGGCAGCGCGGAGCGGGTCGCGGTTTCGCCGATGGAGATCGTCTCGGGCATGGCAGTGTTTCCCGGGTCCAGATCAGAGCTGCGAGTAGCGCTCGCGCAGCCGCTGCCGTACGAGCTCCGCCACCGTGTTGATGATGAAGGTGAGGACGAAGAGGAGGAGCGCGGCGAGGAAGAGGGTCCGGTAGAGCGTCCCGCCGTGCGGCGCCTCGGGGATCTCGACCGCGATGTTGGCCGAGAGGGTGCGGAAGCCGTTGAACGGGTTCCAGTCCATGATCGGCGTGTTGCCGGTCGCCATGAGGACGATCATGGTCTCGCCGATCGCCCGCCCGAAGCCGATCATCACCCCGGAGAAGATCCCCGGCGAGGCGGTGGGAAGGACCACCTTGGTCACCGTCTGCCAGCGGTCGGCGCCGAGCGCCAGGGAGCCGGCGACGAGGTTCTGCGGCACGTTCGAGAAGGCGTCCTCGGCGATGGCGAAGAGGATCGGGATGACCGCGAAGCCCATGGCGAGCCCGACGACGACAGCGTTCCTCTGGTCGAAGGAGAGGCCGGTCGTCGCCGTCAACCAGCTCGGGAAGTTGCCGCCGAGGGCGAAGGCCTCGAACGGCCGCGAGAGGGTGAGGCAGAGCCAGATGCCGAAGGCGAGCACGCCGACGAAGAGGAGGGCCTCGCTGCCGACCGGGAAACGGCCGCGGAAGGCGCGCGGCAGCGTCTCCCAGAGAGCGCCGGCGGCGAGCACCAGGAGGGGGAGCACGACGACCATCAGGGCGAGCGCCGGCACCACCCGCTCGATCCGCGGCGCCAGCCAGAGGCCGGCGAGGAAGCCGAGGACGACGCTGGGAAGCGAGGCCATGATCTCGACCATCGGCTTCAGGTACCGCTTGTAGGCCGGGTGCATGAACTGCGAGGTGTACATGGCGCCGAAGATGCCCAGGGGGATGGCGAGGAAGAGCGAGTAGATCGTCCCCTTGAGCGTCCCGGCGAGGAGCGGGGTGAGCGACAGCTTGGGCTCGACGTCGTCGGAGGCGCCGCTCGACTGCCAGACCCAGGCGGGGTGGTCGTAGCCCTCGTACCAGACCTTGCCGAAGAGGGTCGCCCAGGAGATTTCGGGGTGCGGGTTGACGACGTCGAGCTCGGCGACCTTCTGCGTCGTCGCGAGGAAGGCGCCGTCGCCCTTCGGGCTGTAGAAGAGGGAGACGCCATCCCGCAGCGGCGCCGGCCCACTCCACAGGGTGCGGTTCGAGGTCGAATGGTAGAGCCCCAGCCGGCCGGCGGAGAGGGCGAGGAAGCCCTTGTCGCGCGGCGAGGGGGCGAAGGCACGGATGGCCGCCGGCGTCGCCGGCGCCCCCGGATGCCGCGGGAAGTCACGCACCCGGGTGATCCGATAGCTGTCGTCCGCCTGGTGGACGGGGAACCAGACCGAGATCGCGCCGCTCTCCTGGCCGACGAGGAGCGAGCGGCCGCCGATCAAGAGAGAGAGGGCGGTCACGGCGGAGCGGCCGGCCGAGGCGGTGCGCACCGGGCCGGGCTGGGCGCCGTCGAGCGGCCAACCGAGGATCTCGCCGGCGGCTGTTCCACCGTAGAGGTTCTTGCCCTCGGCGTCCAGGACCAGGGCGGTGAGCGGCAGGGCGAGCGGGGTCTCCTGGCGCGCCAGGCTCTCGCTCGTCTCGCCGGTGATCTCGTTTTTCTCGCTCGATCGGCGGACGACGGCCAGGGCGCCGCTCGCCAGCTGGGCGGCGACCGTGGCGTTCCCGGTGCCGCCGGCAGTATCGAGTTGGGCGGCGAAGCTCTGGAGCGGATGACCGGCGGGGTCCAGGGTGAGGATCGCCACCGGGCCCACCGTGGCCGCGGTCTGCCGCACCTCGCCGGTGAAGGTCGCCGCGAACTGGACCGGCGCCAGGACCACCCGCCCGTCGGCGGTCGCGCCGGCCAGCAGGTGGCTCTCCGGCACGACCGTCATCCGGACCAGCCTCGGTTTCGGCATTGGCATCGGTGCCGGGGCGAACAGGTCGGTCGTCGAGACCAACTGGCCGTCCCGGATGCTCAGCACGACGACCTGGCCGGCGGCGGTCAGGGCGGCGACCAGGGTGCGGTGCTCGTCGGCGAGAACCGCACCGACCGCGCCGGCTCCGGCGACGGCCGGGATGGGGAGATGGCGCCGGGTCGTGACTTCGGGACGGGTGAGGAGCGGCCAGATCTCGGCGGCGATGAAGACCAGGATGCCCAGGATGGCGACGACGACGGCCAGACCGCCGGCGGAGACCACCCAGCGGGCGGCGCGGTCGGCGACGAGCCGGCGGCGCGGCGTCTCCTCCCGGCGCGCTGCCGGGGTGGGCGAGCCGGCCTGCCGGGACGGCTTCGGGGTCGCTCGGATGTCTGCCGGTTGCGCCATGATGTCGGCCTTCCGCTCGCGGACGAGAGTGGACGGCCCGGCAGTCCCGTGGGAAGGCGGGCCGCCGGGCCGGGTGCGATGCGAGACTACTTGAGCTTGGCGTGCTCCTGGCTGTCGGTCGTCGCGGTGAGCGGCATGAACCCGTCCTTGACCACCACCTGCTGGCCCTCCTGTGAGAGCACGAACTTGATGAACTCGCGGATCATCGGGTCGAGCGGCTTGCCGGGAGCCTGGTTGACGTAGACATAGAGGAAGCGGGAGATGGGATACTTGCCGGAGTACACGTTCTCCGCGTCGGTGCTGTAGTACGGGCCGCCGGGGGTCTTGCTCAGCTTCAGGGTCTTGACCCCGGAGGTCTTGTAGCCGATGCCGCTGTAGCCCATGCCGTAGAGGTCCTCGGTGACACCCTGCACCACGGAGGCCGAACCCGGCTGCTCCTTGACCGTGTCCTTGTAGTCGCCCTTGCAGAGGGCGTGCTCCTTGAAGAAGCCGTAGGTGCCGGAGGCCGAGTTGCGGCCGTAGAGGCTGATCGGCTTCGCCCCATAGGCGCCCTGGTTGAGGCCGGCCTGGCCCCAGGTAGCGATCGCCTTGCCGCCGCAGGTGTGGCCCTTCGAGAAGATGCCGTCGACCTGCTGCAGGGTGAGCTGCTCCAGCGAGTTGTCCTTGTTGACGTAGACCGCCAGGGCGTCGAGCGCCACCCGGATCTGGGTCGGCTTGTAGCCGTACTTTTTCTCGAACTCGTTGACCTCCGCCGTCGTCATCTCACGGCTCATCGGGCCGACCTGCGAGGCCCCGGCGATGAGCGCCGGCGGGGCGGTCGAGGAACCCTTCGCCTCGATCTGGATCTTGACGTTCGGGTACTCCTTGCGGAAGCCCTCGGCCCACAGGGTCATCAGGTTGGCCAGGGTGTCGGAGCCCACCGAGGACAGGTTGCCCGAGACACCGCTGGTCTTCTGATAACCCGGGATCGCCGGATCGACCTTGCCGGTCTGGGCGGACAGGGCGCTGCCGCACAGGGCCAGGGCAAGGGCGAAGGGAGCTACCTTGGGGATACGTATCATCTCTCATCTCCTTTGGATGTTGAATGGAGGAACTTGCATGCTTAAGGACGGTACGGCCGGAGCCGATCGTGCCGCGACTCTGGCAGAGGTGTTTGGCAGCGAACCAACCGCCGTGTGACAGCGAGGTGACAAAGCCCGCGCTCGGGCGAGCCTCCGCGGCTGTTGCACGGCTGTCACAGCGCCGTCGCACCTCCGCTCGGTCCGCCTCCTATCCTCTCGCCAACTTGTCGGGCAAACCTTGATCCCAAAGATCCCCAGCTGCTTTCAAAAGGAGAGTCGAATGCGCAGAACCCCTCTATTCGTGGCCGGCCTGGTGGCGCTCGTCGCGCTCCTCGCCGCCTCCGTCGCCATGGCGCAGGTGACGGGCCTGTATTACAAGGAGGTCGAGAAGGATGGCCGTATCTACGTTTTCAACACGCCGGAGCGTTTCCAGCTGTGGTCGCAGTCCGGCGACATGGGCCAGGGGGTGACCCTGCCCGGCCGTGGGGCGAACGGCGAGACGATCGTGGGCGAGAACGAAACCGCGATCGATCTCTACCTCTTCAAGCACGGCTTGGACGCCTACGATCGGCCGACCCCCAAGCCCAAGGCGACCTCGCCGTTTCCCGGCATCAAGTTCAACGTCCGCGTTTTCGCCGACATGAGTGACAAGGAGAACAAGGACAAGGGCGCCGGCGTGAAGAGCGCCGACAGCGGCGTGGGTGTCGACGTCAAGCGCTTCTACTTCACCGCCACTCACGACTTCGACGCCGTCTGGTCGGCCCAGTTCCAGTCCGACATCGGCGACCAGGGCACGCGGCGCTACGACGTCTTCGTCAAGAAGGCGTTCATTCAGGCCAAGCTCGCTCCGGAGGCCACCTTCCGCCTCGGCTCGGCCGACACCGCCTGGGTCCCCTACGTCGAGGGGATCTATGGCTTCCGCTATGTCGAGCAGGAGCTCGTCGACCACCTGAGCTTCGGCACCTCGGCCGACTGGGGCCTTCACTTCCTGGGCAAGTCCGGCATCGTCAGCTACCAGCTCTCGGCCGAGAACGGCCGCGGCTATTCGAACCCGGCGCGCAGCAAGAACGTCGACTTCGAGGGCCGGGTCTCGATCGAACCGGTCCAGGGCCTGCAGCTGGCGGTGGGCGGCTACACCGGTAAGCGTGGCCTGGAGACCGACGCCGCGCCGGCCCAGCACACGGCGACCCGCAAGGACGCCATGGTCGCCTACGTGAGCGACCGTTTCCGCGTCGGCGGCGAGTGGTTCGAGGCCGACAACTGGAACCGGGTCACCACCAAGGGTGCCGACGACAAGTCCGACGGCACCTCCGTCTGGGCCTCGTTCGGCTGCACCGACACGCTCACCCTGTTCGGTCGCTACGACCAGGCGAAGCCCTCGAAGGACCTGAACCCCAACCTGAAGTTCACCTACTACAACGCCGGGCTTCAGCTGCGGGTCAACAAGGCCTTCGCCGCCTCTCTGGTGTACAAGTACGCCCAGGTCGAAAATGGTACCCTGAGCACGGGCAACGGCACGATCGGCTCGACCAAGCTCACCTTGAACGACAAGGGCGAGTACAACGAGATCGGCGTCTTCGCGATCTACGACTTCTAGCGCCTCCGTATCGTTCCTCTGGAACGGGGGGAGGTCGCCCGCCGGCGCGATCTCCCCTCCCTTTTTTTCGGACCGGCCTTGCGAACGGGAAGACCATGGAAAGACACCTGGACCAAGACCTCGACCGCATCCGTCAAGAGCTCCTGCGCATGGCCGGCCTGGTGGAGGCCATGATCGGCGACTCCATGGCGGCGCTCGTCGACCGCGACTGGGACAAGGCGCGCGGCGTCATCATCGCCGACCAGGGGATCGACCTCCTGGAAAAGGAGATCGACGAGGCCTGCCACTCGGTCCTCGTGCGCCACCAGCCGACCGCCATCGACCTGCGCTTCCTGGTGGCGGTGATGAAGATCAACAACGACCTGGAGCGCATGGGCGACTCGGCGGTCAACATCGCCGAGGCGGTGGAGGTGCTGAACCAGGAGCCGCCCTTGAAACCCTACATCGACCTGCCGCGGATGTCCGAGCGGGCGCGCGAGATGGTGCGCCGGAGCCTCGACGCCTTCGTCGACCGCGACACCAAGGCGGCGATCGCCGTCTGCGCCTCGGACGACGAGATCGACGCCCTCTACCACCAGCTCTTCCGCGAGCTCCTGACCTACATGATCGAGGACCCGAAGAACGTCAGCCGGGCCCTCCACCTGCTCCTCATCTCGCGCAACCTGGAGCGCATCGCCGACCACGCGACGAACATCGCCGAGGACGTCATCTACTACGTCGAGGGCCGCGACATCCGCCACTCGGCGGGGATGGCGGCCGGCAGGGTGAAGGCGGAAGTGTAGGGGGGCGCAGGGCGAGGTTCCGTGGTAGGCTTTCGGCACCATGGACCCGGAGCTGATCGCCTACTTCGACCGCCATTTCAGTGAGACCTCCCAGCAGATCTTCGCGCTGCGTGAGGAGACCTCCCAACAGATCTCCGCGCTGCGCGAGGAGACCTCCCAACAGATCTCCGCGCTGCGCGAGGAGACCTCCCAACAGATCTCCGCGCTGCGCGAGGACATGGTTCACCGCTTCGAGCAGGCGGACGACACCAACCGGCAGACCCGCATCCTGGTCGAAGACCTGCGCAGGCACACGGGCTTGATCGCCGAGGGGTACATCGGGGTCAACGAGAAGCTGGACCGTTTCCAGAGCGAGGCTACCCTGGTCTTCGACGAGGTCAAGGGTTGGATCGAGCCCTACTACCGGAACCTGGACGGCCGGGTTCGCGTCCTGGAAGGCCGGGTGGAGCGCCAGCAGGGGGACGTCTACGACGCCATCTCAAAGCTGGCGCGCCGGCCTCCCGTGGACCTCACCTCCGAGTAGATCCTTCCTGTCCTGCCGGCGCGGGGCTCCGGGGGTGGCGTCCGGCCGGCTTCCGATCCAGAATAGGCCGGTTCCAAGGAGACCGACCTTGCGCCCCAGCGCCGACCCGCCCCGGAGATCCTCCCCGCTCGCCACCGCCCTGGCCACGGTGACGGGCAACCTCTTCCTGCTCTTCGGGAGCGTTTTCTTCTCGACCCTGTCCGTCCTCGCCGGCTGGGTCCCGCCCCGCACGGTCCTCTCCTTCGCCATCGGCAAGCTCTGGGCGCGCGGCGTGCTGCTCTCCTGCGGGGTGCGGATCGACGCCCGCTTCGATCCCGCCTTCGATCCCCAAGCGCGCTACGTCTTCCTCTGCAACCACCAGAGCCTGATGGACATCCCGGTCCTCCTCGTGAGCTGCCCGAGCCAGGTGCGGCTGGTCGCCAAGCGGAGCCTCTTCCAGATCCCCATCTTCGGCTGGGCGATGACGGCGGCCGGCTTCGTCTCGGTCGACCGCCAGGACAAGAGCTCGGCCCGCGAGACCTTCGCCGCCGCCACGGACAAGCTGAAGCATGGCATCTCGATCCTCCTCTTCCCCGAGGGGACGCGCGGCAAGGGACAGGTCCTCCTCCCCTTCCAGCGCGGCGGCTTCCTCCTCGCCTTACGGAGTGGCCTCCCCATCGTGCCGGTGGGTATCCGCGGCAGCCGCGCCGTGCGCGACAAGGAGAACTTCCTCTTCCATCCCGGAACGGTTGAGGTGCGCTACGGCGCCCCCTTGGACCCCGCCTCCTACGGCCTGCGCCGCAAGCGCGAGCTGACCGCCGAGGTCCGTCAGCGCATCGCGGAGCTCGCCGGGGTCGAGGTCGGGGACGAGGCGGAGGTCCGGGAGGCCGGCGGGTCCTAGAATCAGTACCGCTGTGGTACGCTTTTACCTCTGCAGGTGCGGCCGGGCGCCGCGCCCGACTCCTCCAGAAGAGAGGCACGGATGTCTGAAGACCTCGAAAAAAGCGTGTGGGCGGCCCTGAAGACGGTCAAATTTCCGGGCATGAGCCGGGACATCGTCTCTTTCGGCTTCGTGCACGAAGTGAAAGTCACCGGCGGCATCGCGGCGATCGCCCTCCAGATCGCCACCCAGAAGGCCGAGGCCGTCGAGCAGGTGAAGCGGGAGATCGAGCAGTTGGTGGGGGCTCTGCCCGGGATCTCGGGAGTGCAGGTGGGACTCCAGGTCACCCGGCCGCCCTCTCCCCAGGAGGCGGCGCAGCGCGCCATCGCGCAGGACGCGACCTTGATCCCCGAGGTGCGCCACGTGGTGGCGGTCGCCTCCGGCAAGGGCGGGGTGGGCAAGTCGACGGTGGCGGCGAACCTGGCGGTCGCGCTGGGCCAGCTCGGCTACCGGGTGGGCCTCCTCGACTCGGACATCTACGGCCCGTCGGTGCCGATGATGTTCGGCATCAAGGAGCGGCCGATCATCGACGGCAACAAGATCATCCCCTTCGAGAAGTACGGCATCAAGCTCATGTCGCTCGGTTTCATCCTGGAGACCGACACCCCGGTCATCTGGCGCGGCCCGATGGTCATGCGGGCGATCGAGCAGATGCTGGGCGACGTGGTCTGGGGCGCCCTCGACTATCTCATTCTCGACCTTCCCCCCGGCACCGGCGACGCCCAGCTCACCGTGACCCAGAAGGTGCCGCTCGCCGGCGCGGTGATCGTCACCACCCCGCAGTCGGTGGCCCTGATCGACGCCCGGAAGGGCCTCGCCATGTTCAAGAAGGTGAACGTGCCGGTCCTGGGGATCATCGAGAACATGTCCTCCTTCGTCTGCCCCCACTGTGGCGAGGTGACCGACATCTTCAAGAAGGGCGGCGGCGAACGGACCGCCGAGCTGCTGGAGACGCCGTTCCTGGGGGCGATTCCGCTCGACCCCGAGATCGTGCGCGGCGGCGACGCCGGGGTGCCGATCGTCGTCGCCCAGCCGGACGGGCCGCACTCGGCGGCGTTCAAACGGGTGGCGGAAGCGGTGGACGCCGAGGTGCTGCGGACGAGCGCGGCGAAGCCGAAGCTGTCGATCGTGTAGGGAGGCGACATGAGCACGGAAACCCAATTTGCGCTGGACCTGGACGACTTTCGCGAGGTGCGCGCGCGCATCGCGCCGCACATCAAACACACGCCACTGCTGACGTCACGGCAACTGAGCGAACGCACCGGTTTCGAGGTGCGCACAAAAGCCGAGATGTTTCAGCGCGTGGGCTCGTATAAGATTCGCGGCCCGCTGAACAAGTTCGCGCTCATGCCGGAGGAACAAAAGCGGCGCGGTGTCGTGTGTTCGTCAGCGGGCAACCATGCGCAGGGTGTGGCCCTGGCCGCAAAGATTCACGGCATCCGCGCCGTGGTGTGCATGGCGGCCAATGCGACACCGGCCAAAATCGCAGCCACCAAAGGCTACGGCGCCGAGGTCGTACTGCACGGCAGCATCTGGGATGAAGCCAACGAAAAAGCCAAAGAGCTGGTGCGCGATGAGGGGCTGACCTACGTGCACCCGTTCGATGACCAGCAGCTCATCGCAGGGCAGGGCACACTCGGCCTGGAGATCATCCAGGACTGGCCCGACGTCGATGTGGTTGTAGTACCGATCGGTGGCGGCGGTCTCATCTCGGGCGTGTCGATGGCCGTCAAATCGCACAATCCGAATATCCGCGTGATCGGCGTCGAGTCCTCGGACGGACCGGCGATGAAAAAGAGCGTGGAAACCGGCCAGCTGGAGACCATCGATTGCCGCACCATCATCGACGGCCTGCGCGTCCGGCGCGTGGGCGAGATCACGTTCTCGGTGGTGCAGCGCTTCGTCGATGCGATCGTCGCCCTGCCCGACCGTGACATCTTCGAAGCCATGATCTGGGTCATGGAGCGCTGCAAGCTGGTCGTCGAGGGTGCGGCTGCCGCGCCCGTTGCAGCGCTATTGCATGAGCTCATCAAGGTGCCCCAAGGCTCGCGTGTGGCGGTCGTGTTATCCGGCGGCAACGTCAACCTCGATCAGCTGCGTGGATTGTCCTGGAACTGAGGGAGAGGATCGTACGGCGCCGGCTCTTGTGGAACAATAATCCTTCGAGGTAACGGATGCGTGTCGACGAGGCCCTTCAGAAGATCCGACCGAACCTTGAGGCTGCCTTCCCCGAGCGGTTTCGTGGGGTCCTGCTGTACGGTTCGGAGGCGCGCGGTGGGGCGAGTGAGGACAGTGACCTCGACCTGATGGTCCTGCTCGAGGGGCCGCTCCGTCTCGGCAGGGATCTGGAGACGATTGTCCAGGCGCTCTACCCGGTGCAGTTGGAGATCGACCGGGTGATCCACGCTCTGCCGGTCACGATCGCTGCCTTCGAGGCTGCCGAGTACGGCCTCTACCGCGAGGCCAAGCGGGAGGGGGTTCTGCTTTGAGTCCCCTGAGTCCGGAAGTCCAGGATGAGTGGAGTCGTGCTGAGCGTGCGCTGAGGACTGCGCAAGCCCTGGTCGCTGAAGATCCTGACGCCGCGGCCTCCCGTGCCTATTATGCGGCCTTCCATGCGGTTTCCGCTCTGCTCGCGTTTGAAGGCCAGTCGTATCGAAAGCACTCGGCTGTCGAGCGGGCCGTCCATCGCGACCTCGTGAAGACAGGACGATGGACGCCGGAAGTAGGGGCCGCGTTTTCCTGGTTGGCCAACCTCCGCTACACCGGAGACTACGGCGGCGAAGCCCATGTCCAGATTTCTGAGGCGCGGGAGGCGGTCGAGAAGGCCGCGATGGTGCTGCAATCGGTCCGTGGGTCGATACCCGTGCCAGAAACCCTGCCTCAGGAGGAAGACCTCCATTCGGAGGATGATCCCGACGAGGAGGGTTAGATCTCCTCAGCGATCCAGCCGATAACCATGCCGACACCCGACCAGATCCTGGCGACCCTCCGCGAGCAGCGCGCTCTCCTGAGCCGGCGCTATCCGATCCACCGCCTAGCCCTGTTCGGTTCCTGGGCCCGCGGCGACGCGCGCGAGGACAGCGACGTGGACGTGCTGGTGGAGGTCGACCCCTCGATCGGTCTGCGCTTCGTGGAGCTGGGCGACGACTCGAAAAAGCTCTGGGGCGCCGGGTGGACTGGTCTCGCGGCGCGCGATCAAACCTTCGCTCTGGAAGCGGATCGAGCCCGAGCTGATCGATGCCTAAGCCGGATCCTGGGCTAGACGCCCCTCACTAACTCTTCGAACCGAATGCTTCTCCGCGGGCGCAACCGTTGCGGCGCCCGGAGCCGGTCCCGTCGCGCCTGCCCGAGATTCGCCGCCATGAGCGCCGTAATCCTCCGGCAGATGCCGCGGCCAGGAACCAAGAGGCGTACGCCACCGGCAGATGCTCCGTCTGAACGTTGCATCGATTATTTTTTCTTTGGCAGCTTCCCGTGTTGCTAATGGGTAGCTGTGAACATTTATTCTTTTCTCCATTTCGACTCTTTTGCCCAGATACAAAGCAAAGCTCGCCGCTTGATATACTGGTCCAAGTTTTGCCGAAACTGTTCTCGCATCTTCACTTGTACAGAATCTATGAATTTCTCGATGCCCCTGGAGTCCCCGACGGTAATGTTCGATTGCAAGCTATAGCCATAAACTTGACAGATCTCACGCATCGCGAGATTCTTGCCGTAAAGAACTCGCTCTATGCCCCATAAACTAGGATTATCGAGCTTCGATGCCATCTTATCGAAGGGCAGCATGGAGAATCGATCCTGAGTCACCAGTCCGTTCTCAACGAAAGAGTCCGTCGCCTCGCCAGTGATCAGTATAATGGCCGCTAAAAGGGGACTGAAACCCTGGAGGTCTGTCTCCTTCAGTCTGTCAAGCCGATCTCGAACGGTTTCATAACTTAACATGTAGGCATACTTCCTGCTTTTCGGTGGCGTCACAGAGAGAGAACAATTACCCGGAACATCTTGGCCCATTTGGGCACGATACTCGTTCCTCATGATTTCATCTAGCCCGAGAACAAGATCATCCGCCATTTTTCTGTAACCATCCAGAAAGGCCATCTCCAAATTCACGTAACCTCTTCTCAGTGATGTGACCGCACATTGCAGGAGCTTTTCCGCCTTGGCCTTCAATTCCGCCGGCACCGAAACCGTGACTTTTCGGACAAATCCCGCCTCTTTAAGGGGTCGTGATTTACTAATGATGTTTGATCCTCGTCTCACCTCGCCAGGTTGTTTGAAAATATTAATGCGCAAGGAACAATCAAGAAATTCTCCTCCCCTGGAATGACGGAAGGATCGATCCCCCAAGACAATCGAATAACCGTCAATCATGGAGGGTTCTAATGCATTTAGTGCTTCACGGTAAGCGTTAACTTGAATCGAGAGGTCAATCTGGTCATACTCTTTCACGATCTCCTCAAGGCTGTACATCTGCGAAAAAGACTGGGGGGCCAGGTAGACCGACCTCCGGACCTCGGGCCGCGACAGCGCGTTCGGGCGAGCGAGGAGCGATTCATCCCCGCTCTGCCAAGCTGCAGGTAATGGTGCTCCGGTAAGCCCGGACTCCTCCGACTTGACCGACTGTGCACCTCCGGTGATCGCCGCATGAATCTGTGCGCAGAGCCCCTCAACCGACTCGCCCGACCGCCAGAGGGAGTATTGGATAGGATTCAGGTAGGAAGCCAAGTCATAGGGTAGCGCTTTCTCGAAGTCGACACGGACAGGTAGGATGACCATCCTACCCTGCAGTCGCAGCTGGTGGGCGGTCTCGGTCTCCTGACGCACCATGTCACTGCGGACCGACTCCTCCGAGAGGAAGACGACGAAGAAGCTGGACGCGCGGAGCTGACTGTCGATCTCACGAGCCCATAGGAGACCTGTCGGGATACGCTTGTCGAGGAAGACCTGGAGCCCGCGCTCTTCCAGATAGACGCAGAGCCGCTCGGCGAGGCCCTCATCCGGCTCCACGTGCCGGTAGCTGACGAAGACTTGGCTCAAAGGCTCCACTCCCTCAGGAACGGATGCTCGCTCCAGACTTTCAAGCTGTGTAGTAAGAGTCTGTCGCCTGGAGGGGGGAGAGGTCAAGAGCGCCGGTTCCCCGGCCGCTCCGTCGCGCCTGCGGGGCTGGCGATGCTGGGGGGGATCGACCGGACCTGGGCTTGCGCCACCAGGCTACATGCCGTCGCGCCTGCGGGGCTGGGGATGGTTGAGTTTCAGGATCGGCGCTGAAGGCCAGTCGAACCCATTTCGAGCTGGCGGAGCCGCCGGGTACTCGGGAGGTCCGTCCTTGAGGAGATCGATCAGGACCGAGGTGTCGAGGAAGATCACTCGCCCTTCCGCAAGGTCTTGTAGTCGTACCCAGGGGCGAGCTTGATCTCGCCCGCGAGATCGAGGAGGCTCTTGCGCCTCCGGCTGGCGATGAACACGCGCAGCGCCTCGTTTACGAGCTCCTTCTCGGTCTTGATCCCACTCAGCCGGGAAGCCTCGGCGACCAACTCGTCATTCAGCACGATGCTCGTGCGCATACCCCGTCTCCTATACCCTCTTCATAGCGACGGCATTCTGCGACCGCCGCACTGCTCGCGATGACTGCCGTCCGGCATTCGGTCACTGCCGCGCTGCTCGCGATGACCGCCAACCGGCATTCTGTCATCGCCGTGCTGCTCGCGATGACCGCCGTCCGCCATTCTGTGACTGCCGCGCTGCTCGCAGTGACCGCCGGACAGCATTCTGTGACCGCCGCGCTGCTCGCGATGACCGCCGGACAGCATTCTGTGACCGCCGCGCTGCTCGCGATGACCGCCGGACGGCATTCTGTGACCGCCGCGCTGCTCGCGATGACCGCCGGACAGCATTCTGTGACCGCCGCGCTGCTCGCAGTGACCGCCGGACGGCATTCTGTGACCGCCGCGCTGCTCGCAATGACTGCCGGACGGCATTCCGTGACTGCCAAACGGCTCGCAGTAACCGCCGGACGGAGGGGTAAGTGCCAGAAAGGAAAGAGCCCCGACCTGCGGGGCTCTCGAAACACAGCGCTCCCAGCCGCCGGAGCAGGAGGCGTTCGCTTAACTCCTGCGGCCGCCCAGGAGACCCGCCCGCATGAGGTAGTAGAGCAGGGTCATGAGGGTCGAGATGACCGCGGCGACGTAGGTCAGGGCCGCGGCGTTCAGCACCCGGTCCATGCCCTGGCGCTCCTGCTCCATCACGATCCCCTGCTGCACCGCCAGGCGCTTGGCCCGCGCCGTGGCGTCGAACTCGACCGGCAGGGTGACGATCTGGAAGACCAGCACGCAGGAGAAGAGCATCGCCCCGAAGAGCACCACCTGCTGCGAATGGAGGAGGAAGAGGCCGAGCATCATCGTGATGTAGCCCAGCGACGAGCCGATGTTGGCGGTCGGCACCAGGGCCGAGCGCAGCCCGAGCGCTTTGTAGCCGGTGGCGTGCTGGAGGGCGTGCCCCGCCTCGTGGCAGGCGACGCCCACCGCGGCGACCGAGTTCGAGGCGTAGACGCCCTCGGAGAGGTTGAGCGTCTTGTTGGCCGGGTTGTAGTGGTCGGTCAGCATGCCGCGCGTCGCCTGCACCTGGACGTCGAAGATCCCCGCCCCGCGGAGCATCTCCTCGGCCGCCTGCGCCCCGGTCAGGCCGCGCATGGTGCGGACCTTGGAGTACTTGTTGAAAGCCGCCTTGGTGCGGAAGCTCGCCCAGAGCGAGAGCAGCACGGCGGGCAGGATGAACAGAAGGTAGTCGGGATGAAACCAGAGCATGGTGTGCACATCCTCCTTGCTGAGGGATAAAACAGCGCCCGATGAAGGGGCATTCCGCATATCCTACCGCAGGATCGAGGAACTCCGGGAGGAACGGACCATGCCAGAGGAGAGGAAAGAGACGAAGACGCGGGTGGCGATCGTCACCGGGGGGAGCCGCGGCATCGGCCGGGCCGTGGTCGAGGCGCTGCTCGGCGAGGGGTGGCGGGTCCATTTCTGCAGCCGGAGCGCCGAATCGGTCGAGACGACCCTCGCCGAGCTCGCCGGGCGCTTCGGCGGCGCGGTCCAGGGCAAGCCGGTCGACGTGCGCCACGAGGGGGAGGTCGATTTCTTCGTCCGCGGAGTGGCCGAGGCCGAGGGAGGACGGATCGAGTGCCTGGTCAACAACGCCGGCCTCGGGATCTTCGGCCCGGTCGACGAGCTCTCGGGCGACGCCTTCCGCGAGGTGATCGAGACCAATCTCCTGGGTCCCTTCTACTTCCTGCGCGCGGTGGCGCGGGTGATGAAGCCGCGCGGCGAGGGGTGGATCTTCAACATCGCCTCGCTCGCCGGCAAGAACCCCATGGCCGGCGGCGCCGCCTACAACGCCAGCAAGTTCGGTCTCGTCGGCTTCTCCGAGGCCTCGATGCTCGACCTGCGCCAGAGCGGCATCCGGGTGGCCTCGATCCTCCCGGGGAGCGTCGACACCGATTTCGGGCACCCTGGGCATCCGGGCGGGGGCGGCGGTACCGGCGAGAGCTGGCGCCTGAAGCCGCAGGACATCGCCGCGATGATCCTCCACCTCCTCACCTACCCGCCCAATGCCCTCCCCAGCCTGGTCGAGATGCGCCCGGCGCGACCGCCGAAGAAGTAGAGACGCCCAGCCGCTACCACCGACTTCCCGGAAACCTCCACCGCCAGGGCGTCTCCGCAGGCCGGAGATGTCTGGGTCCTGGCAGCGTTGGAGACGCCCTGGCGTTCGGGGTCGAGGAAAGTTCTGTGGTAGCGGATGGGCGTCTCTACGGATTCGCCGCGTACGACAATTTCTTCAATCCCTCAGTACAGCGCCACCGTCGTCCCCTCCCGCCACCGCCCGCAAGGCTGGGCCGTCCGCACCGTCCGGCGGCCGAGCCGCAGCTCCTCGGCCCGCAGGAGGCGTGCCCTGCGAAACGCACCTCTCCAGACCCTCCGGCCGACGGCCTCTCCTCCGTCGGCCGGCCCTCCCGGCGATACCGGCGATATCGGCCACCTCCCCAGGATCTCCCCCCAGGCCGTCGCCGCCACCTTCCTTCTTATATGGATGGGATCGAAGCCGTACCAGGAGAGGTCCATCTCGACCACCGGAATGCCGGCCTCGTCGCCCAGCCGGCGCAGCTCGTGGTTCAGCTCCCGCGCCTGGGCGAGGAGAGCGGCCTGTTCGATCCGCCGGCCGGGGAAGAGGACGGTGCGGGCGAGGTGGAAGCGCCAGGGGGGGACCCGTTCGAGGCTCGCCAGGGGGAGGAGGGTAAGGATCGTCGCCGCCTGCGCCGCGGCGAGGCGGTCGAGGCAGGTGGCGGCCCAGGCCACGATCCGCTCGACCGGCTCGCCGTAGCCCAGGTCGTTGCCCACGTCGGTCACCAGCGCCACGGTGGGGAGCGGCGCCTCGGCCGCCCGGGAGGCCAGATCGCGCCAGAGACCGCAGGGGACGATCCCGGGCAGGCCGCGCAGGCCGAATACCCGGCTCCATTCTCCGTAGGAGCGCCCGTGCCCGAGGGCGCCCAGGACTTCGACCGGACCGCCGGCCCGTTGCCGCAGGAGGGAGAGGACGCGAGGGAGGGAGCGGGTGAGGTTGCTCGCCCCCAGGAAGACCGCGCGGAGGACCGGGCGAGGCCCCTCGATACTGGTGGGGGGACCGGCGGGCACCCTACTCCCCCTCCGCCAGGACCGGCTCCAGCCCCGAGAGCTCACCCAGGAAGCCGTCGGCCCGGCCCTGGAGCCACCCCTCTTCCAGCCGTTCGAAGACCTCGTCGCGCCGCGCCCGGTTCGCCTGGGCGAAGGCGAGGAGGCCGGGCTCGTGCCGGCGGCGGCGGGCGGCGCAGAGGGGAGCCGGGTCGGTCGAGCCCTCCAGGGTGAGGTCGAGAAGCTGCGTCGCCCGTTCCGCGGCGGCGGCGGCGACCTGGTCGGCGAGCTCGTGCTCCAGGACGTGGGCGTCGTGCAGCTCGCCCAGGAGGTCCTGGAGGGCTTTCAACCTTTGCACGATGGCCGCCACGGCCGGGACCTCTCCCTTGAACGGCTCGAGCAGGTAGCGCAGGCGCTTGGCGGCGATCCGCGCCCGGTGCGCCTGCTTTTCGTCCCCCGGGTCGTCGATCCGGGCGAAGTGGTCGGTCAGCTCCTCGATCTGGGCGTGGAGGATCGCGGCCGTGGCCGCGCCCAGGGTGGGGCGCGGGGTGTCGCGATCGAGGTGGACCTCGGCCTGGTAGACCGAGAGCTTGCGCCGCAGATCGCTCTCGACGAGCGAAAACTCGTCCGCGACCTCCTCGACCAGCTCGGCGTAGGCCTGCCGCTTGCGCTCCTCCAGCCGGAGGAGGAGCCAGGCGAGACCGGGGCGGTGACTGGGCGGGAGCCGCCCCCGGGAGCGCAGCCAGGCGATCTGGACCTCGGCGTCGCGGCCGGAGCCGGTCGCCGCCGCCAGCCGGCGCAGCCGCTTGCCGAGCTTTTTGGGGACGCTGTCGTCCAGCCAGTCGCGGTAGGCCCGGAGACCGCTGCGCAGCCGCCGCAACGCGACCCGGAAGTCGTGCAGCGCCTCGTCATCCTCCGGATCGGCCAGCCGGGGGCGGGCGGCGGCCGCCTGGTCGAGGAAGGCGAGGGCGAGGAGCCGCGCCCCTTCCTCCGGCGGGCGGGAGAGGAGGGACGGCCCGGCCGGTTCGGCGGCCGGCTCGGGATCGGCGGCATCGGTGGAATCGGCCATCAGTCTGCCAGCTCGCGCAGCTGCGCGGGGGTCAGCGCCCAGAGCAGGGTCGCGGTGCCGGCGCCGACCTCGCCGGCGAACTCGATCAGGCAGGCCCCCCCCTTGCGGAAGGAGAAGATGCGGCGCTCGCTGCCGGTCAGGAGCCAGGAGAGGATCAGGCTGATGCTGGGCTCGTGGCCGACCACCGCCACCTGCTCCGCTTTTTGTTTGCGCAACCAGCGCAGGAAATCGACCGGGGCGGCCTCGGGGGAGAGCTCGTCGATCTCGACCTCCGAGAGGCCGCCGTAGATCGAGTCGAGGATCGCCCCGGTCTGGGCGGCCCGGGTGAGCGGGCTGGTCGCCAGGAGGTCGATCTCGGGCACCAGCTCCTTCAAGCCCCGGGCGCCCTGCTTCATCTTCTTGCGGCCCTCGTCGGTGAGCGGCCGCAGGCGGTCGTCCCGGCCGGTGCGGGCGAAATCCTCCCGCTCCTGGGCGATGGCGTGTCGAATGACCAGCAGTTGCATACCTCACCTCCCTCGCAAGAGATATCGTACCTGGGTCCGGTGACAAAACGGGAGGACCGGGTTTCCCGCCCGGGACGTGATAGCGTTTCCGCCCGGGAGAACCAGGAGACAGATGGACATGGGTGAAGACCGGGCAGGACTGAAGCGGACCCCCCTCTACGAGTGCCACCGCGAGGCGGGCGGCAAGATGGTGCCTTTCGCCGGCTGGGAGATGCCGGTCCAGTACACGGGGGTAATGGAGGAGCACCGGGCGGTACGCACGGCGGCCGGCCTGTTCGACGTCTCCCACATGGGCGAGGTCCGGGTACGGGGCGAGGGGGCTCTCGACCTCCTGCAGCGGCTGACCCCCAACGACGTCGCCAAGCTCGCCCCCGGCCGCGCCCACTACAGCGGCCTCTTAACCGAGCAGGCAACCTATATTGACGACCTCCTGATCTACCGCCTGGGCGAGGCCGACTTCCTGGTGGTGGTCAACGCCGGCAACGCCGACCGCGACTTCGCCTGGATGACCGACCGGAATGATCGGCGGGAGCCGCCCGGGCGGGCGGAGGTGACGAACGTCTCCGACGACTACGCCCTCTTGGCCCTCCAGGGTCCCCGGGCGCTCGCCATCCTCGCCCCGCTCGCCAACCTCGACATCTCCGCCCTGCGCTACTACGGCTTCGCCCAGGGGGAGGTGGCGGGGGTGCCGACCCTCATCTCGCGCACCGGCTACACCGGCGAGGACGGCTTCGAGCTCTATCTCTCACCCGAGAACGCCCCGGCGATCTGGCGCCGCCTGCTGGCGGACGGCGCCGCCCACGGCCTGGTCCCGGCCGGCCTCGGCGCCAGGGACACCTTGCGCCTGGAGGCCGGCATGGCGCTCTACGGACACGAGATCGACGAGACGACGACCCCTTTGGAGGCCGGCCTCGGCTGGGTGGTCAAGCTCAAGAAGGGCGACTTCCTGGGCCGCGAGGTGCTCGCCGCCCAGCAGGCGGAGGGGGTGAAGCGCCGGCTCGTCGGCTTCGAGGTGTCGGGCCGGGGCATCGCCCGCCAGGGGCACGCCGTGCTCGACCCGGCGAACGCAGCGGCCGGACCGGTGGGGACCGTCACCAGCGGCACCTATAGCCCCACTCTTGAAAAGGCACTGGGAATGGCCTATGTACCCGCCGGGTTGGATTCCCCGGGCACCCCGTTGGCGCTCGACGTGCGCGGCAAGACGGTCGCCGGTCAGGTGGTGGCCCTGCCGTTCTACACCCGGCCCAAGTGAGAGCACTTGATGGTATAAAAAGCGACAGCCGACCCGGAGCCACGGGACGGCTTTCCCCGCAACAGGAACCAGCTGCAAGCTTCGATGGGCCGGACGGCTTGGGAGCCAAGGCCAGGAGGGTGAAAACGATGTATCCAGCCGATTATCTCTATTCGCGGGAGCACGAGTGGGTGAAGGTCGACGGTGACGTCTGTGTCGTCGGCATCACCGAGTTCGCGCAGCAGGAGCTGGGCGAGGTGGTCTTCGTCGAGCTGCCGGAGACCGGGCAGGTCTTCAACTCCGGCGACGAGCTCGGGACCATCGAGTCGGTCAAGGCGGTGGCCGAGGTCTACACCCCGGTCGCCGGCGAGGTGTTGGAGATCAACGACGCCGTGATCGAGGACCCGGAGCTGCTCAACGAGGATCCCCATGGCGAGGGGTGGCTCGTCCGTATCCGCTTCTCCTCCGCCTCCGATCTGAAAGAGCTGATGAATGCCGAAAAATATGAGGAGTACGTGAAGAGTGGCGAGTAAACCCGCGATTGCAAAGCCGGCGCCGGCGGCCTCGGCCGTGACCGCCGCGCCTGCCCCCGGCCCCAAGGCCGCGGCCGCCCCGGCCGCTCCGGCTGCCAATATCGCCGATATCGCCGATATCGCCGATCCTCTGGCGCCGACCGACACCTTCGTTCGCCGGCACCTGGGGCCGAGCGAGGCCGACGTCGCCCAGATGCTCGGCGTCCTGGGCCTCTCCTCGCTCGCCCAGCTGGTCGACGAGACGGTCCCGGCGGCGATCCGCATCGCCCGGCCGCTCGACCTGCCGGACCTCCCCGACCGCCCGTTGGGCGAGCGCGAGCTGCTCACCTGGATGCGCGACGTCGCGAAGAAGAACCGGGTGGTCCGCTCGTTCCTCGGCATGGGCTACTCGGACTGCATCGTCCCCGGGGTGATCCAGCGGAACATCCTGGAGAACCCGGGCTGGTACACCCAGTACACCCCCTACCAGTCGGAGATCTCCCAGGGACGGCTGGAGGCGCTGCTCAACTTCCAGACCCTGATCGGCGACCTGACCGGCCTGCCGGTCGCCAACGCCTCGCTCCTCGACGAGGGGACGGCGGCGGCCGAGGCGGTCCACCTCTGCGCGGCGGTGAACGGCAAGTCCGGCAAGACCGCCTTCTTCGTCGCCGACGACTGCCACCCGCAGACGATCGCGGTGGTAAAGACCCGCGCCGCGGCGAGCGGCATCGAGATCCGGGTCGGCCGGCCGGAGGCGCTCGATTTTGGCGGCGCTGACAAGGATCTGTTGGGCGTCCTCCTCCAGTACCCGACGACCGAGGGCCGGATCGTCGACTACGCGCCGCTCGTCGCGCGCGCCCACGCCGCCGGCGCCCTGGTGGTGGTGGCCGCCGACCTCCTCGCCCTGACTCTGCTCCGGCCGCCCGGCGAATTCGGCGCCGACGTAGCGGTGGGGAGCGCCCAGCGCTTCGGGGTGCCGCTCGGCTACGGCGGCCCGCACGCCGCCTACTTCGCCACCCAGGAGGAGTACAAGCGCCAGCTGCCGGGCCGGGTGATCGGCGTCTCGAAGGACGCGCACGGCAAGGTCGCCTACCGGATGGCCATGCAGACCCGCGAGCAGCACATCCGCCGCGAGAAGGCGACGAGCAACATCTGCACCGCCCAGGTCCTCCTCGCCATCATGGCGGGGATGTACGCGGTCTACCACGGACCGGAGGGCCTCCAGGCCATCGCCCGCCGGGTCCACGCGCTCACCCTCACCCTCGCCGCCGGCCTCCGCCGCCTGGGCTACCGCCTGGCCGACGGGCCGGTCTTCGACACCCTCCGGGTCGAGCTGTCGCACGGTACCCCCTCCAATACCGCCGACCTGGTGGCCGCCGCCGAGGCGCGGGACATGAATCTCCGGCCCCTGGGCGAGAAAGCGGTGGGGATCGCGCTCGACGAGGCGACCACCGCCGAGGAGATCGAGACCCTGCTGGAGATCTTCGCCCACGCCTCGAACGCCGGCATTGCCGGGGCGGTCGCCCCGGACGTCAACGAGCTGGCCGCCGGGCTCACCGCGCAGGACCTGGACTACGCGCCGCCCCACGCGCGCGCCGCGGAGATCCTCACCCATCCGGTCTTCCACCGCTTCCACACCGAGCACGAGATGCTGCGCTACCTGAAGCGGCTGGAGTCGCGCGACCTGTCGCTCACCACCTCGATGATCCCGCTCGGCTCGTGCACCATGAAGCTCAACGCCACGACCGAGATGCAGCCGCTCTCCTGGCCGGAGTTCGCGCACCTCCATCCGTTCGCGCCGGTCGCCCAGGCGCGCGGCTACCAGACCCTCTTCGCGACTCTCGAAGCCTGGCTCGCCGAGATCACCGGCTTCGCCGCGGTCTCCCTCCAGCCCAACGCCGGCTCCCAGGGGGAGTACACCGGCCTCCTGGTGATCCGCGCCTACCATCAAGCAAAGGGTACCCCGGAAGCCGCCGACCGCGACGTCTGTCTCATCCCGGTCTCGGCGCACGGCACCAACCCGGCCTCGGCGGTCCTCGCCGGACTCCGGGTGGTGGTCGTCGCCTGTGACGAGCGGGGGAACGTCGACCTGGCGGACCTCGCGGCCAAGGCCGAGCAGCACCAGGACCGCCTGGCGGCGCTCATGGTCACCTATCCGTCGACCCACGGGGTGTTCGAGGAGAAGATCCGCGAGATCTGCGAGATCGTCCACACCCACGGCGGCCTGGTCTACATGGACGGCGCCAACATGAACGCCCAGGTGGGGCTCTGCCGGCCGGGCGACTTCGGGGCGGACGTCTGCCATCTGAATCTACACAAGACCTTCTGCATCCCGCACGGCGGCGGCGGCCCGGGCATGGGTCCCATCGCCGTGGCTCCCCACCTCGCCCCGTTCCTCCCCGGCCATCCGGTGGTGGCGACGGGCGGCGCCCAGGCGATCGGGCCGGTGGCGGCGGCGCCCTGGGGGAGCGCCAGCATCTTGACCATCTCCTGGGCCTACATCGCCCTCATGGGGAGCGCGGGCCTCACCCGGGCGAGCGAGGTGGCGATCCTCAACGCCAACTACATGGCGGCGCGCCTCTCCCCCCACTACCCGGTGCTCTACTCCGGGGAGCGTGGCCGGGTGGCCCACGAGTTCATCCTCGACCTGCGGCCGTTCAAGGCGAGCGCCGGCATCGAGGCGGAGGACGTGGCCAAGCGCCTCATGGACTTCGGCTTCCACGCTCCCACCCTGTCGTTCCCGGTGGCCGGAACGCTGATGATCGAGCCGACCGAGAGCGAGTCGAGAGAGGAGCTCGACCGCCTGGTCGACGCCCTGATCGTCATCCGCGAGGAGATCCGGGCGATCGAGGAGGGGCGCCTCGACGCGCACGACAACCCGTTGAAGCGAGCCCCCCACACCGCGGCGGACGTCACCGCCACCGAGTGGAACCACCCCTATAGCCGGGAGCAGGCCGCCTTCCCCGCCCCCTGGGTGCGGGAGACCAAGTTCTGGCCGTACGTCGGCCGAGTGGACAACGTCTGGGGCGACCGCAACCTGATGTGTTCCTGCCCGCCCACCGGCAGCTATGCGTAGTCCGCGGCCTCTGCCTCGGCGACCGGCGGGATGACCGAGAGGGCGAGCCCGCCGCCGCGCCCCGCTCCGCTGGGAAGCCTGGAGGTCCTCCTCCTCGGGCTCTTCCTGGCCGCCTGGGCGGTGCTCGTCCTCTCCTGGCTTCACCTGGTGGCCCTCGCGGGCAACGCCCCGATCCCCCTCTACAGCTTCTTCAGCTTCGCCTCCGCCCTGGGCTGGGCCGCAGGCACCCTCTACATCCAGCGCGGCCGGAAGCTCGCCGACTCCGACCGCCGCCGCCTGCGCTGGGTCTACTACGTGGGTCCCCAGGGCCTCGTCTACCTCCTCCGCGCCATGGCCCCCGTGCCCGATCTGCGGGCGGCACCGCTGGTGCCGCTCTGGGCGTTCGGGGTGTACACGGTGTTCTTTCTGGTGCCGATTCTGGTGCAGCGGACGATGGGGGTGGGGGGGCGTTGAAGTCCCTCACCCCCCGTCCCCCTCTCCCATACTCCCCCCGAGCGATGGGCCCTGCTCATCGCTCCAGGGGTATGCCCATCTGGGATGGATCCGGAATCAGAGGTCCGGAGCCGCCTCCCGCCGCCTGCGGGCCGCGAGGTAGATCGCGAGGCCCAGGAGATTGGTCAGGGCGATCAAGCCCGAGATCTTGGCGGCGAAGATCGCGCGGCTCGCCACCTGGACGAGCGGGACGACTGAAACCGCTACGTAGAGGAGCGTCATGGCGAGCCCGGAGAGGGCGCAGAGCTGCAACCCGAGCGACGGGCGGGGACGGATGCCGCGCAAACCGACGAGCGGGAGTGAGAACATGACGAGATAGGTGAGCGCGTAGAAGACGCCCGAGGCGTTCCACAGCAGCTGGAAGGCCTCCTGCTTGCCGACCCCGATCAATCCCAGAATCCCCAGGACGAGCGTGGCGGCGCCGACGAAGAGGATCGAGTTGACCGGCGTGCGATACCGCACGTGCAGCCGGGTGAACCAATCCGGCAGCAGCCGGTCCCAGCCCGCCACCATGGGCAGTCGCGTATTGCCGGCGAACATCACGCTCGATTGCGCCACCCGCACGCTCAACAGGGCGAGGATGGTGAGTGGCGCCACCGCCGCGGCGAACGGAAGTCCGCGGAAACCCTCGCTCAGCACCTGGGGAATCGGCGCGATGAGGTCGATCCGGTCCCGCGGAACGAGCACCAGGACGGAGCTCGTGCCGAGGATGAACATCGCCGCGATGATCGGCGCGGCGAGCAGCACCGAACGGGTGATGGTCCGCACCGGATCGCGGCACTCGCCGGTATGGATGGCGACGTATTCGAAGCCGCCCAAGGCGCCGAACCCCATCTTGCCGAGCAGGTTCAAGGTCAGGAGCGAGAGCACCGGCATCTCGAGGCGGAGCGGATGGTATTCCGCCAGCGAGCCCTGCGCCCGGTGGAGCCAGGGGAGGATCATGATGGCGCCGAAGGTGAGGAGCATCAGCGCGCCGCCCGCTTTGTGGACCCATTTGCCGACGCCCAGCCCGATCGTCGTCACCAGCACGAGGGCGCCGATCAAGAGCAGACTGACCAGGCCGATGAACCAGGGGCTGCCGGTCCACGGCTCGCTCCCCGGGCCGAGGACGTAGCGCAGATACTGGGTGACCTGGAGCCCGATCTCCGAGGTGTTGAGGATGGCGAAGAGCCACAGGTTCCAGGCCACCAGAAAGCCCAGCAGCTCGTTGCCGCCGAGCTTCGCCCACTGGTAGAGGCCGCCTTCGAGCGGCAGGATCCGGTGGAGATAGGTCACCACGACCGCCGAAGGGACATAGAAGAGGAGCATGGCGAGGAGCCAGAGGACGACGTGCGACGGCCCCTGCTTGGCCGCGACGCCGATCCACGGCAGGCCGATGATAAACAGTACCTGGGTGAGCACCAGGTCGGTCAGCCCTAGCTCCTTCCTGAAAACCCCGCTCCGCGCCTCGACGCGCTCCTCCTCGCGGCGGAGCTCGGCGGTCACCTGGAGGTCGTCGTCCTCTTTCATGTCCTTATCCGGCCTCCCCTTCAACTGCCTGCTTGAGCCTCACTCCAGATCATCAGGACTTCTGTCTCTGCACGTTGTTGACCCGCAATCGTTGAGATCTTCCCGGATGTCTCGCGTGCACGCTTGAACTCGCGATGCCCTGCTTGCTGGACAGCGATGTCCCTGAACAAGTTATCTCGCTCCTTCACGTCGAGGCGATGCGCGGTAATTGATTCCGCGGCATCATAGTCTCGGATCGCCGTAAAGGCCGCAACAACGCATTCCCAATAGTCAGATGGCTCGAAATAGACACCTGTTTCTTTGGCTTTAGCCTCTCTGATCATTCTTTGTGCGCGAGCTATTCCATCACGAGCAGCGGAAGCACTCCCGCGGTAAGCTCGGCCTAAGCCTGTCCATACCTGTACACATGCACCCGTGTCAAGCCCATGAAAAATCGCTTCATCCCCGGCCGATTCGGGAAATGGTCCGCTAGCTGAGTCTCGCACGAGTGTTGCCAGTAGAGGCTTATTCAACGCTTCCTTGTCGGACAACCTTGCTACCTGAAGATACTTGCCCCGTTCGCGAATAAGTCGCTCAAGGTCAGGTAAGGAATCGCTATCGAGTGAGAGTTTTTCGATCATTTTCCAATAGATTCGACGCTTTGCTTCCCCACCAACATAGTGTGCCGACAGGAGCCTCTGTGTCATCCGCAAGGAGGAGAAGTATTCAAGCCACCCGGGGGGTCGGACTTCGCGAGGAAGTACAATCTTGTACTCGCCGAGCAGCGCGTCGCATTCCGAGTCTTTGAGGCTTTGCTCCAACTGCTGAACTGTATACTTCGGCTCGGGAAGTACTCGCGCCGCGCTGGACGATAGCGCCGACACGAGCGCATCGCACTTTCCCAGGGACGCCGTCTGCGCATTGTCACTAGCCTTTCGAACAGCCCCGGCCTTATCGCCCAATCCAACCAAAAAGGCGGCAGCCAAACAATCAGTCAACGCGGCACGGCCATATGTCAATTCAGGTGTCAGCACGAGCGAGATGAAGTTCTTCGCTTCATCTTTCTTGCCCGCATCAAGCAAGCGAAGACCTGTTTGGCATAGTTCGCTGCCCTGCTTGTCTCCTGGCAGGAGCTTGATCTCTTCACGCGCTAGATCCCCTAGGCCAGCACGCGCGAGGACGAACGCGCGCCCGGGCGCCAACTGGTATCCGACTTGTGCGTCCGGCGAGTTACGAAGCATCTGGCACACAGCGAACGCATCAGACTCCCGATAGGCCCAGACCACGGCAGCCGAGCAGAGAAGAAAGGTGGCCGCCCCCCCGATCAGGCCCACTCGCCGTCGTCTCGCACGGACACAAGCATCGAGGTAAGCGACACCCGTCTGGCCCAACCGTTCTCGCCACCCCTTACGCTCGGCAAGTGTGCGGGCGCGGGCCAGGCGTTTACCATCATGTCTGAGCTCTTTCCGGGCATCTCTTGGATTGGCGGCCCTGAGGCGCATCCAGTCAGCCGCGGCGCGCTCCACTTCCTGGAGAAGACGCAGATCGGGCTTGGCCGCCTCGATCCGCTCCACGAGCATGGGCCAGCGGCGCAATAGCGCTTCATGAGCGACCTCAATGGTGTTGTCCGCTTCTCTGCCTTCACCCGTACTGCCGCTCGTCAGGAGCCGCGCCTCCTGAAGCTTCTTCAAGATGGGCACTGCCCTCTCCGGCATCGACGCCCACGAGGCGCGTCGGCGAACGGGCTCAAGACCATCCGTAAGATCCACCAAACCGGGAACGAAACCCTCCGCGAGTGCATTTGCGTCGGCCGCCCCGAGCCGACCGACTACCTCCTCCGCCGCGAGCCGAACCGTATTCTCGACCGGGCTGACGCGGACTCCATGCTCTTTGCTGGCGAGCTTCTCGTACGCTGCGGCGTTCAGGTCGCCCTCGCGCCCGTGATCTCGCCAGAGCCGCTCCAGCGTGAAAGAAAGCAAAGGCAAGGCGTCGCCTGTCTTGGCGTCTTCCGTCGCCTGGTCGACGAGTGCATCATGGACGCGCAGTCCCACCCTCGACGCTGGCCCCCGGATCACCTCAGGGATGCGCGCGAGCGGCATCGGAGCGACGGAATAAACAGCGAAGGGGACGTTCTCGAGGAGCCGGCGTTCCTGCAATGCGTCGAAGGTATCGGAGCGGATGGTTAGAACCGCGACACAGCCCGGCAGTCCGAGGAAGCACCGCAGAAGCTCGATGAAACGGGTCTGCTCGGCGGCGTCCGTACGTAGAAGCTCCTCGGCTTGGTCGATGCCGAGAACTAACGTCGCATTGAGTCCACCCGACAGCGTGCGTAATTCACCGGCCAATTCGGAGAACGCTTCGCCAGGTTGCTCGGACTCCAGGTGGCGAACCACATCGGCGGGGCTGCGTGGACTGGCATAACGCGCGAAGGTGTCTGCGATCGCACGCGCCAGAGCAAGGATGGGCGTCACTCCGAGAAAGGTGTTCTGCTGCGGGATCATCGGCTCGAGAGGGAGCCATTCTCTCGGGCGCAAGCTCAATTGTGGCCAGAGGCCAGCCCGCAGCAACGAGCTCTTGCCTGCCCCCGAAGCGCCGAGAATCACGAGCAAGCGGTCCGCGCGGGCAGCCCCAGCGAGTTGGCGCAGCTGCTCCAAAATTTCTTGTGTTTCTCGTTCGCGAGCAAAGAACAGGCCGGCTTCATTCGCCGTGTAAGGGCTCAACCCCTTGTAGGGTGCTGCACCCGGTGGAACATCGAATGCGAGTGGTGTGACGCGCGAGCGGTCGAGCACTACCTCAAGGCGTGCAAGGCCGTCGTGCCAATCGCGGATCAGATCCGCGAACTGTATGTCGCCGAGCTTGCCCTGCAGCGCCTGCCGGAGCTGCTCCCAATCTCCCTCGCGTGACGGCGAGATAAGGACCGGCACGATCTGCTTGCCTGTCATGATTGCGGTTGCATACTCGGCTTGGCACCAGACGGAAGCGAACCAGTTGTCGCTCACGAGAAGAAGCACGATCTGCGACCGCTTCATGGCTGCAGCCAACTCGCCCTTCCAATTCATGCCCGGCGAGATGCCGTCATTCTTGTGAATGTCCAGGAAGATGTCGTCATAGGCAAGCTTCCGAAGCCACGCCTCGATCTGGACGGTCGGTTCGCTATCTCGACTGGAGTGGCTGATGAAGATGGATGCCATAAACTTTCTCTACACCGCGCCAGCCACGAGCGACCTCGGCCGGGAAGAGGCCAGCCCCCTCAGGCCGCGATCTCCCGGCCCGCCGTCTCGGGCAGGGTCCACACCCAGAGACCCGCCAGGATGGCGAACCCGGCTGCCAGCGCCACGCCGCCGGCCAGACCCCAGCGGCCGGCGACCCCGGCGATCACCAGGGGGGTGAGGAACTGCACCCCCCGCGTGACGTTCATGATCACCGACATGGCAGCCCCTCGCACCCGGGTGGGGAAGAGCTCCGAGAAGTAGGCGCCGTAGCAGGACCAGGTGCCGGTGCCGATGCCGGCGATCAGCATGCAGCCGAGGCCGACCGCCGGCCGCGCCGTGACCGTCTCCCAGAACAGGGTGACGAGGAGGAGACCCAGGGCGTTGACGGCGCAGTAGAGGGTGAAGGCCCGGCGCCGGCCGAGGGCGTCCGACATCCGACCGAAGGTCAAGTAGCCCAGAAACGATCCGGCGACGAAGGTGAGCGTCCACCAGCCCGAGCCGAAGATCGAGAGCCCCCGCTGCTTCTGGAGGTAGCGCGGCAGCCAGACGACGGCGAACCAGTAGGAGGACATGTTGAAGGCGGTGAGCAGGAAGGCGCGGGTGAAGATCGAGGCCAGGTCGGCGCCGACGAGCTGCAGGAGGATCGGCCGCCGGGAGCGGGTCAGCTCATCGCCTTCCAGGGTGCCGGCGCGCAGCCGGCGGCGGTGCTCGATCCAGAGGTCGGACTCGGGGAGCCAGCGCCAGGCGAGGAGGACGAGGGCGGGGAGAGTCGAGAGCAGGAAGACCGCCCGCCAGCCGAGGACCGGGGCGAGGAAGGAGCCGACGATGGCGGCGAGCCCGAGGCCGGCCGGGGCGCCGGTCTGGGCGATGGCGCCGTAGCGGCCGCGGAGAGCGGGCGGGAAGGTCTCCCCCACCATCGCCTGGCCGGCGCCCCAGGTGCCGCCGATGCCCAGGCCGGTCAGGGCGCGGCCGATCACCAGCCAGGCGAGCCCGGGAGCCAGACCGCAGATCGCGTTGCCGACCGAGAAGGCGACGATGGCGGTGGCGAGCGAGGCCCGCCGGCCCAGCCGGTCGCTCATCCAGCCGAAGAGCAGCCCGCCCACCCCAGTGGCGCCGACACCCACCGAGGTGAGGGCGGCGAGCTGCGGCTCGAGCAGGTGGAAGGTGTCCTGCAATGGCTGCAGCACGAAGGAGAGCAGCATCAGCGAGTAGAACCCCGTGCACCAGGCCCCCAAGGCGAAGGCGAGGATGAACCGGTGCACCCGGGCAGGGCGCTCGTGCAGGGAGAGGCGGATGGGCGGCGCGGTGAGCACGCGCTGTGATCCTATCCCAAGGGGCGGAAATACCCCCGGCTCCGCCCTCCGTTCTCATCGTCCAGATGAAACTCTCGCCAGGCTGGCTCGGTTGCGGGCTCCTCCTCGTCCTGGCCGCCGCGTCGCGCTTCGCGGCGGCGGCCGATCCCGCTTCCGTGCGGAACGCTCTTCTGGAAGCGATCAACGCCGAACGGGCGCGGGCCGGGGCTCCCCCTCTCCACCTCGTCGCGGCGCTCTCCGAGGTCGCCCAGTCCCAGTCGGCGGAGATGGCCCGGCGGGGCGACCTGCGGGCGGGCCGGACGAGCCAGGCACACCTGGAGCAGGAGATGGCGCGTGCCGGCTATCGGGCCCAACGCTGGGTCGAGAGCGACCTCTCCTCGAACGCCACGTTGGCGGAGGTCGTCGAACAGTGGCGAAGCCGGGGCGGCAACATCTATCGCGAGGTGATGGGAGCGGACTTCCGGGACGTGGGGATCGGGGTGACCCGCCCCCCCGGAGACTCGGGCGACTCCGACAACACCGTCTACACCTTCCTCTTCGCCGTCCCCGAGCGCGAGTACTATGAGGGTCGCACCGCGGGATTGAAGGACGTCGCCGCCGTCCGCCGGGCCATTCTCGACCGGGTCAACGCCGAGCGCCGGTCGGCCGGGCGCCGACCACTCACCGCCGACCGGCGCCTCGACGAGGCGGCGGAGCGCCACGCCCGGGACATGCTGGCCCGCGGCTATTTCGCCCATGCGAGCCCGGAAGGGAGGACCGTACGCCAGCGGGCGCTGGACGCCGGCTACAAGTGGCACACCATCGGCGAGAACATCGCCGAGGGGCAGCTCTCCGTCGAGGAGGTCATGAAGAGCTGGATGGAGAGCCCCCACCACCGCGAGAACATCCTCAGCCGCGACTTCACCCAGATGGGGCTGGGCCTGGCGTTGGGCGAGGGGGCCAAGGGCTTCCGGGTGGAGTGGGTCCAGACCTTCGGCTGGCCGGAGAACGCACGCTGACGTGGCCGCCCCCTTCGCCCGGATACCCGCCCTGATCCCCGTCCTGCTTCTGGCGGCCGCCGGGACCGCGCTTCCGCAGGCCCCGCCCGCTGCCCCGCCGATCCGCCCCGAGGCCCTGCGCCAAGCCCTCCTCGCCCGCGTCAACCAGGAGAGGAGCGCCGCGGGCGTGCGGCCGCTGGCCCTCGATCCCGCCCTCGATCGCGTCGCCCAGGCGCGGGCCGAAGAGATCGGCCGGCACGGCGAGCTGCCCAGGGAGGAGGAGTCGTTCCTTCTCATCTCGCAGCGCGAGCGCCGCCTGCGTGAGGCCGGCTACATTCCACACGGCTGGACCGAGAGCGTGACCGCGACGGTCGGCGAGGTCGAGGCCGTCGTCCGCTACTGGAAGGCAGGGGACAGCTTCCGGGCGGCGATGGCCGCCGACTACCGGGATTTCGGAGTCGGCGTCGCGACCCTGCGCGGAGTCCCGCTCTACGTCTTCCTCTTCGCCTGGCCGGAGCGCGACTTTTTCGCCCGCCAGATCGCCGGCCTGGCCGATCTCCCGGCGGTGCGCTCGGAGATGCTGGCCCGGGTGAACGCCGCCCGCCGGGCCGCCGGCCAGGCTCCTCTCTCCGCCGATCCCCACCTGGACGCCGCCGCCCAGGAGCATGCCCAGGACATGCTCGCCCGCACCTACTACGATCACAACACTCCCGAGGGGCGGACCCCCCGCGAGCGGGTGGAGGCGACCGGCTATCTGGCGCACAAGGTGGGCGAGAACATCGCCGAGGGGGAGTTCTCGGTCGAGGAGGCGATGAGCGGCTGGCTCGGCAGCTCCGGCCACCGCAAGAACCTCCTGGACGCTGGCTTCACCCACCTCGGGGTGGGCCTGGCCATCGGCCGCTTCGAGGACCGCTTGCGCCTGCTCTGGGTGCAGGAGTTTGCGGCGCCGGGGATCTGATCAGGGACGGGCACGGACGTTTCACGGACGGACACGCGCGAGACGCCGCAAATAAGGAAGCCCCCGACCGCGTGGTCGGGGGCTTCTCTCGTTCAGCGGGAACCGCGCTTCAGGTCGTCCGCCTCCGGCGCAGCACGAACAGCCCCGCGCCCGCGAGGAGGAACAGGAGCACCGCGAGTCCCACCGTCGAGAGGGTCGGCACGTTGACGATCGCCGGCGGCACCACCAGGCTGGTGGGGTCGTTGGCGGTGCCGGTCCCCGGGTCGTCGGTCACTCCCGTCGACTCGTTGGTGCCGTTGACGTCGGCGTCGAAGGCCGTCTGCCCCTGGTTGGAGATGGTCTGCCCGGAGGCGGTGGGCTTGATGGTGGCGTTGATGGTGATCGTCACCTGCCCGGTCAAGGCCGGCAGCGAGCCGTTCCAGGTCACCGTGTTGGTGCCGACGGTGGCCACCGCGGTGCCGGAGGTGGCATTGGCCGAGACCAGGGTGAGGGTCGCGGGCAGGACGTCGGTGAACTCGTTGCCCGGGTTGTCCGCCTGGACCCCGGTACCGGTGTTCTTGAGCACGACGGTATAGGTGATGGCGCCACCGGCGACGAAATTGCCGGTGACCGTCTTGGTGGCCTGGAGCACGACCGTCTGCGCGAGCGCGCTGCAGGTGAAGGCCGTGGGAGTCACGACCAGCGACCAGGTATTGACCTGGCCGGTATCGGCCTCGGCCTCGTCGGCGACGTGGAGCTTCCACACCCCCAGGGTGCTGCCGCCGTTCGGGTAGGAGAGCTGATCGATCGGGTCGGGACCGAGGTTGGGGATGCCGAAGAGGGCCCAGATCGGCGAGTTGAAAGCCGGTAGCCAGTCGCCGGTGAAGGGAGCGTCGGCGGAGCCGGAAAGGTTCAGGTCGTTGATCGAGCTGCCGTCGATCACCGTGTTGGTGAAGTTGTCGCCGTTGCCGTCGCCGATGAAGATGCCACGCTGATAGATGAGGCTCGTGCCGTAGCCCGAGGGGGTTTTGAGGCCGATCACCAGGTCGCCGGTGAAGGTGTGCGGGAGGTCGTTGACCACGAAGTTGACGTCCTGAATCTCCAGGTCGTCGGTGATCGTCATCGCGTCGGTGACGCCGGGGAGGGTGCTGTCCGGGATGGCGAGGCCGCCCGGGATGGTCCGGGTGTAGGTTACCGGGGCACCGGTACCCGCGGGCGCGCCGACGCGCAGGGTGAAGTCGACGCTCTTGGTGCCGAGCGAGGAGGTGACGGTGAGGGTGAAGTGGAGGGCCTGGCCGCAGGTGGCGGAGGGCGCCACGGTAAAGGCGAAGGGAGTGCCGGTGGTGATGCCCTGCGCCGCGATGGCGCCCCAGGTCGCGCTGCCGGTCGTGATGGTGACCTCCGCCGTCGACGAGGTGAGGGTCGCGGTCGCGCTGGCGACGCCCATGGCCGCGTTGCGCCAGGGGTTGAACAGATCGACCGTGAGGCCGATCGTCTCGCCGGGGTCGATGGTGCCGTTGCCGTTGCCTGTGCTGTCGTCGACCGTCGAGGTCTTGATGTCCAGGTAGGGCACCGAGAACGACTCGCCGATGCCCAGGAAGGCGCCGGCCCCCAGGATGCCGTCCTGCCCCAGGGGGGCGATGGCGTTGTAGCCCAGGCCGCGATCGGCGAAGCCGCCCCAGATCGACTTCTCGTTGGCGCAGGCGTTGGCGGCGCAGTCGGCGTCGAACAGGGCGTCGCGCGCATCGGTGAAGCTGGGGTTGATCGGCGTCATCTTCAGGCCGTCGGTGACGATCGAGAGCATGGTGTCGTTGCCGGTCGGCACGTCGCCGTTCGCTCCCGCCGGGTCGGCGATGACGCGGCTGCGAACCTCCCAGAGGCTGTTGGCCCACAGCTCGCCGATGTTGTGCACCTCGAGGCCGCCACCGCCCTCGAAGAAGACGTTCAGCGGGCTCGGCGTGATCCCGCCGGCCGGGTTGTAGGTGACGTCGTCGACGTCGGCCCAGGTGAGCGGGTTGACGGTGTTGTCCGTCGAGTAGGGGAAGCGGCGGATGCCGTAGAGGTAGTTGTCGGTCAGGCCGATGAACTGGTAGGTGGCGTAGGCTCCCTCGACGTACTCGGCGTCCGGGGGGAAGGCGTTGCTGCTGTTGAGGAGCGACAGGGCGTAGAAGTCGCTCCACCCCTCGCCCATGCCGCCGCCCTCGTCCCAGATCAGGCCGTTGCCGTCGCCGATCAGGCGGTTCGACGTGCCGTGGGTGAGCTCGTGGAAGACGATCGTGGCATCCAGGCTGCCGTCCCGCTCCGGGGTCGGGAAATCGAAGAGGAACATCTGCATGCGGCCGGAGGTGCCGTCCGGCGGGGTGGCGAAGTTCGAGTTGTCGGTCCCCGAGCCGTCCTGGCACTCGGCGAGCACCGGATCGCCGCCCGTGCCGCCGTTGCCGAAGTTGTTGGTCTGGAAGTTGCCGGACGCCTCGTCGAAGCCCAGGTTGTAGAGCCGGTCGTGGTACCAGTTGGTGAGATAGAAGAGGTGGGTGACCGTGCCGCGCTGGGCCTGGGTGTCGGTGGGCGCGGTGCCGGCGTCGGGGTTGCCGCCCATCGGGGCCGGGGTGTAGGCGTAGCCGGTGCCCAGAAAGTCGCGCTGGTTGGTGTTGACGTCGGTATTGCCCACCGGCCGGCCGTTGTCGTCGAGAAGCCCGGTGTCCGGGGTGTCGTCGGCGTCGGTGTCCAGGTAGGTGTCGGTGTTGTTGCCGGTCGTGGTGTTGCCGCCGTCGTCGATCCAGCCGTTGGGGGAGGCGGTGAGGTTCTGCGCCACCGACATGTTGACCGTGGTGCGGGCGATCTCCGGGAACTGGGTGCCCGAGCCCGGAGTCACAGTGGTCGGCGAGTGCGGCGCCGGGCTCTCCGCGGGGGTGATGCCGTCGGCCTGCACGTAGACGCTGAAGCGCGCCTCCTGGGTCGAGGCGTAGCTCCGCATGTTCTTGCGCCAGAGGAGCGTGCCGGTGCCGGCGTCGACCAGGGTGTTCCAGTCGCCGGTCGAGCCCTTGCCCTTGGTGAAGGTCACCTGCTGCCAGGCCGGCACTAGAACGCCGGGACCCAGGGGGAAATAGACCAGGTGGGAGGCGACGGTGCCGGCGATCCGCGCGTCGCCGGTCACCACCTCCGCCCGCGTGCCGTCGGCGGTCGCGTTCTGCAGCCGCAGCTTCGTCGGATCGAGGGTGATCCCCACCGAGTGGAGGGCGGTCGTCAGCGCCTGCTGGGGGGTGACCTGGGGCGAGATGGCGATGGCGTTGACCGGCCCGTTGGGGGCGAGGAGGCCGACGACGCGGAAGATGCGGCCGTCCTTGTCGAGGGTGACCCGGGTGTCGCTCTGGAAGACCGGTAGGCCGTTGAGGGTCTGCTCGAAGCGCACCATGCGCAGGCCGCTCTTGCGATCGAGGCTCTCGCCCTTCCAATGGAGGTTCGCGAGGTCGGCGGTGGCCAGGCCGTAGAGCCCGGCGTTGGCGGTCAGGAAGTCGAGGACGATGGCCTGTCCCGCCTTGCCGGGAGCGGGGCCGGTCAGGGCGCCATGGGTGTTGCGCACCACCTCGGCAGCCCCGAAGAGCGGCGAGAAGCGCACGTCGGCGCCCGGGGAGGTCACCTTGAGCTTCGCAGCTCCCTGCTGGAGGGCCTTGATCTGCGCCGCGGCCCGGGGGCCGACCTGGCGCGTGTCGACGCGGTTGCCGGAGAGAACCTTGACCAGGTCATGCCGGCTGTTGACCCGCACGTCCAGGTTGCCGGTGGCGGCGGCTCCCGGTTTGCCGGCGGGGCGGTGCGGCGCGACCTGGGCGGCGGCCGGCCACGGCAGAGTGACCATCGCGAGCAGGCAGGTGAGGGCGAAGGCGGACGGAGCTCGTACGAGGCGGACGACCGGATGCGATCTCATGCACTCCTCCAGCGTGTAGTTCAAAAACACAAAGAGAGTTGAGGCTACCATACTGGGCGTCGGTCGAAGGTATGCCTTTTGTAAGGCCGCGGGGTCGGTCAGCGGTGTCCGGCGCGGCCCCCGGGACAATGGGCCAGCGTAAGCAGATACGGCCCGTCTCCCGGGACAATGGGCCAGCGTAAGCAGATACAGCCCATCTCCCGGGACAATGGGCCAGACCTACCTACCGCGGCTTCGCCCCGCCGCTCACCGCGGTGATGAACTCCGTCAGGTCGCGCTTCAGCTTCTCGTGCTCGGAGCGGCGGATGTACATCATGTGGCCGGCCTCGTACTGGATCATCCGGATGTTGCCCCGCAGCTCCGGCGGCAGACCCAGGTGGTCCATGGTGTAGACCGAGTCGAAGTAGGGGGTCGCCAGGTCGTAGTGCCCGCCGACGATCAGGACCTTCATCTCCGGGTTCTGGTTCATCTCCTGGCGCAGGTACTCGGCGACGTTGACGTACTGGTTGTGGAACGGCTCGAAGCTCCAGGGCCTCACCTTGTTGGAAACGTACTCGTAGACCAGGTCGCTCTTAAAGCCCAGCTCCCGCCGCAGGTAGTCGTTGACCGCCCCGGCGTAGGGCGCATTGACCGCCGCGGAGGCCGGGTCGTACTCCGGAGTTTCCCCCGCCGCGTCCAGATCCCAGCCGGTGAAACGGGTGTCGAGCCGGCCGACGGTCTTCCCCTGGTCGCGCAGCAGCTCCTTGGTGAAGCGCTCGAGCTCGACCCGCAGGTTGGCGCGCAGGACGTAGTCGACCGAGAGGCCGGTGTAGCGGGCGAGCCGGGTCGCGATCTCGCGCCGCTCCCCTGCGGGGAGGCGGTCGCCGGCGAGCAGGGCCAGGGCGTAGTCGTGGAGGGCGAAGGCCTCGACCTCGTCCAGGGTGCGCCGCAGGTCGCCGGAGAGCTCGGGGGGCAGCTTCTGGTAGTACCAGGCGGTCGCCGTGTAGGTGGGGAGGATGAGGAGATAGGGCATGTCGTTGCCGACGTGGAAGTCCTGGTCCTGCCAGTTGAGGATCGAGGAGACCAGGATGAGACCGTTCAGCTGCAGGCCGTAGCGGTCGTCGAGGTAGCGGGCGAGGCCGGCCGCCCGGGTGGTGCCGTAGCTCTCGCCGGCGAGGAGCTTGGGGGAGGCCCAACGCTCGTTGCGGGAGGTCCACAGCCGGATGAACTCGGCGACCGACTTGACGTCATTTTCGAGACCGGTGAACTTCTTGACGTCCTCACCCGGCAGCGGCCGGCTGTAGCCGGTCCAGATCGGATCGATGAAGACGAGGTCGGTGGTGTCCAGGAGCGAGAGATCGTTGTCGACCAGGTGCCCCGGCGGCGGCAGGGCCCGACCCTCCGGATCGCGCGCCAGCGCCTTCGGTCCGAAAGCCCCCAGGTGGACCCAGAGGGAAGCCGAGCCCGGACCGCCGTTGAAGCTGAAGGTCACCGGCCGCTGGTGCGGGTCCTTGACCCCATCCTTTATATAGGCGATGTAGAAGAACGAGGCCCGGGGGGTCTCGTCGTCGTCGCGCAGGAGGAGCGTCCCGGCGGTCGCCGTGTAGGCGATCGTCTGGCCGCCTAAGGTCAGGGTGTGATGGGTCTGGGAGACCTTCTCCTCAGGAGGGGGAGCAGGCTTCTTCTCCCGATCTTTCTCCTTGTCCTCCCGATGCGCGGGGGGTGCGCCGGCGGCCGGAGCGGGATCGGGAGCCCCCTGGCCGTGGACCGGCAGGGCGAGCAGGCAGAGCGGGAGCAGGAGAAGGGCGATCGGCAGGCCAGACCTCTGCATGACAAACCTCCAGGAAAAAGTAGAGCGAAGATAGTACTCGCCGCCACCTTGCAGGAGGATTGCAGAGCCGGAGAGCCGCGGAACCCTCAAAACAGGAGTAGTATCGGGAATACTCTTGGATCGATGAGGGTTGAGCTGGATATACTAAGCCTCGCAGAACTCGGGCGTGCGCCTTGAGTCGGTTGGACTAAGCTTCGGGTGCGTCCCTGGAATTCGGGGTTCGTCCTCTCTGGTTGTGGTCTTTGCATGGACCGCCGGGGCAATGGGCCTCGCCGGACCGAGCAGATCGGGAACGGCCACGAAGGCCTCTCCCGCGAGGAGAATGAAATGTCGGAACGTCTGATCTTGCCTGTACTCCCGCTGCGGGATTTCGTCCTATTCCCCGGGGTCACCACCCCGATCAATGCCGGCCGGCCCAGCACCCTGCGCGCCATCGAGGCGGCCCTGGCAACCCCCGGACGGCTGGTCTTCGCGGTCTCGCAGCGCGAGGACGTGAAGGAGGTCACGCCGGAGCACCTCCACACCATCGGCACCATCGCCCGCATCGGCCAGGTCCAGCGGGGCCTCGCCGGGATGCAGCTCCTGCTGCACGGCGAAAACCGCGGCATCTCCATGCGGGTGATCGAGAAGGACGGCCATCTGGAGGCGACGGTCCGCGAGGCCGAGGAGATGGCGCCGCTCTCCCCGGAGCACCCCTCCTTCGTCGCGCTCTTCCGCGAGGTGCGGGAGCGGGCGGCGGAGCTGGGCAAGAAAGCCGGCCTGCCGGATGAGGTGGTCCAGAACGTCTTAGCCGGCGTCGAGGACCACGGTCGCCTGGCGGACCTCGTCGCCGCCTACACCGACCTCACCCAGCCGCAGCGCCAGAGCCTGCTCGAGACCCTTTCGGTCGAGGAGCGGCTGCGCCGGGTGCTGGTCCACGTCCAGCGCCAGCTCTCGGTCATCGAGGCCCAGGAGGACATCAAGACCAAGGTGCAGGAGGAGCTCGGTGACCGCCAGCGCGAGATGGTCCTGCGCGAGCAGATGCGGGCCATTCAGAAGGAGCTGGGCGAGGGGGACGACGCCGGCTCGACCGACGAGCTGCGCGAGAAGCTCGCCAAGCTCGCCCTGCCCGAGGAGGTGAGGAAGGAGGTCGACCGCGAGCTCGGTCGCCTCGCCCGCATCGGCCGCGAGGGCATGGAGTCGCAGGTCATCCGCACCTACCTGGAGACCATCTCCGAGCTGCCGTGGAGCGAGCGCAGCCCCGAGCACCTGGACCTCAAGGAGGCCGCGGCCATCCTGGAGACCGACCACTACGCCTTGGGCGACGTCAAGGACCGGGTCCTCGAGTTCCTCGCCGTCCGCCAGCTGCGCTTGAAGATGCTCGAGGCGGAGCAGCGGGCCGCCGAGGCGGCGGAAGCCGCCGAAGCCGTCGAGGCCGCGGAGGCCGCCGGGACGATGGGCACCGATCACGTGGTGGGCGAGAGCGTCCAGGAGGTCCGCCCCCGCGAGGAGGAGAAGAAGTTCAAGGGGCCCATCCTGCTCTTCGTCGGCCCTCCGGGGGTCGGCAAGACCTCGGTCGCCAAGTCGATCGCCCGCGCCATGGGGCGCAAGTACGTCCGCATCTCCTTAGGCGGCGTGCGGGACGAGGCGGACATCCGCGGCCACCGGCGCACCTATGTCGGCGCCATGCCGGGGCGCATCCTCCAGGGGATGAAGCAGGCCGGCACCAAGAACCCGGTCTTCCTGCTGGACGAGGTCGACAAGCTCGGCGTCTCCTTCCAGGGCGACCCGGCGAGCGCCCTTCTCGAAGTGCTCGACCCGGCGCAGAACGACACCTTCACCGATCACTACCTGGGGGTGCCGTACGACCTCTCGGAGGTGCTGTTCATCGCCACCGCGAACTTCCTCCAGAACATCCCCGGGCCGCTCCTCGACCGGATGGAGGTGGTGCAGTTCGCCGGCTACACCGAGCGGGAGAAGCTCGCCATCGCCCGCCAGTACCTGGTGCCGCGCCAGCTGACCGAGAACGGCGTGACCTGCGAGCAGGTGGTGATCACCGACGAGGCGGTCTCCGAGGTGATCAGCGGCTACACCCGCGAGTCCGGCGTCCGCCAGCTGGAGCGGGAGATGGGCCGCCTGGCGCGCAAGGTGGCGCGGAAGATCGCGACCGACGAGTGCGAGCGGATGGAGCTCGGCCGCGATCAGGTGCGCGAGCTCCTGGGCCGCGCCAAGGTCCACCCGGAGCGCGCGTCGCGCGAGGACCAGGTGGGGGTGGCGACCGGCATGTACTACTCCCCGACGGGTGGCGACATCATGTTCGTCGAGGCGTCGACCATGCGCGGCAAGGGCGAGCTGGTCTTGACCGGCCAGCTCGGGGACGTGATGAAGGAGTCGGCCCGCGCCGCCTGGAGCTACGCCCGTTCGCACGCCGCGAGCCTGGGGATTCCGGACGAGGCCTTCGACCGCGACATCCACATCCACGTGCCGGCGGGCGCCATCCCCAAGGATGGTCCCTCGGCCGGGGTGACGATGGCCACGGTGCTGGTCTCGGCCCTCTCCGGCCGGCCGGCCCGCCACGACCTCGCGATGACCGGCGAGATCACTCTCTCCGGCCGCGTGCTGCCGATCGGCGGGGTGAAGGAGAAGGTGCTCGGGGCGGTGCGCTCCGGGATCACCAGCATCCTGCTGCCGAAGGACAACGAGCCCGATCTGGAGGACCTGCCGGAGGACGTGCGCGAGAGCCTGACCGTCTACCCCTGTGACGAGCTGGGCCAGGTGCTCGCCCTGACCCTGCGAGGTGCCTCGTTTCGCGAAGGGCGACTGATGTTCGGCGACGACGAGGCCCTGCGCGCCCTGCCGCCGGTGGTACCGGTGATCGGCGGGCCTGAAGTGCACTGAAAAGGGGGCACGGTAAGGCCCCCCTCTCAAACCTTCCGCCCCGCGGTCTTACGGACCGCGGGGTTTTTCTTTTCAGGGATGCCTACGCCCGCAGGTGGTCGGGGCGCCAGCTCTGGATCTGCTTCTTGATGACGTTCTGGTCGTGGATGTGCTCGTCCAGGACCCGGCGGGCGAGGGCGGGGACCTCGGCGTCGCTCGCGAAGCGCAGGGCGATCAGCTGGCCGGGGGCGAGCTCCGCGAGGCGGCCCTTGAGCTCGGGGCAGAGCCGCTCCAGGCGCAGGCGCTCTTCCAGCCGGATGACCCGGTTCTGGACCGCCAGGGGGAACTCCCGGATGTAGAAGAAGAGCAGCCCCAGGATGACGGCCGAGAGCAGCTCGAAGAGGTGGTCCGCCGAGAAGTGGAAGATCACCCGGTAGAGCGCCCAGAAGAGGTACACCAGCAAGAACGCTGTCGTGACGAAATGGAACCCGGGGACGTACCGGCGGTGATTCGCGTAGCTCTGCGCGATCGAGTCGGCCATGGGTCTCTCCTTGAAGGTGAGGAAGAACGACGTTTTCCGGCGCCAGACGATTTTGTCTATCCTAGCGCCATTCCGCCCTCGACGGGCATCCTTCCCGCAGAGGATGTAGGATAGGGCGCGCACACGGACCTCGCCCCCTGCCCAGGAGCCCTCCCCTTGACGCCATCCGCCCCCTCTTTAGGCCTGTCGCAGATCGGCCAGATCGCCATCATCGTCCACGACGTCGAGCGGGCGGTGGCCTTCTACCGCGACACCCTGGGTCTGCCGTTCCTTTTCCAGCCGGGACCCGGCCTGGCGTTCTTCGACGCCTCCGGCGTCCGGCTCATGCTCACCCTCCCCAGCGCGCCGGAGCTCGACCACCCGAGCTCGATCCTCTACTTCCAGGTGGCGGACCTGGCAGCGGCCCATGCGACCCTGGCGCAGCGGGGGGTCGAGATCCTCCACCCGCCGCGCCTGACCGCCCGGCTCTCCGATCACGAGCTCTGGCTGTGCTTCTTCAAGGACTCCGAGGGCAACATGCTGGCCCTGATGAGCGAGGTCCGGAGCGGATAGGGGCGCCGCCGTGGCGAACCTCACCGAGATCGAGACGGAGCGCCTGCGCCTGCGCCCCCTCCAGGCGGGCGACCGCGCCGACCTCCATCACCTCTTCGTCGATCCCGACGTCCGCCGCTATCTCTGGGACGACCAGGTCCTCCCCATCGAGCAGACCTGGGCGGTGGTCGCCGAGAGCCTGCGCCGGTTCCCGACCGACGGCACCGGCCTCTGGGCGGTCTTCCTGCGCGGCAAGGCGCCCGCCGCCGGGATGGTCGGCTTCGGCGGCTACTGGCCCTTCAACGTGCCGCCGCGCCTGGAGATCCTCTTCGGCCTCGCCCCGGTCTACTGGGGGCGGGGCCTGGCGACCGAGCTCGCCCGCGCCCTCCTGCGCTACGGCTTCGAGGAACTGGGCCTGGAGCACGTCGACGGCAGCGCCGACGCGCCGAACACCGCCTCCCTGCGGGTGATGGAAAAGGCGGGGCTGGAGCGCGGGCAGAAGACCGAGATCGGCGGCCGGTCGACCGTCCACTTCACCCTGCCGCGCGCCGCCTTCCAGCCGGGCAAGGAACGTTTCGTCATCCAGCGGGTGTAGAGACGCGCAGCCGCTACCAACGACCTCTCCGAAACCACGATCGCCAGTCTCCCTCCGGATTACAGCCCCGAGAGCAGCGCCAGGTAGTCCTCCGGTCCCATGGGCCGGGGGTTGGCGGCGTTCGAGCCGTTCAGGGCGGCGCGCTTGGCGATCCAGGGGTAGTCCTCGCGGGGAATCCCCAGGTCGGCGAAGCTCGGGATGGCGACGGCGCGGGCGAGCGCCTCGACCGAGAGGAGGACCCGCTCGGCCCGCTCCTGGTCGTCCGCGCCGCTGGGGACGCCGGGGAGGGCGGTCTCCAGGGCGGCGAGCCGGGTGCCGGCGGCCGGGGCGGACAGGTGGGAGCGCAGGACCGGCGCCAGGAGGACGGCGTTGGCGAGGCCGTGCGGGGTGTTCCAGCGGGCGCCGATCGTCTCCGACAGGCAGTGGACGGCCCCCACGTCGGCGTTGCCGAAGGCCATGCCGGCAAGGGTCGAGGCCTGCGCCACCCCCTCCCGGGCGTGGGCGTCGTGGGCGACGTCCTCGACCGCCCGCCGCAGGTAGCGGAAGAGGAGGGCGATGGCGCGCGCCGCCAGGGCGTCGGAGGCCGGGTTGGCGAACCGGCAGAGGGTGGCCTCCAGGGCGTGGGTCAGGGCATCCATGCCGGTCCAGGCGACGTAGGTGGGGGGGAGGGTCTGCAGGAGGTCGGCGTCGACGAACGCCCAGTCGGGGTACATCGAGTCGCCCTTGATGCTCATCTTCCACAGCCGCTCGGGGTGGGTGATCACCGAGACCCAGGTGACCTCGGAGCCGGTGCCGCAGGTGGTCGGCACGGCGAGGAACGGGAGGGAGGGGCGGGGGGCCTTGTTCCTCCCCTCGTAGTCCTCACAGCGGCCGCCGTTGGGGACCAGCATCGCCACCGCCTTGGCGGCGTCCAGGGCGCTGCCGCCCCCCAGGCCGACGACCAGCGACACCCTCTCGCCCCGTGCCCACTCGGCCAGGTGGTCGACGGTCGTCGAGCGGGGGTTGGCCTCGATCGCGTCGTGGAGGAGGGCGGTCAGCGACCAGGTGGCGAGGTCCCGGGCCAGCCGTTCGGGAACCCCGGTCGCCCGAACGCCCCGGTCGGTGATCAGGAGGAGACGCCCGCTGGCGCCGGGAACGCCCGACAGAAAACCCGCGACGATCTCCGGCAGCCGGGCGAGACAGCCCGGCTCGAGGACGACGCGGGTGGGGAGGCGAAACGGCATGCGGAGCTCCGATGTCGGCGAAGGGCGAAAGGCGGGGGGCGGCGCCCCGTCGCCCTCAGGGCTTCTTCTGGCTGGTGCGGAAGAAGTCCGCCATCGAGCCGAAGCCCGAGCCGCCGCTCGACGAGGAGACCGGAGCCCCCTCCTCGCGGTCGCTCCGGTCAGGGCGGTCGCGGTCGCGGTCGCGGTCTCCTCCCCGCTCCCCGCGGTTGCGCTCGCGCGGACCGCGCGGCTGCCGCGGCCGCTCGTCGCGCGGCGGCGGCTCGCGCTCCACGCGCGGCTCGCGCGCCACCCGTTCCTCGCTTTCGCCCTGGAGCGACAGCGAGATCCGCCGTTTTGCCGTGTCCACCCCGAGCACCGTCACCTCGACGTCCTGCCCGAGTTGCAGCACCTCGCGCGCGTGGTTGACCCGCCTCCCCGCCCCCAGCTCGCTGATGTGGGCGAGGCCCTCCAGGCCCGGGGCCACCTCGATGAAGGCGCCGAAGGTCTCCAGGCGCATGACGCGACCCTTGACCTTGGTGCCGTCGGGGAAGCGGTCCGCCGCGTCCTTCCAGGGGTCGCTCTCCAGGGATTTGCGCGACAGCGAGATGCGCTCCCCCTGCTTGCCCCCCTTGGCGGGCTCGATCTTGAGCACCTGGACGTCCAACTCTTCTCCGACGTTGAGCACGTCCTTGGGATGGGCCGTCCGCGCGTAGCCGATCTCGCTGACGTGCAGCATGCCCTCCAGGCCGCCCAGGTCGATGAAAGCGCCGTAGTCGGTGAGCGACGTCACCTTGCCGCGCACGATCGCCCCGGGGTGGAGCTTCTCGCGCGTCTCGGCCGCCTTGGACTTCTGCTCCTCTTCGAGCAGGGCGCGCCGCGACAGGATGATGTTGGGCCGCCGCCCCTTGCCGCCCTCCTCGTACTTGGTGACCCGGAAGGTCAGCCGCTGGCCGACGAAGCGCTCGGGGTCCTCGACGTAGCGCAGGTCGAGCTGGGACACCGGGCAGAAGCCGCGCAGGCCCGACACCTGGACCTCGACGCCGCCCTTGACCACCGCGGTCACCAGCCCCTCGACCGGGACGCCGGCCTGGTGCGCCTGCTCGATCTCCGCCTTGGCCGCCGACCCGCGCCCCACCTGCCGCTTCAAGACCAGGCTGCCGGTGTCGCTGTCGACCCCGGTGACGGTCGCTTCCAGGGTGTCGCCCACCTGGACCGTGACCTCCCCCTCGGCGTTCTTGATCTGCGCCAGCTCGATCATCCCCTCGGCCTTGCCCCCGAGGTCGACGAAAGCCGCCTCCGGGCCGATCGAGAGGATTTTGCCGCTGACCTTGTCCCCCACTTTGGGGGCCTGGGCGCCCTCAGTCGCCGGCTGAGCCTGCTCGAACTCGGCCAGGATGGCGCCGAAGTCATGACTCTCTTTGTTCTCGTTCTCGTCCATAGGCCGCTCACTGTAAGCGAAGAGGTGGCCCGAAGTCGACCCATTTGTGCCGCGGACCGCCCGAAAGTGATACCTGCGCTACAATTCTCTACACTCCTTGAGGGAGGACACCATGCCGATCCGTAGACCGGAACCCCTCGTCGGGGTCGCTCTCGCCCTCTCGATCCTGGCGCTCTCCGGCCTGTCCTGCTCCCGCCGTTCCGGCGAGGAGGGCACCGCCCCCCACCCGACCCGGCTACGCCCCCCGGCCCGCCCCCTGCACCCCATCCCGGCGATCGAGATCCTTCCCCAGGACCGAGTTTACTTCTTTGGCGTCCGCGGCGAGAGCCCGCCCCGGGAGCTGCTCCTCGTCAGCCATCTCGACCACCCCCTGACGATCCGCGGCGCGACCACGGACAACCCGCTCTTCCGCGCCGCGGTCCAGGCCCTGGAGGCCGGGCGCCGCTACCGCCTGACGGTGAGCCTCGATCCGCGCGTCCCGGCCGGCAAGCACGAGGGGACGTTGCGCCTCGCTACCGACGACCCCGCCCGCCCGGAGCTCGAAATCCTCCTGCGCGCCGCCCTGGACGAGCCGGTGAGCGCCACCCCCGACCGCGTCTACTTTGGTCGGGTGCGCGCCGCCGACCTGGGCGAGCCGGCCGCGGCCGAGCGCCAGGTTCTCGTCGTCCGCCACCGGGGGAGCGGCTTCCGGGTGCTCGGGGCGCGAAGCGACCTGCCGTTCCTCGACCTGACGGTCGTGCGGGCCGAGGGAGAGAGCTGGCTCCTCTCGGTGCGGCTCGTCCGGGCACGCGCGGTCCAGGGAGAGCTCCACGGCACTGTCGTCGTGCGCACCAACGACGCGCAGTTCCCGGAGCTCCGGCTGCCGGTCATCGGAACGGTTCTCTGAGCCGGGCGAGCGCGCCGGGGAGGGAGAGCCGGCGGTCCCGCCCGACGGCTCCCGCGGCGAGGGCGGCCTCGATCTCCGGGACGGAGGCCTCGGGGCGGCTCTCCAGGAGGAGCGCCGCGGCGCCGGCGGCGTAGCCGGCGGCAAAGGAGGTCCCCTGGGCGCGGAGGTAGGTCCCGGGGCTCAAGGGGAAGGCGGCCACCAGGTCCTCGGCGGGGGCGGCGAGGACCGGGAAGACGGCGCCGCCGCACTGCGAGGGTCCCCGGCTGGAGCGGGCGAAGGGGGTGCCGTCGGCGCGCAGGCCGCCGACCGAGAGGGCCAGGCTCGCGCCGGGAAAGAGGTCGGCGTAGTTGGCCGGCGAGCGGTTGCTGGCCGGGGCGGGACCGAGGTTCCCGGCGGCGAAGACGGGGAGGATCTCGGCCGCGCGCAGGGCGTCGAAGAGGGGGACGAGCGAGCGGTCGCAGCCACTGCCGGGGTCGCCGGGGAGGAGCCAGGCGTTGATCAGCACGTCGGGCCGGCCGACCCGGAGCATCCAGTCGGCGCAGCGGGTGAAGAGGACGTTGTCGTAGTGCCCCTCGGGCAGGCCGGCGCAGGCGATCCACTGCGCCCCAGGAGCGACTCCGAGCGTCTTCCCCGCGACATTCTGTCCCACCGCGCAGGAGAGGACCCCCGTGCCGTGGCCGAAGCGGGTGTCGTGCGGTGGGCCGCCCCCCGCCGGGTCGAGCCAGCCGGCGTCGCCGCCGCGGAAGTTGCCCTGCAGCTGCTCGTGGCGGGGGCTGGCGCCGGAGTCGATGGCGCCCACCACCACCCCGCGGCCGGAGAGGCCCCGCCGCCAGGCCTCCTCCGCCCCGATCGCCGCCAGCGCCCAGGAGGTGCGCTCCGGCGGTGCCGGCACGACCGGCGAGACCGGCGGCTCCTCCCAGGCCAGGGCCGTCTCTCTCGCCGTGGTCTGGGCGACGATCCGTGCCACCTCCGGCCGGGCGGCGAGGGCGGCGATCCCGGCCGGGGTCGCCACGACCACCAGGCGGTCGATGACCGCGAACCCCTCGTAGCGGGCGATCGTCCCCTGGCGCTGCGCCTGATCGAGAAAGGGCCGCAGCGCCGCCTGGCTCTCTGCCGCCAGCCGGACGAGCGCCGCGGTCACCGCCGCCCGCCGGGCCTGCCGGGCCGCGCCCTGCCGGCCGAGGCGGCGGGCAAGGGCGCGGAGGTCGACCTGCGCGACGAGGTCCACCAGCACCGTCCGGGTCTCGCCCGCCGGAGCGGCGGCCAAGGCCTGGCGCAGGGCGGGGTCGAGCTTGTCGGAGAGCGGCGAGGGGCGGCGCAGGGGCGGCCGACACCCGGCGAGGGCCATTCCGAGAACGAGAAGAACGAGGAGACCGCGAAGGCCGGGAAGACCGCGGAGGGCGAGGCCACGGCCTCGCCCTCCCGGCTGGGAGCGGCGATCAGAGCAGACGGAAGATGGCGTCGTGGTTGAACAACACCTTGTACTGGCTCGGCAGGCTGATCGACATGCCACCGTTGAAGTTTAGAGTGACCGTCGTCGGCACGCCATTCTGGGTGTGGTCGAGAATGGCCTGGAGGAGCGCATGGCCGCCGGGCTGGGTGAGGTCGACCGACAGGCGGCCCGGCCGGCCGCCGGTGCTGGCGGAGGCCCCGAACGAGACGGCCTGCGCAAGCGGGACGTTGACCCCGTTCAAGGTGAGGCCGTTGAGCTCGGCGGTGAAGTGGCCGGTAAGGGTCCCGGACCAGACGTTGGCCAGGAGGTCGCCGAAGCTGGCGAAATTCGACTGCAGCTCCAGGTCGTTGTCTACCTCCTCGTTGACGACGTTGCAGAGGGCGAGCAGGGGACCGGCGCCGTGCGACTTGTCCTGGGTGATGTTGGTGAAGAAGCCGCAGTTGCCCGGCGTGGGATCGGTGTCGACGGCGACCCAGGCGGTCTGGAACTTGCCGCCGAGGACGCCGCTCCGGCCCTGCACGTTGTCGCCGTCGCGGTCGACCTCGCCGTCGCGGCTGAACGAGTCGACCACCGGGTTGCGGTAGGAGATGATGTTGACCGGCCCCGGATGGGTGTTGTCGTACTTGACCGTATAGGAATAGGTCCCGTCGAGGTTGGGGTCCCCCACCAGGAACGACACCTCCTGGCCGAACAGCTTGGCTTCGGCCTGGGTGTGGTGGCCGGCGATCCCCGTGTAGTCGGTGATTGCGCAGCCCGAGGCGACGACCGTCAGGGCGGCGAGCGCGAGGTACAGCCAGGTCTTCTTCATCTGCGTCCTCCATCTTCGTTGCGGGCCAGGTCCCGGTGGGTGAAAATATGCCCAGCGTCCTGGTCGAGGGTGGGCATGTACGGTCCCCGCGGCGAAGATAAGGACATCACCAGCGCACACCTTGAACAGATGAAATACTATACCCGGCTCTCCGCGCAAGGCAAGCACCGTGGTACCTTGGTTCTCTGGTCCCTCCAGGAGATTCGCCATGGACTCCATCGCCCAGCCGACCGCCCCCACCGTTCCCTCCCAAGCGAGGCACACGACCGCCGCCCGCCCCCTGGCCGCGCGCGCCGCCGCCCTCCCCTGGTATCTCTATACGACCCTCTTCGGCTCGACGAGCATCGCCGTCGGCCTCCTCTGGGACATCTCCTGGCACGCGACGATCGGCCGCGACACCTTCTGGACCCCGGCCCACATGGCGATCTACCTGGGCGGGGTGCTGGCCGGGCTGTCGACCGGCTGGATGGCCCTCGCCACCACCTTCGCCGGCTCGCCCACGGACCGCGCCGCCACGGTCCGCTTCTGGGGCTTCCGCGCCCCGCTGGGCGCCTGGGTGGTGGTCTGGGGGACGATCGCCATGCTCACCTCGGCCCCCTTCCTCGTCTCCACCGTGGTCCTGGAGTACAGCGAGGCCAACCGCCAGCACTCCGGCCGCTTCTACGTCGTCTCCGCCGCCGTCTACCCCCTGCTCCTCCTCGCCGCCGCCCGCGGCGCGCGCCGGCGCTGGGGGGCGACCTGGACGGCAGTCTCCTACACCGTCCTGCGGCTCGGCCTGCTCTGGATCCTGCCGCTCTTCCCCGCCCGACCGCTCCTGGCGCCGATCTACAACCCGGTCACCCACATGTGGCCGACCGAGTTCCCGCTCCTGCTCATCCTCCCGGCGCTCGCCGTCGACCTGCTCGTCCAGCGGTTCGGGACCGGTGACGGTCCTCGCCGGGATGGGCTCCTGGCTCTCGCGGCCGCCTTCGCGTTCCTCGCCGTCTTCTTCGTCGCGCAATGGCTCTTCGCCGACTTCATGCTCACCCCCCACGCCCGCAACTGGTTTTTCGCCGCCGACCAGTGGACCTACTACAACCGCATCGACACCTGGCGCCACAAGTTCTGGGACGTGGACATTGATCCCGTCACCCCGGTGAAGCTCGGCGTGGCCTTCGTCCTCGCCGCCGTCTCGGCGCGGCTGGGGCTCCTCTGGGGAAACTGGGTGGGGCGGGTCCAGCGGTGAGCCGGTGATCTGGCCCCCACGGCCGATCCTGCGGAAGATCACCCGTCTGCCGGCGCTCCTCGCCGTGGCCCTCCTCACCTGGGGGCACGTCGGCAGCCCCGACGTCTTCTTCGAGGGCAAGGCGGGACCCTACCCGGTACGGATCGTCGTCCGGCCGCCCCTCGTCGTCCCCGGCCGGGCGGAGATCAACGTGCGGACCCTGGCGCCGGGGGTCTCCCGGGTCTCCGTGCAGCCGGTGGTCTGGAACGCCGGCCCCGAGGGGGCGCCGCCGGCCGACCGGGCGCAGCCGGTGCGCGGCGATGCCCGCCAGTGGAGCGCCCAGCTCTGGCTGATGCGCCCCACTTCCTACAGCGTCCGGGTCGAAGTGGGCGGCGCCGCCGGCACGGGTACCGTCCTCGTCCCGGTGGTCGCCGTCGCCACCCGGCGCCTGCCCATGCAGCGGGGCATGGGCCTCCTCCTCGCCGGGCTCGGCCTCTTCCTCCTCGTCGGCGCGCTCACCGCCATTGGGGCGGCGGTGCGCGAGAGCGCGCTGCCGCCGGGAGAGGAGCCCGATCCCGGCCGGCGCCGCCGGGCGCGCCGGGTGATGGCCGGCACCGCCCTGCTCCTCGGGCTCGCCCTGTGGGGGGGCCGGGTCTGGTGGCGGAGCGTCGACCGCGACTTTGCGCGAACGATCTTCCGGCCCTTCCATCTCACCGCCAGCACCCGGGCGGCCGGGGGGGAACGGCGGCTCACCGTCGCGATCGACGAATCGACCGGCGGCAGCCGCGACTGGGTCCCCCTGATGCCGGACCACGGCAAGCTGATGCACCTCTTCCTCGTCCGCCAGCCGGGGCTCGACGCCTTCGCCCACCTCCACCCGGTGCCGCTCGGCCCCGACGGCACTTTCGAGACCCCCCTGCCGCCGCTCCCCGACGGCCCCTACCATCTCTATGCCGACGTCACCCACGAGAACGGCTTCTCCGAGACCCTGACCACCACGGTGGAGCTGCCTGCGGCGGAGACCACGACTGCAACTCCCTCCGGAGCGCCGGACGCGGACCCCGACGACTCCTTCCGCCTGGGGGCCGCCGCGGCCGCATCCGGCGGGACGGCGGACCTGGGGGACGGCTTCACGATGACCTGGGACGGACCGCCCGGGCCGCGGGTGGCGGGCGCCGAGGCGGGCCTGCGCTTCGCCGTCCACGGACCGGGCGGTACACCCGCCGTGATCGAGCCCTACATGGGCATGCTCTCCCACGCCGCGGTGGTGCGCGACGATCGGGGAGATCCGAAGGGTACGGTCTTCATCCACCTCCATCCGGAGGGGACGGTCTCCATGGCGGCGCTGCAGTTCTTCCAGAGCCAGCAGGGAGGAAGTGGCAACGGGATGGCCGGGATGTCGATGGGCGCCATGCACCCCGGCGTTCCAGGCCTCCCGGGCGACGGCGTCCTCTCCTTCCCGTGGTCCTTCCCCCGGCCCGGCCGCTATCACCTCTGGGTGCAGGTCAAAACCGGCGGCCCGGTGCGCACCGGGGTGTTCGCGGTGGAGGTGGCGGCGGGGCGGAATTCGAACACCGAAAACGGATAGCGAGGGGTCCCCCGGGGGACCTATTCTCCTTCTTGTCGGCGCCTCGTAGAGGGGACGCCCCACCGAGAGAGGGAGATCATGCACCGTACCGTCGACCCCGCGATCCTGTACTTCGGCACCCCGGTCGTCCTCGTCAGCACCGAGAACGAGGACGGTTCAGCCAACCTCGCGCCCATGTCCTCCGCCTGGTGGCTGGGCAAGAGCTGCCTGCTCGGCTTCGGCGCCCGTTCGAAGACCCCTGCCAATCTCCTGCGCACCGGCGAGTGCGTGCTCAACCTGCCCTCGGTCGCCCAGGTGGCGGCGGTCGACCGGCTGGCGCGGACCACCGGCTCGAACCCCGTCCCGCCGCACAAGGTGGCCATGGGCTACCGCTTCGAGCCGGACAAGTTCGGCGTCGCCGGCCTGACCGCCGTACCCTCCGAACTGGTGCGGCCGCCGCGGGTCGCCGAGTGCCCGGTGCAACTCGAAGCCGTCCTCGAAGGCACCCATCCGCTGGCGGCGAGCGATCCGGACCGCCAGGGCAAGCTGGTGGCCCTGGAGGTCGCCATCCGCCGGGTGCACGTGGACGAGAGCCTGCTCCTCGCAGGTTTCACCGACCGCATCGACCCCGAGGCCTGGCGTCCGCTGATCATGAATTTCTGCCAGTTCTTCGGCCTCGGCCCCAAAGTCCACCCGTCGCGGCTGGGGGAGATCCCGGAAACCGCCTATCGCCCCACTCCCCAGACCCACCCGACCCCACCGGTTGCCGTATCCTAAGGAAAGGAGAGCTTCATGTTGAACGAACAGAATTGCTGGGAAGCCGTCCTCCAGAAAGACCCGAGCCAGGATGGCCGCTTCTATTTCGGCGTCGTGACGACCGGCGTCTACTGCCGGCCTTCCTGCCCGGCCCGCCGGCCGCGCCGCGAGAACGTGCGCTTCTACGAGGCGCCCGAGGCGGCGGAAAAAGACGGCCTGCGCGCCTGCCTGCGCTGCCGCCCCCGGGCGGAGCGGCTCGACGCGACGAGCGCCAAGATGGGCGAGATCTGCGATCTCCTCCGCCGCGCCGCCCTCTCCGGCGAGCCGGTGAAGCTCGAAACCCTGAGCCGCCGCGCCGGCCTGACCCCCTACCAGCTCCAGCGCGCTTTCCGCGCCGCCTTGGGGGTCACGCCGCGCCAATATCTCCAGAACTGCCGCTTCGAGGCCCTGAAGCAGAACCTGCGAAGCGAGGCCTCGGTGACCGACGCGATCTACGAATCGGGTTTCGGCTCGTCGAGCCGGGTCTACGAGCAGACCGACGAGCGGCTGGGCATGACGCCCGCCGAATATCGCGCGGGCGGCAAGGGCCTCGCGATCTCCTGCGTCTCCTTCGACAGCCCGGTGGGCCGGTTGATGGTCGCCGCCACGGATCGCGGCCTCTGCTTCGTGCAGTTCGGCGCCTCGCACGAGGAGCTCCTGGCGAGCCTGCGAAAAGAATATCCCGCGGCCGCGATCGAAACCCTGGAGCCCCCTCTGCCGGCGCCCTTCGACGCCTACGTGGAAGCGCTCCGCAAGCACCTCCAGGGAGACCAGCCGCGGCTCGATCTGCCGGTCGCCGTACGGGCCACGGCCTTCGAGCTCAAGGTCTGGAGCTACCTGCAATCGATCCCCTACGGCGAGGTGCGCTCCTACTCCGCCGTGGCCGCCGCCGTCGGCCGCCCCACCGCCACCCGCGCCGTGGCCCGCGCCTGCGCCGCCAACCGCGCGGCGCTCGTCATCCCCTGCCACCGGGTGATCCGCGCCAATGGGGATCTGGGGGGGTATCGGTGGGGGTTGGAGCGGAAGCAGAAGCTGCTGGAGCGGGAGAGTGGGCGGCCCAGCTGAAGGGGTTTGGCGACAAGGCGACGACGCCGGGCGCCTTCCTGGACGCTCGGCCTGAACCACCGGACGCGTCTTTGCGTCCGGAGACACGATCCCCAGCGACCGGCGAGGCCGGGCAGGTAGGGGAGAGCGCCCGTGCTTGCCCGGCCCCCGATCGGACTTACTCTGATGGACGCCGGGCGCGGATTCTGCCGACCTGCTCCTCGGCGCCCGGTCCGGCGGCTTCGAGCAGTGTGGCAAGCGCCCACGGCGAGCGGACGACCGCCTCCAGCAGGTGGAGCCCCTCGGCCCAGCGCGGCTCGTACCGATCGAACCAGCCGGCGATCTGGGGTCCCTGCTCGCCATACACAGCGACCAGCGGGTAGCCCTCCGAAGCCGCCCCTTCCTCTATATGGAAGAGCGGCTCGCGGTCGATCACCGGCAGGAGCACGGAGAGGAGCCGCGCCGTTTCGAGATGCCAGAGGACGGCGACCGGCGGATCGCCGATGGCGAGATCCTCCCACAGCCGGAGGATGGCGACCGCACCCGGCCGCCCCGGAACGGGCTCGATCTTCCAGGGACCGGCAAGCTCGGCCTCGGCCGCGGTCAGGACGTCGTCGCGGTCGCGGAGGAGGGCCAGATAGGAGGGGGAGAAGGCGTTGTCGAGGGGAGAAGCGGGGGTGCTGCTACCATCACGGGAGCTTCGCATGAGTTCAGTCCTCTTGCGGAGTCAGGGGCCGGTTCGAGTTGACGCTCGGGCCGGTCCCGTTTGTTGGGGCGGGAGGACGGTCCTCCCGATGGGTGGAAGATAGCAGGAATGGGGCGGGAGGGCAAGACCACCGAGAAGCCGGCAGCCTGGAGCTCCCACGCGATCAACTCCGCGCAGGCGCGATCCGCGCGGTTGTAGCTGATGAAGAAGTCTTTCATCGGGTAAGCGGAGTATAGCGAAGGCCCTCCGGGAGCATCCGGAACGCCTCCGGGAGCTTCAGGGATGTCTCCAAAGTCTTCCCGCACCCCCGGAAAGTCCTCCGGAACCTCTCCGGGCACTTCCGGAGCGCCTCCGGGCGGTTCCAGACGGTCTCCGGGAGGTTCCGGGTTCCCTCCGGACGCTTCCAGACCCCCTCCGGACGTGTCCGGAACCTCTCCGGATGCTTCCAGAATCCCTCCGGGAGCTTCCAAACCCGTGAAAAGTCTTCCCGGACGCGTGGAAAGTAACTTTCCATGCAAGGAAAGTCGAGCTGCACGCGTGAAAAGTAAAATACCACGCATGAAAAGTCTTCCCGGACGCGTCGAAAGTGACTTTCCACGCATGGAAAGTCGACCCGGAAGGATGAGAAGTCGATCCGGACGCATCAAAAGTCCACCCGGAAGGGTCAGAAGTCGACCCGGAGACAGTTGGGAAGACTTTCCACGTGTTCCCCAGGACTTTCCAGGCATGCCAGAAGACTTTCCACGGGTTCCCCCGGACTTTCCAGAGGTTCCGGAAGACTTTCCAGGGATTCTCGCGGACTTTCCAGGGAAGCGCGGCCCGGCTCCGGCGAGCGCGGGCCGCGTTGGGGCTAGGTGATCGGGTCGCAGGTCGGCCAGTTGGTGAAGGTGACGGTCGTACAGTTGATGTGAGTGGCGACCCCTCCTGCGACGTTCCGGGCGAGCTCACTGGCCTCCAGCTCCCGCAGAGTCTCTTTGTGCAGCTTGAGCTTGGGCGACGCGAGTTTCTTCATCCGATCCCTCCTTTCGGCGCGCCGCTCATTGGCAGATGGTGGCGGCGCAGTTGGTGCGACAGCTGATGAAGTTGCTGTTCTCGCAGACCGGCGGGAACGTG
>Ga0137403_10000389_pt1 | contig 56197 bp, 52 predicted proteins | sample CZOMad2_1_16fung_FD_122057 | JGI IMG/M metagenome (GOLD analysis project Ga0137403, IMG submission 122057) | Vadose zone soil fungal communities from Angelo Coast Range Reserve, California, USA - CZOMad2_1_16fungal (Hybrid Assembly) | ecosystem: Environmental > Terrestrial > Soil > Vadose zone...
CAAAGGGGGGTGAGGGGGGATTTCCCAGGGGGCAACTTCTAAATCCCCCCCGGCCCCCCTTTATGAAGGGGGGAGTAAAGACCTTTTGGACACGCTTTTAGGCAGGGAGAAGGTCGATGACGTGCATGATGGCGACGGTTTGCCCCTTATTGGCGGTGAGTTCCGTGCCCCCTTTCCGGCACGTCCACAGAGTGCCTTTCGGTGCCGTGAAGACCTCCCCATCCTTGGTCACTTCCAGGGTGCCTTCGGTCGTCTCACAGACCATATCGTTGTCCATCGTCATCGTGGGCGTGGAGGAGCCCGGCTGAAAGATGACATCGCGCACGCGGATTTTGGCGTAGCCGGGAATGTTCGAGTCCACCTCCTTCAGCACCTTGCGCTCGACCCCAGGCATGTCTCCGGCGTGACCGCTGTGACCTGAGCCCAAGATCAACACGGAGGCCCCCACGAGGCCCCACCGCAATACATCTCTGCGAGGCAGGTCTGCCGTCTCTAGTGGTTGTGGCATGAGCTGTTCCCCTCTCTCGCAAAAGGCGCATGATCCGCTGCCGCACATGGGCAGGTGTGAGCTGCACGAGACACGGAAATAGTCTCTATTGTACCGAGTTGCTTGTATGAGTCAATCGCGGTGTCAGGAAAGACGGTAGCGCCTCCTCTCGGTGCCATCAGGGCGGAGACTAGCCCGCCAATAGTGCCCAAGAGCCCACGCGAACTGAGAACAACCCAAAAACATCCGACTGAACCTGCATTACGTGAGAACCGTTCACTTTACTTATGCCAGCGCGGGGTTCTCGTACGTTGTTTTTCTGCACGAGTATGTTGCACCAGAAAGATACGGTGTGGGAGGGCAACCGTGCGACGAAGGACGGGTTCGAAACAACGGTCGTTTTCGCGCACGGCTCCTCGATGGGGCTGGCCGAGATGTCGGGCCCCTAGGCCGGGATCGCTGCAGGCGTCGGCTCTCGAGGCATGCTCCCGCCCGCACCAGGGCATCTCAGATCACCTTGTCCGCCTACACGAGGCGCGTCGGGGCCATCGTGAAGCGCACGCTGGGGCTGGGGCGCACCGTGCGACCTGCCCGCCGGGGCTACCGGCGCGGCGATCTGGTGGCGGGCTCGGCCTGGCCGTTCAGTCGGGATGAAAGGGCACATCGGTGACCACGATGCCCGGCGTGAACAGTAACGCCAGGCGCAACCACACCGCCGTTTGGTTGTGCAAAAAATTCTGCCACCAGCTCTGAGGGACAAATTGCGGCACCACAATCGTGATGACCTCCGAGGGCTGTCGGTGCCTCGCCACCTCCGCAATGTACTGCAGCAGCGGCTCGATGACCTGACGATAGGGCGACTCGAGGATCACCAACCGAATCCCCTCGCCCCACTGCTGCCATTGCTGGCGCACCTGCTCGGCTTCCGCGGCGTCAATGGCGACGTGCACCGCCGTGATGTCCTCCGAGAGCAGGCGGGCATAATGCAGGGCGGCCCGCGTCCCCTGGTGCACACGCGCGATCGGCACCAGGACACAATGGCGCCCACGGCGCCACGGCGCCTCCGCGGGCCGGACCGCGAGCTGCTGGCCGAGTTGCCGGTAGTGATGATGGATGGCAAAAAAGGTGGCCACGAGGAGCGGGACCAGGAGGAGGACAATCCAGGCCCCGTCCATAAACTTCGTGACGGCAAAGACCACCATGACCACCAGCGTGCAGCCGGCCCCGAACCCGTTAATGGCCAGCTTCAGCCGCCAGCCGGGCTCATAGCGCAGCGTCGAGCCCGGCTCCTGGATCTCCTGCCCAGGGGCCAAATGCCCGATCTTCCACCAGCGGCGGGCCATCCCCGCCTGGGAGAGGGTAAACGACAGGAAGACGCCAATGGCATAGAGCGGGATGAGGGCGGTAACGCTGGCGCGGAACACGAAAATTAAGAGCGAGGCGATCACAGCCAGGGCGACGATCCCTCGCGAGTAGACCAGGCGGCTGCCGCGGGCGGTGAGCATCCGCGGTAAAAACCCATCAGTCGCATGCAGCGCTGCCAGTCGGGGGAAATCGGCAAAGGAGGTATTGGCCGCCATGATCAAGATGACCGTGGTGGCGGCAATGGTCGCCAGGTAGAGCGGGCCGCGCCCTCCGAACACCGTGCGCGCCAGCTGCGAGATCACCGTCTCCGCCTCCGAAGGGATCGCCATGATCTGGTGGGCAAGGATCGTGATGCCCAGGAACAGCGTTCCTAGGATCGCCGACATCCAGACGAGCGTGATCCCGGCGTTGTGGCTGCGCGGCTCGCTGAAGGCGGTAATGCCATTGGAGATGGCCTCCACGCCCGTGAGCGCCGTCGTGCCGCTGGCAAAGGCATGCAGGATCAAGAAGGGCGTCAGCGCCTGGGCGGCATGCGCGGCCTCCAGCGCCGGGGGATCGACCACTGCCCCCAGGGTCCCCGTGAGAGCCCGTAGGCCCCCGAGGCCTACCGTCAGGCCCATCATGGCCAAGAAAAAGTACGTGGGGAGAGCGAAGGCCGCCCCGGATTCCTTCACCCCGCGCAGATTGACCAGCATGATGAGGAGCACCAGCCCCACGGCGAGCACGACGCGATACGGAAAGACCGCGGGGGCGGCCGAGATGAGTTGCGCGACGCCTGAGGAGACCGACACGGCCACCGTCAGGATGTAATCGAGGAGGAGGGCGGCGCCGGCCGTTTGGGCGGCCGCTTCGCCCAGGTTATCGCGGGCCACGATGTAGGCCCCACCGCCGCCGGGATAGGCATGAATGGTCTGCCAGTAGGACAGCGTGACGACCGCCAGCAGGCCGACGATGGCCAGCGCCATTGGGATGGAGGCGCCGAAGGCACCCGGCCCGGCCGCTGCCAGGATGATCAAAATTTCTTGCGTGGCATAGGCGGTCGAGGACAGTGCATCCGAGGCGAAGATGGCGAGCCCGATGGCTTTGCCGACGGTTTGGTCGGGCGCGGCCGAGGTGGGGAGTGGATCACCGATCAGCCACGCCCGCCAGAAGCCCGGGGGCCGCAGCCGGGTGGTCCGCTGCTGAACCGTGGTGTCGGGATCGTCATACAGGCTGATCATGGTGCGTCGTCCCTCTGTCGCAGCCAGCGCGCCCTGCCGGCTCCCCTGGAGCGCCGAGCCTGCATCCCTCACCATGACTAGGCCCCGGTGCGGCGGGCTGACGGGGACACGGCTTTAGCCAGGGACAGGCCTGGACCCATCAGGTCATAAGATAGCGTACCAGACCTCAAGAAAGTGTCAAAAATAGGTCGAATCGCATCAAGATTTCGTCAAAAACGCGCCGACCCGGCGCGGGATCGCCCGACGGCCATGCTTCGGGAGGTCGTCACGCCCATCGATGCGTCCCCGTCACCGATCGGGCACAAGGACTCCGAACCGTTCTCAGGCCCTGTGAGCCTCACCGGATGTTCGCGGGTTGTTCCCGGTTAGCGTGGGCTCTCGGCCATATTTGGTGAAACTCGATGTTCAAGTTTTAGGGTAGCCGACGAAGCGAGCAAGGCATAGTTCGGTCCTTCAGACACTGACCTAAGCCATCTCCACCCGATATTTCAAGGTGGGTGTTGGCTCTAGCCTCCCAAGATCTCTGTTGTTCAGGTGTTTTTTCGAAGGGGCCAGTTGACACACCTCTTCCACAGCTTGACTCGGGCGGTTGAACTGCTCGCCCGGGTTGTCTGCCACGATCAGTTCCCGGATAAAGGCCCGCAGGTAGTCCCCGCGGGTGCGTGGTTGTAGGCTTCCCACGGTGCACGCGGGGAGTTTGTTTTCCAGGAGGGCCAGTGGGTGTGGATGCAAGAGGAGGCAGTGATCGAGCCGTAGACTCAGGATCAGGCTTCGGCTTGACCCGTCTTCGTCTGGCTGTTTGGTCAACTGCCCCCATCCTTCATTCACTTGCCAGTCCTCAAAGAACACCTCGACAAGCCACCTCAACGTATACCCCTGCACAATATCTACGGTCCGCCAGGAAAGGTCAGAGGCGACATTAGAGCGATAGTCCGTTTCCTGCGCATACTTGAGGGCAATGACAAACCGCTTCTGATGGTGGGCATCGACAGAGAGCCTGGCACTCCTGACCATGACGCGGACTGCTTCGTCCCCACGGATCCTTATCTGCTGAAGCACACCTGGAGATGGCGTAAAATACTTTTCGATACTGATGAGCTTGTTGTGAAACCGAACATTTTGATTCTTGTGCCGTTGACTGATCACCTGTGTGCCGAAGAGCGTCGTGGCCTGCTCCATGAATGGGTTCGTCGCCTACAACGCCTCGGCAAGCACCATCTTGACCTCAATGGTACGAGGCTCGTGTCGGCACTCTTCAAGCAGATGAAGCGCTATCTCGTGTTTGGTGGGGTAGGCGGGATTCCTTGCTAGTTTGGCCGGACGGTTTTGGGGGGGAACCCCCTGCTTTTTTAACTGCTCGTCGGCTTTCTTCCATGCCGTCAGGGTGAGATCGGGTAGGTAATACGCGACGCTGACCGGCATGGTGACCTTAGGGGTGACCAGCAACAACAAGACCAGGGTGTGCCCATTGATATACCCACCACTGGTCTTGTCCTTGAGCTTATGGGCTTTGAAGACGCGCTTGGTGACTTGGCAGCGCTTCTTGTCCGAGTCATCTGCCACAAGCGAGCCCTGGGTGATCGCGTATTGCCGCAGCACCCCAGTGACGCTCGTCTGCAGCAAGTACGCCCAGGGAATCTTGGCTTTGCGAAATATCCAGGAGAAGGCGGCCAGCGCGTAGGTCCCCAGACTAGCCCGTTCAAACTTCGCCCAGCACACCGAATGGGTGACGAGAATTCCCGTCAGACAACACGCCAGCCAGCCTCTTGGCCGCCTTGACAGCCCTTGGCCCAGCCGATCCTTTTCCAGAATATTGTTCAGCTCGTCTACAAACGCTTTGACAAAGGGCAGGGGGGTCGTGATGAACATAAGCCTGTCCTGTCCTTGGCCTCAACTCATGTGGGTCCACAACCTGCTCTCTACCATATCATTCCCATGGCGGGGAAGGGGCCAACTTGGGATGAAGTTCACATGTTACCTGAAAAAACTTGAGGATCGAGTATAAGTCTTCGGGCTGAAGCCCTGTGCGCTTGGCGATCCGGGCGAGCATGCGAGGACCTATCGCTTCAGCGTCGTGGAAGGCAAAGACGAAATCAGGCCATCCGGGACGAGAGAGGACGCGATGGGATCCATCTTGCCGTTTGATGCGCCAGCCCGTGCGCAGCAGCGCCGCGAGTACTCGTCTCGCTCTCGTGCGGGACCAGGCACTCATGCGGCCGCGAAAGAAATACTTAACAGGTCTGGGCCAGCTTCGGCATGTTCGAGACGGTCCGCGATGACGCGAAGCGCAAGCGCTTGGACCTTCGCTTTCGCTTCCTCGGGCGTTTGTCCATACGCCAACGCGCCAGGAAGTTCAAGGACTTCGGCGATCCACCGACGGGAGGTGGGCGGGCAAGGCGCGCTCCTACGAGCGCAGGACCCCGAATGCATGCCGGTGGTCTGCTCCCGCACCGTGATCCGAGCCGTACTGGCGCATGTCCAGGGCCACCCCTGGCTGATGGCGCGCCTCCGCTACGGCACGGGCCTGCGACTGCTGGCAGGCGTCCGACCGCGCGTCCAGGACGTCGCCTGTGAAGATCGACACCTCCGCGTCCGCGTTGGGAAGGGCCACAACGATCGCGTAACGCGGCTACCGCAAGCGCGTACAGCGCCCTTGCAACGGCAGCCGGAGCAGGTGAAAGTCGTGCCCGAGGCGGCCCTCGCGGACGGCATCGGCGAGGGCTATGGGCCGTTTGCACTTGAACGAATAGACCCCAGGGCCAGACGTGCGTGGGGCTGGCCGCCTGTCTTGCCCGCGCGCAGACGCGCGCGAGCCACGAGGCGGCACAGCCCGTCAGCATCATCTCGACGAAAAGACGTGGCAAGATGCCGTCAAAAGAACCGAATGTGTGGCAAAAATCGCCCCGCCAGAGAGCTGCCAGACCCTTCGGCAGAGCTTCGCGACGCACTGGCTAGAAGCAGGCGACGATATCCGCACCGTGCAGGAGCTGTGAGGGCGTAAGGACATGCCCACAACGATGATCTACACGCAGGTGCTGAACCAGGGAGGGAAAGGGGTGCGGAGTCCGTTGGATACGATTCAACTGGCGGTGCATAACGTGTTCGCGAGAATGGTCAAAAGGGAGGTTGCCTCATCGAACCCTGGCTCCAGCAATCCACACGCCGGCGGGCACGATGAGGCTCACCACTCACTGCAGGGTTAGGGATCGAGCGGCTGCACGCTACCGTCCACCGCTCAGCGCTGGAATGAAATGGATTTCGCTGGATTCCTGTACGTCTTGCTCCAGCCCCTCAGGACTGACATCACCGTCGATGGCGACGGCGATATGCGGCCGGATCTCCCCACCTTGGACTAACCGGTCCTTGACCCCAGGAAAACGCGCCTCAAGGTGATCGATGATCTCCCCCACCGTAGCGCCGGACACTACAACCTTGTCCACACCGTCGGTGAGGCTTTGCAATAGAGAGGGAATCCACACAACAGCCACGGTTCCTACCCTTTGGCCAGCACTTCCGTCATCACCCGCCCCGGAGACATGGGGCTGTGGCGTAAACGCACCCCAGTGGCCCTATAAATGGCGTTGGCAATGGCGGCTACTGGTGGCACAATAGGTACTTCCCCCACACCACGCACGCCGAACGGATGCCCTGGATTGGGCACTTCCACCAGGATGGTGTCGATCATCGGCAGGTCCAGGCTGGTGGGCATCCGATAATCGAGGAAGCTGGCGTTGGCCATGGCGCCAGTGTTGTTATAGAAATATTCCTCGTTGAGCGCCCAGCCGATGCCCTGCACGGCCCCTCCCTGCATTTGTCCTTCCACATAGCTCGGGTGGATGGCCTTGCCGACATCCTGCACCGCGGTATAGCGCAGGACCGTGACTTTGCCAGTTTCGGGGTCGACCTGTAGATCGACGATGTGCGTGGCAAACGCCCCCCCGACCCCACGTGGCGCTACCGTGGCACGTCCCGTCACCGGTCCCCCCGTACGCCCGAGCTGCGCGGCGACCTCCTGAAAGGTCAGACGTTGATCGGCTTCGTTGTTGTGATGAAAGACCCCGTCAGCGAAGGTCACATCTGGCGGCTCGACCTTCCAGATACGCGCGGCGCGCTCGGTCATCTGACGCACGACATCCTGGGCCGCCTCGATGGCGGCATACCCGGAGGCGAAGGTGGTACGACTGCCCCCAGTGACATCGTTGTAGCCGACGCTGGCGGTATCCGCCACGATCGGTCGCACTTCTTCGGCCTTCAAGCCCAACACCTCGGCGGCTTGCATCGCGATCGAGGCACGCGTCCCACCGATATCCGTGGAGCCTTCCACGAGCGTCACGCTGCCGTCAGCATTGACGTTGATCGACACGCTGGACTGTAAGCCGACATTAAACCAATATCCCGAGGCCACACCGCGGCCGACGTTAGGCCCCTCCAGTGGCGTGCGGTAGTGATCGCTGTCGAGCGCCGCTTGAACGGTCTCAAGATAGCCAATACGGGGATGTGTCGGACCGTCGGGGCGTCGCGTACCTTCCTTGGCGGCATTTCGCAGACGGAACTGCAGTGGATCCAGGCCTAACTTCTCGCACAGCTCGTCGACGACCGTCTCGGAGGCAAATGCGGCATTCGTCGCCCCTGGCGCCCGGTACGGGGCAGTTTTCGGCTTGTTGACCACAACGTCAAAGCCGTCAATCAGGACGTTCGGGATGTCATACGGGCTGAAAATACACATCATGCCGGCGCCAATCGGCGAGCCGGGATACCCTCCGGCTTCATAGGCCATGTACGCTTGGGCCGCAGTGACACGTCCGTCTTTGGTGGCGCCCATTTTCACGCGGATGTATGACCCAGGCGTCGGCCCTGTGCTCTCGAATACCTCCGCACGATTCATCAGAACCTTGACCGGATGCCCGGTTTTCTGGGACAGCACGGCCGCGATAGGCTCGAGGTACAGGTTGATTTTGCCCCCAAAGCCGCCGCCGATCTCCGCCGGGATGACGCGGATCTGTGCCACTGCAATGCCAAGCACTGGTGCTAATTGCCGCTGCACCGTGAAAGCCCCTTGTGTGCTTTCCCAGATGGTCAACTGGCCATCCGGATTCCACATGGCCGTGGCGTTGTGCGGCTCGATATAGCCCTGATGCACGGTGGCGGTGGTGAACTCGCGCTCGATGACGACGTCAGCCTCCTGGAAACCTTTTTCCACATCACCCAACTTGAACTGGGTGTGGGTGGCGACATTGCTGACTTTATCGGTCTCCTGCCCAAGGGATTTGGTCTTCAAGTTCTCATGCAGCAAGGGGGCACTGTCTTGCATGGCCTCACGGACATCGAGCACTGGTGGCAGCACTTCATAATCGACGTGGATAAGCGCCAACGCCTCCTCGGCGAGGTGTGGGCTGGTGGCGGCTACCGCGACTACCGGGTGGCCCTTGTAGAGCACCTTGTCCCCGGCCAGGATGTTATTGCTCAGATACTTCAGATTCACGGCCCCTTCACCGAGATTGATGATGCGGTCTTCGGCGGGTGGCAGATCAGCACCGGTCATGACGGCTTTGACCCCTGGTAGGGCTAGCGCCCGGCTGACGTCGATGGAGCGGATCCGCGCATGGGCATGCGGACTGCGCAAGACCTTGCCGTGCAAGAGCCCGGCCATCTGCACATCTGCACCATAGATGGCCCGACCGGTGACCTTATCGACACCGTCGTGCCGTATGGGGCGTGTGCCAATGACTTTATAGGTTGTGGTCTCGGCCATTATACCTTAGCCTCCGTGGTTTGGGCGGCGTCCAGGACGGCCCGGATGATCTTGTCGTACCCGGTACAGCGGCACAGGTTGCCTGCCAACCAGTAACGCACCTGATGCTCTGTAGGATGAGGATTCTTGTCCAACAGCGCCTTGGCCGCGACAATGAATCCCGGCGTACAGATGCCACACTGCAGGGCGGCATGCTCCAGAAATTTCTGCTGTAATGGATGCAGGCCGTCAGGGCTGGCAATGCCCTCAATCGTGGTCACCTCACGCCCGGCCGTCTCGACCCCGAGCACGCAACATGAGTTGACCAGCACCCCGTCGAGGATGACGCTGCAGGCCCCACAGTTGCCGTTATTACACCCTTCTTTACTGCCGGTGAGCCCGAGCACGTCGCGTAACACTTCCAATAAGCTCTGGCGCGGCTCGCACAGGAATTCGACCTCCTCACCGTTGAGCCGCGTTTGCACGTGTACTTTCATGGGCATGTCTTACCGCTCCTTGGCTCGTTGAATGGCGCCTCGTAGCGCGCGTCGCGTGAGCACTCCTACCAAGTGTCGTCGATATTGCGCCGTTCCCCTCATGTCGTCGATCGGGCGAGCCGCCGCCTGGGCGGCCTCAGCAGCCTGCTGGATGGTCTCATCGGAGACCGCTTTCCCAGCCAGCGCCGCCCCCGCCGTCTCCACCAGCAGTGGCGTCGGAGCCACCGCCCCAAGGGCGACACGGCCGGAGACGAAGGACGAGTGATCCTGATTCAACACTACCGAGGCACCGACACCCACCACGGCAATGTCCATCTCATTGCGCGGGATGAAACGCAGGTACTGAGCCCCGAAGTGAGGCGGGGGTGATGGCATGCGGAGCGCCACGAGGAATTCGCCGGGTTGCAAGGCGGTGCGTCCTGGACCGGTGCAGAACTGCTCCACCGGAATTTCTCGCCTGCCCTTGGGGCCAGCGATGACGCACATGGCTCTGTGGACGATCAACGCGGGAGTGGTATCGGCTGCCGGAGAGGCGTTGCACAGATTGCCACCCACCGACGCCCGCCCCTGAATCGCCGTGCCTCCCACCAGAGACGCGGCGTCGATCAGCCCCGGATAGGTCGCGGCGATCTCCTGGTGCTCGTAGATCCGATAGCACGGCACTGCGGCCCCAAGGGTGAGGCCCTGAGCGGTATCATAGGATAATTGGTTGACCTCTGGAATGCCCTTGATATCCACCAACATCGCCACCTGTCGGCGGCCTTCCCGAACTGCTACGATGATGTCTGTCCCACCGGCGAGCGGACGTGCCTGATCTCCATGCTGGGCCAGTAGGGAGACGGCCTCATCGACACTTCGCACGGCAGCGTAATCGAAAGCCTGCAAGACTCCACCTCCCTCTTCAGAGCTCGCGTCCATCGTTTGGACTGTGGTGAGCGAACTGCGCTCTTGGGCATGGTCGCTGGATTATACGATGATACGGGACTTTCCCAGGAGCCATGCTCGGATGACAGGGGCACGCACAACGGTGCCCGTTAGTCGTCTTATGACCACGCTTCATATACTCTAACCGAATGTCGAAATGCAAGCAAATCCTCGCCTCGCAGGAATCGTCAGCCCGACACACATGCCCTCAAAACGCCTCGTCGGCGGCGGCGATCGCTTCGAGGTCGGCTATGGTATAAGAGCCGAGACTTCTAAAATTCAACTCCGTGTAGTTCTTGATCCACCGCATAGCGATCTTCACCGCCTTGCGATAGCGTGCCTCGGCCTCGGCATAGGCGGCTTTGTCGCGGTCACTGCGGATACTTGCCTGCAACCGGGCGAGAATATCCTCTCCTTCTCCCTGCAGCAACCGCTTGACCAGGGCGAAGTCATGCACTTTTGATGGGTCGTGGGCGTCGCGCGCACGATGCCGGATGCGCTGGGCGATTTGAGCGACAGACATGCGGCCGGTAGCCAGGTCTTCCATCAAGGCTGTATGCAGGCCTGGCTTGCCGGCCAGGCTATCGATGCCCTTGGCCCCACGGCCATTCAGCCAACCCTCGACATATTCGATGACCATTCTGGCATTACGGCGCGTGCCCTCCACCGTGATCGGGCCCTCCGGGACGTTGATCTCGATGGGGTAATTGTCTGGATTGGCCATCTCCGGCGTAGGTGTCCAGCCTGAAGCGGCGACCTCTTTGAAGGGATCTGCCGCTGTCTTCATGTGGAAGATGTGCGCCACCCAGCCTCTGAGAAACCCCTGTTGTGCCTCCCACACCTTGTCGGCCCGAATGGCTTCCGCCGCCATGCGATTCACTTCGGGATCAGGATTGGGTAGCGGCGTGGCCATACCGCCGATGGGAGCAGCCCCGCGCTTTAAACAGATGGCCACCAGGCGTCGGAAGATATTGGCCAAAAACGGGGTGGTTTTGATGTCGACCCCGAAGCGGTCCGGCCACACGGCATTGGGGTCGGTCATGGCGTATTCAAAAACGCTGGCCTTGAAATCCCATCGCGCGGCGTTCAAGCCTGCGGCATAGGGCCCCAGTGCGTAGAGCATCTCCTCCATTTGATAGGCAGCGGGCAATGATTCGATCAGCGGGATGGCTTTGATCACAGCGTCTCTGAGGAAATCCAACTGCGCTCGGCTGGCGTCGAACAGGTCGCGATAGAGCGCCACCTCTTCGACTGTCTCCAGCTTCGGCAGATAAAAATATATACCCTGGCCGCGGGCGGCCTGTTCGCGGCCGACATAGAACAGGGTCAGGGCGGTGCCCAGGGTACTGGCCGGAATGGGCGCGCCGTCGACCGTCACCTCCGGTTCGTCGAGGTGTAAGCCACGCTCACGATGCATGAAGAATGGCAGTTCGCCATCGGCGATGCGATAGGTCCTGCCGCGTTCGGAATCGCTGACCATCAGTGTCCGCCGCACCGCCTCCAGGCGGTTCCGGGTGGCTGTAACGGTATCGCCAAGACAGTGTCGGGCGGAGTCCTCGTCGTCGTCCAGATCTCCTTCGGCACGTGTCCCCTCTGGACCGGGATTGAGGGCATTGATAAACATATGTGTGATAGAGGCGGGACCGGAGATCTCGATGCCAGGCTTGAGCAAATCTTCTGGAACGGGGGGCACCTTCCAATTGCCGGTGTTGATCTCAGACACTGGTAGGTGGGTGGGCATGATCCCCTGCTCATGAGCTGCTTTTAACATCTCGGTACGCCTGGCGCGCAATCCATGAATGCGGGGGGTGAACTCATCATGCAGCCGCACCAGGTACTCGACGAATGCTGGAGTGAACAGCTCCGCTGCGCCTGAGACCTGTGCAAAACGCACGCGTGGTGTCGCCAACATTTGCGAGCTACCCTCTGTCGCCATAGGTGTCTCCTTCGTGGTGATCTCCGCTCTCAGATGCAAATCATTGATCGTTTCAAAAAGAGTCGGCGTCGCTCCGACTGCACCTCGCGGCTGGGATCAGGGCAAGCCTTCCAGGCGCGTGCATCGACCTCCAGGGGGTGAGCGCGAGGGAAGACGCAGCGAGGAGTGACCACGACGCGGCGATTCTAAAGAGTATTAGCGCATCAGGAGCTGGCCGGAAATGAATCAATCCATAACGGAATTTCTCGCCCTGTTAGCGAGTCCGTGATGAAAAATGCTCGTCTTCAGTGCCTGACTATCAAATGGCAGGAAGGCTGTCAAGGATTTTTTGCGCACAGGGGAGCGCAGTGACGTGTGCTAGGGGCTGGGGGTCCTAGCGGGAAGGGACCGGGTGAGGGGGAAAACATCGATGCGTCCTGCCCTCAGCCCAATCCTCTACCTCCAAGGAATGACCACCTATCCAGCTATAATGCGGTCTTAAAGGCTGGCGTTATACAGCTGTGTCGCCCACGACGTGCCGCGCTCGGAAATAACGATGTCCAAGGCAGCATCAGCTCGGAACGACTGGTACCGTTCGCGCTTGGGCTCCCAGGTGCCATAGGGGCTCACGGGTGGGATCTCCCGTGAGCTGTGGGTGAGGCCTTTGAACCACTGATAGAGACGATGAAGCCAATCCAGGCCACCAACGGCAACGGGGACCCCCATCTGGGGTCTCCGGTCAATTGTCTGGCTATGTGCACGCATCCTTGATACCTCCTCTAAGGATTGAGAAGGGGCTATCCCCATGTACTTTCATGTGGATGACCCAACCGTTTGTTCGACTATAGTATTCGGCACAGGGTGAAAAAAATCCAATGAATAGTTTTTCTCTTAACGATGAAGAATCGTCATCCTAGATCGGGTCGTCCCGATCGGCTCTAGCCCACTGCCAGTCAGGAATTGAGCTGAGGAAAAGCAGCATGCCAGAGGCTCATAGGAGGTGTGGGACGGAGGGCGCTATGGTAGAATGCCGCAGCAGCGGAAGTCCCAGCGCATCCCCCTGATCACTGTGAGGAGGAACTCCCGTGACATTGCAGGAAATCACCCAACTGGTGGCCTTCAACCGGTGGGCCAACCAGTGCTTCTTCGAGGCCCTGAGTCAACTTCCCGCGGAACAGTATGGACGAGACTTGCAGAGCAGCCATGGCGGTATCCATGGCACACTGGCGCATCTCGTCGGGGCGGAGAGGGGTTGGCTTAGCCGCTGGCAGGGCAAGAGCGAGACCGGGACGGCGGCCATCAGCCAGATGCACTCTGTTGCCGAGCTGCGAGCCTTGTGGGAAGGCGTCTGCAACGAGATGAACCAATTCCTCGCCATCCTGGATGATCATAAGCTGCAAGAGACGCTGTCGACGACTGCGCGTACAGGAAGCTATACCACGTCCTATTGGCAGATGATCCAGCATGTGGTCGATCACTCCTCCTATCACCGCGGCCAAATCGTCACCATGCTACGCCAACTCGGTGTGACGCCCCCCTCGACAGGATTGATTCGTTTCTATCGGGACGGGCCGGCTAGCCGGTAAGTCCCAACGGCCGATGCGATACCCCGGCACGATGCGCCAACCGTTAGGCCGAGCTGGGGTACAGGCATCCGAGACCGTCGCGCAGCCACAGTGGCGTGTCTTACCCCTTGATGGTGAGCAGAAACACGCCAAGCACGATGAGGATGGCGCCGATAACAATGCGTCCCGTCAGCTGCTCAACCCCCTTCAAGAATAGGGAGGTGAACGGCAACACAAACAGCGGGGCCGTGCCGGCCAGCGGCGCGACCACGCTTACCTCCCCCAAGCCCAATGCCACCAGGACCAGGAATACACTGAGGTTTTCTGCGATCCCCGCCCCCACAAAATACACCAGACCACGGCCGTGCCACACCAGCACCTGGCGATTTCCCGAAGCCAGAAGAAAGGCGGTAAACGTGACGAGTGCGGTCGTGATGTTCACGGCCGAGCCAAACAACGGCCCTGTATGGCTGAGGCCGAGCTTGCGGATGATCGCCACCGCGCCGAAGCACGACGCAGAGAGGAAGGGGTAGAACAGGTACAGGGGCTGGAAACCCACCTGCCGTCCACTGAGCGACAACAACGTGGTTCCCAGCACGATGACGCCTGTGCCGGCGATCATGGGCAGCGTGACGCGCTCACCAAGCACGATGATCGCCAAGCTGGTTGCGATGAACGGATTCAGGTTGATGATCGAGGCGGCCACAGGTGCCCCGACCTTCTCGATGCTGACGAAACGGAGCAGTCGGCCCCCGGCCGTGCCGATGATTCCTGACAACATGAAGAGGGGAATGGCGCTGGCTCGATAGGCGTCAGCAGGTTCCAGAACCAGGACGGCGCCCCATAAGCCAACCACCCCCACGATGACATTGATCCAGAACCCGACATAGAAATTGCCATGGCGTAACCCTTGGCGAATCAACACTGTTGCCAAAGCTGAACTCACTGCGGCAGAGAGCGCGAGCAGGTGTGGTGCGAGAGACACCGGGTGATTCCTTATCCGAGCGACCTGGGTGCGATGACAACATGATGACATTAGCGCGTACGTTGTAAGCGGCGGCGGCAAAGGGCGCTATTCTAGCATGCGAGACGTGCTCGCCGAACGAGAATTTCCCGCGCGCGACACTTTTCCTGCAGATGACCGCGGAGGCGCCCGACTGTCAGACTCCAGGGGAGCTTACCAGAGATGCGGACCGCCCGCAAAAACGATTTACCTCTGTGTGGCGATCTGCTAAAGTCGGGAAAAATGCGCGTACACCTATGACAAAGGAGCGATCGATGGCTACTATACAAGCACCACCATTTCCGAATTTTGCCCCCGTCCTCGAGAAGGACACCCCCGTGAGGCAAGGCATCGACGAGGCCTGCCTCGATCGTCTTTATAAGCGGATCGAGGCGCATATCGCTGCCGGTTGGTATCCCGGCGCTGCCATCGCCATGGCGCGCCATGGCGTGTTGGTGGCGGCGCGGAGCTTCGGCGTTGCCCGCCTAGCCGGGGCGGGTCAACCTGCTGTGGGCGCGGATCAGGAGACCATGTGGCTGCTGTATTCGCAGACGAAGCCGATCACTTCGTGTGCCATCTGGTATCTGGTGGAGCACGGGCTCCTGCGCTTCCACGACGCCGTGGCCGATTACATCTCCGAATTTTCCCGTTTTGGCAAGGGGCGGGTGACGCTGCACCACTTGCTCTCGCATCAGGCCGGATTTCCCGATGCCAATGTGCCCCCCGAGGCCTGGGAAGATCATAAATTCCTGCGTGAGTGCGTGTGTAACTTCACGCTCGAGTGGGAGCCCGGCGCCCGAGTCGTCTATCACAGCGCTGCCGCGCACTGGACTCAGGCCGTCCTCATCGAGGCGGTCACTGGTCAAGACTACCGCCAGTTCATCCGCGACCACGTGTTGGAGCCACTGGGACTGCACAGCCTGCGGGTTGGTGTGCCGGATGCGCTGCACGATCGACTGGCGGGGGCCTATCAGCGCACCGAGAGCGGGGAGCACGAGACGCTCGCGGATCGGAACACCCCGGCCTTCTGGCGCGCCGGCGTGCCAGGGGGGGGAGGATACAGTACAGCAATGGATCTCGTGACCTACTATCAAATGTTGCTCCACCTCGGAGCGCTTCACGGCACCCGCATCCTGGGGCCGCGTACCGTCCAATACGTGACGCGTAATCATACCGGAGACCGCATCGACGAGCGCTTTGGCCTGCCGATGCATCGCGGCTTGGGGGTACATGTGCGCGGCTTATCTCCAACGATCCGTGGCTTGGGGAGCACCGCCGCCCCCAGTACGTTTGGCCACGGCGGTGCGGGGACATCCTATTCCTGGGCGGACCCGGGAACCGGGGTGTCGTTCACCTACCTGACCAATTCGCAGATGGCCGAGCCCTACCACAGCAGACGCCTGGATGAGATTATGACCATCGCCCACGCTGCCGTTGTCGAACTCTAGGGTGAGGACACGAGGCCCTGACCGATGCCTGTAGCAGACGCCAGTGGCTCCTCCTGGAGTCCGTCACGGCGATGATCATGGCCTCGCACTGCTCTCACCCCAGGAGCGCGCCAAGGGGTGGCTATGGAATTCCCACCAGCCTTCCATGTCGCGAAATGCCGACAGCAGTGTCGGTGACTGGCGACGCCGCCGTCGATTCTAGAAAAACCTCAAAGCGCCGGCCTTTTGCCTTGCATGGCCCTGCCCAGGCTCCCTGAGATGATCGAGTGTGAGGTTATCGGGTAGGAGAAACCGCTAACACTCAGCTGTGGCATACAATTTGCCCTTAAATGGCCTTAGCCCTATCCCGGACTAAAGACGCATATATCACGAAGAGCGTCGGGCATGCGGGGTTTCGGAGGTCAACATCAGGAACTCGATCATTGTCGTTGGCCCCTGACACGGCGAGGAGCGAAGACAACATGAAACGTGCACTGACTTTGGGGTTAATTCTCTTGTGGCTTGGGGCGGGGGGGTGCGCCAACATGAGTCCCAGGCAACAACGGGCCTTGAGCGGTGGAGCCATCGGCGCTGCGGGCGGAGCTGCAGTGGGAGCGATCGTGGGCGGCAGCCCTACTATTGGAGCTGCCGTTGGCGGCGCCGCTGGCACCGCCACTGGCGCGCTCTGGGAAGATATCAAGAAAGCTCTGAGGTAACCGCAGACCTGACGGGCAAACGTTTCTCCCTTTGCCCTCACGGCTCTCTTATGATGGATGAATGTCCCTTGGCAACTTCATGGCAGCTATCAGCTGCTCTGCCCTCCGCATGCCAATTCCGCAGACGCTTTGCTACTCACCCCAGCCGATCTGTTAACGGGGCCATTTCTAGCGTTTTTGTCGCCATCGCTTGAGGTCCGAAAGAATTTGGATTATCCTTGGATGTCCCAGCGTGCCGCATACCTATTCCTGAGGACAAACGCTCCGGCCATCTGCTATGATGCCTTGGCCTCGCCTTGTTGGTGTCACGTCATCATAGTGCACCGAACGTCGAGCTGGTGCAGGCTTTGATGGAGAGGCCAGCGAAGACGTTTGACGAATTGAGCGGCGATTTTGCGGTGGCAATGCCCGCATCCGGAGGAAGCTATGGCACACCACGGGATCGACATGAGGCCAGCAGGGGTGATGACTCGGCGTGTGTTTCTGGGTACGATAGGGATGGCCGCGGGCGGTTTGGTAGTCGCTGCGCATCTCCCCAACCGTCAACTGCTGGCTGGACAGACCGATGCAGCAGCGTTTCAACTCAAGGCCTCCGATCCCAATCCCAAGTACGGCGGCACCTTGCGCTACGGTATCCTCAGCGCCCCAGCCCACTTCGATGTGCATCAATCAGGCACCGTTTCCAATATGGCAGCCCAGGGGCCGATGTATGATAACCTCATCCGCCGCGACCCCCGCGATGGGCAGACGATCATCCCCGATCTCGCTCATGCATGGGACATTTCCCCGGACGGCAAGACCTATATCTTCTCCCTACGCCAGGGAGTTAAATTCCACGATGGCGCCGACTTCACCGCCGAAGATGTGCATGCGACCTTCTCGCGTATCATCTGGCCCCCAAAAGGGGTCAGCATGCCCCGCACGCCACTCTTTTCGGCGGTAAATGAGATCAGGATTATCGATCCCCACACCATCTCGTTCCACCTCGGCGAACCCCGCCCAACGGCGTTCATGCTCGGGGCCTTTGCCAGCGGTTGGAACATCATCGTGCGCAAGAAAACGCTTGAGGAGCACGAGTACAACCTGCGTAATGTCGCCAACTTCCCTGGTACCGGTCCCTTCCGGCATGTGCGCCGTGTTGACAAGGAAATCTGGATCATGGAGAAGAACCCCAACTATTGGAATAAGGGGTTGCCGTATCTTGACCGCATCGAGGTCTACCATATTCCTCCCTGGACACCTGAGGTCGGCGCCGCCTTGCTATCCGGCAAAGTCGACTACGTGCGCACCATCGACCCGGTGGCAGCCCGGAAAGTGCAGGCGACACCGGGGATGACATTTGTCGATTTCTACCAGAGTGTGATTCATGCCCTCTGGGTGAATAACACCAAAAAGCCGTTGGATGATCCCCGTGTGCGGCGGGCGATGCATCTGGCACTGGATAAACATGTGTTGGTCGAGGTGGTCAAAGATGTGACACCTACCCTCGTAGGTGGATTTATTTATCCTTTCTCCGAGTGGGCCACGCCGCCGGAGGAGATGTCGAAACGACTGGGCTACCAAACCGACCAGAAGGCGGCAGTTCAAGAGGCGCGTCGTCTGCTCGCTGAGGCGGGACATGGCAAGGGCATTAAAGGACTGGACTTCATGGTCAGGGAACTCGCACACCACAAACTGTGGTCAGTGGCGATTCAGGCGATGCTCAAAGACACGCTCAATATTGAGTGTAATTTGCGTGCCGTCCAGACCTCGGTGTGGTTCGACGAGGCCCAGGCGGGGAACTATGACCTGACCATTAGCGCGATCGTCTCGACGGTGCTGGACCCATCCGATTATTTCAATTCCTGGTATGCCAAGGACGGGCCGCAGAATTACTCGAAGTGGCACAATCCGGCGTTTGAGCAGGTTCTGCAACAGATCAACCGCGAGGTCGATGAGCCGAAGCGCAAGGCCCTTCTGCGCCAGGCCGAGGAGATCATGGAGCAGGATCCGCCACTGCTGCCGGTCGCCTACGAAAAGATGAACGACGCTTGGTATAACTACGTCAAGGGGCAGAATCCTAGCGGTTTCTTCGGTATCTACGATGTCGTGCGCTGGGATACGGTCTGGTTGGATAAGTAGGAGGGCAGGGAGATGAGCGGAGGCGGCGTCTCACCAGACGTGTCCCCCGCCCCTCTCCCTCAACACTTCATCCTTAACACGGCAGCCACAGCACGCTGGAGATTTCGCTAAACTCCCGCGATAGCTTCCTCCAGGTATCCCCGCTGTCATCGCTGCGATACAGATAGCCATAGCGACTGCCCGCAAAGACTATATTGGGGTCGACTGGTTGCAGGTGCACGACCCACATGGCCGTGTTGGGCTGGACTGGGAGGGGAAGGTTTTCCCACGTCTTGCCGGCGTCTTTCGACCGCATCACCGTCCCGGTGCGCCCCGGGGTGGTATCGCCAATGGTCACGAAGACCGTCTTGGCATTACCGGGCTGGACCGCGATGCCCCGTGGATATGTCCACGGGAAGACTTCCTTGACATGCAGTGGAGTCCAGGTAGCTCCCTCATCGGTGCTGGTGTAGACTTCATTATTGACGACGATGAAGACGGTCTTGGGTGGGCCTCCTGCCACCGCGACGTTGTGCACATCCGGATTCGGGATGGCACCATTGATTGCCGTCCATGTCTCCCCACCATCCGTGCTATGCCGTGTGCCATCGACTTCGATACCTACCCAGATCTGCTGGCGGTCCAGCGGATCGATCGCAATGCCTGTGACGCGCGGGATTCCCACATTGGGGCATTCCGCAGCGATCCCTGCCGGGCGCTCCTCCCAGCGTACGCCGCCATCGGTGGAACGAAAGACCTTCGCTGGGGTCGGTGTCCCCGTTCCCGCAAACATCACTTCCGGGACCACCGGGTCCATGGCGAGGGCCCAGACAGCATAGTTCGTCAGGGGTGAATCAAGCAGCCGCCACTTCTCCCCAGCATCGTCGCTGCGATACAGTCCCTTGTCGGTGCCGGCATAGACGATTTCGGGCCGCTGGGGGTGATTCATCAGTGTGCGTACCATCGCATCAGAGTGCATCCCCTGGCCGATCCCCACACGCCGCCAGGTTGCCCCGTCATCAATGCTGCGCATAACGCCTTGCCCTACGGTTCCTACCAGGATCGTCGCCGTTGCCATGGCCATGCCTCCTCTAGGGTCAAAACCCCTCTGAGTGCCTGACGTATCCTCCTGCTATGGCGCTCTCCGCTACCGAGCGCTGCTATTGCACGCCCTTCGCCTCCATCCTCCTCCAGTGCGAGCATAAATGTGAGATTCAGCGTTGACACCGACTCAGCAACACACGATGCCCCTTCCACCCTGATGCTGGAAGGTTAAGTATTATTGTCGCATGCACCCCGCATGGGGTCAAGCTCTGTTGCGCAGGCACCGTCTCTCCGAATTCCCACGTGCTGCCACGCCTGCACGCGGGCATGCCAGCGGTGGCCAAAGCCCGTCACTGGCTCAGTGCTGCCGCCTACACCCCTGTGAGCGTCAGATGCATGGGACGACTTTCCACCTGAGTGTATAATAGGGCCAACAATGACTCCACACATGGATTGACATCGATCGGCTGCAATTGCGGCAAACTGGTGGGGTCATCGCCGAATGGAACGGATTCCATGCGGGACCTGGCCGCGCCGTGGTCTCCCACCCGAGGTGGAACGGTCGTTGACAGCGTTATACGGGCATGCCTATAATCGGGCAGGCGAAGTGATGTCCGTAGAGGGCTGTGGTCGGCCGTCGAGAGTGATGTGCACACTGCACGACGATTACGCAAGTAGAGGTACGCCGCAATGAAGCATAAACGTGGGAGCCAGGTCGAAGAGCCACGATTCACGGGCCTACTGCCAGGGCTCAATGGGGTGGAAACCTGCCTGACGCTCTCGGAGGAATACGGCGACCTCTTTTGGGGGCGGAAGCTCATGGAGCGAGAAAGGGTCAGGGATATCTTGAGGGCGCTGAACGAGGCGCAAATCCACTACGCCATCATCGGCGGAGTGGCGATGGGCTATCACACCATCCCTCGGGCGACGCAGGACATCGACGTGCTGGTGAGTCGCGAGGATATCCCGCGGGTGCAGCGCCTGCTCCAGCCATATTATCGCCGCGGAACCGCCGTGGTCATGGTGTTCGACGTGGAAGGGACACATCTGGATGTGCTGCCGGCAACCCTACGGTACGGGCGCACAGCCATCGAGAACGCCATCGATGTCCTGGTGCACGACATCCCGGCGAAGGTGGTGTCCGTGCGCGATTTGTTGCTGCTGAAGTTGTTTGCTATTCCAGACCGGCCGGCCCTTGACAAGCGACGCCAGGATGAAGCTGACGTCACAGCGTTGCTCAGTCAAAACGCCGACAACATCTCTCAGGAAGATATCACCTATCTCGTCCGTACCCTCTTGGGACTGGCGTTCACACGCGAGGATGTGGAGAAATATCAGCGGCTGATCGTGTGGCTGAATGAAACCCTGGATCTCTTGGGAATGGCTGACCGACGCTATCAGGAAGGGGAACAAAGCCAGGGCAATCCTTCCCCCTAGTCTCCACAGCGCCATGCCTGTGAACCGTCGAACCTTTCTCCGCACCGTGAGCGCTGTTGGCGGCGCAGTGCTGACTCACGGCCTGCTTGTCGCTTGTGGCGGCAGGGGACCTACGGCCAATGGCGCGGGAGCAGTCAATCTCCTGTGGTCCGACGTCACCAACGCCTACACTCCCCTGCTGGCAGATTTTACCGACGCCACTGGCATCGGGATCATTCAGACCATTGTCCCGTACAATCAGCGCCTGGATAAGATCAACACCGTCGTGCTCGGCGGCGCCGACGTCGATGTGGTCCAAATGGACACGGTGTGGACGGCCCAGTTCGCCGCGGCAGGTTGGGTGGATGATCTGACCGACCGCGTCCCCAAGACGATGACGACAGATATACCTGCCTCGGCGCTCAGTGCGGTCATGTACAGGGGTAGGCTGTATGGCATACCCCTCTTCAACAGCGCCAAACATCTGTTCTACAACCAGAAGCTGCTCACAGAGGCCGGCTTCGACCATCCTCCCGCGACCCTCGACGAGTTTGTGGTCCAGGCAAGCCAGCTCACCAAGCCAGGCCAATGGGGCTCGATCTGGTCATGGAGGCAATCCGAGGCGTTGATCTGTGATTGGCTGTCGATCCTGTTCACGCAAGCGGGCGCGCAGTTCCTGGATGACCGGGACAAGGCCGTGTTCAATACCATGGGTGGCACGGAGGCGTTGCAGTGGATGGTGGAGCTGCTCTATACACATCATGCAGCCGATCCAGCGTCGCTCGAGTCCACCGAAGACGACGTGCGCAAGGCCCTGCAGACTGGAGCCTATGCCCTCACCTACAATTGGGAAGGGGTATTGCCCGAGGCGAATGATCCGACGCAATCGCGGGCCGCACCCGATATCCGTGTGTCCTTGTTGCCCGGCGGGAACGGCGCCAAAAGCGCCAGCGTGAGCGGTTCTGAGGGGTGGGCAATCCTAGCACATTCGAAGCGCAAAGCAGCGGCCTGGAAGCTGCTCGAGTACATGGCCAGCCCAGCATGGCAGACGAAGGCGGCGATTGTGACGGGCAATTACCCGATCCTCTCTTCACTGTATGACGATCAGGTGCTGCAGCAGAGAATCCAGGATTTTCCGGTGTATGGCGAGCAGTTCAAGTATCTGGTGACGCGCCCACAGTTGGTGAGCTATGCTCGGGCCTCGGACATTCTGCAAACGCATCTACACCGGGCGTTGCTCCGAAAAGTCAGCCCCAAGGACGCCATGGATGCGGCCGTCGACGAGGTCAACAGGGCCTCGGCCACACCATAACGAGGGTTTCTGAGCGCCTAGATGGTACGACTCTCCCTGCGACCAACTCCAGTGGCCACGCGTGTTCGGCCTGCCGAGCTTTCTGAGCGGGCGCTGGGCCTGGCCATGCTGGCACCAATGGCCCTGGTGCTGCTGTTAGTGGTTGGCTACCCGCTGGTCGACGCCCTGTGGCTCAGCCTGCACCGTGTCAATCTGACGCATCCCGAGCAGGGCCAGCCATTCATCGGCCTCAGCAACTACCTGTACGCCTTTGGGCACATGGCGTTCTGGCACTCGCTGTGTCGTACCCTCTACTTTACGGGCGTCTCGGTCGGGCTGGAACTGGCGCTCGGGCTGCTGTTCGCCGTATTGCTCAACGAGCGATTCAGGGGCAATCTGGGGGCGCGCCTAGCCCTGCTGTTCCCGTGGGGGTTGATGACAGTTAGCAACGGCGTGCTCTGGGCCTGGGTCCTCAACCCGACGTATGGTGTGGCCAATACGCTGCTGGTTGGTCTGGGAGTCTTGCAGGCCCCCAAAACCTGGTTGAGCGACACCTTCTGGACCATACATATGGTCATCCTGGCCGACGCCTGGAAAACGGTGCCGACTATGACTCTGCTCCTGCTGGCAGGCCTCCAGACGATCGCGCATGAGCTGTATGAAGCGGCGGAGGTCGATGGGGCGACGCGCTGGCAGACATTCATCGGCATCACCGTACCACTTCTGCGCCCGGTGATGTTGGTGGCAGTGGCGCTGCGGACCATCGGGGCCTTCCGCGCCTTTGACATCATCTACGTGTTGACCGGCAACGGCGGCCCGGCCGACAGCACCAAAGTGCTCGCGTTCTATGCCTACGATCAGGCGTTTCGCTACCTGTTCTTCGGCTACGGTGCAGCGGTCTCCTGGTTCATTACGGCATGTATGCTGGTGTGGATCATGCTGTATTTGCGCCTCTTGCGAACAGACATCGGGACTTAGGACTATGCGACGAGGCGTCCTTCTCAGCCCCACAACGCGCTCCGTGCTGCTGCTGCTCTATTTGGGCTATACGCTGTTGCCGATCCTCTGGCTTATCCTCAGCACCGTGCAGACACAAGCGAGTATATTGGCACAACGGGTCGCGATCCCCCGCGCTGAGCTCACCCTGCACAACTACGTCGAGATCTTCAGGCCCGCGGCGTTCGGCGAAGTCAGAGGACATTCGACCTTCGTCCTGGCGTTGCGCAATAGCCTGCTGGTTAGCGTCGGCGCCACCGGGGTGGCTATGGTATTGGGCACACCAGCGGCCTATGCCTTTGTGCGGTGCAATATCCCTCGCAAGCGCGCATGGTTACTGGTCGTGCTGGGTACTCAGTTGCTGCCAGCGGTGTCGCTCATCATTCCGCTGTTTCGTCTGTTGCGCAGTACTGGACTACTCGACACACTTGTAGGTCTCATATTAGCGTACTCGACTTTCAGCCTGCCCTTCGTCGTCTGGATCATGGCAAGCTATTTTCAGAGCATCCCCCAAGAGCTTGAGGAGGCCGCCCGCATCGACGGTGCCAGCCGCTGGCAAGCTTTCACCCGCGTGGGGCTCCCGCTGGCAGCTCCGGGCCTGGCCGTCACTGCCATCTTCACGTTGCTGAACGCCTGGGATGAGTTTTTCTTCGCCCTGATTTTCACCTCCACCTATGCCTCCAAGACCGTGCCCGTGGCTCTGGCGGAGTTTATCGGGCGTCACACCGTCAACTGGGGGATGCTGGTCACCGGCGGCTTCATCGCCAGCCTGCCCCCGATCGCGCTGTCGTTCGCGTGCTATCGCTATGTGGTATCTGGGCTTGCCGCTGGGGGACTAAAGGGGTGAGGTCCACGGCTGCCAGCATCCAGCGAGGCGATCCGGCGCTGCGCCTACCACGATCCGCCGCCGACCACCAGCAAGCCGATCAGCAGTAGAGCGGCCAGTGACACATGTGCTCCTCCGCGCCCACGAATGCATGCCCTGCGCCTATTTCCCCAGCGCCTCCTTGAACTGGCGAATAGCCTTGATGTGCTCATCGGGCGAGCGGAGCCCCGCTCTCATCGTGTTCACTGACAGATGCGTGGCACCGAGCTTTTGCCAGGCCTCAGCCGCTTGGGCCCATAGGTCGGGATTGCCCCCGGCGAAGCTGATGCGCCCTTCGATGCCAATCGCCGCTGGATCACGACCCGCCTGGCGCGCATAATCGCGCATGCGGTTCAGCGTGTCTTCTCCTGCCTTATCGGGAGGAAATTGCGGGAACCAGCCATCGGCCAGACGCCCCACGCGCTTGACCACAGCCTCAGCTCTACCGCCCAACCAGATGGGAATGGGACGTTGAACGGGGAGGGGGTTGAGGCCGGCGTCGGTGATCTGGTGCCAGCGACCCTTGAAGTTCACAACTTCCTGGGTCCATAAAGCGCGCATAACGGCGATTTGCTCCTCTGAACGCCGCCCACGATCATGAAAATTGGTCCCCAGCGCCTCGTATTCCACCTGGTTCCAGCCAATGCCGACGCCGAGGCGCAAGCGGCCGCCGGTGAGTACGTCGACCTCTGCTGCTTGCTTCGCCACGAGTGCCGTCTGGCGTTGACCGAGAATGATCACCCCCGTCACCAATTCCAGCTGCTGTGTGAAGGAGGCGAGATAGCCGAACAGCACGAACGGTTCATGAAACATATCCATGTGGGAGTAGGGGCCATTCCAACCGGCATAGCGCCGAGCATCGGCACCTAACACATGGTCGAATACCAAGGCATGGGCGTATCCGAGGTTTTCGGCTGCCTGGACATAATCGCGGATAGCCGCTGGATTCGCTCCGATTTCCGTCTGAGGAAACACCACGCCGATCTGCATCGATCACCTCCTGTGTCGCAGAATGCTCGCCTGGGAATAAACGTCGGTTCCTTGTACTGCAGAACAGAGCGGAAATCAAGGTAAGGTAGGTGGTGGGTGGGGTGAAATGCTGGAACCCCTCAACAACCCTCAGCCTGATCCTCTCCCATGGGGGGAAAGGGCCGAGGGCTCAGGGCTGTGAGGGATACCTGGCTAACGTCGACCAGGCGACGGAGGGGCAAGACGGATACCCGCCAACATTTATTGCGGCAGTGACTGCCATTTCTTTTGGGCCTTCTGAGCCGCGCTCTTACCCTTCGCCATCGCCTGTTGCTGCTGTTCGGGGGGCATCGAATTCCACTTCGCCTGGGCTTGTTCCGCCGTCATTTTCCAGTTGTCTTGCAGCTGCTGTTGTTGCTCGGGGCTCAGGGAGTCCCACTTCGTAACAGCTTTCTGCGCACCTTGCCTGGCTTTCTGCTTAATCTCAGTTTGGGTGGGCTGCGCGGACACCTGCCGTGGCAGGCTGAACTCGCCAGTGACCAAGACTCCACTCACGAGTCCAGCCAGGGCGAGTAGCGACGAGCGTCTCGTCATCATCGATGACCTCCTTTGCCGGGGTTGACCATAGCCCTAAGACTGTGACCTATCCGCTAATATTATCATTATAATCTTAATATTATCAAGTTATATATAAAATTATCTCCTGATAATGCCTATGCCGCTGATATGAAATCCTTCTTTCCAGATACTCCAGATATTCTTGATACTCTAGTATCGTCAGGACGTGTCGCGAAGCTTCCAGACCTGGCCGCCCATGACAGGCATAGTTCTAAATCGAACCACATGACATTGATACACCGGCGTGTGCCACCACTGGCAAAATCCAGCTCCCCCCATTATCAAAGGGGGAGAGCGCAATGCGCGGGGGAATTTGTCCCCGCAGATCATGTGTACGAATCTTGTGCGGTCTGATTTAGGCGCGTAGGCATCAACATTGCGCGCGTCATGCACGTCGCTGCACCGTAATGCCTTTGGCAACAACAAGTTACCAATGTCTCTTGCACGCTAGCGTCAAATCCTGGTATACATTTGTAGCACATATTTCATTTTCATAATATTACTTCATGAGCCTCGCATGGAGGGAAGGGATGACGAAGCGTAGAAGACTTTGGTCGTGCGTGTAACGACCGCGGCCATGATAGTGGCATCAGCCTTTGTGCATATGATACACATTGCCTCTCACAGCTAGGATACAACTTAGCTTGGATGTTTGTGCAATTTGATGCCCATGGATGCTATGGCTGTTGCCTTAGCCCTGGACATGATAAGCCATATGAACCGCAGCGATCTCCCTTATCTGCAGAATAGGAGGTGTCCGTGTACGAGACCAACATGTATGAAGGCATGCTGGCGGAAACCGTCAGCGTTCCTGGCGCCAATGGGGATTATGTGAGTGCGTATTTGGCTCGCCCACTGGGCCCCGGGGGCTACCCGGGGATGGTGCTGATCCATCACCGACTCGGGTGGGATGAATGGTACCGGTGGGCGGCTCGGGAGTTTGCCTACCATGGCTTCGTCACGATTGTTCCCAATCTCTACGCTCGCGAGGGGCATGGTCCCCCAGAGGACATCGCGGCTGACGTGCACGCTGCCGGTGGCATTGCGGACGACCAGGTGATCGGCGATATCGAAGGAACGCTGCGATATTTGCGCACATTGCCCTATTGCAGTGGCAAGGTTGGGTGCTTCGGGACCTGCTCGGGAGGGCGCCACGCGGTTCTTGCGGCCAGTCGCATCGACCGCTTCGATGCCGCCATCGACGGCTGGGGCGGGCAAGTTGTCGTGTCAGCAGAGGAACTTACCCCCAAGCAACCGGTGGCCCCTATCGATTACACCAAAGACCTGAAGTGCCCGCTCCTGGGCCTCTTTGGTGAGGAGGATCAGGCGCCGACCCTCGCCCAAGTGGACCAGCATGAAGCCGAGCTGAAGAAGTACCGCAAGACCTACGAGTTTTATCGGTATCCCAACGTCGGCCACGATTTCTTCGACTATGAACGACCCTCCTATCGGTGGGTGCAAGCCGTCGATGGCTGGAAGAAAGTGTTTGAGTTTCTCGACAAATACCTCAGATAGGGGTTGTCACCCGTCAGCCTCCTAGGAGAAAGGAGCTCGACCATGCGTACCAACATTCTCCACCAGGCGAAGATCGAGGGCTGTGGTAAGGGCTTGAAAGGCTGATTTGACCTGAGCGGGATCAATGTGTCGTATGATTGTCCCTATCATATCGAGCTGGACCATGCGCTGAACATCGATTTCGTCAATGAGGCCAAGGGCCCTGGGACCTCAGGATGATCCTACCCTGCTGTTGACCAATGCAGGCATGGTCCAATTTAAAGGCGTCTTTCTGGGCAAAGAAGGACGGCCGCACCCACGAGCCACGACGGCACAAAAATGCCTACGCGCTAGTTGCGGGTGCGCAAGCGGAGATGACGATGCGGACGGCCTATTTCGACTGCTTCTCAGGTATTAGCGGCGATATGACCATTGGGGCACTGATCGATGCGGGCCTTAGCTTCGAAGACCTATGCGCTCAACTGGCTCTGCTCAATGTCCATGAGTATGAGCTCTCGGTCGAAAAGGTCAAGAAGCGAGGCTTCGGCGGCACGAAGTTTCATGTGCAGGTGGAGGATTCCGAACCACATCATCGCAGTTTGCACGATATCGAAGCGATCATCCATGCGAGTGCTCTCGACACGACCGTGCAAGAGCGCACACTGGCCGTCTTCACACGGCTGGCTGAAGCTGAAGCTGCCCTACATCAGAGCACCGTGGACCGCGTCCATTTTCACGAGGTGGGTGCCATCGACGCCATTGTGGACATCACCGGAGCGGTGATCGGATTGCACCTGTTGGGTATCCAGCGCATTCTGGCGTCGCCCATCAATGTCGGCTCGGGCTTTGTACGGGCGGCCCATGGCGTGCTCCCCGTGCCAGCTCCCGGGACAGCTGAGCTGTTGAAAGGTATTCCCACCTACGCGCGCGGGACCGATGGCGAATTGACCACACCGACCGGCGCAGCCTTGATCACGACGCTGGCCGAGAGTTTTGGCACGCTCCCGCTGCTGCGCATCGATCGTATCGGCTATGGGGCAGGGACGAAGGAACTATCTGACGCCCCGAACCTGTTGCGGGTGTTCATCGGTGAGGACACCACACCAGAGCAGGACGCTCAAAGCTCACCAGAACATCATGGGCCTTTGCGAGCTGATCCGCGACATCTTTCGCATGGCCTGCCTGAATAACGGCTCCCTTGACACGGCGAAGCATCGAGCCCGCGTTCTCTATCAGCCTACCGTCGCAGAAACGTTCGCGCCATGGAACAGCGCGAGCCCCGCCATCATGTACCATCAGCCTGCATGATCGCTGGGACCTGTTCAACGGGACGAGGATCGCTGGCACGGTAGACGAAAGGAAGACCTTTCCATGAATGCTCGTGACCTCATCCACCTCGCCGAGCGTATCTATGTGATTACCATGCCTGAAACTGGCCATGGACCTGGCCGTTACCGCATCCATGATGAAGATACGTTTGTGGAGCAAATCGCGCAACATCCCTCATTCAAGGGCTGTGATGGTCCTCATGCGTCTGGAACCTACATCTTGACATTTGAGGCCGACACACCCGAAACGGAACAGATGGCGTGGATCGCGCAAATCTTGAGCGGCACGAATTTGGACGATAGCTATGAAGGTCTGATCAGGATTCGCCACCAGTCCCCTCTCTCTGTGGAGCATCGGGCATAAGACGTAATAGAATCGTGCAACGTGCTTGACCATGGCCGACCCAGTGAGCCACACATAGGTGGTGATGGTATGGCGATCGGTGGCGAAGGCCCAGCCAATCGCAGGCTAGATGCGGCAAGGGTCGCTGGCGAACATTTGCCGCTATTTCGCCACGATCGCTGGGATGGCTGAGGTGCGGATCAATTCGTTAAACGCCGCCACGTCCGAGTCGATGACCTCCTGCAACTGGATGAGCTGCTGGTCAATCCGCGTCGAAAGGTCATGAAAAACCTCATATGCCTGCCGCGTCGGCACCCCATCGGCGCTGGCGACGACGCTGGTGAGCCCGGACAGCTTGGCGTTTAATCGCGTCGGGAAGTTCAATTGGTCTTGCTGCACGCGGGCCCGACTCTGAACCAGCTCTACCTCGATGGCCGTCAACTTCTCTTTGATCCCAGTCGCAGCCTGACCGACCGCCGCCGCTGTCTGTCCATTGGATAGCCCTTCGGCACGGCGTACCCAGTCCTCCACCTGCTGACGGATGCTGCGCAGCCGGTTGATGGCATCGTGGGTCTCCGAGAGCTTGTCCCGAATGCGCAGGAGCAGGCTAAACTGGGCCTCGAAATCGACCGGCGTAGCATGCACGCGCGGGTCGCTGAGCAAATCAAACGCTGCCGTATAGGTCTGCCCGCCGATGCTGAGTTGCACTTGGTAGGTACCTGGCGGCGCCAGCGGCCCGGTGAGGCTACGCTCGGTCGTCACATCGCCGGGAACGCCGCGGGCATCGGGGTAGCGCAAGTTCCAGACAAAGCGGTTCAGCCCGGCCTCGACCGGCAGCCGCGGCTCTTTTGAGGCGGCCGTAGACGGCTCGTTGTCCACTGCCACACTGGAAAATCGCTTGATGAGCTGCCCTTGGGCATCCAGAAAACTCAGCGTCACTTCGCCCTCTGGCTTCTGCCCCAGGTAGTACGTCACGATGGCACCGTCGGGGGGATTTTTCCCGGCGTCGAGGAAGGTCCGCACCGTCTGGCCTGTGGGGGATTGCGTCTCGGAGTATGTCGCTGGTGCCCCCTGGGCCACCATGTAACTCTTCCCAGGAGCCGGCTGGCGGCCATATCCCATTGGGGGCGCTAACCGGAATGTGGGGCCTGGCGGGAACAGGTGGGCTGGGGCGCGCAACACCTGCTCGGTGAGCTGGTGCAATGGCGTCAGATCATCCAGAATCCAGAACGACCGGCCATGGGTCGCTGCCACCAGCTCATGCTCCTTGATCACCAGATCGTAGACCGGCACCGCCGGTAGGTTCAGACGCAGTGGCTGCCACGAGGCGCCATCGTCGAAGGAGACATAGATGCCTGTCTCCGTGCCAGCATAGAGCATGCCACGCCGTGCCGGGTCTTCGCGAATCACCCGCGTAAAATCGTGCTCGGGAATGCCAGCGGTGATGCGCTGCCAGGTTTGGCCGTAGTCATTGGTTTTGTAGAGATAGGGCTGCACATCGTCGAGTTTGTAGCGTGTCGCCGCCATATAGGCGGTCGCCGGATCGTGAGGCGACACCTCGATCATACTGATGAGAGCCCATTCGGGCAGCGCCTTCGGCGTCACATTGTCCCAGGTCTCCCCGCCGTTCCGAGAGAGATGCATCAGACCGTCGTCCGAGCCTACCCAGAGGACCCCGGGCTGATGTGGCGACTCGGCGAAGGCGAAGATGGTGCAATAGTGCTCGGCCCCCGTCGTATCTTTGTTGATAGGGCCGCCGGAGGGTTCCAGTTTGCTGACATCCTGACGTGTCAAGTCGGGGCTAATAGCTTCCCAGCTCATGCCCTCATCGGTCGAGCGAAACAGTACGTTGCCTGCCGCATACAGGATATTCGGGTCGTGTGGCGAGAGGACGATGGGATAAGTCCACTGAAAGCGATACTTCAGGTCTTTGGCACCCCAACCGCCGTAGATCTCGGGCCACACCGTAATGATGCGGACCTGCTCGGTGGCATGGTCGTAACGCAGCATAACGCCACCGCCGCCGGGGGCGCTGCCGATGGCGCCGGAATAGACGATGTTGGGGTTATCGGGCCGCACGGCGATGTAGCCGCTCTCTGAGCTGCCGACGGGATAGCACTGACTCGACAGAATGGCTCCTTTCTCCGAGCGGCTGGGGACGCAGATGGCGGTGTTATCCTGCTGGGTACCGTACACACGGTAGGGGAAACGCGTATCGGTCGCCACATGATAGAATTGCGCAGTGGGCTGGTTATAGATTGTTGACCATGACGTGCCGCCGTTGAACGACACGCAGGCGCCGCCATCGTTGCCCTCGATCATACGCCGGGGATGGCATGGATCGATCCACAAGTCGTGGTTGTCGCCATGCGGTGTCGTCATCTGTGCGAAGGTGCGCCCGCCGTCAACGGATTTCCAGGCCTGGATGTTGAGGACATAGATGGTGTCAGGATCTCGCGGGTCGGCAAAGACATGGCCATAGTACCAAAAGCGCAGGCGCAGGTTGCGCTCCTCACTGAGCCGCTGCCAAGTAGCGCCGTCGTCGTCGGAACGGAACAGGGCGCCATCCTCCGCTTCAACCAGGGCCCAGACGCGACCGGGCCTGGCCGGTGACGCAGCGACGCCGATGCGGCCTTTGAGTCCTGTGGGCAGCCCCGGGTTGTTGGTCAGCTCCGTCCAGGTCTCGCCGCCGTCAGTGGATTTATACAGACTACTATCAGGGCCGCCGCTGGTGAGGCTCCAGGGTGTGCGTTGGGCTTCCCAGATGGCGGCATACAGGATGCGGGGATTATGCGGGTCCATCGACAGGTCGATGGCGCCGGCTTTGTCGCTGCGAAACAGGATATGGTCCCAGGTTTTGCCGCCGTTCGCCGAGCGAAATACCCCACGTTGATTGTTAGGTCCGTAGGCATGGCCCAGCGCGGCAACATAGACCAGATCGGGATTGGTGGGATGAATACGCACGCGGGCGATATGGCGCGTGTCTTCCAGCCCCAGATGCGTCCAGGTTTTCCCCGCATCGGTCGACTTATAGACGCCATCGCCGTGGGAGACGTCGCCCCGAATGCAGCATTCACCCATGCCGACATAGAGGACGTTGGGGTCGGAGTCGGCGACGGCGATGGCGCCCACAGCCGCGGTGTGCAGGTAGGCATCGGAGATATTCTCCCAGTAGGTGCCGGCATCGGTGGTCTTCCAGATGCCGCCGGCGCAGGCACCGAAGTAGAATACCGCGGTATCGACCGGATCACCGGCCACGGCGACGACGCGCCCGCCGCGATAGGGACCGATACAGCGCCATTCGAGGGAGCGCAGGAGGTGCGGCTGGGCCATTGGATGACGTGCGTCAGGTATAGCGGTGGTGGTCTGCTGATGTTGCATCGTGAACCTCCCGGTCTATCGTGCGTACCCTGCGATGCGGCGGCCATTCAGGGGGAAAGTCTACCCCATTAGGCTATCGAAGAGTTGGCGCAGGTTTGGAGCGTGTTCCAGGGACCAGAGCTGGGCGAGCGCCGCTCGGCATTGCGGCTCTGGCAGGGTGCCAGTCGCCAGATGCCGCAATTTCGCCTCGAGCTCCGCATCACTCAGCGGGTTCTGTCGATGGCCTTTCGGATAGGCGGTTTCGGCCGTGAAGCGCTGGCCAGACCTGCTGATGATCTCCATCCAGCAGTTGAGTTCATCTGGAAAGGCCTGGGTGAATCCAGCATCCTCTTCGATGGTCATCTTCGACATCAACTGGCGTAGCGCTGGACTTTGGATCCGGTCGGTCGTGAAACTGGCGGGAGTGACGGCCCCATCTTGGAAAGCTGTGGCGACCAGGAAGGGGATACTGTGATCCGCTGTCTCGCGGGTCTGGGGATCCCACTTTTGCGGGTCAGTGGCGGCGCTGCGCACCGCGGAGCGATAGCTGCGAATGCGGATGGCCGAGATGTCCTCAGCTGGTACTTGGGCATGCAACTCCAAGGCGAGACCGATGGGAGCTTGCGTATGGATCTGCGACGGAAAAAACTTGAAGCTCGTGGCCGTGATGCGGAATGGCTCACGCCCCCCGCCGAGCTGTTCCAGGGCGACCGGCTGGCCAACGGCCTGGTCCCAGAGTCCACGTGGGCCGTCAAACGGTTCGGCAGGCCCGGTCATGCCTTCCTGTGCCAGTTGAGCGGCAAAGATGCCTGCCCGGGTGGCGCATGCCGCAGCGCATCCCTTCCACATCGACAACTCCCCCAGTCGGGTGACGCCAAGGGGAAGGTTGGGGACGATGGCCAATGACAGGGCATGGCTCATGACCTGGCGATCCAACCCCATGGCCTTGCCGGCACCGCACGCGGCGCCGATGACACTGAACATCCCCTGGTCCCACCCGAGATCACCCGTGACCACCTGGTCGGACAGCCGACAGAACACCTCATAGGCGACGGCAATGGCAGTGATTACCGTCTGTCCATCGCAGCCCAGCGGATCAGCCATGGCCAGGATGGCCGGAATCATATCGCTCGGATGCCCGCCACCAGGCGAGAAGTAGGAGTCGTTACAGTCCAGATAACGTATCATCACTCCATTGGCAAAGCCGGCCATGTCGGGAGCACTGTCGTCTTTGGTGCCGAGAATTCTCGACGGCATGTTGCTGGTGACGCGACTAGCCAGACGGCGCGCAATGGCGGAGGGCTCGGCCGAGAAGGCCCCAAGCGCACAGCCAAAGGTGTCGACCAACGTCCGTTTCACCTGGTGGACGACCTCAGGTGGCAAGTCCTGGTATGTGAGCCTGCACGCGTAGGTACTCAATAACTCTGTCGTGTGGTCCATGGTGTTCTCCTAAGAATGTTGTGCTGAGTGCTGAGGACACCGTGCCCGCTTTACGCATTACTCAGCACTGTTTTACTCTTAGCAGACCGGCAAGGGCACGGAAATACCAACGTAGATTGCAGACTCTTTTCCTGTCACCTGCTTGATGCCTTATGCCACTTTCAATGCATCATAGCAGGTCCGGCACAAACGACCGATGAGTTGCACGCCCGCCGTGTGCCCCGGCAGACCATTGCGCAGTTCCTGCGGTAGATGTTCGGTATATACCGTCAATATGAATCCTGGCTGGTCCCCGAAGTAGATGATGCCGGCGTCGTTTTGATTGCGCACGCCGGTGCCGGTCTTGTGAGCCACCTTCGTCCCGGCGGGCAGCCAGGAGGGCAGGCGATTGCGCAGCTTCTGCCAACTCAAGATGTCAAGGCCCAGGCGACACAATTCCGGGGTGCTGCCCAGTCGGGCGGCGACCGCTGGATCTTGCGTACCCTGTAGGATTAGCTCGAGCAAGAGGCCGACGTCGGCTGGTGTGGTGACGTTCACCGCCTCCAGCGGATGATCGCGGCCCAACCCGTACGGCGGCAGGCCATGCCGGTGTATGGTGCCGCGCATGCCAATGGAGTGACAGAACGCGTTCACCTGATCTAGCCCGAGCATATCGGCGATGGTGCCGGTGCACGTATTATCGCTGACGATGATCATCATGACCATCGTGTCGAATAACTGAATGTTGAAGCCGGGGCGCAGGTGCTGAAAACATCCCGAATCATTGTGTTGGTACTTGGCCTGGATGGTGACTGGTTGGTCCAAGGTCAGGCGTCCCTCATGGACCGCCTTGAGAGCTGTCATCATGATGGCGATCTTACGGGTGCTGGCGGAGGGGACGACGATGTGGCCGAGACGGTCAGCTGTCGCGCCCGTTCGCAAGTCTTTGAGGTACCAGCCGGTATGAAACGGGTGCTCATCGCATAGTTTGTTGAGATCTTGCACCAACGTGTTCAGCATAAGGCTCTCCGTTGCTCCCTCTCTCATCATGAGAGGGCTGGGGTGAGGGGATTCATTTTCATCAAGCATAGAAGCGTCGATGAAGCGGCCATGGTGATTTTGTCGCTGCGTATCATCCGTGAAAATGGGCACGGCCGTCAAGGGCATTTCGTGAGAGCTGTGTAGGCTTGACAGGAGAAATCTCCAGGAGGCGTCAGCCACCGGTAGAGGCATCTACGACGCACGCGCCAACGAGTGCGGCGCCCGATCCTGGATGCAAGACCTCTCGGGCCCGGAAACCGTCGTCTCTTGCTACTTTGAGTCCGGACGCATTTCAGGTACACTGATGCCTCCCCGGTAGTCTGGATGCATGTCAACATCGAGGCACTCAGGAAGGAGTCCGACAGAGAGGGGTACCCAAACAGCCTGGCGCATCTGGTGGAGGAGCTTCGACGCCTCGACCTGATGATCCGCTTCCAGGTAGAGCAGGTCAAACGCATGGCGCTAGGGGTCACGCCCGAGTTCAAGGGGCTCTACATTGCGGAGGAAGAAATCGACGCCATCCTGGCAGCGGACAAGCCATGGGACACTCCGCCGCAGCCTGTGCCACCGGATCTGATCCCCTTGATAGAGGACCGACAGGCGCTCGAGGAGCGCATCGCCGCACGCAAAGCCGCCAGCCAACGCGCTGGCACCGAACTACGTCTGGAGCGCTTGCGGCAATTGTTCGGTCTCTGCCCCTTCGACGTTGATGCCCTGCTGCTCTGTCTGGCCCCAGAGCTCGACTTACAGTACGAGAAATTGTACGCCTATCTGCAAGACGATCTGACCAAGAAGCGGCCCAGCGTCAATCTGCTGCTCGACCTCCTCTGTCCGACCTTTGAGGCCAAACTCCAGGCCCGCCAGCGTCTCACCCCGGGGGCACCGCTGCGCATCCATGATCTGCTGCACTTGGTCTCTGACCCGGCGCGGCTCCAGCCACCACTCCTGAGCCACGTTGGCAAAGTCGGCGAGCGTGTGGAGCACTACCTGCTGGGCATTGACGAGATCGACCCCCGTCTCGTTCCCTATGCCCGTCATGTGAGGCCCGAGGCGAGGTTGGACAATCTACGCTTACCGCCTGCACTCATACCGCGCCTGCGGCGGCTCGCCCAGGAGCACAGGAGGCTCGATGCGGGACTGGTGCTCTACTTCCAGGGACCCTATGGCGTGGGCAAGCAGACCACCGCCGAGGCTCTCTGCCAGAAGCTAGGCGTGGGGCTGCTGGTGGTTGATGGCGAGCGCCTTCTGCATCACGATGCCGAGGCCTTTGCCGTCATGGTGCGGCTGCTGGCACGCGAGGCCCTGTTCCAGTGGGCTGCCCTCTATTGGTCCAACTTTGATGCGTTGCTGGCCGACGATAAGCGACCCTGGCTGGAAGCACTGCTCCGCATCTTGGAAGTACGCCAGGGGGTCACCTTCCTGGCCGGAGAGGCCCTCTGGGAGCCAGCCGATGCCCTGCACACCGTGTCCTTTCTACGCTTCGAGTTTCCGCGGCCTCTCTATGCCGAGCGTGTCGAGCTGTGGAGGACCGTGCTGGATGGCGTCATCCCCAGGGCCCTTGATAGCGACCTGCAGGCGTTGGCCAACACCTTTCGCTTCAGTGGTGGCCAGATCCGTGATGCGGCTGCCACCGCCCGCCATCTGGCCCGCCGGCGGGCTGCCAACCCCACGCGGGTAACCATGGCCGATCTCGTGGCCGCCTGCCGCTTGCAATCCAACCGCAACCTGGCCACGCTGGCGCAAAAGGTCACGCCCCACTACGGCTGGGGCGATATCATCCTGCCGCCGGACCGCGTGCAACAGCTACGGGAAATCTGCCATGCGGTCAAATATCGAGCCCACGTCTACGACACCTGGGGCTTCGACCGCCAGCTCTCTCTGGGGAAAGGGCTGAGCATTCTGTTCGCGGGTGCCTCGGGAACGGGTAAAACCATGGCGGCCGAGGTGCTGGCTGGAGAGTTGGGCTTGGACCTGTACAAGGTCGACCTGGCCACAGTGGTCAGCAAGTACATTGGCGACACTGAAAAGAACCTGGCCCGCCTCTTTGCCGAAGCCGAGACCGCCAACGCCATCCTCTTCTTTGATGAGGCCGATGCCCTGTTTGGCAAGCGCAGTGAAGTGCGTGACGCCCATGGCTGCTACGCCAACATCGAGATAGGCTATCTCCTCCAGCGCATGGAAACGTACGAGGGGATCGTGATTCTCGCCACCAACTTGCGCAAGAACATGGACGATGCCTTTGTGCGGCGGCTGCAGACTATTGTCGAGTTTCCCTGGCCCGGGGTTGAGGATCGCCGCCGCATCTGGGAGGGGGTCTGGCCACCAGACACGCCGCGCAGCCCCGATCTGGATCTAGATGGTCTCGCCCGCCACTTCGAGCTGGCGGGAGGCCATATTCGCAACGTTGCCCTGGCGGCCGCCTTCTTGGCTGCTGCTGACCAAGGCGTGGCGACCATGGCGCACCTCACACATGCTGTTCGCCGTGTCACTCTCGTCTGCCCCTGGGCAACCTGCGCCGAGGGGAGAGGTGCTTCGGGGTCTTGCACCTGAGGACGAGATGCCGCAGCCGACGCCATGTGCAGGATGCCCTCGCGGCCTCTCCCAGTGAGACATCCCATATACAGCGCGCTCCGACTCTGTCGCCGTCGCGGCCCGCAACCAATGCTGACGTTGCTGGCGCACGGCTAGAGCCCTTGCCAACCACGGCCATCCTACCACACCATGTGGTCCATAGCGCCGCGGATACTACGGCGGGAGTTGGCACGCCGCCCCAGGAGATGCCACTGGCGCGGCCAGCAATCCTGGACGTTGACCAGGGTGGAGGAGAGCACCCCATGTTCATCCAGCGGTATCCCGCTCATGGCTTCCACCCTGACCAATCCAGGCTTACCCAGGCTCCCACAGGTTCTACGGCGTTGTTGCAGACCCAGGATGAAACCTCGGTCACCCCGGACGCCCCTGGGGCGTGGGCGAGTGGCGCAGATGTAGATCCAGAGTTTGATCAGACTCCAGAGGTGGAGGAGGCGGTGGAAAAGAGATTCCGCACGCTCTTGCGCCACCTGGCTCTTGAAGGCGAACGTCGAGGATGGCAGCCATGGCTTTAGAGAAAATGACCATCCGTGCTGAGACGGCACCAGGCGAATTTGGCACGCAGATCCAGGCGTTGTTCAATCCTCAGACGCTAACCATTGCCAAAGCCGCCATTTGGCGTCGTAGCCCAAAACCCGAGAGCGACACCAGCACAGCGCAATTCCTCTACGGCAACCCAGCGACACTGACGGTGGAGTTGTTCTTCGATACCTACGAGGTCAGACGGCCGGTGACGGAGTACACCCAAGCGGTGTTTGCGCTTACCACCATTCAGGAGCACGGCGAGCTGCACCGGCCGCCCTTGTGCAAACTGCAGTGGGGAAATTTCAATATCAGCGACATGTATCAATGCGAGTGGGTCCTCCAGAATTTAACTCAGCAGTTTTTGCTCTTTCTGGCCGATGGCACGCCGGTGCGGGCGACCTTGGGGTGTACGTTTTAACAGTGGCGTTCGGACGCCATCGAGGCTCGCCTGTTGGATAAGCAATCGGCGGATGTGGCCAAGACGCGCACGGTCAGACGTGGGGAGACGCTGAGTAGCATTGCCGCCGAGGAATATCAGGACCCGACGCGCTGGCGGCCGATTGCCGACGCCAATAGTCTGAACGATCCGCGGCAGCTACGCCCTGGGCAGGTCCTGGCCATCCCGGCGCTGCGTCCGCCTCGCACGACGCGGAGGGGATAGCCACGTATGGCCGAATACCACGGCACCCGGCACCTTGTGTCCAGCTTCCAGGTGCACCTCAACGGCAACGAGTTGCCATCGTCAGCCGTGGCTGATCTGACGGCCGTGGCCGTGTACGAAGACCTGCAGGCCCCAGGCATGTTTACCCTGCAGCTGCACAGCTGGGACATGCAGCAACAGCGGGTGACCTGGGCTGACGATGCCGCCTTCGACGTGGGCGCCGCGGTGGAGATCCGGATGGGGTATGTGGACCACTTGGAAACACTCATGGTCGGCGAAATCACCGGCTTGGAGCTGGAATATCGCGCCCAGGATGCGCTCATGCTCACGGCGCGTGGGTATGACCGTCGGCATCGGCTGCTCCGCGGTCAGAAGACCCGTTCCTTTACGCAGATGACCGATAGCGACATTGCCCAGAAGATTGCGCAAGAGCAGGGACTGGCGGCGAACGTCTCTGCCACCACAGAGACGCTGGAGTATGTGTTGCAGCACAATCAGACGGATCTGGCCTTCCTGCAAGAGCGGGCCTGGCGTCTTGGCTATGAGGTGATGGTCAAGGACACGACGCTCTACTTTCGGCCCTATCAACATCGACAACCCGAGGTACTGACGCTAGACCAGGACACCGGCCTGCAAGAATTTTTCCCGCGTCTCAGCACCCTCTCCCAGGTTGACGCCGTCGAAGTTCGCGGCTGGGATATCAAAAATAAGCAGGCAGTTATTGGGCAGGCCCGTGCGCCTGGCCATCACACGCAGTTGCCTTTTGCCCTGGGCAGAGCGGTCAGCGTCACTCGCCCCGTAGTCAGCCAGCAGGAGGCCGACAAGATGGCGCAGGGGCGGCTGGCCGATATCGCCTTAGCCTACATCACTGGTGAAGGGATGTCGCTGGGTCGCACCGATCTGCGGGCTGGCACCGTGGTGCGCATTGCCGGGCTGGGTCAGCGCTTTAGCGGGCCGTACTATCTCACAGCCACCACGCATACCTACACCCCCGCCCAGGGCTACTATACGACCTTTGTGGTTAGGAGGCCGGCCACGTGAACGAGCTAGAGATGCTGCGCGGATTATTGACGCCGCGCGATCAGGGTACGCGCTTCTATGGTGTCACCGTGGGGGTGGTCACCAACAACCAAGACCCCGACAAGCTTGGGCGGGTCAAGGTACACTTTCCATGGCTGTCGCAAGAGGACGAGAGCAGCTGGGCACGAGTGCTCAGCCCCATGGCAGGCAGGGACCGCGGCCTCTACTGCCTGCCTGAGGTGGATGACGAAGTCCTGGTGGCCTTCGAGCACGGGCAGGTGGAATTCCCCTATATCCTGGGCGCCCTGTGGAACGGCAAGGATATCCCGCCCGAAACGAACGCTGATGGCAAGAACGACAAACGTGTGCTGAAGTCGCGGAGCGGGCACGTCATTCGGCTTGATGACAGCAGTGACCAGGCCAAGATCGAGGTTATTGACAAGACCGGGAACAACAAGGTGGTGATCGACGCCAGCAAGAATACCATCACCATCCAGGCCCAGGGAGGGATCAGCCTGACATCGGATGGCGATATCACCCTGGAGGCCAAAGGCCAGGTGGTGATCAAGGGCCTAAGGGTCAGCCTGGAGGCAACCGGGCAGAACGACACTGTCACGGCCCAGGCCGGCATGGACCTGAAAGCCGACGGACCACTGAATATCAAGGGGGTCGTGGTCAACATCAATTAGCCAGGAGGAACGCCGGTGGGACAACCGGCTGCCAAACAGGGTGATCAGATCATTGCCACGGATATCCATATCGTGCTGGTGCCAGCGCCACCGGCCCCACCCGTGCCAACGCCGCTGCCGCACGCGTTCGTGGGCATCATTACCGAGGCCCTAAGCAGCAGTGTATTTATTATGGGACGGCCGGCGGCGGTGGTGGGCAGCACGGCTGACAACACCCCGCCGCACCTTCCGACCCCACCTGGTACGGCCTTTCAGGTGCCACCGGTGAATAGGAGCACCATCCAGTCGGGTAGTGCCACGGTGCGGATCAACGGCAAGCCGGCGGCCCGCAATGGCGACACGGCCATGACGTGTAACGACCCATCGGACCTACCCGGTGGGACAGTGGTCGCGGTTGGCACGGTCTTCATCGGCTAAGAACAGGGGGCACCATGGCCAGTGAGTTTCTGGGCGTCGGCTGGCAGTTCCCCATTGATGCGCAGACGGGTGAGATTGACCTGGCACGCTATGAAGACAGTATCCACCAGGCCATCTGGCTCATTTTGAGCACAGCGCCGGGAGAGCGCGTGATGCGCCCCGATTTCGGCTGCGGGCTGCACAACCTGGTGTTTGCCGTCAATAGTGCGGGCACGGCGGCGGAGGTGGCCAGCGAGGTGCGCCAGGCTTTGCTGCGCTGGGAACCCCGCATTGAGGCCCTGGAGGTGACGGTGACGACGGATGCCAGCGAACCCACCCGGCTGCTCATCGACATCGGGTACCGGGTCAGAGCCACCAATAACCGCTTCAACCTGGTTTACCCCTTTTATCTCGATGGGAGCGCCACAGCATGACGGTTGTGCCTCCTAAGATTGACACGCGGACGGCGGAAAAGGTTGCCGATGAGGTGCGGCTCCTGCTGATGCAACAACCCTGGAAGCAGCTCGCAGGCCTCGAGTTTACCGGCGACCGCGGGGTGAGCAACGCGCTCATTCGTATCTTTGCGCACTTGGCCGAGATCATCATCGAGCGCCTGAATCGCGTGCCGGAAAAACAATTTCTGGCCTTTCTCGATTTGCTCGGCGCCTCCTTATTGCCGCCGCAGCCCGCGCGTGTGCCGCTCACGTTTACGCTGGCTGCCGGCAGCACCACCGATGCCGTGGTGCCCGTCGGCACGCAGGTGGCCGCACCCCCAGCCGCCGGCGAGGCCGCGCCGGTGATTTTTGAAACGGAGCGTGAGCTGGTCGTGACCGCGGCGGCGTTGACGTCGCTTGTGGTCCACGATCCAGAGCAGGATCGGTATGTGAACCGCAGCGCGGTGTTGATCATGCCAGAGCCGACCGGGGTACATTTATTTGACGTTGGTGCGGATAGTCAGCCAGTTGCCAATTGGTTCTATCTCGGACACAGCGAGTTGCTGGGCCTGCCACACCTTACCGAGGTCCGCCTGACGTTCCAGAGGCCGCTCCGGATCGGGGAGCAATCGCCCTGGCAAGTCTGGGACGGCAGTGTCTGGCAACACATGACGCCGCAGGCTCTGGACGACCGCACCGTCAGGTTTGGCCCATTGCCGCCACTGCCCCTCACGGCGGTGGCCGACATCCGCAGTCGCTGGCTGCGCTGCAGTGTCCCCTCTGGACATACAGATGCGTTGCCCGGTCGGGGAGACATCACCGTACACGTCACCGCGAAATCTGCTGCTATGGCTGTCGAGGCGGCCTGCACTGATCTGATGCCGGTAGACCTGAGTAAAGAGTTTTACCCCTTTGGGGCAAAGCCGGCGTTTGGGGATACATTGTACCTGGCGCACCCGCAGGCATTTGCCAACGCCAGGGCCACGGCTACTCTGCAGATCACCTTGCTCAATCTCACCACGGGGGGCGAGGCGCCCCCATTGCCCCGGACCCGCGCCTCGGCCGACCTCAAGCTGCGCTGGGAATACTGGAATGGCACGCAGTGGCACGAGCTGGGCACGGCGGAGGCAGGCAGGGATGGCAGCCAAGCGTCTACCGAATTTGTGGACACCACGCAGGCCTTGACCAAAGATGGCCGGGTGAGCTTTCGACTGCCAATAGACCACGGCGCGACCACCATCCAGGGTCTGACCAGTTCCTGGGTGCGCGTGCGCCTGATGGCGGGAAACTACGGCGCAGAGGCCCGTTATGCCGCTGCCCCATTGGTGTTGGGACAGGTGACGCCGATGCCCTCCTTGCAAGATGGCCAGACGCTCACCGAAGCAGCCCGCGCCAGCCTGCAGGATGCCCTGAATCGGGCGGGAGTCGGCGTGCAACTGCCGGCGCAGGTGGTGGCCTTGCGGCACGGCTATGAGTGGCTGCTCGTGGACAAAGAACGCGCCAAAACCTATCTCCTCAGCCCCAACGCTGGAGGTGCCGAGATCCGCGATCCCCAACGCAGCGGCTACGAGCTTATCCCTGCCACATTTGCGCCGCCGTCGATCAAAGCCATCAGCGTCGAGTACGAGGTGCAGCAAGAAGCGCCTGCGGAGATCGTCGTCCTTGACTACGACTTTGTCACCACGGTCGATCCCAGTGGGCCTCCCATCCGGCACTTCTCCTCCACCCCTGATGCTGTGCCGGCGCTGTATCTCGGCTTGCTTCTGCCCTCCGAGCGAGCAGCCTTTCCCAACCAGCCGCTCAGCCTGTTCGTCCTATCCGCCGAAACGGCTGATCACCCCAGCGCAACTGTGTCCCCGCGCCTGGTATGGGAATACTGGCAGGGCACAGAATGGCGCAACCTGGCTGTGGAGGATGACACCGCCGCCTTCACGGCGCCAGAGCTGGTGTGTTTTTTAGGGCCAGCCGATTGTCTGGCGCGCCACGCCTTTGGGGTGGAGCGCTACTGGGTGCGGATTCGCAGCAACCAGGCGGCAGAGGTGGCACACCTCAGGTTACAGGGGATGTGGCTCAACACCACCATGGCCACGCAGGCCGTGACCATCCGCAATGAGATCCTTGGCACCAGTGATGGCAACCCGGAGCAACTCTTCTCCACCGTGCACGCGCCGATCGTGCAGGTGGCACCGTACCAGCCACGCCTGGAGGTGCAGGAGCCCTATCGGCCGGCGGCAGGGGTTCCCACCAGTGCGCCCGGAGAAGGAGGGATCGAGGCGCGAGCGGTCGTGGAGCCTGCCCAGGATGCCTGGATTCCCTGGGACCAGAAGCCGGATTTCTACGCCTCTGGCCCGCACGACCGCCATTATGTGTCGGACCATTGTCGCGGTACGGTGCGATTTGGCAATGGCAAGCGTGGTCGCATTCCGCCGCGGGGGAGTCCCATACGTCTGGCCTCGTATGCCACCGGGGGCGGCGCGGTAGGAAATCAGCCGGTGGGTGCGGCGACCCAACTCAAAACCACGGTGCCGTATGTGGCCAATGTGACCAATTGGCAAGCGGCGGCCGGAGGCGTGGACGCCGAGCCCCTGGAAGCGTTGTACGCCCGTGTGCCGCTGGTGTTGCGGCACGGCGAGCGCGCCGTGACCGTGGAAGATTACGAAGACCTGGCGCTCCTGGCTTCGCCCGCCGTGGCGCATGCCCGATGTGTGCCATTGCGGGACCTTGACAGCAATGCCCTTGGCGCCACCAGAGTGCCGGGCGTCGTCAGCGTCATCATTGTGCCGCACTCTGCAGTGGCGCAGCCGCGCCCCAGCAGCGAACTGCTGCGCCGCGTGCGCGCCTTTCTCCAGGAGCACAGCCTTCCTGGTATTGAAATCGCCGTGGTTGGTCCGCAGTATTTGCGTGTGGACGTTGACGTCGAATTGGTCCCCACGCCACTCGACATGGCCCGCGCCGTCGAACGTGCAGTCGAAGACGTGCTGCAGCGATTTTTGCACCCCCTCACCGGCGGCAGCGATGGGCTGGGCTGGGCGTTTGGGCGCCTGCCCGAGCGCTCGCAACTCATGGCGCAGATCGGTGCGGTGCCGGGGGTGGACCATATCCGTACGCTGACCATCACGGCCGAGGCGGATGACAGAGGCCAGACCGAAGACATCCGCCGCACCGGCCGCTTTTTGATTTTCTCGGGTTCCCCGACCATACGCATGAGGAGCGAGCATGCCACTCCAGCTCCCGAACCTGGATGACCGGGCTTATGCAGACCTGGTCGAAGAGGCGTTAGGACTGATTCCACGGTATGCCCCGGAGTGGACCAATCACAACCCCTCCGACCCGGGCATAACGCTGATCGAGCTGTTTGCCTTCCTCACCGACATGTTGCTCTACCGGCTCAACCGGGTGACGGAGGCGCAGGTGAGGGGCTTCTTACGCCTCTTGAATGGGCCGCAATGGCAGCCACCAGCGCTGCTTGACGAGGCGATCCAGCAGACCGTCGAGCAGTTACGCCAGCCGCAGCGGGCCGTCACCAGTGAGGATTTTGTCGAAATGGCGAAGCAGGCGTCGGGGTCGATCGCACGCGTGCACTGTGTGCCGCGGTGTAACCTGGAAGCGGGCTATGCGGACCGTCCTGGCCATGTCAGCATGATCGTGATGCCGGATGACAAGGCGATCATCGACGCCGTACGGAACTACCTCGACCAGCGACGGCTCCTCACCACGCGGGTGCATGTGGTTGGACCACGCTATGTCACGGTCCGGGTGCGCCTGACGCTGGTGCTCAAGCCCGACGCCGTTGCCGACACCGTACGGGAGGAGGCGAAGGCAGCTCTAAAACGCTTTTTCGCACCCCTGCCCGATGGTCCGGAGCGGCCAGGCTGGCCCTTTGGGCGTGCGGTGTATGTTTCGGATGTCTATACCGTGCTCGCTGCAGTCGCCGGCGTTGACTATATTACCAGGACCAGCGCGCAGCCCGAGCTGGTGATCGAGGCCGCTGAGCGCTTGGAGCAGGAAGGCGACGGCCTCATTGCTGTGCGCCTGTGGCCGGATGAGCTGGTCACGTACGAATATCATGAAGGAGATCTGACCTATAACCAGTTGTAGGGAGGAGGGCAAGCCTGGTTATGCCAAGTCAGCTGTTGCAGTATCTGCCGGCCATCTATACGGAAGCCCTGCAAGACGCGCCCTTTCTTGGCGACTACCTGCAGGCCTTTGAACAGGTGCTGCTGGGCCGCGCCGACGATCGTCATACGCCCACAGAAGGCCTGGAACAGACCATTGCCGATCTCGGGCGCTTCTTTGACCCGGACCGAGCGCCAGAGGGATTTCTGTCGTGGCTGGCTAGTTGGGTGGCGCTGAGCCTGCGTGCCGATCTGAGCCCCAAACAACAGCGCCAGTTCATCGCCAATATGGTGCAACTGTACCGAGGGCGGGGCACAAAAGATAGCCTGCACAAACTGCTGGAGATTTTTACGGCATTCACCCCCACCATCACCGAAGAGGCAACGCAACCGGAGTTCCAGCTTCGAGTCCATTCCACCATTGGTTTGGACACCTATCTCAGCGGCGGACGGCCGCACCGCTTTCAGGTGACGATCGATTTTCGGACGCTGGTCTGCGTCAACGAAGTCTTGCCGTTGACCATCGGACTGAGGGATGAGCGCGGTAACCCGGCAGTGTCCGAGGCGACGGAGGAGGTGCAGCTCACCAGCTGGGAGGGCATGGGAACGTCTGCGACCACCTGGAAAGCGCAGGTGTACATTCCCGCTGGCAAGACAGCGCGCGCATTTTATTACAAGCGAACTATAGCCGGTAACGTCAGCCTGGTTGCTGAGTCTTTGCATGGCAAAGCCACTCTGGCCATTACGGTGATCGCGCCGTCAGCAGCGGACGCAACCCAGCTTGCGATTGTGGGAGACACGCTGATCCCTGTGGGGGAGGCACTGCCACTGACCATCGTGCGTCGCGATGTGTACGGCAATCCAGCCGCCGCTGCTAACGCGCTGACGGTTGCCCTCACCTTCCAGCCGCCTCTGGGGGCCTGCACCACGCTGCGCGAGATGGATTTCGAGCGGCCCATTGCTTCGGTGACGATCCCGCCTGGGGAGACGTCCACGGTCATTCTCTACAAGGCTGATCAGGCTGATGCAGTGAGAAGCCTCCTCCTGAGAGCCACTGCTGAACGCCTACAGCCAGCCACGCAAACCATCACGGTCACGGACAGGGTCAGGGACCCCACACCGCAGCTCACCATTACGGGTGCGATCATGGCCGGGGCGTTGTCGGTGGCGCGGCAAAGCGCCATTGTGCAGGCGCTGATCGAGCTGGAGAAACCCGCCCATACGGACTACGAGCTGGCGCTGCGCTATCCGACCATGCAGCTCGGCGTCCATTCGACCGTGGGGCTTGATACACTGCTGACGCCGATACGGGACGTTGAGCCGGAGAAAGAGAGGGTACCTCATGCCGAATGAGATCGAGCGGGTGCATTATTTTGATTATCAGTTTCTGACCGCCCAGGATTTTACCGCCGAACAAAATTATCATAAAAAGATGCGCGAGTTTCAAAATAAGTACACCTATGCTCCAGGGGTTCTTGATGGACTGACGGTCCAAAAACATGCCTCGAAAAATGCCCTGATCATTCAGCCTGGCATGGCTCTGGACGCGGAGGGTCAAGCCATTATCGTCTCAGCGGCGATCGAGTATGAGCCCAGTGGCCGGCCAGACGCGATTTATCTGCAGCTTTCCACACGTGACATTCTCGATGACCAGGCCCGTGTGATTCGCAAGGCTGAGGGCCCCAAGATTCTACCCGGCCCGCCAGAGCCTGCTGGGGCCATTCAACTGGCCAAGATCACGTGGAATCAGCAGGGGAACATCATTGACTGTGATGACTCCGTCAGGCCACAGGCCGGGCCGAGGGGGCTCCGGCAGATCGAGGGGCCGCTGCGCATCGGCCCGCCCGGGAGGCCGCGTGCGGAGATCAGCGGCGTCCGGCTATATGTCGATGGTGATCTGGGGATCGAGGGGAGCCTGGCGTTGACGGGAGAGGTTTACGGCGCGACGGGGAATGTATTTGACAATTACGCGAGTCGCTCCCGAAGTGATGTGGCGGAAAATTATGTCTCAGAGATGGCCTTGCAGCCTGGGGATGTGGTTTCGTTGCATCCGGAGAAGGACCAGATCGTGCCCTCGCAAGTCGCCAATGACCCCCTGGTCATTGGGGTGGTCTCCACCGCCCCGGGGCTCACCCTGGGGGCGCCCAGGGGGCACGTGTTTCCGGTGGCCTTGTGTGGGCGGGTGCCGTGCAAGGTGGTCACGGAAAATGGCCCGATCCGCCGAGGGGATCTGTTAACCTCCTCCTCCACCCCTGGCTCTGCGATGAAAGCGCAGCCCCTGCTGCTGGGGGACCAGGCGGTGTTCCGGCCCGGCACGATCATCGGCAAAGCCCTGGCAGCCTGGTCGGATGGCCAGGGGCGGATCGAGATGTTCGTGTTGCTGCGATAGGCGCGTTCGCTGAAGGCGTGGAGGCAATCAGAGAGGAGCCACAGTATGGCGACGGACTGGCGCTGGAAGGACCAACTTGGGATTGGCCGGACCACACTCGATCGGGCTGCGGAGCCGCTCACGTTGTTAGCCGCTGGCAAGGAGGTGCTGTCGATTACCGCGGAGGGCGTGCTGGAGGCCGCGCAGTTTCGGGGTGATGGGGCCCACCTCAAGATCGCCGGCAAAGCCCTGCAAGCCCATCTCCAGGGCAAGTTGGATGTCACGACGGAGGGGGTCATCAGCGGGCCCCTGCAGGTCCGTGGTACGCTGACCACTGCCCTCCCTGGCCCGGTAGATATCATTGTCGACAATCTAGCCAAAGTTGTGGGGCGATCCGCTGACAAAATTGCCGCCACCCTGCATGTCGGCGATGCGGTCAAAATCAATCAGCAGACGTATACCGTTAAGGCTATTGACCCAGACCAGAGTGCGTTCACCCTGAACAAGGAACTCGCGGACGGTGAGCCCCGGACGGGCCTGTCGGTCTATACGGATACGGATTTGTGGGTGGTGCAGAACGGCGCCGGCGAGGCGAAACTGGTGGTGGATAAGTCCGGTCACGTCACGGCGGCGTCCTTTGCTGGCGCTATCGATGCGCAACATATTCGGGGGACACTGACCGTAGACCGCCTTCCAAACCTGCCGGCGAGCAAGATCACCGGGGTCCTCGATGTGGCCCGCATTCCGACACTGACGGTGACTCACCTTCCGGACCTGCCAGTGAGCAAAATCACTGGGCTGCAAGCTGCCCTGGACGGAAAGGTGAGTACCACCGGCGGGACCATCACCGACGCGCTCTCCTTTGGCACGACAAGGCGGCAGATGATCAATTTGTGGGACACCACCCTCGGCATTGGTATCCAGGATAGCACCCAGTATTTTCGCACCGGAAAGAACTTTGCTTGGTACAAGGGGGGCGGGCATACGAACGGTGAGCTGACGCCGGGTAACGGGGGGACCGTGCAGATGGTCATTAAGGACGGCAACGTCGGCATCGGCACCAACGACCCCGGCACAGACAAGCTCAAAGTGCAGGGGAACACCGCTATCGGTGGCAACCTGCAAGTCAGTGGGAAGGTTTTTGCGCGAGATGGTTTGGTATTTTATTGGGGCCCAGACAACTCATGGAAAGTTCTTGATAATCGAGCAGGTAACCTTGCGGGTACCGGGAACACCGCTGCACCTTCCGATGTTCGCCTTAAGACAGCTGTACGCCCAGTCCGCAATGCATTGGAAAAGGTCATGCAACTCCAAGGCACGGTCTACCGCTGGGGCGAGCCTGGCCTCAAATACTTTACCCGAAACATTACCAGTATGTTTTCAGCTGGGCCTGACGCGACAGAAGAAGAAAACCAACGACTGTGGGCTGCAAAACGACAGGAAATTTATGATACCTTGGCCGGTGAGAAAATCGGCTTGATTGCGCAAGAGGTAGAAACCATTGTACCCGAAGTGATTCTTGAGGATGAGGAGGGCTACAAGCACATTCAGTATCAACAATTGACCGCACTTTTAGTGGAAGCGATCAAGGAGCAAAATGAGCTGATCCGGGGTCTGTCAGTTAAGGTAGCTGCGTTGGAAGCGGTATAACCATACAGAGCCCTAAAAGACGATCAGAGCATTCGTGGTGAGAAACCGATGAGAGCTATGCCTAACGGCGCTTAAAACACCAGTGCGCTCAGGGTCAGGAATGAGATTTATACTGCTGCAGATGGTAAGGCAGAGGTGAGAGTGCCTTCATGCTACGAGAACAACTGGAACAGCGCGTACGCGACCTGAAAGCCGAATATGCTGCCGGGCAAACTATGCTCACGGACCTGGAGACCAGGCAAGCCACCCTGAGGGACACGCTGCTGCGCATCAGCGGCGCCATCCAGGTCCTGGAAGAGGAACTGGCCAAAGTGGTTCCGGCCGCGGCGCCAGCCCTCGCCCCGAGCGCTGCGGCCAGCGACACCTCGCTGCCGCACTCTTCTGAAGGAGTTTAGCCATGACTTCCCGTCACGCGAGGCAGCCTGATACATCTACTACGACGTTGCACCTGCATGGCCCCCTACCGCAGCCCACCCCATTGTACTCGCCGCTGCAGCCTGCCCCACTGATCCAACGCGCTTTACGGTCCCCTGCGTCGCTCACCCCTGCTGAGGTGCTGCAGCTCCATCGCACCCTGGGCAACCGCGCTGTGGGCCAGCTCGTGCGGGGGCACCTGTCCCGCCAGACCTCTAGACCTGCGGCGTCGCACGCCGGGATGACAGTGCAGCCGAAGCTGATGGTGGGTCCCGTGGGCGACCAGTACGAGCAGGAAGCCGACCGAGTGGCACAGCAAGTGGTACAGAGACTCGACACCGTGACGCAACCTCCAGACGGCAAAGCCGTGCCGCGCCAGGAGGACAACGAGGATCTGTTGCAGATGCAGCCGCAGGTGCAGCGCCAGCACGGGGAGAGCGGTATGGCCCTCTCCCCGGACCTGGAAACCGCCATCCGCCACGCACGGGGCGGTGGCCAGCCCCTGCCCGAGACGCTGCGGGGCCGCATGGAGCAGGCCTTCGGGGCGGACTTTCACGATGTTCGGCTGCATACTGGTGCCCAGGCCGATGCCCTCAACCGCTCCCTCCAGGCGCGGGCCTTTACCACGGGGTGGGATATTTTCCTCGCGCAGGATGCTTACCGACCGGGCAATTCCACCGGGCACGAGTTGCTGGCGCATGAGCTGACACATGTGGTGCAACAGAATGGCACTTCCACGCAAGCTCTGATACAAAGAAACGACGGACAAGAAGGAGCGGGAACAAAACCCAGAAGTTTTACTAAGGGGAAAGAATATTTAGTGAAGTATACATCAGAAAGAGAAAAATTTGTCTACGAAAACAAAGACGCATTAGCCCTCCAAGGAATCCTTCCCGAATATTATGAGGTGAAGCCGAGCGACACCACAAGTGCAACAATCACACAGGTGACTCGGAATGATGGTAAAACCTTTCAGTTAGAAGATGCATTAAAACGAGAAGATGACAAATATTTAATAATGATAAAGACGGTTGGATATGTGAAGCCTACAGACATGAAGAAAGATGAAAAAATAGTCATGGATATCAAAATAGGAGCTTACACCAAGAGTCAAATGCAATTTAGTGAAGAAGGTGCAGGATTTTCTCTCCTCCTGGGTAAGCAAATAGAACACTTTTTTAAAGACTGGTCGAAAGGCAACAGAAATACTGGCTACAGTATACTAAGTGGAGGGGATGATTATGATAAGGCTTGCTTGATATCGACCACCGAAGGAAGTACAGATAAACTTAAACGTGCTACTACGCAAATAATTAGCGATCTCACGGACATCCAATCGACTATGGCGAAGGCGATCGAGAATATAACGTTTGTTGGAAGCAGCATTCTCTGTGTTTTTAACCTGACCACTCCAGAGAGCTCTGAAGCCAAAATGATAGATCCTGATCATCAAATTTTAACGAAAAGAGGAGATAGAAGAGAGCGAAATGAAATGCTTAAGAACGTGCCAAAAGGTGTGCTAACACCTGAGGGAATTTACGATCGCGAGAGGGCTCAGCAACATGTGGAGAAAATGGATTGGCAATTGAACCCGGCTCAAGGCCTACTTGATTTTCATACGCCGTGGCTGGAACCAAACAAACTGGAACCAAACAAAGATGTGGTAGAGCAGCAAGCGAAGTCCCAGACGGAGGGATTCCTTTCCAAGTATAAAGCTAACTATACAAAAGGGTTGGAGGAGTTAATCGAGTTTCTTAAACAGCGGAAAAATGAGTTAGAGACCCGGAACGCCAAAATCGATTTAGAGACCTGGGGACCTATCTTCGAAGAGCGGCAACAAATTTTATCGGGAGAACTTCCCTTTCGATGATTTCATTAAACTGCCTTTGCAGAACATATGCATGGCTTCATAGGGTTGCATGGACTGCTGGGCCGTGTGAAACACCCCAAACCCCAGCAGTCCAGGAGTGACACGGCGTTTAATTGCCTGCTGGTCCTATTTCCTTACATTGTTCAAGTATTTGCATGGCCAAAGGATAGCGGTTGCCAGAAGCGTTCCCTCCGGTTGGCGGGCCTCGACGGCCACAGGCTATGCAGCATGCTTGTCGACCGTGATCACCCGCGGTGTAGGCATACGGCATACTGGTCTGAGGGAGTCTCGCAATGTCTTTCCCTCATCTGAAGCCTCCTGACAAGGCGACTAGGAGGTGCCAAGCCTACGCGCCAGGGCAGTCTACCCCACTGTGCCCGCCGTCGTAACAGACTGCTAGGAGACCATGCAGACGCATCAATCATTGCAACAAACGAAGGTCGTCGATCCTGTGTTCCAGGTTCATTTCCCAGCAAACCAGCAGGTACCTAGCTGGCTATCAGAGCCTACCCATCCGGCTACGCTCATCCAACGCGCTATGAGTGCCCCTGGATCACTGACCCGGGCGGAGGCATTGCACCTCCAGCGCACGATTGGCAATCGAGCGCTGGGTAGATTACTCAGTGGAAAGGGCGGTGTGCGCGTGCAGCTGAAGTCAGCGGTGAGGCGTCTGGTAGCGGAGGAGGCGCGACAAGGCAAGGCCGTAGCAGGCTCCCACCAGCAGCAGAAAGACGCCGAAAACGACGTGATGATGACGCTGGCGGACCAACGCCAGCCTGGTGAAGGGGGTGCAGCGGTCGCGCCGGACATCGAGGCGACCATCCAACAGGCGCGTGGCGGTGGCCAAGGCATTCCTAACACAATCTGCACACCGCTGGAGCAGGCCCTGAGGGCGGATTTCAGTGGTGTCAGAGTACACACGGACGCGCAGTCTGACCAGCTTAATCGCTGGCTGCAATCCAAGGCGTTCACCACCGGGCAGGATGTCTTCTTTCGGCATGGGGCCTATGACCCTGGAAGTCGGGGCGGGCGAGAAACGCTTGCGCACGAGCTGACGCACGTCGTGCAGCAAACCGGGACGGCCGCGCTACCTCGGGTGTCAAGACATCCGGCCAGGGTCATTCAAAGACTCGAATTCAAGGAAGACAAAAAAAGAAATCTCCCGACGGGATCATCCGAAGCAGTAGAGAAATTCGGGGAAATGGACATCATCGTCCAGGAGGCAGCTAAGGTCCAGAATCGTCTTGCCGGCGACGCGCAGAAGATCTATACAGAGGCGAAGATGTTCGTTGAGCAGTATAGAAACGAGCTCGTTCCACCAAGTCAAGCACAGAAGGTGATAAAGCAAGTTACGACCCATCATCAGAAGTGCATAGAGAACTTGCGTCCTGCACTCCAACAGTTGCAAGAAGGCGCGACTCAAGCAGCAGCCGAGGCAAAAGCCAAAGCCGAAGCCATGCAGCAAGCCAGGGAAAACGCCGCAAGGGCTCCTGCACTCCTGGAGGATGTCGAGACGGCAACCTTGTCGGCAGCCAAGGCAATGGACCAGGCGATGTCTGCCGCCGGCCTAGACGAGGTAGCAAAGGCAGCAGTGAACGCCAAAGCCGCGGCAGACACCGCCAAACAAACTGCTGAAAAACTCAACCACATCAGCGCCAAGGTCAAGGAGTATGAACTCACCGATCTCTACGAGGCAGTAGAATCCCACCAGAAGGCTGCCGACAACGCCGTCAGGGCGGCAGAGCAATGCGCTGCGCAGGCTGACCGGTTGGCTATACTCTCCAAAGCACGGCAAGCTGCCGCACAACGACAACAAGATCTCCAAGATGTGCAAGCCGGGTTAGAGGCAGCGAAGCAGAGAGTTCAAATCGCGGCGGAACAGCTGGCACAGCTAGAGGGCGTCCAAACGTCCCTCGAAACCCGTGCCGCCGAGTCGAAAGGAGAGGCGTTTGCGGACGCGTGAAAGCAAGCCGCGTCGCAGGTCCTAGCTGCCAAGCAGAGCCAACAGGAAGCTGCCCAACAACTAGCTGCCGCCGAGGAACAAGTCCGACAGCAGCAAGAGCAGTCCAAAGCCGTCACCGCAGAGGTCACGGCCGCAGAAATGGCTGTTAGCACTGCCGCGCCGGGGGTTACAGGCCTTCAGGAGGAGTTACAGTTAACCCAGACTCTACGCGGCCTAGCAGGCAATCAGCAGACCGTCGACAGGTTACTGGCTCTCATACGTTTCAACGGCGACAAGCAGCGACTAAAGGCCGCACTGTTCGACCTCAAAGGCGCAGGTTTGCAGTCCGACGATGTGATCACGTTGTCCCAACTACCTGTGCATGCATGACCCGATGACAAAGTCATAGCATTGGGCAAAGTGGCAGTCCAAAAGAAGGTGGGGGTGAAGCGTGTGGCAAATTTGGCCAAAGCTGTTCCTGAATTGGATACCGCCGCTCTGGTGACGGTAGCTTCCATCGACACTACACGCCCGGCAACGTATCTTGTGCAGTTAGGTAAAGAGCTGGCGCAAGGTATTGATAGTCGTACCGCCGAAGATCTGGTCGCATTGGCAGCTTCACAATATGGACTGTCAGCGGACAATGTAGTGCAGCTGGCGAAAGTGGATCGGACGCGAACGATTGGCTATCTAAAACAGCTTGCGGCTACCGTAGCAAAGCTGCCCCCGATACGCTCGGTGGATGACCTCATTGCCTTGGCTGATCCGAAATACCAGCTACAAGCAGATACTTTAGAGACCATCATCACGAATACAAAAGAACTTCAGGGTTTCAACAGAACACAGCTGGAATAGTTGGTCGAGTATACTCGTGGCCTACAGGGCCATGAAGTTGTCGAGTTGGTACGCCATTTATCTGACCTGAAGCCGCAACCAACTTTGGACTTGGTCGCTCCTCTGCACGCAGACGGGGCGACCGGTGAGCAGATTTATAACATTGTAGACAAGTTCTGGAAGGCCAAGATGTATGCTGGAGAGATCAAGTCAAAGCTTGAGGACTTGCGGGGGAACCTGAAAACGTCCGCGGCCAGCACGGTTGCTGAACGCACCTCTATAACGCAACCTGGCGGGCAGAAAAAGCTTTCCGGGCCGGAAATCGCAGCCCTGGTGGAAGCTACTGCGATGGCCAAGAGAACGCTCAGTGAGGTCGAGAAGATATATCCAACCGGCCAAAAGTTTACCGATGCAACACAGCGGGATGTCGACCAGTTATGGAAGGATTGCGATACGACTGTGACGCTGAAAGACGCGGCCAGTTCGAAAAACGAGACCGGCGAACAGAAGCGAATCCGACAAAAGCTGGCGTTAGGAGAGCTGATGCGGCGCTACCCGGGGACAAAGAGGCGCATCCAGCAGATATTCGCTCACGACGAGGGACGGACGCCGCGTGAGTTCGTCTCCGTCGAAGCTGAAGAGGGGTACGCCCAGCCAGATGGGCATGTGGTGCGTTATCATGTTCTGAACGGTAGCGGCGAAATCGCCCGACGCTACACCGATGATTGGGGAACCGATACCCACACTCTCGCGTACCGGGCTGCGTTTAAAGACCCTCCATGCGGCGCTGTGGCGTCTGCGTGGTCCAGTGTGGACGAAGCCAATGCTGTGGTGAAGGCAGCGTTGGATGCGCTCTTCCGCCACCCGGACCATTGGCCCGAGTATAGGAAGAAACTCACCGTGAACACTCCTTTCCCTGAATTGAGACTCCCGTCTACTGTAGGCGTATGCTTGAAAAAGACCGATGGCAATCCCACAGTCGCGTATACAACGGGGACAACGGGGCAGTGGACCACTATCCAGTCCTATGGTAGCCGGCCCTGGATAGGTGCAGCTGATGGACCTGTCGGTGGTCGTGGCATTACCCACGAAGTCCCAGTTCAGAATGTGACCGTCATTGTCCGCGGTTACGAGTCGGTTAGCAACGCGCATGGGTGGGCAGTGTTCACTGCGTATCCTGACGACGGCTATCATGAGGTGCAGTAAGATACCTCTTGGCAATTCCTCGCTGGTCGGTACAGGATAAAGCCCATGAGCCCTCACGAGAATCCGTATGCTTCTCCGGTCGAAGCGCTACGCGCCTTCTTGGCGTATTTTTGGATCGATCGATCAGAGCAAGTGGCTTTGACGCAATGGAAAACATATGTGCAAGAATCCAGCGATCAGGCCAGCCTGCTCTTAGAGCATCTCAAAGCTATCGTTGAAAATCCCCCCGCCGACCTGCCAGATATCCTGCAGAGACATGGCTGGGTCTATTTGTTCCATGATGACGACGATACTGAGCCAAGGCCATACTCGTATGCGGAGTATGTCGAATGGCTGAGGCAAATGACGGC